>TARA_R110000850_G_scaffold41434_1_pt1 | contig 157858 bp, 145 predicted proteins | sample TARA_R110000850 | Tara Oceans TARA_R110000850 (sample SAMEA4397586) | marine metagenome | biome: Polar Biome; feature: [SRF] surface water layer (ENVO:00010504); material: water (ENVO:00002006), including particulate matter (ENVO:01000060) such as... | depth 5 m | reverse complement strand
CAGGTTTGATAATATGATCAATAGAATCTTGATCCACAATAAAATTTGACTCTTTTGCAGGAACTGTTTTTTCTTTACAGCTATGTAAAAAAACAATCGTAAAAAGTATAAAAAGAAAGTATTTTTTTTTACTCATATATTCCAAATATAGTTTTATTTCTAAAAATTAAAAAATGCTATATCAGTTTCTTAAACATAATATAATGTAATCCTATGTTTTTTATATCAAAAGGTTTGCCATTTGTTTTATAATTTAATTTTTGATAGAAACTCTTAGCACTTTCTCTTGCATTGAACCAAATTAAGTCAATATTTAACTTTAAACAATAAGTTTCAACTTCCTGAATCAATAATTTTCCATATCCTTTTTGTTGATATTCATCTAAAACAGCCATTCCTCTAATCTGAAATTGTTTGTTTTCATTGAAATATTCGTTTTTTTTCTCAAATAATGAAACTACTCCTACTATTTTTTCATCTAAAATAAGCCCAAAATGTCTCGTTGAATCTTTTTCGTCGTCTTCAAAATAGCAAGATTCAATAGGTTTTCCCTTTCTTAAGACCAAATGTCTGACAGGATATGTATTTTTTTTGTCAATTTCTTTAATCGTTATCAATTTCTAAAGATTTGTTTATTAATTGGTTAAGTTGAATAATTAAATTAATGTAAATTTAGGATAAAAAAACAGTAAAATATTTCATTAAAAATTTGCAATTAAAAAAAGATTTACTGTATATTTGCACCATGTTAATGCGAAAGTAGCTCAGTTGGTAGAGCTCCAGCCTTCCAAGCTGGTTGTCGCGAGTTCGAGCCTCGTCTTTCGCTCTTAATTAAAAACAGTCTAACTCAAAAGGTTAGACTGTTTTGTTTTTATACCATTTAGATATTTAGAAAATAAGTTTTATTTTCTGTTTTCTTTATTTTAAATCTCCTAGCTCTGTTTCTGTTTCAATTTCAATTGTGTCTTCATTGCGTTTGAATAAACGAGCTGTTAAACTTCCTTTTAATTTAATTGAATTACCTTTTACTTCTAACCAACTTCCTTCTCTCAATCCTAAAACGGGTTGTGGATTATAAAAATGAAATTCTTTTATTCTAGTTTCACGAGTTTCACCCATGTGTGTTGAATTTGTATCTGGATCTAGATAATGTGGATTGATGTTAAATGAAACCAAACCTAATGTTCTAAAACTTGGTGGATAAGTTACAGGCATATCATTTGTTGTTCCCATTGTTAGACCGCATATATTACTTCCTGCGCTTGTTCCTAAATATGGTGTGCCCTTTTTTACGGCCTCTTCAATACTGTCTAAAACATTGTTTTTATAAAGTTCATTTACTAAAACAAACGTATTTCCTCCACCTATAAAAATAGCTTCTGCTTTTTCAATAGCTTCAACTGCATTTTGAAATTCATGAATGCCTTTTACATTTATATTAATTTTTGCAAAAGTTTCGCTTACTTTTTCAGTGTATTCGCTATGAGTTAAACCACTTGGTCTTGCATAAGGGACGAAAAGTAAATTTTTCACTCCTTCGAAATGAAGTTTAAGTGTTGGAAGTAAATAATCTAAATATCCACCATTGTGAAGAGTTGATGTGCTTGCAATAATTATTTTTTTCATTTATAGTTGATTTAAATCTATCATATAATTACAAATTTACATTTTTGCCTTAACATAAGTTTATAATCCTTTTAGATTTTGTTATGAATTCAATCAATTATATTTACAAAAGAAATAATCAAATTTTATGCATAAAAAACTACTTCTATTTATTTTACTTTTTCCTTTACTAATTGTGGCTCAAAATGATTCTATAATTAAAGGGAAAATTGTGTCCGAAATTAAAGGTTTAGATGGAGTTCATATTATTAATATTACCAATATTGCTGGGACTATTTCTGATAGTGAAGGTTATTTTACGATTAAAGCAAAAGTTTCAGATACATTATTATTCAGTGCCGTTTTTTTAGAAAAGAAAAAACATGTTGTTACAAGAGAAGAAACTACTCAAAAGTTGGTTTTAATTCCAATAGCGCCCTCAACCGAATATCTTAAAGAAGTTGTTTTAACTGAATATCCAGACATAAATGCTGTATCCTTAGGGATTCTTCAAAAAGCACCAAAAACATACACAAAAGCGGAAAGAAATCTTAGAGCAGCAGGAACATTAAAATGGTACAGCCCATTGTTAATTCCACTTGGAGGAATGAGTGTTGATGGTTTAATTAATCAAGTTAGTGGAAGAACTAACATGCTTAAAAAGGAGCTAATCATTGAAAGAAAAGAAATTCTACAAGAGAAAACATTAGATTATTTTGATAATGATTATTTGGTTAAAACCTTATATATTCCAGAAGAATATGTTGATGGATTTATCTATTATGTTGTTGAAGATGCTCCGTTTTCAAACGCAATGCGTGATAAAAACAAAACACGAGCTACTTTTTTATTACATCAATTAGCTGTAGAATTTTTAGAATTAAAGCAAATTCCATTAAATCCTCAAGACAGAAAAGAAAATCAATCCCAACAAATTAAAGAAGATAAAGATGAAAAATAAACTACTTTATATTTTTTTATTAGTTTCGTTTCTTTCATTTTCTCAAGTTAAAGAAAGAGATTTAATTGTTGGAAAAATAAAATCTGATTCTCTTGATGTAGAAAATATTACAGTTTTTAATGTTTCTTCTAATATTGGAGCTGTAACAGATATAGATGGAAAGTTTTCAATAAAGATTAGAGAAAAAGATACCTTAGTAATTCAAGGTTTAGCTTATTTGTCCACAAAATATATTGTTCAAAAAACAGATTTAGAAAAACAGATTTTAGAAATATATTTAAGAACAAAAATTAATGAACTAAATGAAGTTGAAGTTTCGCCTTATACTTTAACAGGCGTTTTAGAAGTGGATACGGGAAGAATAAAAACGTATACTCCAAATCTAGCGATTGATTTTTCTAAAATGAAACCAAAAGACATACGAGAAACAAGAGTAATAAACACAGCTATGCCAACAACTTTAGCGCAAACGCCAGTGAATTTTTTAGCGATTTTTGGATTTATTGGAAAAGGTATTAAAGAATTAGTGGGAAGTGATAAGAAAAAAATATCTTCTTCGGAAAAAGCTTTTAATGAAAAACGATTAAAAGACGTGGCTTCAAAACCTTTTGGCGAACACATGAAAGAACAATTTTCGAATCATTTTTTTGTGAATCAATTAAAAATTAAAAATGAAGATATTCCAATGTTTTTAGCTTTTTCAGAAACTTCAGCAAGTGAATTAGTTGAGTTTTTAAAACCAGAAAAGCATTTAAAACTAATAGAATATTTAATTTCTAAGGCAGAAGCTTTTAAAAAACTATAAAAAGAAGAATAAAATTTTATATTTGCTAAATGAAAAGGTTTATTATTACAGCTGTTTTGTTTTTTTTATCATTATCATTTACTTCATTTTCAACTCATAAATTCTATATTGGAGTTTATCAAGTAGATTATAAGGTAGATAAAAAGGAGTTTCAAATTACATCAAGAGTTTTTATTGATGATATAGAAAAAGCTCTGGAAACTAAGTTTAAGAAGAAATTAAATTTAGCAACTTCTAAGGAAAGTAAAGAAGCTGATGAGTTAATTACAGCCTATTTTAAAGAAAAATTTAAAATTTCAGTTAATAATAAGTCGCAAGAAATGATTCTTTTAGCAAAAGAATATGAAGATGACGTGCTTATTTGCTATCATAAAATAAGCTATTCAGGAAAAATAAAATCATTAAACATTTATAATACAATCTTAACAGAACAGTTTTCTGAGCAACAAAATTTGCTTCATATTAACATAAACAGTAACAAAAAAAGTTTTTTGTTTACTAATAGCAATACAAAAGAAGAAATAGAATTTTAATTACTAACTATAACTAACCTAATGAAAACTAAATTAACTTTAATTTTTTGTGCTTTTCTTACTTTTTTTGGGACAATTAATGCCCAAGAAAAACAAGAAGACAAAAAGAAAGAACCAGGACATTATAACGAAAATAAGTTTCGTCAAATGTATGACTTATTAGCAACGCCTAATATGTTTAGAACGGCTTCTGGTGCACCAGGACCAGCTTACTATCAACAACAAGCAGATTATAAAATCAATGTTGAGGTAGATGATAAAAATGCAAAATTATACGGAACAGAAACTATAACTTATACAAATAATGCTCCAGAATCATTAGATTATTTGTGGATTCAGTTAGATCAAAACATGCGTTCTCGTACTTCTCAAACTCCTTTAGTTGGTAACGAAAGAATAAGTCCAGCTTTAACAGAAGATAAATTTGCTAAAGAATTTATGGAGAAAGGTTTTGATGGAGGGCATAATTTAGAATATGTAAAAGACGCTAAAGGAAACCCAATGAAATATATAATCAATAACACAATGATGCGAATTGATTTGGATAAACCTTTAAAAAACAAAGAAAAAGTTACTTTTTCAATCAAATGGTGGTATAACATTAATAACTATAGAGTAGTTGGTGGCCGTTCTGGTTATGAGGAATTTGAAGACGGAAATCGCTTATTTGTAATGGCTCAATTCTTTCCAAGAATGGCTGTTTATAATGATGTAGAAGGTTGGCAAAATATGCAGTTTTGGGGAAGAGGTGAATTTGCTCTAGTTTTTGGAGATTATGATGTAAGTATTACCGTTCCTGCAGATCATATTATGGAAGCAACTGGTGAACTTCAAAACAGAAAAGATGTTTATACTTCTGAGCAAGTTAAAAGATGGGAAAAGGCAGAAAACACTTTTGATAAACCAGTAATCATTGTTACTCAAGCTGAAGCAGAAAAAGCAGAAAAAGGTTTTTCAGATAAAAAGAAAACTTGGCACTTTAAAGCAAAAAATGTGCGTGATTTTGGATTTTCTACTTCACGTAAATTTATGTTAGATGCAATGGCTGTTCAATTAGAAACGGTTAAACCAATGGCAATTTCTATTTATCCAAAAGAAGCAAATCCACTTTGGGGAGATTTTTCTACAAAAGCAGTTGCTCAAACTTTAGTTACATACTCAAAACATACGTTTGATTATCCTTATCCAAAAGCTGTTTCAGTTTCAGCGCAAGATCAAGGAATGGAATATCCAATGATTTGTTGGAATTTTGGTCGTCCAGAAAAAGACGGAACTTATACTGACAGAACTAAATACGGAATGTTAGGTGTAATTATTCACGAAGTTGGTCACAACTATTTTCCAATGATTGTAAATTCAGACGAAAGACAATGGACTTGGATGGATGAAGGTTTAAATACTTTCTTAGAATATTTAACAGAATTAGAATTTGATGCAAATTTCCCAACAGATAGAGGTCCAGCGGCTAAAATTGTACCATACATGAAAGGAAACCAAAAATTTATTGCTCCAATTATGTCAAATTCTGAAAATATTTTTCAATTTGGTTCAAACGCATACGGAAAACCAGCAACAGGTTTAAATATTCTTCGTGAAACAGTTATGGGACATGAATTATTTGATCATGCATTCAAAACTTACGCTCAACGTTGGAAATTTAAACACCCAACTCCAGAAGATTTCTTTAGAACAATGGAAGATGCTTCTGCAGTAGATTTAGATTGGTTTTTTAGAGGATGGTTCTATTCAACGGATTATGTTGATTTAGGAATTAAAGAAGTTAAAGAATATTATGTTTCCATGGAACCAACTTCAGAAATGAAGGATTATAAAATGAGAACAGGTCGTTTTACTTATGATGAAGGACCATTTATTTATCTTGTTGATGCAAATCACAAAGAATTTAATGCTAAGAATAAAAAAGCATTTGAAATAAAAGATGTAAAAATGTTAGCTGATTATGTTAGTGAACATTATACTGCAGAGGAAAAACGTGAATTAAAATCCCCTAAATTTTTCTACGAAGTAGAATTCGAAAAACCAGGAGGAATGATTATGCCAATTATTGTTGAATTACAATTTGAAGACGGAACTTCTGAAACTCAAAAATTCCCAGCTCAAATATGGAGAATGAATAACGATACAGCTAAACGTGTTTTTGCAACAGAAAAAAAGATTGTAAAAATTCAATTAGATCCGAAATTAGAAACAGCTGATATTGATGTGGAAAACAACACATGGCCAAAAGAAGCAGCAAAATCTAAGTTTGATGAATTAGAAAAGAAATAGTAGTGTTTTTTATATTTCCCCTCCTTTGGAGGGGTGCCTAAAAGGCGGGGTGGCAAAACCCAAATATGATTATAAAATAAGTTAAACCTTTGTCAAAATTTCAAACTTTGGCAAAGGTTCTTTTTTTCTTTGTAACTTTGCACAGTAAATAAAATTCAATACCATGTTCGGAATAGGAGGAGGAGAACTTTTCTTCATTATATTAATTTCAATTATGATTTTTGGTTCCAAAGGAATTCCAGATGTCGCTCGATTTTTGGGAAAAACAATGGCACAACTAAAAAATGCGTCTAACGAAATTAAAAGCGAAATCCAAAGAAGTGCAACAGAAAACGGAGTTGATGTAAATTCATTAACTGGAGGAATTTCTGACGAAATTAAAAAAGCAAAAGAAGGAATTGCAAAAGCTGTAAATCCAATGGAAAATATAGCATCAGATATTACTAATCCTATTGTTAAAGTAAAAGAAGATATCGAAAATTTATCAGGACCTATTAAAAGACAACATTAATTTTGGAAGAACTATTAAAATTAGATAAGGAATTATTTGTTTTTTTAAACGGATTAGGAAGCGCTCCTTATGATGATTTTTGGAGCATAATCACAAAACAAATTTATTGGTCTCCCTTGTTTATTGGAATCTTTTATTTAATTCAAAAAAAAGTAGGCTGGAAAAATTTTGGAATTATTGTTGTTTTTTTGGCGCTTTTAATAACATTTACAGATCAGATTACTAATTTGTTTAAAAGCGGATTTCAACGTCTTAGACCATGTAATAACCCTGAAATTAAAGATGCAATTAGAATTGTCATTCATAGGGATTCTTTTAGTTTCTTTTCAGGCCATGCTTCTAATTCAATGGGTTCAACAATGCTTATCTTTCTGATAATTAGAAAATACTATAAACATACTTATTTATTATTCTTTTTTCCGCTGATCTTTGCTTACAGTAGAATTTATTTAGGATTGCATTTTCCGTTAGATATAGTAACAGGTTATGTCTTTGGAATTATAAATGCAATTATCTTTTATAAATTATATACTTTATTCATGAATAAATTTTTTTATAAATAAACTATAATACTCTTGTAACTGATAAGCCGTCACGAATAGGTAATAAAACAGTTTCAACTCTTGAATCTTCGTTGATTAATTTGTTGTATTCAACTAAAATTTTTGTGCTTGTATCTTTTGGATTCAATTCTTCTAAAACTTTTCCGCTCCATAATACATTGTCAGACAAAATTATTCCACCTTTATTCATCATAGGAACAATCATATTATAATAATTGATATAATTTTCTTTATCAGCATCAATAAAAACTAAATCAAACTTTTTATTCAAATTCGAAATAATTTCCAAAGCATCACCTAAATGGGAAGAAATTTGATTTTTAAAGTCAGATAATCCAAAATATTTTTCCTGAATCTCAACCAACTCTTCATTAATATCAATCGTGTCTAAAGTGCCATCTTTTTGCAAACCTTCTGCCAAGCATAAAGCAGCATAACCTGTGTAAGTTCCAATTTCTAAAATATGTTTTGGATTAATGATTTTAGACAACATACTCAAAACACGACCTTGAAAATGACCACTCAACATTCGAGGTTGCATAATCTTTTGGTGCGTTTCAATATCCAACTCTTTCAAAAGTTGAGGCTCTTTTTGACTATGGTTTGCAACGTAATCTTCTAATTCTTCTGATATGAAATTCATTTTTATCTTATTTTATTAAATAAATCTTTAACTTTTATTAATTCTTCTTCATAAGTTGTTGAAGGATTTATAAGTTCAATATAAATCTTTCTACCTTCTTTTATTCCTAATAGTATTGTGTGTTCCTTATTTTTTTTAAATATATTATAGATAATACTATTTTTTATTTCTAAATTAGAATCTTTAAAAATAGAATTTGCTTTTTCTAGCCAAGAAAGTTCTAACCAAAATATGTTAGCTATTTTTCTTTGAGTATAAGTCTTGTTTTTTGTTTTTAAGTGTTTACTACTAATTTGAATCTCATCTAATTCTGAATTTGTAATACAAACATAGTGTTGGTTTAATGTGTTTCCATAATTAGATTTCGAAATGATTTCATATTTTTCAGGTAGAAAAAAAACTTCTTTTGATGGTATTTCTTTATAAGTATAAGCATAATATCCTTTTAGATTTTTTGAGTCAACATTATGATTACTATTGATACTAGTAGAACAACTAATTAAAAAAGACGTTATTAAAAGCATGCAATTTTTTTTCATTATTTATATTTTATTCAAAATTACAAATAAACAATTTAACACCTAAACAATTTAAACTAACTTTGCCAAATGCAAACGACAAAAAAGGACATAAGGGCTTTAACGAAAGAACAACTTCGCGAATTTTTCGAAAAAAATGGAGATAAAGCTTTTCGAGGAAATCAAGTTTACGAATGGTTGTGGAGCAAAAGTGCTCATTCTTTTGAGGCTATGACAAACATTTCAAAAGAAACTCGCGAAATGTTGCAAGCTAATTTTGTAATTAATCATATAAAAGTTGATACAATTCAACGAAGTGAAGACGGAACCGTAAAAAATGCTGTTCGTTTGCACGATGATTTAATTGTAGAAAGTGTACTTATTCCAACAAAAACTAGAACAACTGCCTGCGTATCAAGTCAGGTTGGTTGTAGTTTAGATTGTAGTTTTTGTGCAACAGCTCGTTTAAAACGTATGCGAAATCTTGAACCAGGAGAGATTTATGATCAAGTTGCAGCGATTGATAACGAAAGTCGCTTGTATTTTGACAGGCCTTTGTCAAATATTGTTTTTATGGGAATGGGAGAACCTTTAATGAATTACCCAAACGTAATGAAATCTATTCAGATGATTACTTCAAAAGAAGGGTTGGGAATGTCACCAAAAAGAATCACAATTTCTACTTCTGGAGTTTCAAAAATGATTAAAAAAATGGCTGATGATGAGTCAAAAGTCAAGTTAGCTGTTTCTCTTCATTCTGCAATCGAAGAAACTCGAAATAAAATCATGCCTTTTACCAAAAATTTTCCTTTACCAGAATTGCGTGAAGCCTTAGAATATTGGTATCAAAAAACAAAAAGCGCAATAACATACGAATATGTAGTTTGGAAAGGAATTAATGATGATAAGCAATCTATTGATGCTTTAGTCAAATTCTGCAAATATGTACCTTGTAAAGTCAATTTGATTGAATATAACCCAATTGATGATGGAGAATTTCAACAAGCTTCAGAACAAGCAACTAAAGATTATATTACTGCTTTAGAAAAAAACAAGATTACTGTAAAAGTTAGAAGAAGTCGTGGAAAAGATATTGATGCTGCTTGTGGTCAATTAGCCAATAAGTCTTAAGTTTTTTACTGAAAACTAATTACTGAACACTGCTAACTTATTTAAGAAGCTAATCCAGCTATCCACTATATCTTTTTAGCCCTAACAGGTTTCAAAAAACCTGTTAGGGCTAAAAAGGATGCCGTTCCTATCTGGGCTAAAAACTTCGTATTGCTTTGTTCTAATCGTTGTTTTAATTACATTTGCTTTCACAATGAAGATAGTAGAACAAATAAAGCAACCTATAGCAAAAGAAATGAAACTTTTTGAAAAGAAGTTTCACGAATCGATGTCCTCCAAAGTCGCTTTATTAAACAGAATTACTTACTACATTGTAAACCGAAAAGGAAAACAAATGCGACCTATGTTTGTTTTCTTAACGGCCAAAATGATTTCTGACGGAAAAGTAAACGATCGAACTTATCGTGGTGCTTCAGTAATCGAATTAATTCATACGGCAACTTTAGTTCATGATGATGTCGTAGATGATAGTAACAAAAGAAGAGGTTTCTTTTCTATAAATGCCCTTTGGAAAAACAAAATCGCAGTTTTAGTGGGTGATTATTTACTTTCAAAAGGACTATTGCTTTCTATTGATAATAACGATTTTGATTTACTTAAAATAATTTCGGTTGCCGTACGCGAAATGAGTGAAGGTGAATTACTTCAAATCGAAAAAGCAAGAAGATTAGACATCACCGAAGATATTTATTATGAAATTATCCGACAAAAAACAGCTACACTTATTGCTGCTTGTTGTTCACTTGGTGCTTGTTCTGTTGATCCAGAAAATACTGATGTTGTCGAAAAAATGCGAAAATTTGGTGAGCTAATCGGAATGGCTTTTCAAATAAAAGACGATTTATTCGATTACACAGATGAAGCGATTGGAAAACCAACAGGAATCGACATCAAAGAACAAAAAATGACTCTACCTTTAATTTATGCTTTGAATAATTGTTCTTCTAAAGAAAAAAAATGGGTAATCAATTCGGTTAAAAATCATAATAAAGACAAAACAAGAGTCAAAGAAGTGATCCAATTTGTAAAAGACAAAAACGGATTAGTTTACGCAGAACAAAAAATGGTGCAATTTCAACAAGAAGCCCTTCAGCTCCTACAAGATTTCCCAGAATCAGAATATAAAGCCTCATTAGTTTTAATGGTTAACTACGTTATTGAAAGAAAAAAGTAAATCAATATCAAGTTGAATGACAATATCAATTTCAAAAAAAAGTTTTAGAATTTGGAATTTATTTTTTGGAATTTTCTACATTTTTACAACCATTTCAAATTCATTCTCGTCTATGTAAATAGAAGACCAATTCTAAATTCAGAATTCTAATTTCTAATTTCAAAATGAAAGTAATACAATTACATCAACAAGAAAAAGAACTCATTCAATTAGCTGTCGAAAAGAATCGACAAGCACAACACCAATTGTATACAGATTTTTCACCTAAGATGTTAAGCGTTTGCCGACGATACATTAAAGATGTTCATCATGCTGAAGATGTAATGATAACTGCTTTTATGAAAGTGTTTACAAACCTCAAGAAATTTGAACACAAAGGAAGCTTTGAAGGTTGGATAAGAAGAATAATGGTTAATGAATGCATTGATTACATTCGAGTCAAGAAGAACAATTTCAATCATCAAAATATAGAAGAAACTGTTTTGCCCAATGATTTTTCTGAAGAACAAGATTTTTCAACTGAAGATATTCAATTATTGATAGATAATTTACCAGAAGGTTGTAAAATGGTTTTCAATCTTTATATAATTGAAGGATACAAACACAATGAAATAGCCAAGATGTTAAAGATTAATGAAGGAACATCAAAATCACAATTAGCTCACGCACGAAAATTATTGCAAGAGCAAATTAACAAATTAAAGAATAATCAAAATGACATCGCAACTAAATAGTTTGTTGAAAACAAACATCCAACAAATTAAATGCGATTGCATAAATTACCTATAAAAAATAAAAATCAGAATTTATGAAACTAAATAATTTTGAAAAACAAGTACAACAAAAACTAAGCAATCGCGAGATAAAGCCCAGTGCAAATTCTTGGGACAGACTAGATGCTATGTTAAGTGTTGAAGATAAACCAAAGAAAAAAGGATTTTTTTGGATAAATATTGCAGCATCATTCATTGTGCTTGCTTCAATTGGATATTATTTTTATAATCAAAATGAAGTTCTGATTCCTGCTAAAGAAGATTCAATAATTGTTGAGGTTGAGAATAAAAAAGAGGTTGTAGAAGAGGTAAAAGAAGCAAGAAACGAGAAGCAAGAAGAAGTTTTAGTTGAAAATGATAATAAGTTAGAAAAATCAAATCAAGTTGTAAATCAAAAAATTTCAAATACTTCAAAAATCAATATTCAGCAATTAGCAATCAACAATCAAACAGTTTCAATCATCAATCAATCAAAAGAAGACAATAATAATAAGGTTTCTGTTGCTGCAATAAATAATCAACAGCTAACGAGTAAAAAGAAATATATTTCAGCAGAAAAACTACTAGCAGAAGTTAGTAATACAAAATTTGAAAATAAAAGTTCAGAAAAAGAAATTAAAAACATTAAAAAAAGAATTTCTGTAAATCCAAATACATTATTATCAAATGCTGAAACAGAAATCTACCAATCATTTAGAGAAAACGCTTTAGAGCGTCTAAATAAAAATTATAATGCTATTAAAACAGTGTTAGCGAATAGAAATTACGAAGACGAATTATAATTATCATCAATCATTAATCAAAAAACGAAAATCATGCAAAAAATTATTTTTTACACAGTTATCATGTTGCTCTCATTTGTTGGGAAATCAATTGCTCAGGAAAAATCATTTGAAGAAAGAGCTAAAGAAATTGGAAATCAAATAGAAATGATCACCAAAGAAGAAAAAAAAGCACTAAAAGTTGAAATTGAAGCTTTAGACAAACAAATTATTGAAGGAAAAATTTCTAAAGAAAAAGCAGGCGAACTTAAATTAAAAATTGCCGAAGAACGAGCTTCGAATATTGAAATTAAAGTAGCAATTGAGGAAGAAAAACTAAATCAATTGATTCAAGACAAGGTAGATGGTAAAGTTAAACATACAGCAGATTCAACAATCGTAAGAATTGGAAAGAGATTTGTAATAAGAATAGAGAATGACACTATTGATAGAAAGCCTAAAGAATATAAAGAGCGAAGAACAACTTCTCAATTTGTATTTGCATTGGGATTAAATAACCTTATCACAGAAGGAGAAAATATTGAGAAATCTGATTTTCGTGTCGCAGGATCACATTTTTATGAATGGGGAATAACATACAACACAAGAATATTGAAAAGTAACAACTTATTACATGCAAAATATGGTTTTTCTGTAATGTATAATAATCTTAGACCAACAGACAATAGATTGTTTGTTAAAAACGGAAATCAAACAGAATTGCAAACTGCTGCTGTTGATTTAAAAGAATCAAGATTACGAAATGTACAATTGGTATTGCCACTTCATTTAGAATTTGATTTTACACCAAAAAAATATTCAAAAAGATTCTCTCAAGACAGTACAAAAACCTATTTCAGAACTCATGAATCTTTAAGAATTGGTCTAGGTGGTTATGGTGGATTTAATCTTAAATCAAAACAAATCACTAAATATGAATTAGATGGCGATAAAGTAAAAGATAAACAAAAAGGAGATTTTAATACTTCCGATTTTGTTTACGGATTAAGTGGTTATATCGGTTATGGTCAAACAAGTTTGTATGTGAAATACGATATGAATCCATTATTCAAAGATAATGCAGTTGATCAAAACAACATATCACTAGGTCTTCGTTTCGATTTTAATTAAAATTTGAGTTTGTTATTCATACTTTCCTACAAGGTTTTCATAATCTTGTAGGTTTTTTTGTTTTATAACTTTGTATCTTTGATACCTTGAAACTATAAAAATTTGATATCACAAGCTTCCATAGAAACCGTTTTTGAAACTGCTCGAGTAGAGGAGGTAATTGGCGATTTCGTAAATTTAAAACGTGCAGGTAGTAATCTTAAAGGGTTAAGTCCTTTCGTGGATGAAAAGTCTCCTTCGTTTATGGTTTCTCCAGTGAAACAAATTTGGAAAGATTTCTCCAGTGGAAAAGGAGGAAATGTAGTTTCATTTTTAATGGAACATGAACATTTTACATATCCAGAAGCCATTCGGTATTTAGCCAAAAAATACAATATAGAATTAGAAGAAACCGTTCAAACGGATGATGATTTAGCGATTGCAAATGAAAAGGAAAGTATGTATTTGGTTTCTGAATTCGCAAGCAAGTATTTTCAAGATATTTTATGGAATAATGATGAAGGAAAAGCAATCGGTTTATCTTATTTTAAAGAAAGAGGTTTTACTTCTGATACCATTAAAAAATTTAATTTAGGATATTCTCCAGAAAGTTGGGATGCTTTTACAAAAGAAGCTTTAGGTAAAGGTTATAAACTTGATTATTTAGATAAAACGGGACTTTCAATAGTAAAAGAAGACAAGCAATTTGATCGATTCAAAGGTCGTGTTATGTTTCCTATTCAAAGTATGAGCGGGAGAGTTTTAGGTTTTGGAGGTCGAATTTTAAACAATGATAAAAAAGCTGCAAAATATTTAAATTCACCTGAAAGTGATATTTACCACAAAAGTAAAGTCCTTTACGGAATTTATCATGCAAAACAATCGATAGCTAAACTAAATAATTGTTATTTGGTTGAAGGTTATACAGATGTAATTCAATTCAATCAAGCCGGAATTGAAAATGTAGTTTCGTCTTCAGGAACAGCTTTAACTCCAGATCAAATTCGATTAATAAATCGTTTAACGCCAAATATTACTGTTCTTTTTGATGGTGATGCTGCGGGTTTACGGGCTTCTGTTCGTGGAATTGATTTAATTTTGGAAGCTGGAATGAACGTAAAGGTTTGTACATTTCCAGATGGTGAAGATCCAGATAGTTTTGCGAAAAAGACTTCTTATGATGATTTAGTACTTTATTTAGAAGAAAATGCTAAAGACTTTATTCAATTTAAAGCTTCTTTATTGATGCTTGATGCGAAAAATGATCCTATCAAAAAAGCAGATTTGATTCGTGATATGGTTGTGAGTATTTCAAAAATTCCAGATAGAATTAAACGAGAAATCTACATTCAAGAATGTGCTCGAATAATGGATATTTCGGAAGATGTTTTATTTAATACTTTGGCGCAATTAGTCAAAAAAGATGTTTCTGAAGCCAATAAACAATATAAATCAGACCAAAAAGCGTTTGATGTTGTCAAAAATGATACAACTGCACAGATAGCAAAAGTTGATATTCAATATGTACTAGAACATCAAATTATTCAAATCTTGTTATTGTATGGTGATCTTGAAGAAGATTTTGAAGATATTTCCCATAAAGCTAACGAAGAAGGCGAATTATTTGAACATAAAGAAATTAATAAATACAAAGTATATCAACGTATTTACTTGAGTTTACAAGAAGATGAGGTTGAATTAGCAAACCCAATATTTAGTGCTATTTATAATGATATAATAGCCTATTATAACAGAGTTGAAAAGTTTGACATAGAACATTACTTGCAACAAATTCCAGAAGAAATCGCGCAAGAAGTAACTTCAATCTTAATGAATGAAGAAAGAGAAGTTATTCACAATTGGGAAGGTCAACAAATAGTTGTAAAACTTAAAGAGCAAACTGTTCCTCAATTCGTTACTGAAACAATTTTAACTTTAAGATGGTATTTGGTGAATAAAATTATTGACGAACTTAAATCAGATATAATTGAAAAGAAACAAGATGACAACACAGAAATATTATCTATGGTAAGAGATTATTTAGGATTAACCAACGTGTTTTCTAAAAAATTAGGAAGAGTAATAAGTAGACATCATTAAACCAATTGAAATGTTTTTGCTTTGTTAATTAAGTCAATTAAATTAGTAACGTTTAATTTGTGTAATAAACGAAGTTTGTAAGTACTAATGGTTTTTTCGTCTAACCCTAAAGTTTTAGCGATTTCTTTATTCTTTTTACCGTCAGCCAAATACTTTAAAACCTCAATTTCTCTAGCAGATAATTTTTTGTGTAAACGATCGCTATTTTTAGAATCATTTTGGTTCAATTTTTTTACAGCTTCACTAGTGTAAATATTCCCCATTGAAACTGATTTTAGGGCAGCAGCAAAGTCCTTCATGCTTGCACTCTTCTCTAAGTAACCTCTAACGCCAACTTTTAATGCATTATTAGCATAAAGGGTTTCAGAAACATTTGAGAAAATAAAGAATTTTGTAGTAGAATAATCCTTGACTAAAATTTTGACATCTCTAATACTAGAAAGGCCAGTTAGTTCAATATCCATTATAACTAAGTGAACAACTTTATTGTCCAATAGTTCGTGTAGGTCTTCTAAAGAAGACACGTTTCCTATAACATCAAAATCAACAGAATCTTTTAAGTATGATTTTATGCCTTGATAAATTACAGGATTGTTATCAGCGACGCAAATTTTAATCATTTTATTTATATTATGTGTAAGTAAATTTACAAAAAAATGTAATATCGTCGATAGATTATGTGGTTATTTTAACTCTTGTGGGATTTTACAGACAGGAACAGGATTTATTTTATGTAAATTCAGAAAATTCAGTCGTTTGTAAATTGCAAAAACGGTTAATTCTCTTCCAAAAAAATCATTTTCTGTTTTTCCTTTTTCAAATTCTGCCATTGCCCATTCTAATTCATCATAGTTAGCGCCAATTTGATCTTCATCACTTCTGTCGTCTCCAAAAAGCCCATCTGTTGGTTTTGCAGTCAAAATACTTTCGGGAACTTGAACAAATTTTGATAGTAAACGAACTTCACTTTTTAATAAATCTGCAATCGGACTCAAATCAACTCCACCGTCACCATATTTCGTAAAAAAGCCTACCCCAAAATCTTCTACTTTATTACCAGTTCCAGCTACTAAAAAACCGTGAATTCCAGCTAAATAGTATAAAGTTGTCATTCGTAATCTTGCTCTCGTATTGGCTAATGATAAATTATAAGCAGCTTCATTTTTAGAAATTGGCACTTCATTTTTAAACGTTTCGAAAGTTGGAGTTAAATCTACTCGTTCATTTAAAACATTTGGAAATCGCTTTTTCAATTTATCAATATGTTCGTTTGCTCTATTAACATGACTTTCAGCTTGATGTATAGGCATTTCTACACATAATGTTGGCAAACCTGTTTGTGCACACAGAGTAGAAGTTAACGCACTATCAATTCCACCTGATATTCCCACAACAAAACCCTTAACTTTTGCGTTAGTAGCATAGTCAAGTAACCATTTTACTATATGATTATTAATTTTTTCTGCTTGAAATTGAGATGAAACTGTCATAATTTTATTAAATAATTTATACTATTAAATGTATATTTGCAACTTGATTTATTTTCCATAAAAATATAATTTTTTTTACAATGAAGAAGTATATCTTACTATTTATTACCAGTTTAATTATTGTCTCGTGTAAAAAAGAGACTAAACAAGAGGTTGATGTTTCAGCAATTCCTGTGAGTTTTAAAATTGAACGCTTTGATCAGAAGTTTTATACGTCTGAACCTCAAGATTTACCAAAACTTAAAGATGAATATCCTTTTTTGTTTCCTAGAGAGGATTCTGTTTATTTGAATATGTTAAACGAACCTATTTACAAAGAATTGTTTAATGAAGTTCAAAATAAGTATAAAGAAATAGGTAAGCTTGAAGTAGGTATTGAAGATGTTTTTAAACACATAAAGTATTATTTTCCTGAAACTAAATTACCAAGAGTTATCACATTAATTAATGAAGTTGATTTAGATAAAAAAGTAATTTTTGATAAGGATTATTTATTTATTTCTCTTGATTGTTATTTGGGTGAAAATCATCGTTACTACGAAGCATTTCCGGAGTATAAACGTATTGAGCTTAAGGAGTCTCAAATCTTACCCGATATAGTAAGCAGTTTTTCATATGGTAGAATTTCGGCTCCTAAAAACAGAGCTTTACTTTCTCTTATGATATATATGGGTAAAGAATTGTATATGAAAGACTTGTTAATTCCAGATGTTTCTGATTTTGATAAAATTGCTTACACAGAAGATAAATATAGATGGTGTCAGGAAAATGAATCTGAAATATGGAGTAATTTTATAGAGAATAAATTATTGTATGACACAAACCCAAAAAATGAACAGCGTTTTATGAACGATGCACCATTCTCTAAATTTTATTTAGAAATTGACAACGAATCTCCAGGAAGAGTAGGCGCTTGGGTTGGATGGCAAATTGTTAGAAGTTATGCAGAAAATCATCCTGATGTAAAATTGCAAGATTTACTTGCAATGGATGCAAAAAAATTATTTGAAGAATCAAAATACAAACCAAAAAAGTAATGGCAAATAAAAAATCAGAAATAAAATTCTTAGTAGAATTAGACGAAAATAAAATTCCAGAAAAATTAAGATGGACAGCACAAGATGGTGGTGTAGAATTAGAAGAAACCAAAGCAATCATGTTAGCTATTTGGGATAATAAAACCAAAGAATCTTTGCGTATTGATTTATGGACAAAAGATATGCCTGTAGACGAAATGAAACAATTTTTTCACCAAACGTTAGTAGCTATGGCAGACACGTACAATAGAGCAACAGCAGATGAAAAAATGACAGCAACTATGAAAGACTTTTGCGATTATTTTGCCGAAAAATTAGAGTTGACTAAATAAATATAACTGTTGGAAAATAAACATTGATATTGTTTTTTATAGATTCTGAAATATGTTCGGAATCTATAAAAAAGCAATTTAAAACTCATTCATGTTTTTAAACATATCTTGATTTACATTATCAATAAACTCCAAAACACCTTCTCTACCAAGTCCTTCTGTTGATGAAGTTGTAAAGTACTGAGGCATTTCAGCCCAATTGTTGGCTAATATTTTCTTTTTATAAGCAGCAATATGCGAATCAACTTTCGTTTTTCCTATTTTATCAGCTTTAGTGAAAATTATACAAAAAGGAACTTCAGTTTCTCCAAGATAAGTAATAAACTCCAAATCTATTTTTTGTGCTTCTAATCGAATGTCAATCAAAACAAAAGCACATACTAATTGCTCTCTTTTTTCAAAATAATCCGTTATAAATTGCTGAAAAACTGCTTTAGTTTTCTTTGATACTTTAGCATAACCATAACCTGGTAAATCAACTAAATACCAATTATTATTGATCTTAAAATGATTGATTAGCTGTGTTTTTCCTGGTCTTGCCGAAGTTTTTGCTAATTTTTTTCGCTCTGTCAACATGTTGATTAAAGATGACTTTCCAACATTAGAACGACCAATGAACGCATATTCTGGTAACGGTTCATTCGGACATTTACTAACTTCAGAGTTACTAATAATAAATTCGGCTGTATTGATTTTCATTGTATGTAAAATAAAATTCCCCAATTAAAGGGGAATAATGTTATAAGTTATGTTTTTGTAACCAGTTTAATAAAATGGTATTAAATTCTTCTGGTCTTTCCATCATGGCTGCATGACCGCATTTGTCAATCCAAAATAATTCAGAATTTGGTAATAATTCATTAAATTCATCAGCTACATTTGGTGGAGTTACTTTGTCATTTTTTCCCCAAATAATACACGTCGGTGTGGTCATTTTAGGTAAATCAGCGGCCATATTATGACGAATAGCACTTTTGGCAATAGTTAGTGTTTTAATTAATTTAATTCTATCATTAACAGTTGCAAATACTTCGTCAATTATTTCTTTTGTGGCAATTTTTGGATCATAAAAAACATCTTCAGCTTTCTTCTTAATGTATTCGTAATCTCCACGTTTTGGATAACTTTCTCCCATGGCACTTTCATATAGTCCAGAACTTCCTGTAATAACCAAACCTTTCATTAATTCAGGATACATTTTTGTGTGATATAAAGCAATATGGCCACCAAGTGAATTTCCTAATAATATAACTTTATCTAGTTTTTTATGAATAATAAAATCATGAACAAATTTTGAAAATGCTTTCACATTGGTTTTTAAGATACTTTGTGAGTAAATAGGCAACAAAGGAATAATAACTTTATAGCCTTTTGAAGGTAAAAAATTAGTTACACCATCAAAGTTACTTAAACCACCCATTAAGCCATGAAGTATGATTACCGGTGTCCCTTCACCAACTTCATAGTAGGTGTATTTTTTTTCTTTTTTTAACATAAAAAAAATTCGTATTAGAAATATATGCAAATATAAGACTTTTAAAAACAGTTAAACAAAAAAATAATAATTAGAAATATTTGTCATTTTCTTACAAAATTTAACACCAAATAGGTAATAATTAGCTTATTAACAAAATGAGGCTTTGGTTGATAACTTTAAAAGTTAGGCTTTAACTTTTATTTAATAATTGCAAAGGCTAAGTATTTATTCGACTTGTTAAGTTTTTAAAAATTTTCAAATTTTCAATTCATCCCTTTTTTTAGTCAAAACGAGTATAAACTTATCAACAAAGTGGTAGATTGTGGTAAATAGTGGTAAAAAATTTATATTTTTGTCATTATTAAAGTCAAAATCCCATTGTGAACACACTAATTGGAACATATGAATGTAAGGTAGATGCCAAAGGAAGGCTTATGATACCAGCACCACTAAAGAAACAGTTTGCTTCTTTGGAGGATGGTTTTGTATTGAAGCGTTCTGTTTTTCAGCCTTGCTTAGAATTATTTCCGATGAGTGAGTGGAATATAATGATGGCTAAAATCAACAAGTTAAATCGATTTGTAAAGAAGAATAATGATTTCATTAGACGATTCACTGCAGGAGTAAAAGTGGTTGAAATTGATGCTACTGGAAGGTTGTTAATCCCAAAAGACTTAATCGTTTTTGGTCAAATTGAGAAAGACTTAGTGTTGTCTTCAGCTATCAATATTATTGAGATTTGGGATAAAACTTTATATGAAAACGCAATTGAAAATGCTACTGACGATTTTGCTGATTTAGCAGAAGAAGTAATGGGTGGCCAAAATGAAATCGAAGATGGAATATCATAATCCAGTATTATTGAAGGAGACGGTTGATGGATTAAATATTCATCCAGATGGAGTATATGTAGATGTCACTTTTGGGGGTGGTGGTCATTCGAGAGAAATGATTTCAAGACTAGGAGTAAATGGAAAATTGTTTGCTTTCGATCAAGATTTAGATGCTTTGGAAAATGCGCTTGATGATGACAGATTCACATTAATAAATGAAAATTTCAGATTTATAAAAAGGTTCTTACGTTTTCACGGAATAAAACAAGTAGATGGAATTTTAGCTGACTTAGGAGTTTCATCGCATCAATTTGATGTAGCAGAAAGAGGTTTTTCAACTCGTTTTGAAGCTGAATTAGATATGCGAATGAATCAAAAAGGGGAACTTTCAGCATATCATGTAATTAACGAATACGAAGAAGCTGCATTAAAAAGTGTTTTGTTAGAATTCGGAGAATTAAAAAATGCTGGAGCAATGGCAAATGTTATTGTTAATGCACGAAGAGAAACTCCAATTAAAAATTCAGAACAATTAAAAGAAATATTAAGCCGCTTTTTACCGGGTCACAAAAGCAATAAAATATTAGCTCAGATTTATCAAGCCATCCGAATTGAAGTAAATCAAGAAATGGAAGCTTTAAAAGAATTTTTAACTCAATCCTTAGAAATTCTTAAACCAGGAGGAAGATTAAGTGTGATTTCATATCATTCTTTAGAAGATAGACTTGTGAAGCGATTTGTTAAAAATGGAATGTTTGAAGGAGAACCAGAAAAAGATTTCTTTGGAAATTTTGAAGTGCCCTTCAAAACAATCGAAAAGTTAATAATTCCTTCTAAAGAAGAGATTGCTATTAATAATAGAGCAAGAAGTGCAAAATTAAGAGTAGCCGAAAAAAAATAAGAATATGTATTCGCAATTAATAGCAAGTTTTTTTTAGAAAAACTTCAAGATTAAAAAAGTAATACCATATAGGATATATAAAAAAATAAACTTTTACATACATGAAAGCAAATATCTACAGTTTGTTAAAAGCAAAATTTTTGGTGAGTGATGACTCATTAAAGAACTGGAAGTTTATTGTGTTTCTAATAGTTTTAGCCATGATAATGATTGCAAATAATCATAGATATGATGCAAAGAATTATAGAATTACCGAGTTGACAAATGAAGTAAAAGAATTGCGTTCAAAATTTGTAGACACACGTTCTGATTTAATGAAACTTAAAATGGAATCTACAATTACAACAAAAATGGAAGCTAGAGGCATAAAACCTTCTGAAGTTTCGCCCCAAAAAATAAAAGTTTTAAAAACAGAAGAAAAAAGTATAGTTGATAAAATATGGCAATAGAGGAAAAAAATAATTCATTAAGAATGTATTTGGTTGCAGGTATCATGTTTGTGATAGCTGTTCTCGTTGTTATAAAACTAACCAATATACAATGGGTTGACGGACCCTATTACCGCCAATTGGCTAAAGATTTAACGGTTAAAAATTTTCAAATTCCTTCGAATAAAGGAAATATTTATTCTTCTGACGGAAGTTTATTAGCTACATCAATTCCAGAATATACAGTTCGTTTTGATGCAATAGCTCCAAAAAAGGAAGATTTTGAAGAAAATGTAAGTATGCTTGCGGATTCATTATCTATTCTTTTACAAAAACCAGCAGGTCAAATTTTAACAGAATTAAGAAGAGCAAGAGCTTCACAAAATAGATACTTATTAATAGCTAGAAAATTAAGCTATACTGAGTATATGAAGATTAAAGGATTTCCATTGTTCAATAAAGGGACTTACAAAGGTGGAATCATTACGGAACAGAAAACAGTTCGCGAACATCCAATCGGAAAAATTGCTGAAAGAACAATCGGGTATGAAAGATTAAATGCAGACGGATCAACAAATGGAAAAGGAATTGAATATGCCTTTAAAAAATATTTAGACGGAAGCAATGGGCATAGAATGATGCAGAAAATTGCAAAAAATCAATGGAAACCAATTAGCGATGTTAATGAATTAGAGCCTCAAGATGGTTATGATATTATTTCAACAATAGATGTTTACATCCAAGATATTGCACATCATGCTTTGTTAAAACAACTAGAATATTACCAAGCTGACCATGGTTGTGTAGTAGTAATGGAAACAAAAACGGGTGAAGTAAAAGCTATTTCAAATTTAGGAAGAGATGAAGACGGAACCTATTACGAAACTCAAAATTATGCTGTAGCTGAATCAACAGAACCTGGCTCTACATTCAAGTTGGTAGATTTAATTGCTTTATTGGATGATAAAAAAGTAGATACTAGCAAGGTATACGATACACAAGGTGGAGTTGTGAAGTATTATGGAAAATCAGTTCGTGACTCTCACAAAGGTGGTTATGGAAAGATATCTTTAGCTAGAGGATTTGAACTTTCATCAAACACGGTTTTGGTGCAAGCAGTTCATGAGAATTATAAAGATAATCCAAGCGAATTTGTAAATAGAATTAATACTTATGGTTTAAATAAACCTTTGGGATTGCAATTTATTGGTGAAGGAATACCAAAAATACCACAACCTGGTACAAAAGCTTGGTCTGGAATTGCCTTGCCGTGGATGGCTTATGGTTATGGTGTGTCTGTAACTCCATTGCAAACCTTAGCACTTTATAATGCTGTTGCAAATGATGGAAAGATGATTAAGCCTTTTTTTGTAAAGGAAATTAAAGAATGGAATAAGTCAATTCAAAAATTTGAAACAGAAGTGATTAATGAAAAAATATGTTCTGATGAAGCCCTTAAGAAGGTAAGAGCAATTTTGTTAAATGTGGTTAAAAAAGGAACGGGTTCAAAATTATATTCGCCAAATTTTTCGATGGCCGGAAAAACAGGAACCGTTCAAATGAATTATAGAGATAAATCGAAACTTTATTATGCTTCATCTTTTGTAGGCTATTTCCCTGCGGATGAACCAAAGTATTCTTGCATTGTAGTGGTGCATAAACCAAATGTAGAAGCTGGTTATTATGGTGCTGATGTTGCTGGGCCAGTTTTTAAACGTATTGCACAAAAAATTTATACAGATGCTCCTTCGACAAATGAAGTAAAGAAATTAGATAATAAAATTCCAAGTCAAGAAAAGTCATATACTAAGCTATATGACATAAAAACAAGTGAGAATATAATGCCAAATGTAAAAGGAATGCCTGTTATGGATGCTGTTGTTCTCTTGGAAAATCTTGGGTTAAAAGTAAAAGTAATTGGAAGAGGAAAGGTTGTAAGACAATCAGTAGATAAAGGACAAAGATTCAATAAAAACCAAGTTGTAACATTAGAATTATCGTGAAAATTTTAAAAGACATATTATACAAAGTAGCCATTGAAGCCGTAAAAGGATCAACAGATGTTGCTATTAATTCAATTGACTTTGATTCAAGAAAAGTTTCATTGAATGATGTATTTGTAGCTATAAGAGGTTCTGTTTCTGATGGGCATAATTTTATTGAAAAAGCAGTAAATCAAGGAGCAATAGCAGTTGTGTGTGAAGAGTTTCCTGAAAGAATAATCAATGGTGTGACTTACATTCAAGTAAAAAACACCAACGAAGCTTTAGCCTTTTTAGCAAATAATTTTTACGATAATCCTTCTTCACAATTAAGATTAGTCGGAATTACAGGAACAAACGGAAAAACAACTGTTGCTTCATTATTATATCAACTATTCAAAAAAGCTGGATACAAAGTTGGGTTACTTTCAACAGTAAAAATTCTTGTCGATGAGTACGAATACAAAGCAACGCATACAACACCAGATTCACTAACAATCAATCATTACTTAAACGAAATGGTTAATGAAGGTTGTGAATTTTGTTTTATGGAAGTAAGCTCGCACGGAATAGACCAAAAGCGTACTGAAGCCTTGCAGTTTGAAGGTGGCGTTTTTACTAATTTATCTCACGATCATTTAGATTATCACAGCTCATTTGCTGAATATAGAGATGTTAAAAAAAGCTTTTTTGATGGTTTAACTAAAAGTGCTTTTGCCTTGACAAATGTTGATGATAAAAACGGAAGTGTAATGCTTCAAAATACAAAAGCTAGAAAATTGTCTTATGCTCTAAAATCGTATGCAGATTATAAAGCACAAATTTTAGAAAGTCAATTAACAGGTTTGTTATTAAAAATAAATGACAATGAAGTTTGGGTAAAACTTATCGGAAACTTCAATGCCTACAACATGTTAGCAATTTATGGAGTAGCTATCGAATTAGGAATAGAAAAGATTGAAGCATTACGCTTATTAAGTGAATTAGTAAGTGTAGCAGGAAGATTTCAATTTATCATTTCAAAATCAAAAATTACAGCAATTGTTGATTATGCTCACACTCCTGATGCACTTGAAAATGTTTTGCAAACGATATCAGAAATTAGGACTAAAAATGAACAATTAATTACAGTTGTTGGCTGTGGTGGAGATAGAGACAAAACTAAACGTCCAATAATGGCAGACGTGGCTTCACGATTAAGTGATAAAGCTATTTTGACTTCAGATAATCCAAGAACGGAAGTTCCTGAAACAATTATCGAAGATATGGAAAAAGGAGTTGAACCTCAAAACTTTAAGAAGACAGTTTCAATTGTAGATAGAAAGCAAGCTATAAAAACGGCTTGTATCATGGCAAATGAAAACGATATAATACTAATTGCAGGAAAAGGTCATGAAAACTACCAAGAAATAAACGGAGTTAGACATGATTTTGATGACTTAAAAATAGTAACCGAATTATTAACCCAACTAAATAAATAGAAGATGTTATATTATTTGTTCCAATATTTAGAAAGCAATTTTGATGTTCCAGGAGCTGGGTTATTTCAATATATTACTTTTCGTTCGGCATTAGCTATTATTTTATCATTGCTAATTTCTACAGTTTTTGGTAAAAGAATCATCAACTTTTTACGCAATCAACAAGTCGGAGAAACGGTTAGAGAATTGGGCTTAGAAGGTCAAAAAGAAAAAGCTGGTACACCAACAATGGGTGGAATCATTATAATTATTGCAACACTTGTACCTGTTTTATTATTAGCCAAGTTAGATAATATTTATGTGATTCTTTTGATAGTAACTACTCTTTGGATGGGAACTATTGGATTTATAGATGATTATATCAAAATTTTTAAAAAAGATAAACAAGGTTTAAAAGGAATTTTTAAAGTAATAGGTCAAGTTGGTTTGGGGTTAATTGTGGGAAGTGTTTTGTATTTCAACGATGGGGTTACAGTAAGAAAAGATACTGCAGAAACTAGAGTTACTGCTTCAAACACTGCTTTAAAATCAATGTTGGAAGAAAAATCAACAGCAACAACAATTCCTTTTTTCAAAAACAATGAGTTCGATTATGCCGAAGTGTTAAGTTTTATGGGTGATGGTTACGAAAATTGGGCTTGGATAATTTTTATTCCAGTTGTGATTTTTATTATCACTGCTGTTTCAAACGGGGCAAATCTTACAGATGGAATCGATGGTCTCGCAGCAGGTACATCAGCCATATCAGTTTTGGCACTTGGTATTTTTACATTCGTTTCGGGGAATATCATTTTGTCTGATTATCTCAATATAATGTATATCCCAAATTCGGGTGAAATGACTGTTTACATAGCTTCATTTATAGGAGCATTAATTGGGTTTTTATGGTATAACTCTTATCCAGCATCAGTTTTTATGGGTGATACAGGAAGTTTAACCATTGGAGGAATCATTGCAGTATTAGCAATTTCTGTTAGAAAAGAATTATTACTGCCTATTCTTTGTGCCATCTTTTTTGCCGAAAATTTATCAGTAATCATTCAAGTAAGTTATTTCAAATACACTAAAAAACGATTTGGCGAAGGAAGAAGAGTTTTTCTCATGTCACCGTTACATCATCATTATCAAAAAAAAGGATATCACGAAAGTAAAATAGTAACACGTTTTTGGATTGTTGCCATCATGCTTTCTATTCTAGCAATTGTAACCTTAAAACTAAGATAGTATGAAAAGACTTGTAATTCTTGGTGGTGGAGAAAGTGGAGTAGGAACAGCAATCCTTGGAAAGAAAAAAGGATACGATGTTTTTGTGTCTGATTTCGGAAAAATTAAAGATAATTATAAAGAAGTTCTTGGACTTAATAAAATTAACTGGGAAGATGAAAAGCATACAGAAGATTTAATTCTTAATGCTGATGTTGTGATGAAAAGTCCAGGTATTCCTGAGAATGTTCCAATAGTTAAAAAACTTGTAAAAAAAGGCATTCCAGTTATTTCAGAAATTGAATTTGCCTATCAATATACAGATGCAATTACAATAGGTATCACAGGAAGTAATGGAAAAACAACCACAACATTGTTAACCTATCATTTGTTAAAACAAGGAGGTTTAAATGTTGGAATTGCAGGAAATATTGGAAAAAGTTTTGCATGGCAAGTAGCGGAAGATAAAGTAGATGTTTATGTGTTAGAATTAAGCAGTTTTCAATTAGACGGAATTGTTAATTACAAACCACATATTGCAGTAATAACAAACATAAGTCCAGATCATTTAGATCGATATAATTATGATTACGGATTATACATTGAGTCAAAATTCAGAGTGACTTTAAACCAAACTGAGAATGATTTTTTAATATATGATGATGATGATGATGCTATTTCAATATGGCTAAATAATAATAAAATAAGAGCCAAAAAATTACCTTTTTCATTAAAACACAAAGTCGAAGAAGGAAGCTATTTAGAAAACAAAACCCTTTATAATATCACAAACAACAAACAAATTAATATGCCAACAACAAACTTATCACTAGACGGAATGCATAATGTGAAGAACGCAATGGCTGCTACAACTATTGCACAGTTAATGAACATTAGAAAACAAACAATCAGAGAGAGTTTGTCAAATTTCCAAGGAGTAGAACATCGTTTAGAAAAAGTACTAAGAATTGAAAATGTTCAGTACATAAACGATTCAAAAGCGACTAACGTTAATGCCACCTTTTTTGCCCTAGAAAGTATGGAAACACCAACAATATGGATTGTCGGTGGAGTTGATAAAGGAAACGACTACACAGAGTTGATGCCTTTAGTAAACGAAAAAGTTAAAGCCATCATTTGTCTTGGAGTAGATAACAAAAAAATTATCGACTCTTTTAACAACATTGTAGACATAATGGTCGAAACTTCTTCAATGGAACAAGCCGTAAAAGTAGCTCAAAAAATTGCAGAAAGAGGAGATACAGTTTTGTTATCACCTGCTTGTGCGAGTTTTGATTTATTTGAAAATTATGAAGACAGAGGAAATAAATTTAAAAGTGCAGTAAGAGGATTATAATGAACAATTTTATTAATAACTTAAAAGGAGACAAAGGAATTTGGGCACTAGTGTTTTTACTAGCCTTGATTTCGTTTATGCCAGTATATAGTGCAAGTACAAATCTTGTCTATGTAATAGGTAAAGGCTCTACTTTGGGTTATTTAGTAAAACATTTGGGTCATTTGTTTTTGGGGTTTTGTATCATTTATTTTGTGCATAAAATGCCTTATCATTATACTAAAGCCTTGTCAATGTTATTGATGCCTTTAGTTATTGTTTTGTTGATTTACACCATGTTTCAAGGCACAACAATTGGTGGAGCAAATGCAAGTCGTTGGATAAGTATTCCTTTTGTAGGGCTGAGTTTTCAAACTTCATCATTAGCCTTTATAGTGTTAATGGTATATGTAGCAAAGTATTTAGCGAAAATAAAAGAGAAAGAATTCACTTTCAAATCATCATTGATTGAATTGTGGATGCCTGTTTTTTTAGTACTGATTCTAATTTTGCCAGCTAACTTTTCAACCACTGCATTAATTTTTGTAATGGTATGTATGTTAGTTTTTGTAGGACAATATCCTATTAAGTATTTAGCAGCAATAATTGGTGCTGGAATTGTGATGTTAACCTTGTTTATACTAATGGCAAAAGCCTTTCCGGATGCAATGCCAAACCGTGTTAAAACTTGGGAAAACCGTATTGAGCGATTTTCAACTAATAAAACAGATGAAGATAATTATCAAATTGATAAAGCAAAAATTGCAATTGCTTCAGGAAGAATTTATGGACTTGGTCCAGGTAAAAGTGTGCAGAAAAACTTTTTACCTCAATCTTCTTCCGATTTTATTTATGCAATTATTGTAGAAGAATATGGACTTATTGGCGGACTAGGCATATTGTTCGTTTACATGTTATTATTCTTTAGATTTATCGTTTGTGCACATAAAGCTTCATCGTTTTATGGTAAATTGTTAATTATAGGTTTGGGATTTCCAATTATATTTCAAGCATTAATCAATATGGGTGTTGCGGTTGAACTTTTACCTGTAACCGGACAAACTTTACCGTTAATTAGTAGTGGAGGAACTTCTATTTGGATGACTTGTGCTGCAATTGGAGTTATCTTGAGCGTGAGTAAAAAAGATGAAGAAGTTGCAGCTGATTTATTAGAATCTGAAAAAAGAAATGATGCCTTACAAAGAATTATTGATAAAGAAATTCAGTTAGAAGTAGAAAGAGAAGATGAACAAAAGGAGTCAAAAGAAGAATCAAGTAAAAATCCTTTAGAACCCGTATTAAATCAATAATAATGAGTATCAAAAAATTCATAATCAGTGGTGGTGGGACAGGTGGACATATCTATCCTGCAATCGCTATTGCCAATGAATTAAAAAATAAATTTCCAGATGCTGAGTTTCTTTTCGTAGGAGCAAAAGATAAAATGGAAATGCAAAAAATACCTCAAGCAGGGTATGAAATCAAAGGCCTTTGGATTGCAGGTTTGCAACGAAAATTGACGTTAAAAAATGCAATGTTTCCATTTAAATTAACGTCTAGTCTATGGAATTCATATTTAATTTTAAAAAAATTTAAACCAAATGTTGTTGTCGGAACAGGTGGTTTTGCTTCTGGAGCTGTACTAAAAATGGCAACGATTTTAAATATTCCAACACTAGTTCAAGAGCAGAATTCTTATCCAGGAATTACGAATAAATTATTGGCTAAAAAAGCAAATTCAATTTGTGTAGCTTATGAAAATTTAGAACGTTTCTTTCCAAAAGAGAAAACCAAATTAACTGGAAATCCAGTTCGCCAAGATTTAATTTCAGTTGAAAGTAAAAGAGAAGAAGCTATAGATTATTTTAATTTAGATAAAGCAAAAAAAACCTTGTTGGTTTTAGGAGGAAGTTTGGGAGCAAGAAGAATAAATCAATTAATAGCTCAAGAATTAGATTTTCTTTTAGCGAATAATATTCAAATCATTTGGCAAACGGGTAAGTTATATCATGAACAATATAATAACCTTACTGCTGCAAATGTTCGAGTAGTTTCTTTTATTGATAGAATGGATTTGGTTTATGCAGCATCAGATTTTATAATCTCTCGTTCAGGTGCTTCGTCAGTTTCAGAGTTGTGTATTATTGGAAAGCCAACAATTTTTATTCCTTCTCCAAATGTAGCTGAAGATCATCAAACAAAAAACGCTAAAGCAATTTGTGATAAAAACGCAGCAATACTTATCAAAGAGTCAGAATTAGAAAACCAATTTGAGACAGTTTTTAAAGATTTAATTTCAAACGAAGAAAAACAGAAAACATTAAGTCAAAATATAAAAAAGTTAGCAAAACCAAATGCTACAAAAGATATAGTTGATGAGATTGTTAAACTATTGAACTATTAAATCGTTTAACTATTCAAAAATATACGATTACACAATTTAACAAATAAGCGATTATACTTAAAATGAATATAAACCAAATACATAACATCTATTTCATAGGAATCGGAGGCATCGGAATGAGTGCTTTGGCTCGCTATTTTAAAAATATTGGAAAAAATGTAAGCGGTTATGATAAAACTCAAACGCAATTAACAAAAGAATTACAACAAGAAGGTATTGAAGTTCATTTTGAAGATAATATAGATTTAATTCCAAAAGAGTATTATGTAGAAAACACATTGGTCGTAATTACACCAGCTGTACCCGTTTTGCATTCTGAATGGAATTATTTTAACGAAAGAAATTACATAGTTAAGAAACGTGCTGAAGTTCTAGGGCTAATTACAAAAGATACTTTTTGTTTCGCTGTTGCTGGAACGCACGGAAAAACAACAACTTCAAGTATTTTAGCACATATTTTATTTGATAGTGGTTTAGACGTGACTTCATTTTTAGGTGGAATTGTAGAAAATTATAATTCAAACCTCGTCGGAAATGGAAAAACAATAACCGTTGTTGAAGCTGATGAATTTGATAGATCATTTTTGCACCTTCATCCAAATATTGCTTGTATAACGTCAATGGATGCTGATCATTTAGATATTTATGGTGATGCTTCTGCTATTGAAGAAAGTTTCAGGGAATTTGCCGCTAAAGTTGAAGATAAATCCAATTTGTTTTATGCAAATGGTTTGGTTCTTGATGGTGTTTCTGTCGGAATAAATGATGATGCAAAAATAAAGGCTCAAAATATAAAAATCGAAAAGGGTTATTATTTGTTTGATGCTAAATTAGAAAATGAATTAATCGAAAACATCCAATTTGGTTTACCTGGACATCATAATTTATCTAATGCTTTGATGGCTTTGTCAATGGCAAAAAGATATGGTGTCGAAACCGATAAGATTAAAAAAGCATTAGCATCTTTCAAAGGGATTAGAAGACGCTTTTCTTTCCAAATTAGAGAAGAAAAATTAGCCTATATAGATGATTACGCACACCATCCAACAGAAATAAATGCAGTGCATCAAGCAGTTTGTGAATTGTTTCCAAACCAAAAAGTTTGTGCCATTTTTCAACCACATTTGTTTAGTAGAACAAAAGATTTTGCAGATGATTTTGCAAAAAGTTTATCAAAATTCGATGAAATTCTATTAATGGAAATTTATCCAGCTCGCGAGCTTCCAATAGAAGGTATAACTTCAACATGGTTGTTAAACAAAATAGAGAATAAAAATAAAAAAGTAGTTCAAAAAGAAGAAATAAATAACGAATTAACTAAATCAAACGCAACAGTTTTTGTAACTATTGGTGCAGGTGATTTAGGAGAAATGGTTTCAGAAATAAAAAAGACTTTAAGTGAAAAAATTTAATTGGAATAATATACGTTTAGTTCTCATAGTAGCACTAATGATTTTCTTGTATTCTTTCTCTGGAATCAAAAACCAAGAGCGAAAAATACAGAAGATAAATATTGCTTTCAATGCAGATGATTATCCTTTTTTAAATGAAACAATGGTTAATAACTTGTTAATACAAAATTTTCAAGGTGCTTCCAAAGTAAAAAAAGAAAGGGTAGATTTGAAGAAGCTGGAAAATGTATTGAATGCTAACAAATACGTAGATAATTCTGAAGTATTTTGTTCAATCGATGGTTTTTTAATTGCAAAAATAAAACAGAAAAAACCTATAATTAGGGTTTTTAATGAAAATGGTTCTTACTATTTAGACGATAAAGGAGATAAAGTTCCTTTGTCGGATAATTTCACGCCAAGAGTGCCTGTATATTTCGGTGTGATTAGTGCTAATGAAGTAAAACAACTAGTTAGTCTTTTTAATTTTATTGAAAATGACGAAATGCTAAAACATAATATAGTTGATATTAAAAAAACACAGAAAGGAAATATTGTTTTTTCTGTAAGAGATTTTAACTATAAAGTAATTTTTGGAACAGAAACCAATTTGGAAGCCAAGTTCAAAAATTACAAAGCGTTTTTACAACACGCAACTAAAGATACATTGATTAAAAGTTATAAATCGGTCAATCTGATTTTTACAGAACAGGTAATTTGTGCTAAATAATTTGGATATGGGAAAAGAGAACATAGCAGTAGGATTAGACATCGGAACAACAAAAATTGTTGCAATGATTGGTCGTCAAAACGAATACGGTAAACTTGAGATTCTAGGAATAGGTAAATCAAAAAGTTTAGGTGTACATCGTGGTGTTGTGAATAATATTACACAAACTATTCAGTCAATCCAACAAGCTATTCAAGAAGCAGAAGCAAATTCAGATTATAAAATAAATGACGTTGTAGTTGGAATTGCAGGGCAACATATTCGTAGTATTCAACATAGCGATTACATTAGTAGACCAAATGCAGAAGAAGTTATTGGCGATGCAGATATTGATCAATTAATTGGTCAAGTACATAAATTGGCAATGCTACCTGGAGAAGAAATTATCCACGTTTTGCCACAAGAATTCAGAATTGACGGTCAAGCCGAAATAAAAGAACCAGTAGGAATGTACGGTTCTAGAGTAGAATCTAGCTTTCACGTAGTAGTTGGACAAGCAGCTTCAATTAGAAACGTGGGAAGATGCATCAAAAGTGCTGGATTAGATTTATCTGGATTAACATTAGAACCATTAGCTTCGGCTGATGCAGTTTTAAGTCAAGAAGAAAAAGAAGCTGGTGTAGCTTTAATAGATATAGGTGGTGGAACAACAGATTTAGCGATTTTTAAAGACGGAATTATTCGTCACACAGCTGTAATTCCTTTCGGAGGAAATGTAATTACTGAAGACATCAAAGAAGGTTGTTCGATTATTGAAAAACAAGCAGAATTACTAAAAGTGAAATTTGGATCAGCTTGGCCAGGAGAAAACAAAGACAACGAAATTGTTTCTATTCCTGGATTAAGAGGTCGCGAACCAAAAGAAATTTCGCTTAAAAACTTGTCAAAAATTATTCACGCAAGAGTTGTGGAAATTATTGAACAAGTTTATGCTGAAATTAAAGAATACGGTCACGAAGACAATAAAAGAAAATTAATTGCTGGTATAGTTTTAACAGGTGGTGGAGCAGAATTGAAGCACATCAAACAATTAGTAGAATATATAACTGGAATGGATACGAGAATCGGATATCCAAACGAACATTTAGCTGGAGATTCTGATGAAGAAATTTCAAGTCCATTATATGCAACTGCCGTTGGTTTAGTAATGAATAGTATTAGAAATAATACTAAAAGTGCAACACCACTAGTAGAAATGAAAAGAGAAGAAATGGTTAAACAATCTGAAATAAAAGTTGAAGAAGAAGAAATTATTGATAATGAAATGGTGACTTCAAACAACGATTCAGAAAGTACAGAAGGAAAAGTAAAAAGATCATTCTTTGATAAATATATCGAAAAAATTAAAGAATTTTTAGACAACGCAGAGTAGAAAGTTTGCAGTATTTAGTAAAAAATTAATGCAAAAGATTAAATTAAGAAAAAATAAAACCCCAAAAATATGAGCAACGAATCAGAATTTGGAAACATTTCGTTTGATTTACCTAAAAATCAATCGAACGTAATTAAAGTAATTGGTGTTGGTGGCGGTGGAAGCAACGCAATCAACCACATGTTTAAGCAAGGAATAAAAGGTGTTGACTTTTTTATCTGTAACACAGATTCTCAAGCACTCGCTAATAGTCCTGTGCCTAATAAAATACAATTAGGTGTAAACTTAACGGAAGGTCTTGGTGCTGGAGCAAATCCAGAAGTAGGACAACAATCTGCTATTGAAAGCGTTGAAGAAATCGAAAAAATGTTAGATACTAACACAAAAATGATTTTCATCACTGCTGGAATGGGTGGAGGTACTGGAACTGGTGCTGCACCAGTTATCGCTCAATTAGCAAAAGAAAGAGATATTCTTACAGTTGGTATCGTAACAATTCCTTTTCAATTTGAAGGAAAAGTGCGTCAAGAACAAGCTTTGCAAGGAGTAGAAAGATTACGTAAACAAGTGGATTCACTTATCGTAATTAACAACAATAAATTAAGAGAAGTATATGGTAATTTAGGTTTCAAAGCTGGTTTCTCAAAAGCAGATGAAGTTTTAGCAACGGCTTCAAGAGGAATTGCTGAAGTAATTACACATCACTATACACAAAATATTGACCTTAAAGATGCTAAAACAGTTCTTTCAAATAGTGGTACAGCTATTATGGGTTCTGCTGTTGCATCTGGAGATGATAGAGCAAAAATTGCAATCAAGAGTGCCTTAGATTCACCATTGTTGAATGATAACAAAATAACAGGTGCTAAAAATGTATTGTTGTTAATTGTTTCTGGTTCTCAAGAAATTACAATTGATGAAATTGGAGAAATCAACGACTTCATTCAAACTGAAGCTGGTTTCAACGCTAATATTATTATGGGAGTTGGGGAAGATGATTCATTAGAAGATGCAGTTTCTGTAACAATTATTGCAACAGGCTTCAATGCAGAACAACAACACGAAATTGTAAACACAGAACCAAATAGAATTATCCATTCCTTAGAAGACGAACAAAAAATCGTTAAAAATCTAATTGAAAAGGCAAATTTTAATATAGAAGTTGAAGCAGAAGTTGTTAATCCAATTCAAGCTGAGTCAACTTCATCAATAACGTCACAAGTAGAAAGTGTAGTTTCAGAAGAAAAAGAAGAAAAAATTGTTTTCACTTTAGAAGAAGCTAAAGAAGAATTTAATGCAATTGTAGCGCAAGAAAATGAATTAATTGCTACAACTGAAGCTATAAAAAATATTGGAGTTACCTTCGAAATTATTTCTCCACAAAGTAAAGAAAAACCAGTTTTCGAAATTACATCAATGCCAAAACCAATTAGAGAAATCGAAGTGGTTGAGCCAGAATTTGTAATTGCAAAAGAAGACGATTTACTTTTTTCTTTAGATATGTTTGAAGACAAAAAAGAAGTAAAAGAAGATCAAATTGTTTTCAATTTAGACGACGCAAAAGATATTGTAGTTAATGAACACGTTGAATTTATTCCTGTTACAGAAGTAGAAAAAAACGGAATCATTAAACATTCATTAGAAGAATATTTAGAAAAAGAAAACGAATTATTGACTGCTAAACCAACACAGGTTTCAGAGCCAGTAAATCCAGAATTAGATATTAAAATAAACACTGTTGAAGCTAAAGAAGCACAAGAATCAATTTTAAGTCTTGAAAATAGAGATTTAACAGAGCTAACTATTGAAGAAACTTTACGTCTACGTACAGAAGAGCGCAAACGTAAAATGAAAGAGTTTAATTATAAATTCAACACAAATTCTCGTATCGACGAAATCGAAAGACAACCAGCCTACAAAAGAATGGGAGTTGATTTAGAATCACCAGAATTAAACAATAATAAGTCTAGAATGTCACTAGGAAATGATAGTAACGACGATCCCCAACTGCGTTCTAACAATTCCTTCTTGCATGATAATGTAGACTAATGCTCCGTAAACTTAACCTCAAAAACCCGTATCGTTTTATAAAAAGCATACGGGTTTTTTAATTATCTTTGCCCTAGTTTTTAATTAGAACCTATTTCCAGCTTTCCATTACAAGCTTTTTGCGTTTATTTGTTTTTTATAAGCAAAAAAAGGAGCTTCATAAAGTCGCTCTTTTTTCACAAGAAAAAATCAAATAAACCACAAAAAGGCTTTTCATTGCAATCTGGGGTAGTCAATTACCAATAGCTTTAGCTAGTGGAAGACAAATAACCATAAAAAATAAAAAAAAATGAGTTTATCAACAAAAATTATGGACAGTATGAAAGATGCTATGAGAGCTAAAGATACTGTTGCATTAGAAGCATTAAGAGCCATAAAATCAGAAATATTATTAGCACAAACTTCAGGTTCAGCAGAAGGATTGTCCGAAGAAGATGAAATCAAGATTTTACAAAAATTAGTAAAACAACGTAAAGACAGTGCTACTATTTTTGCAGAACAAAACAGAAACGATTTAGCTGAGCCAGAATTAGCTCAAATAGCTGTAATTGAAAAATTCTTACCAGCACAATTATCAGAAGCAGAAGTAGAAGCAGCTGTAGCAAAAATCATTGCAGATGGTAATTTCTCAGGTATGGCATCAATGGGTCAAGTAATGGGAATGGCTTCTAAACAACTTGGTGGAAACTCAGACGGAAAAACAATATCAACTGTAGTGAAGAAGTTGTTAGTATAAAACGTTGTAGGTTGTGAGTTATAGGTTGATGGTTTGTTATTTCAAAAATCAACAATCGTTAATCAACAATCTTAAATCAAATTGGCTTCGTAGTTCAACTGGATAGAATTTCGGATTTCGGCTCCGACGGTTGCAGGTTCGAACCCTGCCGAGGTCACAATAATATATTTTACTCCTTTGGAGGGGCGTCCAAAGGTTGGGTGGTAAATCAGTTACAAAATCTAAAACTAAAACCCTTCCAAAATCTCCAAAACTCCTTTTTTATAACTTCTACTTATTGGAATTGAGTTTTTATTAATTTCTAGATGTTCACTTGTAAACGATTCAATCTTAGAAATCGCAATCAAATAGGAGCGATGTACACGCATAAAATCATTATTAGGTAACTTGGCTTCAATGTTGGAAATAGTTTCTCTTGTAACTATAGTTTTTTCTGTAATGTGAATCTTGATATAATCACTCAAACTTTCAATGTAGAAAATGTCTGAATAGTCTATTTTAATCATTTTTCTATCGGAACGAACGAAAATAAAATCACTTTTTTCAGCTGTAATTTCAGTTGATAATTCATTGTTTTTAATAATAGTTTCGCCAATTAATTTAGCAATTGCCTGAGATAAACGTTCAAACGAAATTGGTTTTAATAAATAATCAACAGCTTGTAAATCAAAACCATCAGCAGCATATTCTCTATAAGCAGTTGTAAAAATGATTTTAATATCTTTGTTAATAGATTTGGCAAACGACAAACCATTAATTTCAGGCATATTAATGTCTAGAAAAATTAAATCTACTTTTTCAGAATTAATTACAGCAAAAGCTTCAATAGCATTTTTGCAACTAGCCAAAACTTTTACAGCATCAATTTTTTGCAAATGAGATTCTAATATTTCTCTTGCAGCTTTTTCGTCATCAACAATAATGCAGTTATAACTATTACTCATCTATTGGCTTAATTTCGTTTATAACTAAAGAAACTTCAAAATAATTTTCTTTAAGTTCTGTCTTTAAATCATACTTATTCGGAAATAATAATTCTAATCGTTTTCTAATATTTTCTAAACCAATTCCTGTTGTTTCTGCTATATTGTTGTTTAAAAAACTATTTTTAATTCCAAATAATAACTGGTTGTTTTCAGTAAGGGATAAATTTATATAAATTGTCAAAAAGCCATTTATAATGTTTCCATGTTTAAAAGCATTTTCAATAAACGGAATCAATAACATTGGAGCAATTTCAATGTTTTCCATGATTTTTGGATAAGAAAATTTAACTTTTAATCGGTCTTCAAACCTAATCTTTTCTAAATCAATATATTCATTAATATGTTCGATTTCTTCTGATAAAAGTACTTTTGGTTTTTGAACTTGGTATAAAATATAATCCAATAAATTAGAAAGTTTTAGAATTAATTCTGGAGTGAATTCGGATTTCTTAAGTGCAAAGCCATAAATTGTATTCAAAGTATTAAACAAAAAATGAGGATGAATCTGCTTCTTTAAATAATATAATTCTTGTTCTTTAATTTGAAGGTTGGTTTCTAAGATCTTATTCTCTAAGGCTTTGTATTTTGTTTGAGCATTAAAATTGTGTTTTAATAAATAGATAAAACTCACAATTCCAACAATTAAATAAACTAAAATTAAAATAAAGACAAAGTTTTTTCCCATTGGAGGAACTTTTGTAATGTCTAATTTAGTGATGAAAATAAAACTTCCATAAACGGCAAGTATAGATAAATAAACAGATAAAACAATTGTATAAAAACTATAAAGTCCTAATTTAAAATAGCGTTTAGTCAATAAATATTTCGGAATCAAAAAATATATAGTAATATAAGTAGTTGTTAAAGCTATGGGTAATAATAAACTAGAAAACCAAGTTATGTAGTAAGTGTCATCAGAATTATAACTAAAAAAATACACAAAGAAAAACCAAACTCCAATCCAAAAAAGAAAGTGAAGTAAAATAGTTTTGTACATATTTAGGATCTTGTAAAACATTTAGGCAAGATAAATAAAATAATAAAAACAAGTTTGTAATTGCGACGGATAACCATTTTTAAACCTGATTTGGTTCAAAATCTACAAAAAAATACTAATTTTTGATTAAAACAGTTAAAAAAGGTGTAAATTCATTCATTCGTCGCAAATAAAAAATTGATATTGGTTTAAAAAGTACTTTCGAACTATTATTAATTTAAAAATATAAACTTATGATTTTAGAAAGAATAAATGAAGGTGGTCCATTTTTTATGATGCCAATATTAATTATTTTATTGCTTATAATTTTCTTGTTTGTAAGAGGTCTAATTAAGAAAGATGCCAATTCAAAAACAATACGATTAATTTCATCCATTAGTTTATTCGTTTTGGTTTGGGGATTTTTAGGACAAGCCATAGGTTTAATAGGTGCTTTTGATGCCATTGAATCTATTGGAAGTATTAGTCCAGAAGTGCTTTCTAGTGGTTTAAAAATATCTTTTTTGCCATTAGTATTTGGAATGTTTACTTTTTTAATAGCAAGAGTCGGAATAATAATATTGACTTTATTGGAAAAATAAACATCTAGAAAATAGAATTAAAAAATGCTCGCAATTTGTTGAGCATTTTTTAGTTAATTCAAACTAATTTCTACCCAAATAGGAATATGATCTGAAACTTCTCCAGCTTCTTTTAGCGAATTAAAATCCTTATAAAAATGAATCACATCGAATTTTAGGACTTTAATTTTTGAACTGTTGTACCAAATATTATCAAATTCAGAAGCCAAACAAATCTCTTTTTTACATGCTTTTTTTAAAGTTGTTTTTTGATTTTTAAATACAGAAACATATCCCATTTTCTTTAAAGGATTAAAAACAGTGTGTGATTGTGGACAATTAAAATCTCCAATAAAAAACAAATTCAATAACGGATATTCTAAAGGTAAGAATTTAAAATATTTGATTTCAGTTTCAGGTTGTTTACTTTTTGTAATGGCATGAAAATTAACAAGAGTTACTGATTTTTCATTGTATTTAAAAGTGCAATAAAAAGGCTCTCTGTCAATTTCTAAACTATACTTTTTTTCCAACCAAGCATCACCAATTTTTTTGACTTTACTGGTTTTCCATAAAAAAGCATAGCGCTCAGTTTTATATGCACTACTCGTTGTTGGGTCACTTATAACATAATCCCATTTTGATCCTTTTCGGTTTAGTTCGTCTGCTAGCTTGGCTACTGCTTGTGTGCCTCCATAACCAGCTACAATTTCTTGTAGGGCTATTACATCATATTCTTTTAATGTGTTAGCAATATAAGTTATTGTTGAATCTGATTTAGATTTGCCTAGGTTTTCTACATTCCATGATATTACTTTTATTTGTGAAAATAAAGCTGTAGAAATAAATAGAAAAAGAATATATAAGAGTTTCTTCATTCGGTCAAAAATACTATTAATCTTCCCATCCACAAAGGGTAAGTCCTAAATCTTGAACCTCATATTTTGATTTTTTTGCAATTTGATGTCTGCAGGTTTTGAAGAAATGGTATATAATTACTTTTTAGATTCACAAACTCAAACATTACAATAATTGCATTGAATATAAATTGCGAGTAAGAATAGTAAAATGATAATTATTTTTATGGTGTTCTTTTTAGTATTTGAATGATTCATAATGAATAAATTATTATCCAAACATATAACTTCAAAAAATTAATTCCTTACGGGAAACCGTAACCACATGAAAGATTATTTATTGATGAATTTTAATGTTAGTAATAGCATAATGTTCATTAATTATATACTGTATACCATATTCATCATGCCAATAACTTTTATCCTTGTTCGTGTTTGCTAAATCTTGGTTGCTCTTGTGACTAAATTTTAAACCTCTTTTTTTAGCTTCTTCACAGTTTTTGAGATTCATGAACCTGTATTAAAAACAGATGCTCAAAAAATTGATTATTTTTTTCATTTGTAATAGCCAGTTGTTTTGATTTTAGATACTTTTAGTTTGTGATTTTTTTCTATTTTAATTGCTTTCATAACTCTAAAAAAAGGATTGCAAAACTCCAAAGCTTCCTGTCACTTTAGAGTTTTTTGCAATCCAACCTAATTAACAAACCATCAATTAAGTATTAGTTACTCTACTTCATGTTGAATATGACATGTAGAGCAACAATTTTTGCATCCATTGGCATTAGGGTAACTTTTTAGAGCTTCTTCTAAGGCTTTTTTATCGTCAGAAAAATCTCCAATGTATTGTGCATTAATAATTACAGGCATATAAAGACAAAATTCATTGTGCAGTTCATGGTCTCTGTTTTCTTTTGCTATGATATCCACATAATAACGTTTCATATATGAAGTTGTTTTTGAAATATTTTTCAAACTTAAGGCAACAAAATCATATAATTTTACGGGAAACCGTAAAAGCGAGTTTTTTAATTGTGAATCGTGTGAAAGGTTTATATTAAACCAAGATCTTTTGCAATGGCTATTAGATGCACTGTATTGTTTGCTTTGAAATAGTCTTTTAGTTTGCCTATTCTTTTTTCTATAGTAGATTTGCTGTTGGGTTCAATGCCTAGTTCTTTGAACTTTAGATCCATTTTGTCTTGTGCTACACCTAAAGCTAAGTGTTGTATTAATTGGATGTCATAATCGTCAATTTGGTGTGTAATTTTATCCTGAAAAATGTAGGCTAGGTTTGCTGCTATGTATTTGTCGTTGCTTTCAGAAACTTTTTTTAGGGCTTTTTTTAATTCGGGCAAACTGTTTCTTCCCTTTAATACAAAGGCATTGATGTTTTGGTTTTCGAAAAGGGATTTGATGCGTACAGGTTTTTCTTCTACAGAAAAAACAATCACTTTTATGTTGGGTTGTATTTTTTTTACAGCAGTAATTAGTTCTTCGCCCGAATTTAATTGGTTGGGTCTAAAGTCTTCTATGAAGGACAAATCGGTTATCAATAGTTGATAAGGATTGTTGTCTTGTATGGCTTTTTTGATTTTTAACAAGGCATCGTCACAATATTTTACATTGTCTACTTCAACGATATTTAATTCGTCTAAGGTTGTTGCAACAGCTATGTTGATGCTGTCTAAATCTTCTGCCAATAGTACTTTTGAAAACATAGTTAAATGGTTTTATTTAGGAAAAACAATTTTAGCTTTAAATCCTTTTTGGGTTTCTGTTTCAAAAGTAAAGGTTCCATTTATGGTTTTAATACGGTTTTCCACATTTTGTAAACCATTTTTAAGCCTTAATGATTTGCTGCTTCCAATTCCGTTGTCAGAATAATTGATTTCGTATGATTTTCCTTTGTCTTCAAAACCAATTACAACCAAATTGCTTTGGCTGTGTTTTTTCATGTTAACCAACAGTTCTTGAAGAATTCTATAAACAGTTATCTTGGTTATTTTTTTAGTTTTTGTCCAATTTATAGCTTCAAAATTTTTGATGATTACGTTTGTATCTTCACTATTAAAACCTGAAAGTAATAAGGATAAATTTTCTTTAAAGTTTTCGCCCGTATCAATTTCACTATTTTCTAAAGAAATATTTCTTGTTCGGTTGTAAATATTTTCAATTTGATTTAAGAAATGTTCCTTTTTGTTTAAATCAGATAAATCTTGAGTTTCGGCAAAAGTCATGGTGTTGTAAACATCGTTGGCTAGTTCATCATGAAGCTTTTTTGAAATTCGAGTTTCCGCTTCATATGTAGATTTTTGAAGTTTGTTTTTGTTTTTAAAACGAATTAAGAAATAAATTAAAAGGGCGATAATTCCAAATCCGATAAATAAATAGGTAATAAACTCTTTCTCAACTTTCAATTTCTCGTTTTTCTCTAAAGTAATTTTAGAATCATATTTTATTTTTGAGTATTGGTTTTTGGCTGATTGTCTTATTTTTGAAATGCTATCATTAATGTGTGAATAAATAGCAAAATGATTAACGGCCTTTTTGTTGGTAGGGTTTTTTATTAACAAATCAAGTGCTTCTAACTTGTCATCTGGACTATTGACAATTGTGGCTGATTGCAACGCTTTATTTGCAAACTCTTTTGATAAAACTGGATTGTTTTCATCGTAAAAATTTGATAGGTGTATATAAGATGCAATTTTATCGTAATCATCATTGATGCTGTCTCTTATGTTTAAACTAGCATAAAGATATTCTTTTGCTAAGGAGTCTTTTTTGATTTTAAAATAAGCAAATCCAAGATTATCTGTTACTCTAGCGTATTCACTTGGATAAATTTTTAAAGAATCATTTTTTAGCAACTTTTCTAAAACATCAATTGATTTTACATATTCTTTTTGATCTAAATAATTTACCGCAATGTTGTTTTTAATAGTAAGTCGATTAGTTTCATTTTTTGAATTATCGAGCGTTTTATTATAATAAAGTAAAGCATTTTCATAATCGGCTTGTTCATTATAAGCAATACCTAAAAAGTTATTTAGATATTCTTTATAATTTGTTTCGTTATCAATACCAAAGGCTTCTGTAGCTGTTTCTTCTAAACCAACAAAGTCACAATTGGTTTTTTGAATATTTGCCATACCAAGTAAGGCATATATTTTCATTTCTTTTTCATTATCCTTACAAGATAATTTTGCTTGGTTGAAGTAAAAGTAAGCACTGTCTAATTCTAAAGTTGAAACTTTATTATTAGCTTTTTCTATATAGTCAGTATAAGTTAAGCTACTTGGTGCATTTGGTTTAGTTTCTTTTTCACAAGAACTTAAAATAAAAATTATAAATAAAAGCGGGAAATGTTTCATAGTGAATTTCATTTCCCGAAATTAGTAAAAAGGTTTTTATTTTAATTAACAAATTATAAAGTTGTATTTGCGTTTTGGGTTGTGTTTAATTTTAATATAAGTTTTTAGCTGTATATCAATATTTTAAAAAAGATAAAAGCGTAAAGAATAAAAAAGAGTAGTTCTTTTGTAAAAATATGTAGTTTTATTATTTTGTAATATTTACATTCGCTTTTAAATTATTTTCTTTGGGATATCTTTTTGGCTTCGTAGCTTTTATTTATATTGGTTTTGTGTTGTACAATGGAGTTGTAGAACCAGCGTACGCTTTTTTCTTTAGAAAGCCTATATATGTTCATTTTTATATAAACCCACAAAAAGTAACAAAATCTCAATTGGTTATTCTTGAAAAGGAGTTTGTGTTTTACAAAAAGCTTTCTCCTAGATTAAAAAAATATTTTGAACATCGTGTAGCTACTTTTATTGATACTTATCCTTTTTATGGAAAAGAGGGTTTAGAGATTACGGATCAAGTAAAAATATTAATAGCTTCTACAGCAATAATGTTGACCTTTGGAATGCGGACTTATCTCTTTACCATTATTGATAAAATTGTAGTTTATCCGGATATTTATTATTCAAAAATTAATGATAATCACCATAAGGGAGAATTTAATCCAAGAATGAAAGCTATCGTTTTTTCTTGGAAGCATTTCATAGAAGGATATGAAATAAGCAATGATAACCTTAACTTAGGGTTACATGAATTCTCTCATGTGTTGCATTTTCAAGGGATGTTAAATGCAGATACTTCTGCTACTATTTTTTCTGTAACTTATCAAGAAATTATGGATCAAATAAAAAGGCCATTAAATTATAAACGTTTAATAGAATCTAATTATTTTAGAATTTACGCTTACACCAATGAGTTTGAATTTATAGCCGTAATTCTTGAGCACTTTTTTGAAACTCCAACTGAATTTAAAAGTGAATTTCCAGAGCTTTATGAAAAAGTGCGTTCAATGATTAATTTTTCAGAATAAAAAATCCAATTTTAAAGCTAACATTTGTCATGTTTATTTTGTAAATTTAAGGGTAACTTTATTTATTAATCCTTTAAAATATGAATGTTATGAAACAAAGAGTTCAAGTGTCAACAATTATGACAAAAAACGTAGTTAAATTAAATCTTCAAGATGATTTAACCAAAGCTGAATCTTTATTTAAGAAAAATAAAATCAGACATATTCCTGTAGTTAATGGCAGTAAAATTATTGGAATGTTGAGTTATACTGATTTATTAAGAATTTCTTTTGTTGATGCTGTTGATGAAGATGAGTTAATTGACGCAACAGTATATAATATGTTTACTGTAGAGCAAGTTATGGCAAAAAATTTAGTGACTATTTCTCCAGAAACAACTATAAAAGAAGCGGCTGAAATCTTATCAAATAAAGAATTTCATGCCTTACCTGTTTGTGAAGGAGATTTATTGGTAGGTATTGTTACTACTACTGATTTAATAAAATATTTGATAGATCAGTATTAATATGTTTAATAATTTCTTAAATATTTGTATTTTGTATTGTTTTAATTCATAATTTTATTTCAAATTTAAAACATAAAAATATGAATAAAAAAACTACTCTTTTTGTTGTGGCCAGTTTTTTTGCTACAACTTTGCAATTGTTAATTGCGCAGCCTTATATTAATGGTGCTTTATCAACAGGAAGTACTTCTAATAGTGCAGTCGCTGCTCCAACAGGTTATACCTGGAGTGAATGTCAAAATGAGACAGGTAATACTACAGAGTCAAATACTAATTCTGGGTTTAGTGGTAATTACAATACTGCAGGAACTACTAGTTTTCAATTAGCAGATGACTTTACAGTTCCAACTGGACAGTCTTGGAATGTAACTGGATTTGATTTCTATTGCTATCAAACGGGTTATGCTGGAACTACACCGCCTATTGATGGATTACGTGTTCTTATATATGATAATGATCCTTCTCTTTTAACGTCTAATATTGTTGCAGGTAACGCTACTACTAATGTATATAGTGCGACTGATAGTAATGACGCTTTAATGTATAGAATTTTTAATTCTGCTGTTCCAGCAGTTACTGCAACAGGAACTACAAGAAAATTATGGAAAGTAAGAGCAAATTTAACAGCATCTTTACCTTCAGGAACTTATTGGGTTGTTTATCAAGGTCATCCAACAAACGATGGTACTTTGTTTTTTCCACCAGTAACAATTTCTGGAGTTCGTGGGATTACTGGATGGAATGCAAAACAAAATGTTGCTACAACTAATACTTGGTCAAGTTTAATTGATGCAGGGAATCCTGCTACAGCTCCAGATTTCCCTCAAGATATGCCATTTAATGTGCAATACTCTGTTGTTCTAAGCAATGATAAATTTACAGATGCTAACGAATTTAAAATTTCACCAAATCCAGTGCAATCTGATTTTGTTATTACAATTCCTAATGACATGATTGGATTAGCCAAAAATATCACTATTTATAGTTTACAAGGACAAGAAGTAAAATCTTCTAAAGTTTCAGATAGTTATACTATTTCAGATTTGGCTTCTGGTGTCTATTTTGTTTCTGTATCAGATGAATCAAAAAACGTATTGTATAAGTCAAAAATTATTAAGAAATAATTTTTAAATACTTTTATAAAAAAACGCACAAATGAATTTTTGTGCGTTTTTTGTTTTTTTTTATTGTGTGATTTTTTTCAAATCAGCTATTGTTGCCATTGGATCATCTGCTCCAAAAACATAACTTCCAGCCACTAAAACATCAGCACCAGCATCAACTAATTGTTTTGCGTTTTTATTGGTTACACCACCATCAATTTCAATTTTTGTTGAAGCATTATTTCTTGTGATGATTTCTTTTAATTGTTTTACCTTTTTATATGTGTTTTCAATAAAAGATTGTCCTCCAAATCCTGGATTTACACTCATAATACAAACTAAGTCAATGTCTTTTATTACATCTTCTAATAATGAAACGTTTGTATGTGGATTTAAGGCTACACCGGCTTGCATTCCTTCTGCTTTAATAGCTTGAAGCGTTCTGTGTAAATGTGTACAAGCTTCGTAATGTACTGTTAATACATCTGCTCCTAATTTTTTAAAAGTCGAAATATATCTATCTGGATCAACAATCATTAAATGCACATCGATAGTTTTTTTAGCATGTTTAGCAATAGCTCCTAAAACAGGCATTCCAAAAGAAATGTTTGGAACAAAAACACCATCCATAATATCAATATGAAACCAATCGGCTTCACTGTTGTTAATCATTTCGATGTCTCGTTGTAAGTTAGCAAAATCAGCAGCTAATACTGATGGTGCAATTAAAGTGTTTTTACTCATTTTATGCTGAATTTATTTCAGTATCTTTTGCAGTTACTTGAAAGTTTGTTAGTGTTGTTTGTGCAAAGATAAATTATATAAATAGAATCTGAAATAAGTTTAGATGAATTTGAAATAAAATTGATAAGAATCTAAAACGAGTTCAGAGGTATTGATATGAAATTAATAAGAATCTGAAACGAGTTCAGATTAAAAAATAAAACTCCGGTAACCCGAGCTTTTGCGAATCGACTGGAGTTTTATTCCTAAAAAATAAAACTCCGGTAATCAGCCGGAGTTTCAATCATCAATCAAAAAACGAATAGTCTTTAGACTATTGTTCGCTGTAATTAGGGTTTATCCTAAATAAGTTTTTAATATTTTACTTCTAGAAGTATGTTTTAATCTTCTGATAGCTTTTTCTTTAATCTGACGAACACGCTCACGAGTTAGGTCAAAAGTTTCACCAATTTCTTCTAAAGTCATTGGATGTTGATCCCCTAAACCAAAGTATAAACGAACAACATCTGCCTCTCTTGGAGTTAATGTTTCTAATGCTCTTTCAATTTCAGTTTGTAATGATTCATGAATTAATTCTCTATCTGGATTTGGAGATTCACCAGAACGTAAAACGTCATAAAGGTTAGAATCTTCTCCTTCAACAAGAGGTGCATCCATTGATAAGTGACGACCAGAGTTTTTCATAGACTCTTTTACATCATTCACTGTCATGTCTAATTCTTTTGCAATTTCTTCAGCAGAAGGTGGTCTTTCATTAGATTGCTCTAATAAAGCATACATTTTGTTGATTTTATTGATAGAACCAATTTTGTTTAATGGTAAACGTACAATACGAGATTGTTCTGCTAATGCTTGTAAGATAGATTGACGAATCCACCAAACAGCATATGATATAAATTTGAATCCACGAGTTTCATCAAAACGTTGAGCTGCTTTTATTAAACCAAGATTTCCTTCATTAATTAAATCGGGAAGTGTTAATCCTTGATTTTGATATTGTTTCGCAACAGATACTACGAAACGTAAATTTGCTTTTGTTAATTTTTCTAAAGCTCGTTGATCACCAGCTTTAATACGTTGTGCTAATTCTACTTCTTCATCAGCAGTAATTAGGTCAACTTTTCCAATTTCTTGTAAATATTTGTCTAAGGAAGCAGTTTCACGATTCGTTACCTGCTTGGTAATTTTTAGTTGTCTCATTCTTTTTACAGTACTTTTTTATTCGTGTACAGTAGTTATACGCAAGTGTTTCAAAAAAGTTACAAAAAAGGTGCTTTTTTTAATTAAGAATAAAATTTTCTATTTTTTTAATAAAGAAATCTATCTTCTGATACATTTTATTGAAAAACATTTTCTGTTCTTTTTTACCAGATGACTGTAAAGATTTACTATTTTTTATTTGATTGGTAAAGTAGTTGTGAATTTCTGAAGTTACTTTTTCGTTTTTGGTAGAAAAATAACCTAACATGTTATAAGGAATAAAAGCCTGCTTTGACGATTTCGATGCAAACAAAACATTGTTGTTTAAAATCAATAATTCATTATAATATAATTGATAATCAGAATTTGAAGAATCACATTTTTTCTCAATAGATTTTATAATTGCAGTAATTTCTTCTAATAAATATTTTGAAGTCTCATAAGTCAATAAACCCGATTCGAAATAATAAACTATTTGTTGTAAACTACTATTTATAGTTGTGTCGTTCCAAATTTCAATTATTTTGACTTGACTAACTATTTCGATTAATTTTGATGTTTCATTTAATAATGAATTTTCTACATTGAATTTTTCAAAAGCAATTAATTCATTTTCAGTCATTAGATTATACCAAACATACATTTTAAATTTTGACAAAATGCTTCCGCCAATAGTGTAAAATATAGGTATGTCTTTAGCAGAATAATATAAAGTATTCTCTTCTTTGGGGTTTAAATATATTTTGTTTGCTATCTCAGAAAAATAAGTTTGATAATCTTTAATTTGATTAATGGACTTGGTTTTTTCTAAAATAATATTTTGTTGATTTTTAAATAAATTATCCATGGAAATTTTAAAGTGACCACACAGGAGAACCGTTTCTTCTATTGAAAATTTACTTTTATTTGAAACTCTTCTGTGTGAAGCATCATAACTAATGTTTAGTATTTGTGCAACTTCATCAATAATTGAAATTCCATTATTTAATTGTTTTCTAATGGCATTTAAAAGCAGATTTTGAGTTTTCATGTTTGCGATTTTCACAAATATAGTAAATATTATTATTGAATTTCGCAATTTATTTTGCGATAATTAAAATAGTTTTGGATCAGAAATTAAAACTTAATACTATGAAAAAATTAGATTTATTAAGAAACAGAATTAAAAGAGTAAAGCGATATAGCGAAGAGTTATCAATTTACACTTCAGAAGAAATGTATTCATATTCATGCTTAATTAATGTACTTATGCGAAAAATGTTTGCTAAAAGCTATTTAGTTTTTTTATTGTTTGGGATTTTAAATGCAAACTCTCAAAATGATAGCATTTTTTATAAGACGCATTCTCAAATTTTTAGTTTGTCGCCTATTTCAAGAAAAGTAGATAAAGTAAACGGATTGGTTTTTGGAGTTGGACATTTTGAAAATAAGAGAATACAGAATCAAACGATAAATGGTCTAAATATTGAAGTTAATGGTGCTCCAATTGCTGGTGTTTTTTTGGGTTTTATGTCAATAATGTATTTGCCAGAAATAATTAACAAAGAATAAAATTCCAGATAGTTTGAAACAAAATGGAGCGTTTATTAAAATTGAAAAATGGAATAGTAATCCTAATTTAAAATTAAACGGAATTAATCTAACGACAGGCTGTTTCTTTACCTCAAGTAGTATGAATGGTTTAAATATTTCTTTGGGAAATAAATTTAATGACTTCAACGGTTTGTCTTTGTCAGCGTTTGGTACAATTGCAGATAATCAGAATGGTGTTTCAATAGGATTGTATAATGCAAACAACCACTTAAAAGGTATTACAATTGGAGTCATGAATAGCTCCTATGAATTGAAAGGAAGCCAAATAGGATTAGTAAATTATTGTAAAGAAAATAAAGGAATTCAAATCGGAGTTTTCAATAGGTCGTTTTCAAGAGGATTGCAAATTGGATTGTGGAATCTTAATAACAAAAGGGCGTTTCCTTTTATAAATTGGTAAATTATGAAAAAAATATTTTTATTCATTTTGTTAATAGGCTATTTTGGTTTTTCTCAAAATGATTCAATTGATATAAATGAATATGAAAGAGTTTATATAGAAGTTGGTTTTGTAAAACCTTTAGGAAAAATGGCAAATAAGTTTGAGACTTCTCCAAGTGTTGGATTTTGGTTTAGAAACAGAATTGTTAACGATGATTATATTGATTTTGGATTTAACTTTTTTATACCAAAAAAGGCTAGAGATGTTGATTTTAGATATAGAGATTCAATAGTGAAATATAAATCTGAACATTTTGGAATTTCTATCGGAACAAGATTTGCTAAAATAATATCTATGTCAAACCAAACAAGGAGTTTTAATTTAGAATGGAACACTGGTATAGGCTTAGGTCTTAATTTTTATGAAGCCCCAAATGAGTTAGCTTTTGAAGAAAAAGAATTTACTAGCGAAGTTTTAACTACATTTTATATTTCACAAGGCATAAAACTTAACTATAAAAATATAGGCTTTCAATGTCATTATAATTTTTCACCTTATGATTTGTTTAATAAAAAAATTAATGAAAAATATGGTTCACAGTATTTAATGTTTGGACTGGTTTATAGACAATAAATCTAAAGCCTCATTTATTTAAATGAGGTTTTTTAAATTTTAAGTTCAATGTAATTAAAATTTATATACTTTTAATGTGACTTTTTTTATTATGATGTGTCTTAATGAAAAAGAGTTATAAATCTTTAAAGTGAAAAAATATCTTGAATTCTCAGATGATGAATTAGTTTTGCAAATTAGTAAAACTAATAACACTTCTATGTTTGGTGTTTTGTATGATAGATATGAGCACTTAGTTTATAATAAATGTTATGGCTTTGTTGGTTCTGTTGATGAAGCAAAAGATTTAACACAAGATGTTTTTCTGCATGTTTTTATCAAATTGTCAACTTTTAAAGGGCAATCAAAATTTTCAACTTGGCTATATTCAGTAACTTATAATTTTTGTGTTAATTATCTAAATAGAGATAAAGAGAGAGATATTAGTTCTAAATCTAATCAGGTTGAAGAAGAATATAATTTGTCAGTAGAAGTTAGTGATCATAGTTTATATCAAATGCGAGCAGATAAATTAGAAAAAGCTTTAACTATTATTTCCCCAGAAGACAAAATGATTTTGCAATTAAAATACCAAGATGATGTTTCAATTAAAGAACTTCAAGAGGTTTTAGAATTGTCTGAAAGTGCTATTAAAATGAGGCTTTCAAGAGCAAAAACTAAAATTGCAGAAGTTTATAATAATTTAGAATTATAAAAAATGGAAAAAGACAATCCTTTTAAAAAAATAGGTATTCCTCCTCAAGAAGTACCAAAAGATTTAAAGAGAAAAGTAATGGACGATGTAAATTCCATAAAATTTATTATGGAAGTAACTAGTTTGTTTTCTTCAAATTATGCAGCTACATTAGAAAGTTTCTTTAAAACAAAAAAACCAAACAATAATAAACCTAACTCAAACTAATTATGGAAATTTTTAATCAATTAAAAACTGATACTTTTAACTCTTTAAACTCATTGTTCTATAAGATAGGAGAAGGTTTTATTAGTTTTGTTTATGCTGTCCTTATATTAATTGTAGGATGGCTTATTACAAAATTCATATTATTTATTCTGTCAAAAGCTTTACATGTGGCTAAAATAGATAAGCTTACAGATAGAATTAACAAAGCAGAAGTTTTTGGAAAAGAAGGAATAAAATTTAATATTTCAACGGTAATTTTAAGTTTTGTAAAATGGATATTAGTTCTAGTTTTATTCATTATAGCTGCAGATGTAATGCAATGGACAATTATTTCTGTTGAAATTAGTAACCTTTTACGCTATTTGCCAAAATTATTTAGTGCAATCGTGCTGTTTATGGTTGGTCTTTATATTGCAAACTATGTTAGAAAAGCAATTTATGGAATGTTTAATTCATTTGACTTAAGTGGTTCAAAGATTATTAGTACGGCTGTTTTTTATGGAATTGTTGCTTTAGTAACTATAACTGCTCTTAATCAAGCAAATATTGATACTACTGTAATAACTAATAACATTACAATTATATTAGGAGCATTATTACTGACATTTGCATTAGCTTTTGGATTTGGATCAAAAGAGGTAATCGAAAAATTACTACTGTCTTTTTATTCAAGAAAAAACTATGAAATTGGTGATAGAATTAAAGTTAATTCTATAGAAGGTACAATCGAATCTATGGATAATATTTGTATCACTATTATTACAGAAACAGGAAAAACAGTTATTCCTATAAAAGAAATTGTCGACAACAAAGTAGAAATTATTAAATAAAATATAGAAAAAAAAATGAAAAAAAAATTACATATTGCATTATTTTTGTTAGTTGGTTTCAGCTTTTATGCTCAAGATAAAATTAAAATTAAAGGAAATAAAGAGGTTATTACAACAACTTTCGATTTAGCTAATTTTGAAACATTAGAAATATATGATGATTTCGAAATTACATTTTCATCAGGAAACAGTACTAATAATTGTACAGTTACCGCAGACTCTAATTTGCAAGAAACTATAGTTTTTGAAACAGTTGGAACCGTTTTAAAAATTCATACAGATTATAAATACACTTCTAAAAAGAAATTAGAAATTGTAGTAAATGGTAAAGATATAAATTCAGTTATTCTTCATAATAAAGCAGAAGCAAATCAAATAGGATTTATTAAAACACCTAACAGTTTTTCAATTACAGCTAGCGATAATTCAAAATTTAAGCTTGATGTTAATGCCAAAAACATAGACTTTAGACTGAATAATAATGCTAAAGGCGATTTCGTTTTTCAAGCAGATTCAATCAAAATGGTGTTGAGTGATGAAATTGACACTAAGGGTCTTGTAAAAGCTAAATATTGCAATCTTCAAATGTATAACGATGCTGAACTTGATTTGGAAGGAAGTACAACTTTTATGAAAGCAATTTTGGTAGGAAAGCCGATTTTAAGAGCAAGAGAGTTTGTAAATAATAAGTTAATTATAGAACAATCAAATTCGTCTGATGCTTATGTAAATGTGCAAGATAAAATAAATATCTTTTTAACTGATAAAGCTAAGTTATACTTGTTTAATTCTCCAGAAGTAAAAATTGAAGGCATACGAGATAATGCTCATATTATTAAAAAGAATAAATAATTGTAACTTTTTAAAGATATTTATTTCAATATAAATGAAAACAAAAAACGCTAAACAAATACTTGTTTAGCGTTTTTTTTATGAAGTTTTAATAAATTATTTTCTAATTATAAAACTCAATTCAACTCTTCTTGCTTCAGTTTCGTTCTTGCTTTCATAATCAATTCCATGAAATTGAGATAATATTCTACTAGGATGAATTCCATTTGAAACTAAATAGCGCTTAATAGTTTCTGCTCTTTTAAACGATAATTCCTGATTATAAATTGCATTTCCTTTATTGCTGGCAAATCCTTTTAAATAAACATCTAAATTTTCATTTGAATTTAATAGTGTAATAATTGAATCAATTTTCTTAGAATTGTTAATTTCACTTGAATTGTTTTCGAAATAAACCTTCTCTTTAAACCCACTAAATTTACTCTTCAATAACTCATATTTAGAATTTGTATTGTTTACATAAACTGTATCTGTTTTAGTTGTTGCTTTATCAGAATTATTTTTAGTTGTTTGATTGTTGGATAAATAAATAACTTCTTTATTCGTTTTATTAGCTGCAAACAACGAGTCTATTTTACTTTCTAATCGTTCAATAGCCTTAACGGTAGAATCGTTGGTATTGTTATTCGCTGTAATTGCTGCTGAAGGAACAATTATGTTTTTAGTACTTGTTGGTTTTTTATTTTCAACTACTGTAGGTTTTTCATTAGTTTCTTTTAAATTAACAGATTTAACAGGCTTATATGTTTTGTTTGACAAATAGACGGTGTCTTTTGTTTTAGGAGTTGCGTCTACTAGTTCCGTTTTATAAACAGTGTCAGTTGTGTTGTAAATAGTTTCTTTTAAACTATAGATAGTGTCTCTTATATAGACAACTTTTTCTGTTATAGGCACTTCGTTACTGTCTTTTTTAAGGATGAAATATTCGGTGTTTATTTCTTCTGTTGTGTTTTTCGATTCGAGTAAATTTGTTAAATACTTTAGTTCCTTTTCTAGTGTTACTAATTTTGAATTTACTTTAGATAAATCTACGTCTGATTTCGTATTTGTAACAACATTAGTTTTTTGAGATAGCAAATAGTTTGCATCTCTTTTTGCTCTAATTTTCTGAATTAAGTGAATTAAATTTTCTTCAGAAATTATTATTTCTCCTTCTTTACCTTTTGATTGACTGTTTGCATTAAAAGAACAAAAAAGTATAGTTAAGGCTAGTAGATATTTAAACTTCATAATTAATAGTTTTACCTTTTAGACACAATAAATAGATAAAAGTCACTTTTGTTAAAATAATATGTGACTTATTCTATTTTGTTGTGTCCTAATATAAATAACTATAATAATATAATCAAATGAAAAAAATTTTAATAGTGCTTTTTGTGGTTCTAACACAAATAGCTTGTGATAAAAAAGGAAATTCTTCTTTAGAAACAAAAGCCGCTGAAACTGTTACTGTTGCTCCAGATTATGAGTTACAGCTGACTTTAGAACAACAAGAAGAATTAAAAGCTCATATAATTGATTTGTCAAGAAAAAAAGATTCGTTACAAAGTGTGTTAAAAAGCACTAAAGAATCTATGTCAAGAATCAATGATTCAAAAATTGATAAAGGTATAGAAGGTGTAAATACAAAATTAAATGAACTTAAAGGTCAAAAAGAAAATTTTGAAGAGCAAGTTGCTTTGCAAAAGAAAGAGACTGAATTAGCCTTAAAAAAAGTTGAACTTTTAAACCAAGAAAAAGTTGTTTATGATGCTCAAAGAAAAGCATTATATGACAAAGGTGCTGCACCAAAAGACTTTGTAAAAGTTGATTCTTTATTAGCAGGTATTAATGGGAAAATAGGAACTGAAACCAAAAAAGTTAAAAACCTAAACAGAAACGTTGCAGATGTAGAAGAACAAATTGTTTCCATTGTTGATAAAAGAAGTTTTTTAAGTGCTAAAATTAGAGAAAATTATAATGCTCAAGAAATTTTTAGCGAATATGCTAAAGAGGAAGAGAGTGTTATTACTTCAAAAATTGATGCTATAGATAAACAAATTTCAGAGTTGTCTTCAAAAGTAGCAGATATTAATACAACAGTAGTCGGTTTAAATGATGATATAGCAACTAAAGAAGCTACAGATTTAGAAACACAAATCGCTGCAGAAAATGATAGTAAAACAAAAAACAGACTTCTATTTGCTTTAATTGCTGTAGGAATTATTTCTCTTGTTTTTTATGTTTTATACGTGTTAGGAAAAAGAAAAAAAAATAATAAAACAAACAAATAATCATGGCAGCAAAAAAAGATACTAGCAAAAAAAGCACATCAACTTTAGATACACTTAAGAATTTCTTCGAAAATGTTACAGAAAATGTAAAAGAAGGAGCGACTTTAGTAACAGAAAAAATAAAAGATAATTCAGCAAAAGTTTATGTTGCAAGTGCAGAATTAGTGGAAGAAGCTAACGAAAAAATTCACCAATATTCAGATAAAGTTTCTTTGCAAAAAGAGCAAAAAAGAATTGAAGCAAGACAAACAGAAATTGTATCAGAGTTTGGTGCAATTACATTGAGTCATTATATTAAAAGCGGAAACTTACATAAAGCATTTTTAACAAATAAATCTGTTGAAGATGTGGTTAATGAATATAAGTCGAATGAAAAAGTGTTAATTGCTATTGAGAAAAAAATCAAAAAATTAAACTAAACAATCATGAGAAATTTACTTTTACTATTATATTTAATAATTAATGTGTTTTTGTATATTCTTAATATGGAATTATTTAATTCTGTAGTTGATGTTGATTTTGGATTTGCAATCGTTTCTTTCATGCCGTTAATTTTACTTCAAGTAGTAGGATTGCTTTTTGTGTTGTCTTTTTATTTTTTAGATAAGAACAGAGAAATCACAAATCTAAATGCTGTTCAGAAGTTAACAGACCAAAAGACAATTTTAGAAAAAAACATTGAAATAAATAATTTAAAATTTGCTAATCAATTAAAGGCTTCGAATGTTGAAGCTCCTATTGAGACTACAGTTGAAGATTCAACAGAAGTAATTACAAAATAATTAAATAAAACAAAAATGAAAACCAAGATAACCGTACTCTATTTATTACTCTTTTGCAATCTTGCAAATTCACAAGTAAAAGACATAAGCTTTACTTTATCTCCTTTTGCAGATTACACTTTCTGGGACAACAAATCGGGATTAAATGATGGAGCTTTAGTAGGAGGAAAGCTTGGTTTTGGCTTTGGTGAATATATTGAATTAAGAGCCATTTACGCTCAATCCTTAAATTTGAAAACCAATTTTAATGATTTTGGAATTGCAGGTTTCTCTGAAGACATGTTTGTTTCACAAGACTTAAAATTAACACGCTGGGGTGGAGAAATTAAAGCTAATATTGGAACAGGAAGACTAAGTCCATATATAACAATTGGAACTGGAATTCAAAATATTGAATTAGATAACAATACAGATTTTGATCAAATTTATGCTAATGCAGCCATTGGAATAAAGACCAAGATAACCGATAGAATTGTATTTACACTAGAAGGTAAAAACACCGCTTTTAACTTTAATTCGGGAAAAAATTTATTAACTGAAGCAAATAAAACTGCTTTAGGAGTTTCTGACAGTGATTTTTCAACGGAAAGATTGTATAATTGGTCAGCAAATGCTGGTTTACAGTTTTACTTAGGTGGAAGAAAACCGGGAACGTTAACAGAACTAGACAAAGCTTACCTTAACAAGTTTAAAGGTGGTTTTAAAGGGTTGCAAATAATTTTTGAACCAAGTGTAAACTATATTACTTTTGATGATAAATCTAACTTTAGAGACACTTATTTAATTGGTGGTTACGCTGGTTTAGATTTTAATCAATATACTGGTGTTAGAGCCTTTTTCTTTAGACCTACTCAAGATGATCAAATCTCAACTAACTTAGATAGATTTTCTATGTATGGATTAGAATTTAGAGCAAGATTAAATGATGGAAATGGTGTTACACCTTATTTAATTTTAGGTGGTGGTTATTTAAATACACTTAAAGGTTATGAAGGAAAAAACGGATCCAACTTTGATAGTCAGGAATTTGCTTCTGCTGGTTTAGGATTAAATATTCCATTAAGTAAGCACATTTTGATTACTGGTGGTGCAAGAGGAATGGTTACTTCTGGTAGTAATGTAGAAGATTTGTCTTCTCCAGATAAATTACAAACTCATATTATGTATAATGCAGGTTTAAAATTGACTTTTGGTAAAAAATCTAAAAACCCGAATGATGTTTATAACGATCAAGTTGATGATGCTTTATTAATACAAGATGAAGAAAGTCAAAAAAAATATACTGAAAAATCTGCTCTTCAAAAAGAGGAAAATGATAAATTGTTAACCGAATTAAAAGAAGGTTATCAAACTAAATTAGATTCTTTACAAACAGAATTAGAAATTGCAAAAACGAATAATGATGTTGCAAAAGCTGTTGAAGTTTTAAAACAAAAAAAAGAAACAACTAACGCAATTGAAGAAGTTAAAAAAGTAGAAAATATTGCTAAAGTTACTAATGAAACTGTAATAGTTCCTAAATCGAAAGACACTTTAGAAGTTCAAAAAGTAATTATAAAAGAAGTCAAAGCTACTAAAGTTGATGCAAGTCAGCCTAAAGAGTTAATAAAAATGTCTCCAGCAGAATTAGAAATGCTTATTGATAAAATTTTAGATAAAACTGATCCAGTTTCAAAAGAAAAAAGTAGTTCTAATGAAATAGAGTTATTGAACAAAAGAATAGAAGTCTTAGAAAAAAAGTTGCAAGAAAAAAATACTTCGGCAACTAAAAAGACAGCAATTGAAAAACCAAGCACAGAACCTGTTAAGATAACTAGAAAAGTAACTCTTGATACAGAAACTGGTAACATTACTACGGAAATTATTAAAAGTAATACTGTAAAAGCTGATAAAACCATTCAAAAAGCAACAATTGTAAAAGATTCAATTAAAAATAATAAATAGAATTACTTCAAAGTTTAATTTTATTTCACCGCATTTTATAAAATTTCCGCAGTTAATTCTGTGTTAATTTTGCAAACTGCGGTTTTTAAATTAAATATAAATCGTTATATTCTCATAAATTTGAAGAATAAAAATCCTTAAATAAAATAAAAAAAAATGAAATTTAAAATAGTATTAAATAAAGCAACAACTGTTGAAGAAATAGAGAATTACTGGACGAATCAAGATTATGTAAATCTTTTAGAATTATTCAGTTTTCCTGATGCAAACACAATCAAGCCTGAAAATTTGAGAGAAATGCTTTTTATGGCAATTGCAGATTTTGAGCCTAATGAAGCTGCAGAAATTGTTTTAGCCTATAAACTTTCTGAAAATTTAAATGAAGGACAAATTGCACAAATATCAAATGATATGTTGATTGATAAAGTGTGTGAAGAATATCCAGAAATAGATTTGCATTATCATTTATATAGCGTTAATCAGTTGTTATTTAAAGCTTACAACGGAAAGTTCTTAAACTGTAAAGCAACAGTTGTAGATTTTTCAATTACTTCTTTAGATAGTTTTGATGGTGAAATTACAAAAGAGATCGTTTTAAAATCGTTTAACAACGGAATTTCAGACAGAAATGTAATTAAAAGATTGTTTTCAGACCAAATGACAACGGAAGAATCCTTTGAACAAGCTGAAGATATTTTATGGGAATTAAACAAAAAAGATGCTACTAACTTTACATTTATAACTTCTGAATATTGGTTGGATAAAGAAGAATTAATGGCTTCAGAATTTGAAGGAGATTGTTTATTAACAGAAGACGAAGAAGAATAATCGTAATTTTACTTCATAAAAAAGCCTCATTTTAACGAATGAGGCTCTTTTTATTTCCATTAAATAATTAACTGATTTGTTACTTAATTTGTTTTCCTTTTAAAGTATTTACAAATAATATTGTTCCTAGTTTGTCATATAAATTAAAAGTCTCAATTCCTTTTGATTTAATAGAACTTTCGTGAAAACCTAGAATAGTTAAATCTGCATATTTTGAAGTTTCATTAATCAATTCAATTTTGTCTATTGTTTCATCAATTGGAATAACAATAATGTTTTTAGAGGAAATTGGTAATCTTCCTGAAGAAGTTAATTCTATTAAGTTTGCTTTTTCTTCGTCAATATTTTCTTTGTTTACGGCTGCAAATATTTTAATTTCTGCACCTTTCCAGTCTTTGTGACCTAAAATTATGTAAGAAAGTAATATCATTAAATTGGCATTTTCATAATCTTCCTTCTTAATCCAAACATGAATTTCGTTTTTGTATCCAAATCCTTTATCAGAACTAGCCAAAATACATAAATCATAATTGGCACTTTGAACCAATTTGTAATTATCAAGCACATCTTCTAACCATTCCGTTGTTCCTTTTTTAAATTCGAACATCATCATGTTATTCGAATGACCCGAAATTCCAGGTTGTTGAATAGCTTGTACTATAGCATTTGTATTTGATGGAGAAATTATAGTTTCTAAAAACACATTTGAATTAGTATTGTTCGCTATTTTGATTAATTTCTCTAATTTTTCATCAGCCACTTCTTTAGAATGTTTAGAAAAATAATCTTTTTCATAATGAATGTAAGTTCCAAATCCATATCGATCAGAAATCCATTTCATCATTTCAAAGGCAGTTAATCGTTCAAAAGAATCTTTAGATAAACATAAAACACCTGGACGCCAATAATCATCTGATTTTTCTTTGTCTGTTTTTTGTAAAAACACTTGTAAGTTTCTACTAAATTGATGAATCACACCCTGAAATATATTAGCCATTCCTTTTTTTGATTCATTTTTTTGTGTGATATAGAAGTAAATTCCAACCATCAATAAAATAGATGCAAAAGCATAAACAGTGTTGATTTTAAACATTAGATAAACACATAAAATTGCACCCATCAAAGACAAATACCATTTCGATTTAAACGAAGGACGATAAGCTGGGTCAGCTGCAAAATGTTGCATAAATGAGATTAAACATAGTGAACCATAAGTTACCATAAAAAACATCGAAATAACTTCGGCAACAGCATTTACATCACCCATCATTACAAAAACTAATGCAATTACACTGGTTAATATAGTAGCGTTTCTTGGTTCGTTTTTATTTGGAGTTCCTTTGGCGACCCATTTGTTTACAGAATCTCTTGGAAAAACATCATCACTCCCTATGGCTTGTAAAGTTCTTGGTGCAACCATGAATGATCCTAATGCAGACGAAATCGTTGCTGCAGCTAATCCTAAAGGAATAATTGGTCCCCAAAGTGCAATCTTACTCATTACCAATTGATCATTTACCAAATCGGCAGGTGAAGCTGAATAAGAAAGTTTTAAAGCAATAAAAACATAAATAACCATTCCAATTAAGGTAGCGGCTAAAGTTCCCATAGGAATAGATTTTTTTGGATCTTTTAAATCACCAGATAATCCAACACCTGCTGTCATTCCTGTAAAAGCTGGAAAAATAATTGCAAAAACTGCAAATATTCCAATTTTTGAATCTACATTTTTAAACAACATAGAACTATCATAGGTTGAAGCATAATCTGTTGTTCCAAAAAAGAACATCACTAAGGATACGAATAAAATGGCTACAACTACATAAAGGGCTTTCATTCCTAAATCAGCACCTTTTGTAACCATTAGTCCAATTAATAAGATTAATGCAGGAACACTGAAGATTCGATTGTCATAAATTTCATAACCAAATTCGGACAATACCCATGGCTTAATAGCTTCAAAAGATTCTGCAAAGGCAATAATATAAAAGGCTACACTAATAGCTTGAGAAAGATATAAGGCAATTCCTATAGAAGCACCAATATTTACACCAAATGAACGTGAAATAATGAAATATTCTCCACCACCTTCCACTTTTTGGTTGGTTGCAATTTCTGCCAAAGCCATTGCTGTTGGAATGGTTACCATGTGAGCCACTAGTATAATTAACAAAGTACCTGCAAAACCAACTTCTCCAACGGCATAACCAAAACGCAAGAACATTACTGCTCCAAGAATGGTAGATATTGCTGTTAAAAAAACCGGTAATGTTCCAAAATTAGCTTTTAAGCTTTGTAAGTTTTTTTCCATAGTAAGATTTATATGCTTTAATAGGACACGATTTTACTCGAATGTCACTATTTTGATAAAAGTAATTAAAATAAAATAAAAAAGTCAATTTCTGTTTTTTTGAAATTGACTTTTTTATTGTTGAATAAATTTTTATTTTACTTCGAAATATTCTTTACTCGAAACGGGTTTCCCATCAGCTGAAAAACCTTCAATTGAAATTTCAAACTTCCCTTTTATATCAGATGTAAAAAAAGATATTTCTTTTTCATTTTCTAAGTCAATAGTTGGATTCCAAAGTAATTGATATCTATAATCTGGAATTCTTTCAAATTTTGAAACATCTGAATAATTTTGTTTGTAATAATACTTTGTGGTTAAAGGTCTTTGTATTTCGGTTTTTAAAATAAAATCACCTGTTTCCTTTAATTCGTAGTCAAATTCTTTGGTTATAAAATTAATAAGACCATTATAAATCTTTGAGCCATAAACATATTTTTCAGTAATGTATTCAACTTTGTCTATGTTTTTAGTGTTATATTCAAACAACTCCTTTACATTTTGAATTAATAGACCGTCGATTAAAACTAAAGTATATCCACTATCAACACCATTTGATAGTTTATCTCTTAAGTTTATGGTATAAACACCATCTTTTTCTTTAAAAAATGTATTAGGAAGTATTTCAATGATTGTTTCTTTTAAAGTAGAAAATCTAGTGTAATCATCTAAAGAAATTGTTTTTTCAAGAGGAAAATAAAAGGGTTTATTGCTTGGTTGGTCTTTTATAGTGTCTTTTTTAATAGAAAAATAAGCATTTTCAATTTGATTCGCTATTGATCTTTTTTCTATTATTTTTTTTAATTCAGTTGAAACTTCCTGTATAGGTTGAAATTGGAATTTCGAAAAATTAATAGCACGATTTGTTACTTCAATTGTATAGTTTTTTCTAGCGTCATCAACAACTTGTAGCGTAGCGTTTGCTTTGTTTGGTAATTCATCTAAAATAAATATAAACTCTCCTTTTTTATTTGTGTTTGTTAATTTGAATTCAAATGATTTTCCAGGAATTGATAATGAGATGGTTTTGTTTTCGATAGTATTATTAGCGTCAACTGAAGTTATTTTTCCCGAAATTACTTCACCTCTTACTTCTGGTAAAGAAGTAACATTTTGATTTAAACTTTTAGTATTTTTTAAATTAGATAAAAATTTTACGGAACTAATTGATTCGTTCTCAGTAGAGTCATTCACTTTTCTAACGGATAAAGAATAATTTCCTTTATTTGTTTTTTTAATAATTGTGTTTATTGAAAGTTTTACTTCTTCTCTTAAATTATAATTTTTCTTATTCAAATTGATTTGAAGTCCATCTTCATTTTTAACCAATGGGGTAGTGCTAAATTGAGGAATTAGAATCTTGCTTTGAAATGGATTTATGATAGTAATATCAGTTTCAAACATATTAGACTTTGAAAAATTCATCATCCAATTTGTGTATCCAATTAGTTTGTAGGCTCCAGAATTTGCAGAAGTTGGGATGAAAATATCACCTTGAGCAACACCATCTTTTAAAAGGAGTTTTTGTTTAGAAATACTGGTTCCGTCTGTGTCAAAAATTTCTACGTAAGCAATTTTGCTTATTGTGCTATAGGTATGATTAATAGAATTTAAACAATATAGCTTGTAGAATATAGACTCACCAACTAGTATAGTTGGATTATTTATATGCAAATAAATAGATTCATTAACAGAAGAATCAAAAGTTTTTACATCTCTTGAATTTATATTAGTTTGAGCCCAACTATTTATTGAACACATTGAAACTAAAGCAAAAAGAATTATTTTTTTCATTTATTGTTTTTTTTATTTTTTTATTGCCAAAAGATTGGTGGAATGTTTGACCCAATTGATCTGCAATCTCCACATTCGGGAGGAACCATTCTGTAAATGTTTGCAATTCTTTCATATAAGATTAAATTTCCTTGCCTTGAGGTTATTACTAAATTTGTCAAACCAAAAGGAGGTGTGATGCTTAATGCAGGATCTTTAAGTAGTTTGCTATCGTAATCTAAAATATCACATTTATAGAAATATGGTGGCTCTAACTCTTCTGGAAAGATGTCTTGATAATTAAAGAAAATTCTTTTTTCAGACACTGTTGATACATCAAAAAAACCAATTACTTTCTCATTTTTATTTTCAACAGCACTAAGGTTACCATTTATAAACCCTGGTTGGTTAGGTGATAAAACATTATCAGTTTCAGATAACTTTTTTAAAGTTTTATAATAAGTGTGTGAAGCTAAGTTTTGTATGTATTGTTTTATTAAAATTGTATATCTATCTGCAATGATGAAATTATTATAACTAATAAATCGAATTGATTCGTCCTTTATCCTATCTTCTATTAGAGACGTTGTGTTTGATAGTATTATTTGATTGTTTTTATCTGTTTTAAAACAAGTTTTAGACGCTCCATTTCTTTGGTGTTGCGTTAAAGCATATTTTATTTTTCCTTTGGAAGGATCGTCATATTCAGCATTTCCAAATATTTGTAAACTATCAGGTGCCCAAAAGGGTACAGTAAATCTATATGTTTCCTCATACTCATATCTGTAATATTTTGATGAATTAGTTGGGTCAAAACTATTTGCAGTTATGTCAACACCTCTAACACCAAATTTATTTTTTACAGATGCTTCTATTGAAGTTAAGTTGTTCTCTGTTGTTAATTTTTCTCTTGTAGAAGTATATTGTTTACCGTTGCTTGTATTTACAAAAAGCTGATATTGTCTTTCAGACATTGCTTGAAATTCAAATTCAGAAATGTATTTATCATTTATTTCATTAAAATTGTATTGATTTCCTAAATTATCTGTTATAAAAACCGTTGCGTTTTTTTCAATTTGAGGTTCTTTTTCTTCTAACTGAAACGTTCTACTTATTTTTATTTCTTGTTTTTTTAGTTCGTTTGTAATAGTTGCTTCAATGACAAGTATATCTTCAAAAGTATTTGATTGAAGGGCATAAGGTTCTGTGCAACTAATTGTCACAATAAATAAAGTTACTATAAGTGTTACTTTTTTCATTTGTTAAATTCTTATTGCCAAAAATCCGGAATTACATTTGATCCAACTGTTCTACAATCGCCACATTGAGGAGGAACCATTTTAAATATTGGATCTTCTCTTTCGTATAATATTAACTTACCACTTCTTGTATTTATTACCAAATATGTTAAACCATCAAAAGGAGTTTCGCCGACCGTTTTCTTCTTAGTCCTATCATAAGTTGAAATTTCACAATCATAAAAATAAGGTGGCTCAGGTTCACCTGGGAATAAATCGTTATAATTGAAAAATATTCTTTTTTCAGACACAGAGGAAATATCAAAAAAACCAATTACTTTTTCATTTTTGTTTTCAACTGATGAAATATTGCCATTTATAAATCCTGGCTGACTTGGAGATAATACATTGCCAGAAGCAGAAATATCTTTTAATGTTTTATAGTATGTATAGGATGCTAGGCTTTGAATATATTGCCTAACTTTAATGCTGTATCTATTGGCAATGTTATAATTGTCTTGACTTATAAAACGAATAGAGTAATCTTTAATTTTGTCTTCTCCTGTTAAAGTTGTGTTTTCTAAAATAATATCATTTGAAACTTCAGTTTTGTAGCAAGTTTTTGATTCTCCAACTCTTTGGTGTTGAGTAAAAGCATATTCAATATGACCAAGTGCTAAATTCCACTCTTCAGCATTACCAAAAATTTGTAAACTATCTGGAGCCCAAAAAGGAGCGATTGTTTTATAAGTTTCTTCATATTCATATCTGTAATATTTTGAAGTTCCTGTTGGGTCAAAACTATTAGCCGTTATATCTACTCCATTTACACCAAACTTGTTTTTAACAGTTGCTTCTACAGAAGTTAAGTTATTTATAGTAGTAAGCTTTTCTCTAGTTGAAGTATATTGTTTTCCGTTGCTTGTATTTACAAAAAGCTGGTATTGTCTTTCAGACATTGCTTGAAATTCAAACTGAGAAATGTATTTGCCATCTGTTTCATTAAAGTTGTATTGATTTCCTAAATCATCAGTAATGTAAACGGTTGCATTTGTTTCAGGTTGAGGTTCTTTTTCTTCTAATTGAAAAGTTCTACTTATTTTTATTTCTTGTTTTTTTAGTTCGTTAGTAATAGTTGCTTCAATAACAATTGCATTCTCAAAAGTATTTGTTTGAAGGGCATAAGGTTCTGTGCAACTTACAGCTGTAATAACTAGTAATAGTAATACTATTTTTTTCATAATTTCATATTTATTCCCAAAAATCGGGAACTTCTGTTGACCATAATCGATTGCATTCTCCGCAAATTGGTCTTGTTGTTAAATAATTGCCGTCTAAAAATTCAAAATAAATTTGTAAATTATACTGATAGTCTTTAAATAAAGCATATTTTCCCCATCTACAATATGGTGGTGTAGTTTTTGGAGGAGGTGTTTTTTCGCAGTCTACAACTGGGTAAAAAGCATAATACTTTTCAACTGGACAGTCAAAAGGATAGTTTGGTTCTGCTTCACCATCAAAAAAATCATTATAATTAAAAAATAATCTTTTGCTTGAAACAGTTGAGACATCAAAAAAACCAATTACTCTTTCAGCATTGTTGTCCTTGTTTTTAATATTACCATTTATAAATCCGGGTTGATTTGGTGATAAAACACTACCTGATGAAGATAAATCTTTTAATGTTTTGTAAAAAGTATAGGCTTCTAAGTTTTGAATATATTGTTTAACTAAAATGCTGTAGCGATGTGCAATTATTGTATTTTTTTGAGGAATAAATCGGACCAAAAAATTTTCAATTCTATCTTCAGAAACTGCCGTGTTGTTTTTAAGCAGAATTTCATTAGAATTCACAGTATTATAACAAATAGAACTATCATAACTTTTTGTTGTAGTAGTAATAGCAACATCAAATGTAGTAGTGTTGTAATTAAAATTTAAACTATCAGATGTCCAATAAGGAGTAACAATTTTATAGGTTTCTTCATATTCAAAACGATAATAATTGGACGTTTTTGTAGGATCAAAAGAATTAGTTGTTATTTCAATTCCTTCAACTCCAAATGAGTTTACTCGATTAGCATTTATTTCTGTTATTGGAGAATGTGTAGTAAGTTTTTCTCTAGTTGAACTATATTGTTTACCATTACTGGTATTTACAAAAAGTTGGTATTGTCTTTCTGGTATTGCTTGAAATTCAAATTGAGAAATGTATTTTCCGTTTTCTTCTTCAAAATTATATTGATTGCCTAAATCATCAGTTATATATACAGTAGCATTAGTTTCAAAAGAAGCTACTTTCTCTTCTAATTGAAATGTTCTTGTTATTTTAATTTCCTGTTTTCTTAATTCATTTGTTATAGTAGCTTCAATAACCAATACATCTTCAAAATTATTATTTTGAAAGCCATAAGGTTCTGTGCAACTAATTGTCACAATAATTAATGTTAATAAAAAGATTATTTTTTTCATTTGTTAATTTATCATTGCCAAAAACTTGGAATAATATTACTTCCTGTTACTCTACAATCACTACATTCGGAACTAAATGTACTTACATTGGGTTGAGAGGTTGTTTTGTATCTCAGTATTTTTTTTGTTCTAATTTTAGTTGCAAAATCGGTTAGTCCAAATACAGGAAAACCGGTTGGTCCTCTAAATAATGTTGTGTCATAAACTGTTTCAACACATTCATATGGAAAATCAGGTACTTCCGTATTAGGAAATAAATCACCAAAATTGAAGAATATTCTTTTTTCAGAAACAGTAGATACGTCAAAATAACCAATCACTTTTTCGTTATTATCACTAGTGTTTTTTATGTTTCCGTAAATAAACCCAGGTTGACTTGGTGATAAAACAGAACCAGAGCCAGAAATGTCTCTCAATACTTTATAATATGAATATGAGTTAATGTTATGTATATATTGTTTTACCAAAATACTATATCTGTCAGCAATAATAAAATCGTCTTGACTAATGAAACGAATGGAATAATCACTTATTCTATCTTCTGCATAAGACGTTGTATTGTTTAAAATAATTTCAGTGGATTTAGTAGTTTTAAAACAATTTTTAGATTCACCAGTTCGGTCTACTATATTAAAAGCATAAGTAATATGTCCATTTAAATCCCAGTATTCTGCATTTCCATAAACAGTTATGCTGTCTGGAACCCATTGAGGAACAGTAAAACGATGTGTTTCTTCATATTCATATCTATAGTATTTTGAAGTTCCTGTTGGGTCAAAGCTATTTGCTGTTATATCAATGCCATTAACCCCAAATTTATTTTTAGCTGTTGCTTCAATAGAAGTCAAATTATTAACTGTTGTAAGTTCCTCTCTTGTTGAAGAATATTGTTTTCCGTTACTAGTATTCACAAAAAGTTGGTATTGTCTATTTGGCATTGCTTGAAATTCGAATTCCGAAATGTATTTACCATTTGTTTCATTAAAATTATATTGATTGCCTAAATCATCAGTAACATAAACAGTAGCATTAGCTTCGGTTTGAGGTTCTTTTTCTTCTAGCCTAAAGGTTCTGCTTATTTTTATTTCTTGTTTCTTAAGCTCATTTGTAATTGTTGCTTCAATAACAATAGCGTCTTCAAAAGTACTTGATTGAAGCGCATAAGGTTCTGTACAACTTGTTATAGCAATAATAACTACTAATATTGATAGTATTTTTTTCATAACTTAAATTTTATTGCCAAAAAGAAGGCACTTCTGTTGACCATAATCTATTGCATTCCCCACAAATGGGAAAAGTGGTTAAAAATGAGGCTGTATCTCCATCATAACCTGCATATATTCCTGATTTATAAGTAACTAATTCTAGATATAATGCATATTTTCCATATTCGCAATATGGTGGTATATCTTTGTATGGAGGGTTTCTATTGCAATCTACAACTTCAAGGTATTCACTATATCCTTTTGGTATACACTTAAAGGGATAATTGTTTTCAGATTCTCCTTCAAAAAAGTCATTATAGTTAAAGAATATTCTTTTTTTAGAAACTGAAGATACATCAAAAAAACCGATTACTTTTTCGGAATTATCTGTTCTATTATTCATGTTTCCTTCAACAAAACCTTGTTGTTTTGGGGATAATATATTGGTATTTGTATTTGATAATTCTTTTAATTTACTGTAAAATGTATGTGCTTCTAAATTTTGGACATATTGCTTTACTAAAATACTATATCGGTGAGCAATTATTGAGTTGTTCTGAGGAATAAATCTAACTGGAAAATCAGTTATTTTATCTTCTGAAATAGCTGTTGTATTAGCAAGTAATATTTCGTTTGAATATTCGGTGTTATAACAAACTTTACTATTGTAGCTTTTTTGGGTTATCCAAGTAGATACAATAAAATTTGTAGGATTGTATGATAAATTTAAGCTGTCACTTGTCCAATATGGAGATACTATTTTATAAGTTTCTTCATATTCAAATCTATAATATTTTGAACTATTTGTTGGATCAAAGCTATTAGCTGTTATTTCTACACCATCAACTCCAAATAAATTAGTTGCACTTGCATTTAATTCTACTTGATTTGAAATTGAAGGTAATTCTTCAATTGTAGATTGATATTCTTTTCCGTTGCTTGTATTTACAAAAAGTTGATATTGTCTTATAGGTATTGCTTGAAATTCATTTTGAGAAATATATTTTCCGTTTTGCTCTTCAAAATTAAATTGGTTTCCTAAATCATCTGTTATAAAAACTGTTGCATTTTTTTCAAAAATTGGATCTTTTTCTTCTAATTGAAAAGTTCTAGTTACTTTAATTTCTTGTTTTTTTAATTCGTTTGTAACAGTTGCTTCTATTACAAGTACATCTTCAAAACTATCATTTTGAAAAGCATAAGGATCTGTACAACTTGTTAAAATTGTAAGAAGACTTATTGTCATGAAAGCTATATTTTTTTTCACTTCTTAAAATTTAAAATTATAAGTAATAGTCGGAATTGGAATAGCGAATATAGATGTCTTATAAGCTTTAATTTTTCCTTCATCTGTTACAAAAAACACAGAATAAGGGTTGTTTCTTCCTAGAACATTGTAAATAGATATGTTCCAAAAACTATGAGCTAGTTTTTTTAATTTATGATTTCCTTCAATATTTAAACCAATATCCATTCTATAATAATCTGGAATTCTAAATTTATTTCGATCACTATATAAGGTGTAATTTGCATTGCCATATTGATAAGATCCTACAGGATATGTAATTGGTCTACCTGTTTGATAAATAAAATTAGCAGAAAAACTGTATCTTTTAGTAAATCTATAGTTTAAAATGGCACTAAAATCATGAGGCTTGTCGTAGTTAGCAGCAAAGAATTCACCATTGTTTACTTTTTGCTCATTGAATTGGCCGTCTAGTTTTATAAAAGTTCTAGAATACGTATAACCAATCCACCCGTTTAGCCTTCCAGATTGTTTTTTAAGTAAAAATTCTATACCATAAGCCTTTCCTTCTCCTTGTAATAACTCTGTTTCTACATTGCTGTTTAGCACTAATTCTGCACCAACTTTATAGTCAAGAATGTTATTTAACTTTTTATAATACCCTTCAACACTTACTTCATAAATGTTTTCTTTAAAGTTTTTATAGAATCCTAATGAATATTGTGATGCTGATTGAGGTTTGACATTTAAATCAGAAGTTTTCCATGTATCTAAAGGAGATTGTGTTGTGTTACTTGATAAAAGGTGTAAATATTGAAAAGTTTTATCATAACCACCTTTTATTGCCATGTCTTCTGAAAGTTTAAAACGAGCAGAAATACGAGGCTCAAATCCTCCATAAGTTTTTATAACTTCGTTATTTTTAAAAGTCTTTGTTTCTACTAAAGTAGCTTCGCTAATTGGAAGACCAGCTTCATAAACATTTTGATTCGATTCTCCTAAAGATACAAAATAAGAATATCTTGCTCCAACATTAACAGTAAATCTGTCATTAACCTTAATTTGATCATTAATAAAAATACCAGATTCTAATCCTTTTTCTCTATCAACTCTTTTGGATATTATTAAAGATTGTTCACCTAAGGGTCTAATTTCTCCTGGATCTAGTTTATAATGCTTGGTCGAAATTCCATAATTAAACTTATGTGTTTCACTAAAGTTAGTGTTGAACTTTAATTGCAATTGTGAATCATTAATTTTATACCCATATTTAAAAGAGTTAGATAAACCATTATCATAATCGATGTTGAATTTATACTGGCTATTTGAAAGATTTGCTGTAAAATTTGTTTTATCATTTACTTTATGTTTCCATTTAACAGTCGCTAATGTGTTATTGTAATGATAAATTGAATCAGATGATATACTAAATTCATCATCACTATAATAAAGAGTGGTTTCAAGTTCGTTTTTATCATTTATTATATGGTTGTATTTTGCAATTCCATCATAAAAAGAGGCTTTACTGTTCTGTAATTGTGAATCTTTTAATGTGCGTAAAATCCAACCTGAATAGGTAGCTCTTCCTCCAAGTAATAAGCTAGATTTGTTTTTAACTATTGGTGTACTTACAGTTATGTTGGATGTTACTGGGCCAATTCCACCTTCTCCAGTTAGTTTTTCTAAATTTCCATTTTTTGTTGAAATGTCAAATACAGAAGATAATCTACCTCCAAATTGAGAAGGAATACTTCCTTTATAAATATCAGCACTTTTTATAGTGTAAGCATTTATAGATGAGAAAAAACCAAAAAAGTGAGCTGGATTATACAAAACGGTATCGTCTAATAAAAATAAGTTTTGATCTTCTTTTCCTCCACGAACATTAAATCCTGATGAGCCTTCTCCAACACTTTTAATTCCAGGAATTATTGTTGCTACTTTTAATATGTCTCTTTCGCCAAGAACCATTGGAACACTTTTAATTTCTTCTGATGTAATGGTTGTAACTCCACTAGTTACACTATTGATGTTTTGTTTTTCTTTTCCGGTAAGTACAATTTCATCAAGTTGGTTGATTTTTTCTGTCACAGAAAAGTTTAATTTTCCATGATTATACATCATTACTTTTTTGAATTCACCTAAATAGTTTAACGAAACAACTTCTATTTCATTCAAACCAGCAGGAACACTAATGGTGTATTTTCCATTATCATCGGTAACGGCATTTTTTAATTTATCGGAAGTTCTTACAACAATGTTAGAAACGGGTTCTCCTGTTTTTTCGTTTTTTATTATTCCAGATAATATATACGAACTTTGAGAACTGTTTTTAGATTCTTTACCAATTAGTACAATAGAACTATTTTTTTTGTTTTGATATTGTTGATAAAAAACGGGGTCATTGTTGTTGTTAATTGTTTCAGTTTTTACCGTAGTTGTTGTTATTATAGTTTCAGGAATCTTGTCATAAATAATACTGTTTTTTGTAAGGATGATTTTAGTATTATCAATGAAGTAATTTAGATTAGTTTCTCTAAATGAATCATTTATGATTTCATCTAAACTAGCATTAGTATAAATTTTGGAGATAGTTATATTGCCTTCAGTAATCCAGACATCGTTGTAGAAAAATTTATAATTTGTTTCTGATTCAATATATTTAATTACATCAGAGATTTTAGAATCTTTAAACTCAACGGAAAAAGTTGGATTTTCTATTTGCGAAAAAACAACTTGAGACAGAACGAAAAAGAAAAGAATGAATATTTTTTTCATGTTTTTTTAATAAAAAATTATTGGCTAATATTTTGAAGTAAATTAGTAAAGAACAAGATTTTATCTTTCTTTTTTAATTCTGAATTATTTTTGTAATACTCATTAATGATTTTCTTTTTATCAGGAAATGCATTAACAATACTTTTTTTGGATGATATTTGGTTGAATTTTTTGTCTTTGTATAAAACAAAATCAGTTTCATCACTAAATTCCACAAAAATACTTTTACCTATAAATACTTCTCTTTTGCTTTTGGAATGTTTTATGTAAAATGATAAGGTGTTGTTTTTTATTTTTTCTTCATAAAATCCTTTTATAAATTCATTTTTTTCGGAATCTACTTTATCTAAATTAACAAAATTTAATTCCTTAATTTTAAATGAATTTACATTTGATTTGATTAAGTTTATTCCAGTTTTTTCCGAATTCCCTGAAGATCTAAAAACTATTTCGTCATTGAAGGCATCATATTTTAATGATAAATTATGATACACTTGTCCTAAGTAATTTAAAGAACCAGTAACATATTTTTCACTACTGTAGTAAATATCTTTATTATTGTTTACTCTGTAGTTGTTATAGTGAAATAAGCCATTTGTTATTGCTAAGTTTTCTTTACCAATAATACTGTCATATGTTGTTAAGTAGCTGTCATTTTCTTGTGCAAACAAGCAAAAAAAAGAGGTAAAGAATAAACTACTAAATAAAAGGACTAATTGTATAGATTTCATGAAATTAACTTTTTATAAAAGTATTAAAAATAATTACATTAAAAACATTTTGTGTAAGATTTTACCGAAAACGCAAAAATTCCGTTTTAAAATAATTAAAACGGAATTTTTTATGAAATTTAGTATTAAAAATAACCTTTTTTAAGATTATTCTTTTTTCTCGATCGGTCTTTCTTCTCTAGGAGGTCTAGGTAAAAGAGCCTTTCTTGAAACTTTTTCTTTTCTTGTTTTTGGATCAACACCGAAGTATTTTACCATAAATACATCACCCATGTTTACTACATCAGTAACGTTTTCTGTTCTTTCCCAAGCTAATTCAGATACGTGTAATAAAACTTCGTTTCCTGGTGCGTCAGTATATTCTACTACAGCTCCAAAATCTAACATTTTAATTACTTTTACTTCATAAGCTTCACCAACTGTTGGTTTAAAAATGATTGAATCAATTTTAGCCATAACCGCAGCAATTCCAGCTGGATCAGTTCCTAAAATTTCAACAATTCCTTCTTCAGTAAGTGGGTCTTCATTGATAACAATTGTACAACCAGTAGTTTTTTGTAATTCTTGAATCACTTTTCCACCAGGTCCAATTAAAGCACCAATAAATGCATTAGGAATTCTTCTTGTAATAATTTTTGGAGAATGCTCTTTCACATCTACTCTTGGTTGAGCTAATGTTTCAGTTAATTTCCCTAAGATATGTAAACGTCCGTCACGAGCTTGAGCTAATGCAGCTTCCATAATCTCGTATTTTAAACCGTCAATTTTTATATCCATTTGACAAGCTGTAATTCCTTCAGAAGTTCCAGTTACTTTGAAATCCATATCTCCTAAATGATCTTCATCACCTAAAATATCAGATAAAACAGCATAACGATCTCCGTCAGTAATTAATCCCATTGCAATACCAGAAACAGGACGAATCATTTGAACTCCAGCATCCATTAATGACAATGTTCCAGCACAAACTGTTGCCATAGAAGAAGAACCGTTAGATTCTAAAACTTCAGAAACAACACGAATTGTATAAGGACAATCAGCAGGAATCATATTTTTTAAAGCACGTTGTGCTAAATTTCCGTGACCAACTTCTCTTCTAGATGTTCCTCTTAAAGGTCTAGCTTCTCCAGTTGAGAAAGGAGGGAAGTTATAATGTAAATAGAATTTTTCTTCTCCTTGTTGTGAAGGTGAATCAATTTGGTTTGCTTCTCTAGAAGTTCCTAAAGTTGCTGTTGCCAAAGCTTGAGTTTCTCCACGTGTAAACAAAGCAGAACCATGAACAGAAGGTAAGTAATCTACTTCACACCAAATATCTCTGATTTCTGTAGTTTTTCTTCCGTCTAAACGTGTTCCTAAATCTAAAGTTACGTTACGAACAGCTTCTTTATTGGTTTTTTTGAAGTATTTAGAAACTAAATCTCCATTTTCTGCCAATTCTTCTTCTGTAAATAAAGCTTTAACTTCTTCTTTAACCTCTTCAAATGCAGCTGTACGTTCTTGTTTTGCAGAACCTTTACTTGCAATGGCATAGATTTTATCATAAGAAGCTTCTTTTACTTTAGCGTAAATAGCTTCGTCTTCTCTTTCTCCTTCGTATGTACGAACTTCTTTTTTACCAAAAGCAGCTTGTAAACGTAGTTGAGCAGAAATTTGATTTTTGATGTGCTCATGAGCAAATTTAATTGCTTCAAGCATTTCAGCTTCTGAAATTTCTTTCATTTCTCCTTCTACCATTGCGATAGAATCCATAGAAGCTCCAATCATCATATCAATATCTGATAATTCTAATTGTGCACGACTTGGATTGATGATGAATTTACCATCAATTCTACCAACTCTAGCTTCAGAAATTAAAGTTTCAAAAGGAATGTCAGATAAAGCAAGAGCTGCTGATGCTGCTAAACCTGCTAATGCATCTGGCATAACGTCTTCATCGTAAGACATTAACTGAATCATAACTTGCACTTCTGCATGATAATCATCTGGGAAAAGTGGACGTAAAACACGGTCAACTAATCTCATTGTTAATACTTCGCTATCACTTGGTCTTGCTTCTCTTTTAAAGAAACCTCCAGGAAAACGACCTGCAGCAGCAAATTTCTCACGATAATCTACTGTTAAAGGTAAAAAGTCAATGCCTGGGCTTGCTTTTCTAGAAGAAACAACTGTACCTAAAATAACAGTTTTTCCAATTCTAATGACTACAGAACCATCTGCTTGTTTAGCTAAACGTCCTGTCTCGATTGTGATGTTTCTTCCATCACCTAAATCGATAGTTTCTACAAATAATTGTGGAATCATAATTTTTTAATTCTTAATTAAACAAAGGGTTAGTTGTGTTGTAGTTGTGTGTGTAGTTGTTTGAAACCCAATGAAAAAACTGAACTTTTTCTACTATAAAACGTAAAATAAAAGGGGCACAAAGCCCCTAGTATAATTTATTTTCTGATGTTTAATTCTTTGATTATCTCACGATATCTCAAAATGTCTTTCTTAATTAAGTAATCAAGAAGACTTCTTCTTTTTCCTACCAAAAGAACTAATGAACGCTCTGTGTTATAATCATGACGATTTTTTTTCAAGTGTTCCGTTAAATGTGAAATTCTGTGTGTGAATAACGCGATTTGTCCTTCTGCAGATCCTGTATTTTCTGCTTTTCCTCCGTGTTTAGCGAAGATTTCTGCTTTTACTTCTTTAGTTAAGTACATGCTAATATTACTTTAAATGATTATTATGTATGAATTATATGGTAGTAATTCGGGTGCAAAGATAAGAATAATTGTGAATTGTGGATTATGAATTGTGAATTATTTTTACTAAGTTAAAATAAATTTGCAACTTGCTCATTCACAAACTCTAAAAAGCGTTCGTCTGCTTCAGTAAAAGGGTCAATAACATGTGAGTCAATGTCAATTTGACCAATGTTTTTTCCGTCTACAAATAATGGAACAACAATTTCAGATTTCACTGTAAAACTACAAGCAATATAATTGTCTTGAGCAGCTACATCTGGAACAACAAAATTAGCATTTGATTCAGCCACTTGTCCACAGATTCCTTTTCCAAAAGGAATTACTGTATGATCTGTTTCAGCTCCAACATAAGCTCCAAGATGTAATGTTTTAGTTTCATGATTAGCAAAATAGAATCCAACCCAATTATAATAGGATATGTTGTCTTGTAAGTATTGACAAATGTTTTTTAATTTTTCATCTCTAGTTAAAACTTCATTTTTAACAATTTCTGAAATTGATGGTTTTAAATCTTCAAAGTTCATTTTCTATTTTTTTTACAAAAGTATTTAATAGAATTCACATCAAAAAACTAATTGATTTTATTTTAACTATATTTTATAGTTGTATTGAATGTTTTAAAAGTTACTTACATTCAATTAAAATGTATATTTTTGAAAAAAAATAGCCTTGAAAGAAATTTTTATTCAATACAAACCTTTTTTTACTTTTTTAGTAAAGTTCGTTTTGTTCTATTTCGTTTTTGCTTTTATTTATAATCAATTTCTAAATCAGTTTGATGTATCTAGCTTTGAATTGGATTCGATTACAAAAATGGTTTCAGATCATACGACATATTTAATGCGCTTTTTTAAGGAAGATTATTATGTGATTCCTAATAAATCAGAATCTTCAATGAAAGTAATTTATAACGGAAAATATGTTGCCAGAATTATAGAAGGTTGTAATGCAATTAGTGTAATTATTTTATTTGCTGCTTTTATTTTTGCTTTTGCTTCAAGTTGGGTTAAAACATCTCTGTATATTTTTATTGGAGCTATTTTGGTCTACGTTTTAAATATAATTCGAATTGGTTTGTTGGTTTGGGCTATTTATTATTATCCTGATTATCAAGAATTTTTGCATGGAACAATATTTCCTTTATTTATTTATGGAGTAGTTTTTATTTTATGGATAATTTGGGTTACAAAATTCTCTAAATATGCAAAATAAAATCATTAGATATATTGGAATTTTTGTTGCTTTATTCTTGATCATTTGCATCAGGTTTTTTGAAGATAAGTTGTTTTATGATCCTTTTTTACAATTTTTTAAATCAGATTATCAAAATAAATCGTTGCCGAATTTTGATAGTTTCAAATTGCTATTGAATCTTTTTTTAAGATATTTAGCCAATACATTACTTTCCATAAGTATTATTTATCTGCTTTTTCAAAACAAAATGCATGTCAAAATTGCATCGTTTTTGTATTTGATATTGTTTGTTGTATTAATAACAGTGTTTTCATTTTTAGTTTTTGGATCAGATAAGCCTGATTATTTGCTATTGTTTTATGTAAGACGATTTTTAATTCAGCCTGTTTTGATATTGCTTTTAATTCCTGCATTTTACTTTCAGAAAAAAGCCGAATAACATTTTTTTTCACTACCTTTAAGTGTAAAATTGGGTGTTATGAAAGTTACTAAGTATTCTGGTGAAGTTGTTACATTTGAAAAAGATAAACTCAAAAAATCTTTATTTAAATCAGGTGCTTGTGAAGCTGATGTCAATCGTGTTCTAGAAACAATCGAAAAACAGTTGTATGACGGAATTCCAACAAAGAAAATCTATAAAATGGCTTTTCAATTGTTGAAGAAAATAGATAATGTTCATGCGGCAAAATATAATTTAAGAAGCGCAATTATGGCTCTTGGCCCAGCTGGATTTTATTTTGAAAAATTTGTAGCAAAACTTTTTCAATTGGAAGGTTTTGAAACCATGACCAATCTGACTTTAGACGGAAAATGTGTTTCTCACGAACTAGATGTTTTGTTAAAAAAAGACGAAGAAATCAGTATGGTAGAATGCAAATTTCACAGTAGTCAAGACGCAAAAACAGATGTAAAAGTTCCCATGTATATTTTATCAAGGTTTAATGATTTAGCGGTTAAAGAATACACTTTATTTAATAAAAACAATAAAATATCAAAATGTAGAATTATTACCAATAACCGATTTACAGAAGATGCAATTCAATTTGCTACTTGTTCGCATATGGAATTATTAAGTTGGAATTATCCTTCGGGTAATAGTTTAAAAAACAAGATTGATTCTTATCATATATATCCAGTTACTGCTTTAACAACTTTAACGCTTTCTGAAAAAGACAAACTATTAACTCAAAATATTATTACAGCAAAAGAATTATTGGCAAATAAAGAATGGTTAGTTAAAATTGGATTAAGCGAAAATCGAATTAAAAATGTATTAAAAGAAACCAATCAATTGTGTAATATTCTCAAACATTAAAAGATGAAAATTTATTTTTTAGGTGCTGCAGTAACAGTAACAGGTTCAAAATTTGTGGTTGAATACAATGAAATCCGTATTCTAATTGATTGTGGCTTGTTTCAAGGGTTAAAACCCTTACGCGAATTAAATTGGCAACCTTTGTCGATATTGCCTTCAACGATTGATTTTGTATTGTTAACCCACGGTCATTTAGATCATTGTGGTTGGTTGCCAAAATTAGTAAAGGATGGTTTTCAAGGTAAAATATTTTGTACAAGCCCTACCAAACAAATTTCTCAATTAATTCTTTTAGACAGTGCAAAAATTCAGGAAGAAGAAGCAGAAAGAGCCAATAAAGAAAATTATTCAAAACACAATCCTGCTAAACCTTTATATACCGTAGAAGATGCAGAAAAAGTAATTCCGTTTTTTAGAGTTGTGGACAAAGATTTAGAAATTAAATTGACGGATACAATCTATTTTAAATTCTTTTACGCAAGTCATATTATAGGAGCTTGTTCCATAGAATTGCATATTGAAGATAAGGTCTTAGTTTTTTCTGGAGATATTGGTCAAGATGATGATGTCTTGCTTTACCCACCAATAAAACCTAAAAAAGCCGATTTTGTTTTTATGGAAAGTACTTATGGAAATAGATTGCATCCTAATAATGATGTAATGTTCGAGTTGGAACAAATAATAAACAATACTTTTCAAAAAGGAGGCAATGTTGTGATTCCAAGTTTTGCTGTTGAACGCGCCCAAACTATTATGTACTTGCTTTGGCAATTAAAAGAGCAAAAACGTATTCCAGATATGCCTTATGTAATTGATACTCCTATGGGAATTAGCGTTCTTGATGTTTTTCTGGAAAATACAAAATGGCATAAATTAAACCCGCATCAATGTGAAGAAATGTGTAAAATGTTTACCATGATTTCTTCTTATAAAGATACAATTGAAACTATTTATAATGAAAAACCAAAAGTAGTCATTGCTGCAAGTGGCATGATAACTGGTGGAAGAGTGCTTTCTTATTTAGAGCGATATATAGTAGAAGAAAAAAATACGGTTCTTATGGTTGGTTATCAAGCTGAAGGAACAAGAGGTAGAAAATTATTAGAAGGTTCAAAAGAAATTAAATTCTATGGAAAATATTATCCTGTAAATGCAAACATAATAATGGTTGAAGGTTTGTCTGCTCATGGTGATCAAAAAGATTTGATTAATTGGTTAAGTGAACTGGAAAATAAACCACAAAAAGTCTTTCTAATTCATGGTGAAAACGCTGCAGCAGATGAGCTTCGAATTAAGATAAATGAAACCTATGGTTTTGATTGTATTGTGCCGCTTTTAGAACAAATCATTGAAATTTAGAAAGTTTTAACGTCAAATTGATTTAGAATCCTTATTTTTGTGCCAATGAAATTTAAAAAACATATCAGTATGCTATTAGCTTTTGTGGTCTTTATGGCTAACATTGGTTATAGTTTTACAGTGCATTATTGTAAAGATACTATTGCTTCAATTTCATTAAAATCTGCATTTGAAGAGCCTTGTATTGAAGAAATTGCATCTTGTTGTGCATTAGAAAACAATCACGATAATTGCTGTTCAGATAAAGTAATTAAGGTTGAAAAGAAAACAGATAATTTTGTTACTAAACATTTTAAAATTGGTTTCGAATCCATTACTTTTCAAGAAAAAACATCATTTGAATTCTTAAAAAGACACGTTTTTTACACTAAAAAAGAAACTGCTGCTTTTTATTGTGATTCCAATGCACCACCTATTTACAAATTAAATTGCCAATTAGTTTTATACGCATAATATTTAATGTTTTTATCAAATTAGAATTGATTTAATAACGTTAAATAACTATTTATGTATAAAAAAATAATGTATTTACTATTGCTAGTTTCTTCGATTACTCAAGCTCAAAATGAGGTAATTAAAGGAAAAATAGTAGATGAAAACAATGTAACTTTACTAGGAGCAAATGTCTATTGGCTCAATACAAATATTGGTGTAGTTACCAATGAAAACGGTGAATTCACCATTAAAAAAGCACAAGAAACAACAAGCTTGGTAGTCAGCTATATTGGTTATAATACCAAAAAAGTTGAAGTAATTGATGATTCATTCTTAACCATTAAACTAAAAGCAGTTGAAGAATTAACTGAAGTTGTTCTCTCAAAATCTTTAAAAAGTACTGAACATTCTTTGTTTAAAGCCACTAATGTGCAAACCATGGGGCAAAAAGAGTTGCTAAAAGCTGCTTGTTGTAATATTTCCGAAAGTTTTTCAACAAACCCATCTATTGATGTCAATTATTCGGATGCTGTGACTGGAAACAAACAAATTAAGATGTTAGGGTTAACAAGTCCATACATTTTAATTGCCGAAGAAAACATTCCTTCGGTTCGTGGAGCCTCACAAGCTTATGGTTTGTCTTTTGTGCCTGGAACTTGGGTAGAAAGCATTCAAATTACAAAAGGAGCTGGAAGTGTAATTAATGGTTATGAAAGTATTTCGGGTCAAATAAATTACGAAATTCTTAAACCAGCCTTTGATGACCCATTTTTTCTAAATGCTTATGCAGGAATGGGTGGAAGATATGAATTAAACACACACTTCAATCATAAATATTCTGATAAGTTAAGTTCAACGTTGTTTCTTCATGGAAATACTAGAAATACTAAAACGGATAATAATGACGATGGTTTTTTAGACAACCCTATAGGAAAACAAGTTAATGTTTTAAACCGTTGGCAATATAATGATGCTGAAAATGGAATTGTAAGTTTTCTAAATCTTCGTTATATGAATGACGAAAAACAAGCGGGTCAAGTGGCTTTTAATCCTGATACGGATAAATTAACTACAAATGCTTGGGGAAGTGAAATTGACACCGAAAAAATGGAAATTTCAAACAAAACAGGTTACGTCTTTCCAGACATGCCTTATCAAAGTATTGGTTTTCAAAACTCTTTTCAATCGCATAAACAAGAATCATATTTTGGTTTAAACCAATATGATATTGATCAAAAAAGTTATTATTCTAATTTACTTTTCAGTTCGATAATTACAAATACAAAAAATAAATTCACCACTGGAGTTAATTTTACTTACGATAAATATAAAGAGTTTGTTGCCGTAAATTTTGCTCAAGATTTTTCTAGAATCGATAATTCAGTTGGTGCTTTTTTTGAATATGATTATGATAATCTAGATAACTTTCAAGTTGTTGCAGGAATTCGTATTGATAATCACAACCGTTTAGGAACGTTTGTTACACCAAGATTACACATAAGATATAATCCTTGGAAAGATGCAGTTGTTAGAGCTTCTGCTGGAAGAGGAAAAAGAGCTGCAAATATTTTTGCCGAAAATCAACAATTATTTGCTTCTAGCAGAAATTTCTCAATCTTAAATACTGATGGAAAATTATATGGTTTAAATCCAGAAATTGCATGGAATTACGGATTAAGTTTTATTCAGAATTTTAAATTATTTGGTAAAGATGCTGATGTGGTTTTGGATTATTATAGAACCGATTTTAAAAATCAAGCTGTTGTGGATGTTGATTTTAGTCCTCAACAAGTTGTTTTCTATAATTTAAAGGGAAATAGTGTTGCCAATTCATTTCAAGCCGAATTTAATATTGAATTGAAAAAGCATTTGAATTTAAAAACAGCTTATAAATATTATGATGTTAACACAGATTATATTGTTGGAAATCTTCAAAAAGCATTACAAGCTAAAAACAGATTTTTTGCTAATTTATCTTACGAAACACATATTTTAGATAAAGGGCAACAATGGAAATTTGATGCTACATACAATTGGTTAGGGAAGCAACGTTTGCCAATTACAGCAAGTAATTTGCCCCAATACCGTTTAAATGAATTTGGAGAAGCTTTTGGAGTTATAAATGCTCAAATTACAAGAACTTTTTCTAGCACGTTTGAAATGTATGTTGGTGGAGAAAATATCGGAAATTACAAACAAAACAATGCAATTGTAGGAACAAATGATCCTTTTGGTTCGTATTTTGATAGTAGTATGATTTATGGACCAACTTTTGGTTCTATGTATTACGTTGGCTTAAGGTTTAAAATTAAATAGAATTTTTTTGATTTTCAGATTTTTGATTTTCAGATTTTCAGAAAAAAAATAATAACAATAAATAATAATATGATGAAAAAATTAATTTTAGTACTATTGCTTTCTTTTGTTGGGTTTTCAATGAATGCTCAAGATAAAGCCGTTAAGAAAAGCAAAAACAAAGAAGTAATTATAAAAGCTGCTGGTAATTGTGAAATGTGTGAAAAGCGTATTGAAAAAGCAGCATTTTCTGTTAAAGGAGTTAAAAGTGCAGAATGGCATGTAGATTGTCAAGATATTCATGTTATTATCGACGAGAATAAATGTACAAAAGAAGATGTAGCAAAGGCAATTGCAAATGTTGGGCACGACACAGATATAGTTAGAGCTTCTGATGAAGCTTATGAAGAAATGCACGAATGTTGTCAATATGATCGAATAAAATAGATTAAATAAAAAATCCCGAAATCGATTTCGGGATTTTTTATTTAAAATTAAGTCAATATTAATTTTCATATTTGTTTTTTGTTATACATTTGTTCGTTATTTAAAAGTAAAAGTGAGTATAATCAAATACAGTTTCAAAAAACTAGTTTTTATATTACCAATGTTGGCATTGCTGCTAGCATTGAACAGCTTTACCCAAGAACAAAAAACTTTTCAATTAGAAACAAAAACTATTGTTTCTAATTCTGATACTAAACAATATCCAATATTTATTTCTTCAGATTTAGAAGATAAGGACTTGGTTTATAATGAATCAGAGAAATCAGAATTTGAAATTGAATTAGATTTTTACCACAACTATTCTTTTTCGAATAATTTTCTTGATCTAAAATTTAAATCTGGAATAAATTCGATAGCATATAATTTCCATAAGTCAAATCAAAATCTTCCGTTGTATGATTTGTTTTGTAAGTGGAAATTACACCTTTCTTAATACATAATTTTGATTATTTTTTGAGACTTTAACCTTTATTCAGAATCTCAAAAAGTTATTTTGGTTTAATCATAGATTCTGAGTCAAGTTCAGAATAACAGAAATATCTGTTAATTAATCCAAAAATTCACTTATGTATTAATCTTATTTCATTCAAAAAATGAATAATTCAACTATAAGTTTTGATGAACAACATGTTCTTCATTACTTAACTCATTATTTACCTGCACAAAATCCGTTAAAAGACTTTGTGCATCACAATACATTACATGCTTTTCAAGACAGACATTTTTTTGATGCTTTGCAAGAATCCTCGAAAATATTTGGGTATAAAACCTATTTGTCTATCGAAGATTTTAGAAAACGTTTTCACAAAAATAAAATTAGTGCTGCTGTATTAAATCAGGTCATAAATAAAAATAAAGGTGTAGAAAATGCTTCTGTTTGGTTAGATAAAATGCTTAAAAAACAGTACGATGAATCTTTAAACCCAAGAATTGGGAGTTTACGCTCTCATTGGAAATCACAATATTCAATGAATCTTGATAAATCTACGCATAGTACCTTATTTAGAGTTCTTTGTAGTTATTTAGATCAAGGAATTGCTATGTGGTCTTTTCCAATTCATGATAAAGGTTTTTTATCCTCAATTCGTGAATTAGAACTTACTAGTTTTTCGGGATTTTTCAGCACAAAGCGTGCTAAGAGATTACTAGAAGAGAAAGCTACAATTACAGATTTATTAAAAATTGTAGTTGGTGATGAACGTTTTTATGAAACCTATATTTTTGATCAACAGTTTTCGCATCCTGGTTGGAGTGGAATGGTAGCAACTTTAGAAAGTAATCCAACATCATTATTAGATAAAAAATCAATCACTTTAGAAGAACTTATAATTTTCGAATTACTTCTTGAAATTGATACATTAGATAAGAAATTTGGAGAAAATTGGGCACCTTTAGCTAGCAGAATTGAACAAAATCCTCAAAATTTATTTAGTCCAGTTGATTCAGATGAGCATTTTGAAGTTTTATCCTTATGGCAACAAGCTTTTGAATGGTCATTATACGATCAAGTATTAGCAACTGTTAAGCAATATAAACCATTAGAAGAAAAAGACGAACCAAGTTTTCAGGCTTTCTTTTGTATGGATGATAGAGAATGTTCTTTTAGAAGACACATCGAACACCTAGATAAAAAAGCTATTACTTTTGGAACTGCTGCTTTTTTTAATTTCGAATTTTTCTATCAACCAGTTAATGGCAAGTTTTTCACTAAGCTTTGTCCTGCTCCAATGACACCAACTTTTTTAGTAAAAGAAGAACATAGAAAGAAAAAACATGCCAAAGATTTTCATTATCACAAGCGTTCACATTCTTTGTTTTTTGGATGGATAATTTCACAAACTCTTGGTTTTTCAGCAGCTATAAAGTTGTTTGTTAATATATTTCAACCAAGAATGACTCCTGCAACAAGTGCATCTTTTAAGCATTTAAATAAAAAAGCAAAATTACATATCGAAAACAAAGATGTTACTGATAGAGTAGATAATCTGCAAGTAGGTTTCACTGTTGAAGAAATGGCAAATAGAGTAGAAGGCTTACTAAAAAGTAATGGTTTAATCAAAAATTTTGCTCCAATTGTTTATTTAGTTGGTCATGGTGCAACAAGCGTTAATAACACACATTATGCAGGTTATGATTGCGGTGCTTGTTGTGGTAGACCAAGTTCGGTTAATGCAACCGTTGCTTGTTTTGCCATAAATCATCCTGAAGTTAGAGAAATTTTAGTTCAAAGAGGAATTGAAATTCCAAATGAGACACAGTTTTTGCCTGGTTTACACGATACAACTCGTGATGAAATTACTTTTTATCAAGAAGAAACTTTATCAGATGAGAATAAAAGTTTGCACCAACAAAATGTAATCATTTTTGAAGAAGCATTGTTAAATAATGCTAAAGAACGCTCTCGTAGATTTGATACAATTGATTCTACCCAATCACTTAAAAAAATTCATGAAAGTATTAAAAGACGTTCGGTTTCATTGTTTGAACCACGTCCAGAACTAAATCATGCTACAAATGCAATGTGTATTGTAGGAAGAAGAAGTTTGTCTAAACACATGTTTTTAGACAGACGTTCTTTTATGAATTCCTATGATTATACAGTTGATCCATCAGGAGATTATTTGTCTGGAATTTTAAATGCAGTAGCTCCAGTTGGTGGTGGAATTAATTTAGAATATTACTTCTCAAGAGTTGATAATCAAAAATTAGGTGCAGGAAGTAAATTACCTCATAATGTCATGGGACTAATTGGTGTTGCTAATGGAATTGATGGCGATTTAAGACCTGGCTTACCAAGTCAAATGATTGAAGTTCATGATCCAATTCGCCTATTAGTCATCGTAGAGCATTTTCCAGAAAAAGTAAAGTATGCAATAACAAAAAATCCTGCAACTTATGAATGGTTCATAAATGAATGGGTGAAATTAGTTGTTGTACATCCTGATACTTTAGATTTACATCATTTTAAAAATGGCGAATTTGAAATTTATACACCAATTCAAAAAGAAATTATTACAATTTCTGATGAATTAAAACTAGCTGAAGAAACTATTGATAACCTTCCAATTGGAATATTAAATTAAGGTAAGATGAACGAGTTATTACTATTTTTTATAGCATTACCTTTTGTAGGTTTTATCATAAGTTTAATGTTGCCAGAAAAAAAAGAAGCTTTAATTTCTTGGCTAGCATTTGGAACTGTTTTTACACAATTAGTAGCCTTAATTATTTTTATTATTTTTTGGATAATTAATGGTGCAAATCATTTAAATTTGAACGAAGCTACACTTCTAAAAACGGCTAATTACGAATTTTTTATTGATTTTTATTTCGATAAGATTTCGGCAGTGTATTTATTTATTGGAGCACTTTTAACTTCAATGATTACAACATATAGTCGTTATTATTTACATAGAGAAAAAGGATACAAGCGTTTTTTTAATACTGTTTTGTTTTTCTTTTTTGGGTATAATTTAGCCATTTTAGCAGGAAATTTTGAAACCCTTTTCATTGGTTGGGAAATCATCGGAATTTCATCTTTCTTATTAATTGCTTTTTATAGAGAACGTTATTTACCTGTAAAAAACGCTTTTAAAGTATTTTCAATTTACAGAATTGGAGATATTGGAATGATATTAGCCATGTGGGCAAGTCATCATTTATTTCATGAAAATATTACTTTCATGAAGATGAATAACTTTGAATTAGTAAATGAGCATTTGCAAAACCATACTTTAATTGGGACATTTATTGCACTTTCATTGGCTTTAGCTGCTGCTGCAAAATCAGCACAAATTCCATTTTCGTCTTGGTTGCCAAGAGCAATGGAAGGACCAACGCCATCAAGTGCTATTTTCTATGGTTCGCTTTCTGTACACTTAGGAGTTTTCTTAATGTTAAGAACATTTCCTTTTTGGGAACATCAAACTTTTATGCGTATTGCTATTGGTTTAATGGGTTTAACAACAAGCATCATGGCAGCTTATATGGCAAAAGTTCAATCGTCTGTTAAAAGTCAAATTGCTTATAGTTCTATATCGCAAATTGGATTGATTTTTATAGAAGTCGCACTTGGTTTAGAGACTTTAGCTTTATTTCACTTTGCAGGAAATGCCTTTTTAAGAACTTATCAATTATTGGTTTCGCCATCAGTTGTGAGTTACATGATTCGTGAGCAATTTTACAATTTTGAGGCTAAAGAAAGAGGTATTAAAAACACGTTGCCAAAACGACTGGAATATGCTTTATACATTTGGAGTTTAAATGAATTTAATTTAGAAAAATTTGTAAACTTAATTCTATGGAGACCTTTAAAAACATTAGGTAAATCACTAGATTTTTTAAACTTAAAGCGACTGATTCTTATATTTATTCCAACTTTTATCTTAGGAATTTTGTTGTTTGAATTTAAAGAATCAGTTCCAATAAGAGTAATAAGTGTTTTACCTGAGGTATTTGCTTTTATTGGCTTGTTGTTTGTCTTTAAATCTTTTTCTGAGCGAAAAAGCCCTTTTATAGCATGGATGTTAATTGTCTTGAATCATTTCTGGATTTCACTTGCAATTGTTTTTAATGAAAAAGTAGAATACTCAGAATTAGTAGTCTATTTATCTGGAATTGTTGTTGCAGGAATTGTTGGTTATTTAGCTTTAATAAAATTAAGTAAAATGGAAACTAAAGTTGGCTTAAACCAATATCTAGGACATGTATATGAACATCCAAAATTTGCTTTTTTCTTTTTATTAGCTGCTTTAGGAGTAACGGGCTTTCCAATAACAACAACTTTTATTGGTGAAGATTTGATTTTTAGTCATATTGAAAGTCATCAAGTGTTGTTGGCATTCTTTATTGCTTCGAGTTTTATCGTTTCCGGAATTGCTGGAATTCGTATTTATACAAGATTATTCCTTGGGCCACATATTAAAACTTATCACGAATTGCCATATCGTTCTTCTTAACCAATGGCAATTACAATATCAAAAATCAATTAAAATAAATAATCAAAAAGATTCTGAAACGAGTTCAGAATGAAAAAATATTCGAAAAAATGAGTTCAAACATAAAAAAATATATTCCTGCTGACGGATTAGCAGGATTGAGAGAGAATTTTAAAACAGACGCAATATCAGGATTTATAGTTTTCTTATTAGCATTGCCTTTAAGTTTAGGAATTGCAAAAGCTTCAGAATTCCCCCCAGTAATGGGTTTGTTAACCGCTATCATTGGTGGTATTGTAGTAAGTTTTATGATGGGTTCTCGATTAACAATTAAAGGACCAGCTGCAGGTTTAATTGTAATAGTCGCAGGTTCTGTTGCCGAATTTGGACAAGGTGATCCAATTTTAGGTTGGAAATTAGCTCTTGGTGCAATGGTTGTTGCTGGAGTAGTTCAAATTTTATTTGGAGTTTTTAAATTAGGAAAATTAGCCGATTTCTTTCCGCTTTCTGCTATTCATGGAATGTTGGCTGCTATTGGAATTATAATTATTGCAAAACAAATTCCGGTTTTATTAAATGATGATCCAGCTTTAGGGAAAGGAAAAGGGCCTTTAGAATTGTTGGCTAATATTCCAAATTTCATAATGAATTTAGATCCAAAAGCAACTTTAATTGGTGTTGTGAGTTTAGCAATTATGATGGGCTGGCCTTATATCAAAAATAAAAGTATTAAAATAATTCCAGCACCTTTAGTAGTATTGCTGTTTGCAATTCCATGTGAATTATTTATGCATTTTAAAGAAACTGAACCAGCATATGCATTAGTGAAAATTGGAAATTTTGTAGATGCATTAGGATTTAATGCAAGTTTTGATGGGTTTTCTCAAACGGGTGTTTTTATTAAATACGTAATTATGTTTGCTTTAGTGGGTTCATTAGAGTCACTTTTAACGGTTAAAGCGATTGATTTAATGGATCCTTTTAAACGTAAGTCAGATATGAATAAAGATTTAATAGCTGTTGGAATAGGAAATACAATTGCAGCATTTTTAGGTGGTTTACCAATGATTTCTGAAGTCGCTCGTTCTTCTTCAAATGTAAATAACGGAGCACATACTCGTTGGGCAAATTTTTTTCATGGAGTTTTTATACTAGCTTTTGTATTATTAGCAGCACCTATTTTAGAAATGATTCCTAATGCTGCTTTAGCTGCCATGTTAATTACTGTAGGAATTAAATTAGCTCATCCAAAAGAATTTGTTCACACATTTAAAATTGGAAAAGAACAATTGGCTATTTTCTTGGTAACAATTTTCTTTACATTGTTTGAAGATTTATTAGTAGGAATTGCTGCCGGAATTATACTTAAAATGATAATTCATTTATTTAACGGAACACCAATTTCATCGTTCTTTAAAGCACCAACATTAGTGTCATTTGAAGGAAATAATTATTTAGTTGAAATTGATAAAGCAGCCATTTTTACAAATTATTTGGGAGTAAAACGTAAACTAGAAGCTATTCCTCCTGGATTTAATGTAACTATCGATTTAAAGAAAACAAAATTAGTTGATCACTCTGTTATGGAAAACCTAGAACATTTTAAAAATGACTATGAATCTAATGATAATAGCACTGTTTCAATTATCGGTTTAGATAATCATCAACCCCTTTCAGAACATCCATTATCTGGTAGAAAAAATAAATAATAACAATTTGTTTAGTTAGTTAAAGGAAGAAGTATTTAATTTTTTTTTAAATGCTTCTTGCCTTTGATGTTTGAAAATATTAAATATAAAATGAAAAAAATAAATATAATTGCATTAACGGCATTAGTTTTTTTGTCTATAAATAGTTTTGCACAAGAAACAATTCATCACGACAAAACAAATACTTGGTTTACTTTATTAAACCGTTTAAATATTAATAAAGATTGGAGCGTTTCAAATGAAATTCACGAAAGAACAGGTGCTTTTTTAACTGATCAAGGTACTTTTTTATGGAGACCTTCTGTAGATTATCACTTAAATGAAAATGTAGAGTTTAGCGTAGGATATTCTTATCTTAGTAACAAGCCAAATGATCCAAATCCAAACCCAAAAATTGGTGTAGTTGAAAACAACATTTGGGAACAAGTTCTGTTAAAAAATAAAATTGGAAAAGTTAATTTTCAACACCGTTTGCGTCAAGAAAATAGATGGTTTGATACTGTTGGTCAAAATGTAGACGGAACGTATTCTAAAACAGGGAAAGATTACGCAAATCGTTTTAGATATCGTTTAACGGTTAACACGGATATTAAAATATTTAAAAACAATCAATCTTTGTTTTTTCAGGCTTTTGATGAGGTATGGATTCCTCAAACAGATAAGTTAGCACCAAAATCATTGTCAAGAAACTGGTTTTACGCTGGTTTAGGATATAAATTTAATCCTAAAACAAATTTACAAATCGGTTATATGAGTCAGTTTGATCCTATTGGAAACAATACCTATATTTCAACACCAATTTTACAAACAACTTTTGTTAGAAATTTTGATTTATAATAGAAATGATGATTAAAAAAAGATCCCGATAAGTTAATGCTTATCGGGATTTTTTTAATTTACATCAATTACAATATTCTCATAATAAAAATTACCTTCATTGTCTATACCTTGAATGTTAACCAAGACGCTTTTTTGATTTAAAACTGGAATAGTAAACTCAAAATTGCCATTGGTAGTTGTATATAGATTTGGAATCCAATTTATGGTGCCATATTTTTTAAAGGCTTGGTTTTCATAATAAGAATATATTGGGTTTTTAAATGGAATCTCTTTTTGAAAACCGTCTTTTATAATCAGCGATTTTGAATTTATTTTTTCATTACCAATACCACCAAATTGCTTTTTTGTATATATTCTAATAGTTCCACTAGGAGAAGTCATTCCTGTTCCAAAACCTCTTTTATTTATATAAATTTCATCAACTGTACTTAAATTCATGTTTAATATTAAATCTAGACTTCCCAATGGAGCATCGTCTAAAAATATTGAAGGAGTTAGCGAACCGCTAAACGAATTGGCTGTTCTGCTCGTAATGGAAACTGACCCACCAACCGTTCTTACATCATAACCATGGGATTGAATAAATCCAATTACATCATAATATAAATCAGCTTTATCCTGATCGATTTTATAGCCTTGTGAACCACCTCGGTTTAAATAATTTGTAGTGTTTTCTAATTTTAATTCAACTTTGTCAACAACAACAACATCTCTTAAAACTGTAGTATTTGCCATGTAAGGAAAATCAGAATTGAACTCTGTTAAAGGAGTAAAAGTTGTGTTTTTACATTTTGTTTTTATTTCAGGTAGCATCTTTAAAAACCTGTTTTTGTTATTAGAAACTTTAGAATATAATTTAATAGCTTCGTATTTAGATTTATTATCCAATAAGGAAATGAAAAAGGCTGTTGAATCTGTAGCTACTATGTTTTCAAACAAGAAACTATTTTTATCATCTATTTTTCCAGTAAGATTGATTCCGTTTGCTATAGACGACAAAACCACGCTGTATTTGTCCTTGTTTGAAATGGTTTGGTTTAAAGTACCTTCAACTGTTAAACCAACATCGAAAGGATATTTTATTGTTGGTGTTTTTGTTACGATGTTATTCCAGTCGTATTTTGAAGCGTTTTGATTTAATAAAACCAAGTCTAATTCAAATTGTTTTTTGCGGTTAAAATCTTTAAAATAATAAGAATTGTTTTCTAATTTATTTATCAAATAAGCATTAAAATTTAATTGAGATGTAATGGAATTTTCTTCAAAAGAAGAAATAGTTTCTGTTGGAAGTACACTAATACTAAAGTTGGCAATTTTGTCTTTTAGGTGACCTTTTATCAGTAGTGTGTCTTTAGAAATGCTGCTCTTTTCCAAAACAATAGTTGATGTGTTTTTGATATGATTATAAATCATTCTTTCGGCTATTGCATTATTGTTTTCATCTAAAACTCTTAAGATATTAACTCCTTTAAACAAAGCAGCTTTATCAATAATGATATCATTTGACAAACTTTTAAAATAGAAATCTATTAAATTTACTTTATCGTTTTTTTGAATTACTAATGTGTAATTTTTGTCTTTGTTCTTGTTAAAAGTATAATTGTTGGTTTTGATTTTTAAGAATACCTTGTTTTCATCAGAATAGTTATTTACATTCATTGAAATGCCTTCTGTTGTGACTAAAGGAAGGTTTTTTTCAATATTGCCACCGCTTTGTTCTACTACAATTTTATATTGTTCGCTTTTTGTTTTTAAAATGTCAAATTTCCCATAACCTTGATCATTTGTTGCAAATTGATTTATTAAACTATTTTTTGAATCATATACTTTAATGTTGCTTAATTTTACTCCTTCTCCACTACAATTTTTAATTTGAACGCCTACAGTGTTATCACAATCAAATAGTAATTTCCCACCTTCAATGCCAATACTAATTGATTCATTGTCTAAAGAATTGTTGTTGTTTGTTTTAGGACTGTCTTTAGTATTAATTATCTCAATTGGAATAATTGAAGACTCATCTTCTTCAAAATTATTCATAAAATTAGTGTAAGTATGGATATAGTAATTTCCAGAAGAATAATTTTCATCAAGTTTTAAATGGCCAATTATAATTCCATTACTGGCTAAAAATAGTTTTGAAACAATTTCGTTTTTGTCTTCGTCTAAAATTCTAACATAGACGTTAGTTGTTGAATAATTTAATCCATTTGATTTCTTATCTATTATATATCCCTTAAACCAAATAGTTTCATTGGTTAAGTAAACACTTTTGTTAAAATGCAAGTGAATGTTTTCACTTGCCAAACTGTAATAATCATTAATTGATTTAGTGATTGTTTTATGGTTATCTTGTTCTTGAGCATTTGAGGTCAAAAAAAGAAATGTAAAAGCCAGTAGGTAATAGTTTTTGTACATAAATTTATAAATAATTGTTTTTAGTTTACTTCGATTTCAATATTTTCATAATAAAAATTGCCTTCATTGTCTATACCTTGAATATTAAGCAGTATAGATTTTTGTCCTAATGTTGGGATTTTAAATTCAAAATCACCTTTATCATCTGTGTAAATAGAAGGAATCCAATTTATAGTTCCATATTTTCTAAAGGATAGATTTGTGTAATTCATATATTGCGGATTTTTAAAAGAAATTTCTTTTTGGAAACCACTTTTAATTTGAAATGTTTTTGAATTTTTACTAGCTTCTTTTGTAGTGCCAAATCGTTTTTTTGTGTAAATTCTTATGACACCACTTGGAGAAATCATTCCTTGACCATAACCTCTTTTGTTTAGATATATTTCTTCTACATCTTTAAGCGATAAGTTTAATAGTATTTCAAAACTTCTTAATGGTGCATCATCTAAATATACGCTTGGGACTAATGAACCAAGAAATGAATTTGCTGTTTTAGTTGCAATGACTACTTTGTTTATGTCAACCTTTACATCAAACCCATGTGTGCTAATATAACTTAAAACGTCTTGGTATTGTTGTGCTATTGAATCGTCGATTTTCACTCCAGTTGTTCCTGTTCGATTTTCATAATTTTCTGTGTATAAAAATTTTTCTTCAACAGTTTCGGTTAGAACAACTTCGTTAAGTTGGTTGACAGTTTCGATATAAGGATAATCTGAATTGTATTCTGCTAAAGGAATATATTTATTAGTACTGCATTTAAAAAAATTGCTTGATATAGATTTTAAAAATTTATTTTCATTATTTGATATTTTAGTGTTCAAATTAACATTTTCATATTTTGAATTATTTTTTAATAATGAAATAAAGAAATTAGTTGAATCAATAGCTACTATATTATCAAATTTGAAATTATTTTCATTATCAAGATTTGTTTGTAGATTTATTCTGTTTGCGTTTGATGATAAAAAAACGGTATAATTTTCTTTGTTTTTGATTTCTGTAATTGTTGAGCCTTCAATTGTTAAGCCAACATCAAAAGGGTATTTAATAATAGGTTTTTTAGTTGTAATATCTTTCCAGTTATATTTAATATTATTTTGATTTAATAAGGCTAAATCTAATTCATACTGTTTATTTCGATTAAAATCTTTGAAATAATAAGAGTAATTTTCTAATTTAGTTGCTAAGTAGTTGTCGAAATTAAGTTGAGATGCGATAGCATCATTCTCAAAAACTGAAGTGGTTTCTTTTGGAAGAATACTAATACTAAAATTAGCTATTTTGTTTTTTAAATGACCTTTTATAAGTAAAGAATCATTGTTTATTTTGCTTTTTTCTAAAACAAGTTTTGAATTATTTTCTACATGATTGTAAATTATTCTTTCACAATATAAATTATTGTTTTGATCTACAATTCGTATGAAATTTAAGCCTTTAAATAAGTTGTTTTTTTCTAAAATGATGTCTTTAGTAGTATTTTCTAAATAAAAATCAGCTAAAGCAACTTGATTGTTTTTTTGGATAACCAAAGTAAAGTTTTCGTCTTTAATTTTCTCAAAAGTAAATGGATTTGTTTTAACATTTATTGAGAAATTATTGTCATCAGAATAGTTGTTAATACTCATAGTTATTCCTTCTGAAACCACTTGAGGAAGATTTTTTTCAATTTTTACTTCGTTTTGCTCTGCTACTATTTTGTATTGTTCATTTTTGGTTTTTAAAAGATCAAATTTCCCATAACCTTGACTATTGGTTGAAAATTGATTAATCATATTGTTTTTAGCATCATATACTTTGATGTTATTCAATTTTATTCCTTCTCCAGAACAGTTTTTAATTTGTACACCAACTGTATTATCACATTGAAATAATAATTTGCCTCCTTCAACAGAAATAGTAATTGATTCTTTGTCAATTGTATTGTTACTGCTAATTGTTGACTTGTCTTTAGTATTAATTATTTCTATAGGGAAAATTGAAGATTCGTCTTCTTCAAAATTATTCATAAAATTAGTATAGGTATGAATATAGTATGTTCCAGAAGTGAATTTACTATCAAGTTTTAAATGACCAATGATAATTCCGCTATTAGCTAAAAATAGTTTATTTGTTATTTCATTTTTGTTTTTATCTAAAATTCTTACATAAACATTAGTGGTTTCATAATTTAAACCATTTGATTTTTTATCAACTACATAACCTTTAAACCAAATAGTTTCATTGGTCAAGTAACTACTTTTGTTAAAATGCAAGTGAATGTTCTCACTAACTAAGCTGTAATAATCATTTACAGATTTAATAATTAGTTGGTGATTGTCTTTTTCTTGAGCATTTGTAGTCAAAAAAAGAAATGAAAAAGCCAGTAGTAAATAGGTTTTATACATGACGGTATTTTTTATAAATATAAAAAAAATCCGACAAGTATTACTTGTCGGATTATTTTTTTTTATTTTATGTAAAATATTACATCATACCAGGCATTCCACCGCCCATTGGCATCGCTGGAGAGTCTTCTTTAATGTCAATTAAAGCACATTCTGTAGTTAATATCATTCCAGAAACCGAAGCTGCATTTTCTAAAGCTACACGTGTTACTTTTTTAGGGTCAATAATTCCTGCTTTAAGCATTTGTACGTATTCACCAGTTTTAGCATTGAAACCAAAATCAGCTTTTCCGTCTAATACTTTTGCAATTACAACAGAACCTTCTCCACCTGCATTTTCAACAATAGTTCTTAAAGGAGATTCGATTGCTCTATTTACAATTTGAATTCCGGTTGCTTCATCTGCATTTTCTGGTTTTATTTTTGCTAAAGCAGCTTTTGCTCTAACTAAAGCAACTCCACCACCAGCAACAATTCCTTCTTCTACAGCAGCTCTTGTTGCATGTAATGCATCATCAACTCTGTCTTTTTTCTCTTTCATTTCTACTTCAGAAGCAGCACCAACATATAAAACAGCAACTCCACCAGCTAATTTAGCTAAACGTTCTTGTAGTTTTTCTTTATCGTAATCTGAAGTTGTAGTTTCAACTTGCGCTTTAATTTGATTTACTCTAGCTTTAATGTTTTCTTTAGAACCCGCACCATTTACAATAGTAGTGTTGTCTTTATCTATAGTAACGTTTTCAGCTGTTCCAAGCATTTCTAAAGTAGCATTTTCTAGTGAATAACCACTTTCTTCTGCAATTACAGTTCCACCAGTTAAGATAGCGATGTCTTCTAGCATGGCTTTTCTTCTGTCTCCAAAACCTGGAGCTTTTACAGCAGCAATTTTTAATCCACCTCTTAATTTGTTTACTACTAAAGTTGCTAAGGCTTGGCCATCAACATCTTCAGCAATAATTAATAAAGGTTTACCTGATTGAGCAACTGGTTCAAGAATAGGTAATAACTCTTGTAAGTTTGATATTTTTTTGTCGAATAATAATATGTAAGGATTATTTAATTCAGCAATCATCTTATCTGCATCTGTTACGAAGTAAGGTGATAAATAACCTCTGTCGAACTGCATTCCTTCAACAATATCTACGTAAGTATCTGTTCCTTTTGCTTCTTCAACAGTGATTACACCCTCTTTTCCAACTTTGTTGAAAGCAGTAGCGATTAATTCACCAATTGTTTCATCATTATTCGCTGAAATAGAGGCAATTTGTTTTATTTTTTCTGAAGAATTTCCGACAGTTTGAGATTGTTTAGCTAAATCTTCAACGATTGCTTCAACGGCTTTGTCAATTCCTCTTTTTAGATCCATTGGATTTGCTCCAGCAGCAACATTTTTTAAACCTTCTTTTACGATAGCTTGTGCTAAAACTGTTGCAGTTGTTGTTCCATCACCAGCTAAATCATTAGTTTTTGAAGCTACTTCTTTAACCATTTGTGCTCCCATATTTTCTAATGGATCCACTAATTCTATTTCTTTTGCAACGGTTACACCATCTTTTGTAATTGTTGGTCCACCAAATGATTTGCTAATAATTACATTTCTTCCTTTTGGTCCTAATGTAACTTTAACTGCATTTGCTAATGCGTCAACACCTCTTTTTAATCCATCACGTGCATCAATGTCGAATTTAATATCTTTTGCCATTTTATTTTTATTTTTTTATCCGTTGGCTATAGCCGAACGGCAATTTATTAATCTTAATTCTTAATACTTATGTCTTAATACTCTAATTAAATAATTGCGTAAATTTCTTCTTCTTTCATAATTAGGTAATCATTACCTTCATATTTTAATTCTGTACCAGCATATTTGCCGTACAATACTGTATCTCCAACTTTAACAGTCATTGTGTAATCTTTTTTACCGTTCCCAACTGCTACAACTGTTCCTTTTTGTGGTTTTTCTTTAGCCGTATCAGGAATAATTAATCCTGAAGCTGTTGTAGTTTCTGCAGCCATTGCCTCAATTACTACTCTATCTGAAAGTGGTTTTATGTTTAATGACATAGTTTTATGTGTTTTAATTTATTAAATGTTCTATTTGTTTAAATTCAGAAATTATGCCAATGCTATATTTATGCCATTTTTTCCAATAAAAAAAGCCAGCACTGACAGGCTGGCATTTATTTATATAGTTACTAAAGAATTATTTAGCAATAGTGTCGTTTGGTTGAGTTGCTGTTGCTGCTGGAGTTGTAGGAACTACTGGAGCAGTAATTTCGCTTTCGTTTACGATCTTTGAACCGTTAACACCACCATTTTCAAAACTTAAAGTAGATAAGAAAATTAAAACGATTAACGCTATTCCTAAATACCAAGTACTTTTATCTAAAAAGTCTGTAGTTTTTTGAACACCACCTATTTGTTGTGTACCTCCAAAAGAAGAAGATAATCCTCCACCTTTAGGGTTTTGTACCATAATTGCTAATATTAATAGAAAACATACTATTGTAATTGCTATTAAAAAACCTGTAAATCCCATAATTAATTATTTTGTTGTAAATCCTTTATATCTTTTATTCGGGTTGCAAAGAAAATACTTTTTTCTGGATATTTCAAAATTAATATTTCATAAGCTTGAATTGCTTTCTTATATTTTTTTTGTTCCAAGTAAATTCTGGCTAATGTTTCTGTCATTAAATGAGTTGGTTCTTGCGAAACTTTTTCAATAATAGCAGTGTTTATAGCAGTTTCTTTAAGAGGGCCAATTTTTGGATTGGTCTCAATAAACCTGTCTATAATATCTAATTTTTTCTTTTTTTCTTCTGGAAAATTTTCTTCAGTTTCTTCAATTTCTCTTTCAATTGGTGCAAATTTTGTTAATTGTAGCCATTCTGAGAAAGAATGTTTTTCTTGAGATTCAAAATGTAAAGGCTTATTTATGTCTAGTTTTTCTTCAATTTCTGATAATGGCTCTACACTTTTTTCATTAGAAGCTTTAAACTCTTCTACTTCAATATTATTTTGTAATGCATTAGGGTTTAAGATTTCAAAACTTCCTACAAAAATTTCATTTATTTCTTTTTGTTGTTTTTCAATTAATTCTGTGTTTACTGTTTTGAAATTATCTGAAGTTACGAAATCAAATAAAATAGTTCTATCCGTTGTATGTGCTGCGGTTTTTTTTAATTCAAAATTATATCTGTAACTATTTAAATTATATAAGCCTTTTAGATATAAAGCACGCATGCCTTGAAAATAAGGGTATTGATTTAAAATAGTTTCCAATGCCATAGTTTGATTTTCATCTACAGCATCAGGATTGTTTAATAAATATGTTATTTTACTTATGTTCAATTTGAATTATTTTTTACCATTTAGCCAAAGCTTCATTAAAAATGTCTTGTGTAATTCTATCAAAAATTACGTCTAATGATTTTGTTAATTGCGATCCTGTTAATTGAGTGTTACCGTCAAAATCGTTGTAAAAAGAAAATCGTTTTTCAAAATCGTCTTCTTCTTTGTTTCTATTGGTATATCTAACATTTATAGAAATTGTTAATCTGTTTTGTGCTGCTGTTTGGTCAGCCGTTGCAGTCATTGGAGTGATTCTGTACTCTGTTATTTCACCTTCAAATAATAATTCTCCACCAGCATTTGTTAGGTTTAAATTAGTCTGATCTTGTATTAAATCTTGTAATTTTAAAGTAAAGGTTCTTTCGATTCCAGGTTCAATTAGGTCTGCATTATTTGCAAAATAGTTTACCTGAAATGTTTTAGCTTCAATTGGTTTTGCTCCAGTAAAGTTATATGCACCACAACCATTCAATAGAATCGAAACAAGAATTAATACTATATATTGTGTTTTTTTCATTTTTAAATCTGATTTTTAAAGGTCATATTGCTTGATTTTTCTATATAAAGTCCTTTCAGAAATTCCTAACTCATCAGCTGCTGCTTTTCTTTTTCCTTTGTTTCTTTCTAAAGATTTTTTAATTAATTCTATTTCTTTTGCTTCTAGACTTAATGTTTCTTCCTCTTCTATTGCTTCTGCAAAAAGGTAATTACCATCATCTTCATCTTCATCTTCAATGTCTTCATATTGTTCTTGATTTTGATGCGTTTTAGATGGAATCATTTCTAGTCTTGGTTCCTCGTCAAAAGTAGTTTTATTTTCTTCGGATTTACCATAAATTTTCTGAATCAAACCTTTGTTGGCTTCTTGTACGTTAGAATTTCCATTTTTGATTAAGTCAAGAGTTAGTTTTTTTAAATCAGACAAGTCACTTTTCATGTCAAAAAGTACTTTGTACAGAATCTCTCTTTCGTTACTGAAGTCGTTTTCTGCTTTTTTATCCTTTATTAAAGCGGGTAAATTTGAACCTTCTTGGGGTAAATAGGAGTGAAGGGTTTGTAATGAAATTTCTCGATTAGTTTCTAAAACTGAAACTTGTTCAGCAATATTTCGCAATTGTCGAATGTTTCCATTCCATCTATATTTTATTAAATATTGAGCAGCATTTTCGTCCAATTTTATTGGAGGCATATTATATTTATGGGCAAAATCTGAAGCAAATTTGCGAAACAATAAATGAATGTCGTCTTTTCTTTCCCTTAAAGGAGGTAATAGTATTTCAACTGTACTTAATCTATAATATAAGTCTTCTCTAAACTTTCCTTTTTCAATAGCTTCAAACATGTTGACGTTTGTTGCTGCAACAATTCTAACATTAGTTTTTTGAACTTTTGAAGAACCTACTTTAATAAATTCACCATTCTCTAAAACACGAAGTAAACGAACTTGAGTTGTTAAAGGTAATTCTCCAACTTCATCTAAAAAAATTGTTCCACCATCTGCAACTTCAAAATAACCATCGCGAGCTCCAGTAGCACCGGTAAATGAACCTTTTTCATGTCCAAATAGTTCACTGTCAATTGTTCCTTCTGGAATTGCTCCACAGTTTACGGCAATATATTTTCCATGTTTTCTATGCGAAAGGGAATGGATTATTTTAGGCATACTTTCCTTTCCAACACCACTTTCTCCAGTAATTAATACGGAAATGTCTGTTGGCGCTACTTGGATAGCTTTTTCAATAGCACGATTTAGTTTTGGATCATTTCCAATAATTTCAAATCGTTGTTTTATGTTTTGTATGCTTTCCATATTTATTTAAAAAGGGTTAAAAGTTTATAGGTTTAAAAGTTTATGAGGCTTTCGTAATTAAATATTTGTTTCCAATTATAATAATTTTTTACACGCAATACCTTTTAAACTCTTAACCCATTAACCTTTTAAACTAATTCATAACTTCACTATAACCAACTGCTTCTCCTTTTAGAGTTGCACCTGTACAGTCTTTTATTTTTACTAGAACAAATTCTCCAACTTTATAGTTTTCTTTTGGAAAAACAGTAACCATATTTTCAGAGTTTTTTCCACTCCATTCTTGGTCTGATTTTTTTGATGCTTTTTCAATTAGAACTTCAACAACTTCACCTACGAATCGTTTTGTTCTTGTTTCACTAATTTTTTGTTGTAAATCAACTATTTCTTGCAAACGTCTTTTCTTAACTACTTCAGGAACATCATCTTCTAATTTTCTTGCGGCAAGTGTTCCTGGTCTTTCAGAATAAGAGAACATATAGCCAAAATCATATTGAACATATTCCATTAAACTTAAAGTGTCTTTATGGTCTTCTTCGGTTTCTGTTGGGAAACCAGCTATTAAATCTTGAGAAATTGTTACGTTTGGAATGATAGCTTTAATTTTATCAACAAGTGTCATATATTCTTCACGAGTATGTTGACGATTCATTTCTTTTAATATTCGAGTGCTTCCACTTTGAACTGGTAAATGAACATAATTACAAACATTATGGTGATTTGCAATTACGTGCAAAACTTCTTCATGCATATCTTGTGGGTTTGATGTAGAAAATCTAAAACGCATTTTAGGAAACGCAATTGCACACATTTCAAGTAATTGAGCAAAGTCAACCGAAGTTGCTTTTTCCATTTCAGATGCTTTTACAAAATCTTTCTTCAGTCCGCCACCATACCATAAATAACTATCCACATTTTGCCCTAAAAGACAAACTTCTTTAAAGCCTTTGTCCCATAAATCTTGAATTTCTTGAATAATACTTTGTGGTTCTCTACTACGTTCTCTTCCTCTTGTAAAAGGAACAACGCAAAAGGTGCACATGTTATCACAACCACGAGTGATTGAAACAAATGCCGTTACACCGTTACTATTTAATCTAACCGGAGAAATATCTCCGTAAGTTTCTTCTTTTGATAATATTACATTTATTGCATCACGGCCATCTTCAACTTCAGCTAATAAATTTGGTAAGTCTTTGTAAGCATCTGGTCCAACTACCAAATCAACAATTTTTTCTTGTTCTAAAAACTGTTCTTTTAATCGTTCAGCCATACAACCAAGAACTCCAACTTTCATTTTTGGATTCACATCACGTTTTACAGCATTATATTTTTCTAAACGTTTTCTAATTGTTTGTTCAGCTTTATCTCTAATTGAACAAGTGTTTACTAAAACTAAATCTGCTTCTTCAAGAACTTGAGTTGTATTGTAACCTTGTTCATTAAGAATTGAAGCTACAATTTCACTGTCTGAAAAATTCATAGCACAGCCATAACTTTCAATAAAAAGTTTTTTTGTATTTGTGTTTTTTTGTTCAAGGACTAATCTTTCTCCTTGCTTGTTTTCGTCGATTACCTTTTCCATATTCAAAATTCCTATATTTCAGAAGGCAAATATAATACTAAATTACAAAATATGACAAGTTGGCAGATTTAGTTTAACTATAAATTAGTAATATTGTGAAAAAAAAATCAAAATATGTCTTTTGCAAATAGTAAAGAAAAAATTAAAAACAGTTATCCAGCTGATTTTGGAACAGTATTCAATCAGTCAATTGAATTGTTTAAGAAAACTTGGACTCAAGGCTTAATGATGTTTGTTCTGCTTTTTGCTTCAATTATTTTTGTTCAGTTTCTTTTAGCAATGCCAATTATTGCTTTGGTAACTTCTTCAAATTTTATAGATACTCCTTCAATGAATGGCTATTATGCCTTAATGGGAATACTTTTAATTGTTTTCGTCTTTTTTTTCATTGCATGTATAATTACTTTAGCTAATGGGTTATTAGGAGGGTTGTATGTGGTTTATAAAAAAGCTGATCATAATGAAATGTTTACAACAAGCGATATGTTTGTTTTGTTAAAAGGGAATAGAATTTTTAAAACATTTAGAGTAAGTATACTTCAATTGCTAGTGATATTGGTTTCATATTTAATGTGTGTTTTCCCAATAATTTACACATCAATTCCTATAAGTTATATTATTGTTATATATGCTTTTAATCAAGATTTGTCTGCAACTGAAATAGTTAAATTGGCTTTTGCAATTGGTAATAAAAATTGGGCTCAAACTTTTCTACTTAGATTAGTAACTTCATTCGTGTCAATGTTGGGGATATTTTTATGTGGTATAGGTATCTTTGCTACTTTCGCTATAGTGCTTATACCTTTATATTATGTATACAAACACGCAATTGGTTTTGATGATCAAAATGAGTTAAATTCCATAGGGCAATCAGAAGAAATATAAATGGAATAAAACGTTAAAAGTTGAAAGTTTAAAAAAAACGCATACTTTTGCGCAAATAAAAAAATCAGAATGGCAAAGAATTTAGTAATCGTTGAGTCACCTGCAAAGGCAAAAACAATCGAGAAATTTCTAGGAAAAGATTTTCAAGTCGAATCAAGTTATGGCCATATTGCCGACTTGCCTTCAAAGGAAATAGGTGTTGATGTAGAAAATGGTTTTAAACCAAAGTATGAAGTTTCTTCTGATAAAAAAGCGCTTGTAAGTAAACTAAAAACACTTGCTAAAAATGCCGACATGGTTTGGCTGGCTTCCGATGAAGACCGAGAAGGAGAAGCTATTTCTTGGCATTTGTCAGAAGAATTAAAACTAGATAAAAGCAAAACAAAACGTATAGTTTTTCACGAAATTACCAAATCAGCTATTTTAAAAGCAATTGATAATCCAAGAGATATTAATTATAATTTAGTAAACGCACAACAAGCACGTAGGGTTTTAGATAGATTAGTTGGTTATGAACTTTCACCTGTACTTTGGAAAAAAGTAAAAGGAGGTTTATCTGCTGGTCGTGTACAATCTGTCTCTGTTCGATTAATTGTAGAGCGTGAAAGAGAAGTGCAGGAATTTAATTCAGTTGGAACTTATAGTATAACTGCAGAATTCAATACTGAAAAAGGAAAAAGTTTTAAAGCTAAATTGCCTAAAAACTTCAATACAAAACAAGAAGCGGAAGATTTTTTAAAGAAAAATATTGGTACAAATTTCAAAGTTGCTGATTTAGAAACTAAACCAACAAAGAAAACTCCAGCTGCGCCCTTCACAACTTCGACTTTGCAACAAGAAGCTGCTCGTAAATTATATTTACCAGTTGGAATCACAATGCAAATTGCTCAACGTTTATATGAAGCCGGTTTAATTACTTATATGAGAACTGATAGTGTTAATCTTTCGCAAGATGCTATGAAAGCAGCAGAAGACGAAATTACACGTTCTTACGGTAAAGAATTTAGCAAACCAAGAAGTTTTAATAATAAAAGTAAAGGAGCACAAGAAGCTCACGAGGCCATTCGTCCAACAGATATGTCACAACATACTGTAAATGTAGAAAGAGATCAAGCTAGATTGTACGATTTAATTTGGAAAAGAACCTTAGCTTCACAAATGAGTGATGCGCAATTAGAACGTACAAACGTAAAAATTGAAGCTAATAACCATAATGAAACATTTACTGCAAGTGGAGAAGTTATAAAATTTGAAGGATTTCTAAAAGTTTATTTAGAAGGAAATGACGATGATGACGAAGAGCAAGAAGGATTACTTCCTGCAATGAAGGTAAATGAAAAACTTACAAATTCTTATATTCAAGCTACAGAACGTTTTTCTCGTCCACCTGCAAGATATACAGAAGCGTCGTTGGTTAAGAAGTTAGAAGAATTAGGAATTGGTCGTCCTTCTACATATGCACCAACCATTTCAACTATTATCAATAGAAACTATGTTGAAAAAGGAAGTTCAGAAGGAGCAGAAAGAAAATATACGCAATTTACTTTGTTAAGTAACGAAGTTAAATCAAAAGTGCTTACAGAAACTACGGGTTCAGACAAAGGGAAAATGGTTCCAACTGATATTGGTACCATTGTAAATGATTTTTTGGTTAAAAATTTCTCAGCGATATTAGATTACAATTTTACAGCAAAAGTGGAGCAGGATTTTGATGAAATTGCTGAAGGAAATATCGATTGGACCAACATGATGAATGAGTTTTATTCAAAATTCCATCCAAATGTTGTTGATGTAGAAGAAAATGCGGATAGAGAAAGTGGAGAAAGAATTTTAGGAACTGATCCGAAAACAGGAAAACCAATTTCTGTACGTTTAGGAAAATTTGGACCAATGGCTCAAATTGGTGATGCGGAAGATGAAGAAAAGCAATTCGCAAGTTTAAGTCCAGATCAAAATATCGGAACTATAAATTTAGAAGATGCTTTAAAATTATTTTTATTGCCTAAAAATTTAGGAACCTATAAAGATGAAGAAGTAGAAGTTAATAACGGTCGTTTTGGACCTTATGTTCGTTTTGGTAAAATGTTTGTATCCTTGCCAAAAGGAGAAGATCCGTTAGATGTAACATTTGATAGAGCTAAAGAATTAATTGCTGAAAAAGAAGAAGCTGATGCTCCAGTTGGAACTTATGATTCTTTACCAATTCAAAAAGGTGTTGGTCGTTTTGGTCCTTTTATCAAATGGAATGGATTGTTTATTAACGTAAATAAGAAATACAATTTTGATAATTTATCGCAATCAGACATGAATGAATTGATTAAAGATAAGGTTCAAAAAGAAATAGATAAGGTAATTCACGATTGGAAAGAAGAAGGAATTCGTGTTGAAAAAGCAAGATGGGGTAGAAGTGTTATCTTGAAAGGTAAAGTCAAAATCGAATTAAGCAAGGATATTGATGCAGCTGCTATGACTTTGGAAGAAGTTAAAGATATTATTGAAAAGAAAGCACCTGCAAAGAAAAAAGCTCCGGCTAAAAAGAAAGCACCTGCTAAAAAAACTACTGCAAAAAAGAAATAATATATGATGTTTGATTTTTTACAACCTTTATCAGATGATTTGGTTATAGACATTCATAGAGTGTCTAATCAGGCATTGGGTAAGAAAGTTATTCTTCATAACCATCAAGAAACTCCTGTTTTGGAGGAAGATACAATTGCTATCATAGGTGTTTTGGATAATAGAGGTTTGAATTCTGTAAACACTTTAGAAGACTTAGATGAAATAAGATTACAGTTTTATAATTTATTTCCTGGAAATTGGAATACCAATATTTATGATTTAGGTGATATTATTGCAGGAAGTACAATTGAAGATACATATTATGTTGTAAAAACTGTTTGTGCTGAATTAATAAAAAAACGAATCATACCAATAATAATAGGAGGGAGTCAAGATATATCTTACGCAATGTATAGAGCATACGATAATCTTGATCAAATGGTAAACCTTGTTGCTGTCGATGGTAAATTTGATTTTGAAAACGGTCAAAATTCAGAGTTAGCAGATTCTTATTTGTCAAAAATGATAGTTGATGAGCCTAATAATTTATTTAATTATTGCAATATTGGTTATCAAACCTATTATAATTCGCAAGAAGAGATAGATTTAATCGAAAAATTATATTTTGACGCCTACAGGTTAGGTGAGGTTTCACATAATACAACTATCGCAGAGCCAGTGTTTAGGGATGCCGATATTGTTAGTATAGATATGAGATCTGTTAAATCTAGTGCTTCAGGAAATAAAAAACCTTTTGTTCCAAATGGTTTTAATGGAAAAGAAATATGTATATTAGCCAGATATTCTGGGATTAGTGATAAGGTTTCGTCTTTTGGTGTATTTAATCATAATAATTCAAAAGAAGAGTCTGTTTTAATTTCCCAAGTAATATGGTATTTTATAGAAGGATATCATTATAGGTCTAAAGAGTATCCAATTGGGACAAGAGAAAATTTTATTAAATACATTGTTCCTATAGAAGATGAAGAATTAGTGTTCTATAAAAGTAATTATTCTGAAAGGTGGTGGATAGAGATTCCGTTTACAAATTCGAGTAATAAGTTAAAGAGAAATACGTTGTTGCCGTGTTCAAATGAGGATTATATTCTAGCAACACAACAAGAGATTCCTAATAGATGGTGGAAAGCTCAAAGAAAAAACAGTATTTAAGCACAATAAATAAATAATAGTTGCGTTTTATGACAGTAAAATGATACAGTTTAAAGAAATTTTGTGATTTTTTTAATAAAGTATTGCTTTTGTCAAATAAAATAAATAGGTTTACGCCCTGAAAAAATTAAAAATTTTAACCCAAATTTAATATGAAGAAGTTCATAATATTTTCGTTGTTTGTTTCAATCCTTGCAAGTTGTGGAGGAAGTGACAAAGGAGAACTTGTAGGAGTTAAAGGAAAAAAATGGCATCCTGAAAAGCCATATGGTATGACACTTGTTCCTGGTGGAGCGTTTATCATGGGTAAATCCGATGATGACCCTGCCAACATGCAAGACGCACCTACTAAAACTGTAACTGTTCGTTCTTTTTATATGGATGAAACTGAGATTACAAACTCAGAATACCGTCAATTTATCGAATGGGTAAAGGATTCAACAATTAGAACAAGATTAGCAATATTAGCAGACGAGATGGGTCAAACACCTGGTAGTGGTGGTATTGGTGAGTTCGCTTTTAATGATGCTGATCCGGCAAATATGTCGCCATACGACAAATACATGTATGAGAATTATTATAGTATTGGTACTGACGATGATCCGTTTGCGGGTAGAAAGTTAAACAAAAAAGCTAAATTGTTTCTAGATCCACAAAAATACCCAGATGAGTATTATGTTGAGGTAATGGATTCAATGTATTTGCCAGCTGCTGAATCTTATAATGGTTTAAGAACAATTGATGTTGCTAAATTAAAATTTAGATATACAGAAGTTGACTTAAATGAGGCTGTAAAACAAAAAGGAAGAAAAGGATTTGTTAAGAAAACAGAGCCGGTTGAAATTTATCCTGACACTACTGTTTGGATTAAAGATTTTGCTTATTCTTACAATGAGCCTATGCATAATGATTATTTTTGGCACCAAGCTTACAGTGATTACCCTGTAGTAGGTGTTACTTGGAAACAAGCAAAAGCATTTTGTGCATGGAGAACTCTAAAAAAGAATTCTTATATCAAACAAAAGAAAGGTAGAGATTTAATAAATCAATTCAGATTGCCAATTGAAGCTGAGTGGGAATATGCTGCTCGTGGAGGTATAGAATCTGCAACTTTTCCATGGGGAGGACCTTATGCTCATAGTGATAGAGGATGTTTTTTGGCTAACTTTAAACCAAATCGTGGTGATTATGCAGCTGATGGTGCATTGTACACTGTAGAAGCTAAATCAATGGAGGCTAATAACTTTAACCTATATAACATGGCTGGAAATGTTTCTGAATGGACTGAGACATCATATGATCCAGGTGCTTATGAATTTGTTTCAACTATGAATCCAAACGTTCCAGATAGAAAAAACCAACGTAAAGTTATTCGTGGTGGTTCTTGGAAAGATGTTGCTTATAATTTACAAAATGCAACTCGTGACTTCGAATATGCAGATTCTGCAAGAAGTTACATAGGTTTCAGAACAGTACAAGATTACATGGGTACTCAGACTACTGGTCAATAAGAATATTATCAAACTATATATTAAACTAAACTAAATTAACAAAAAAACTTAACTAACTAAAAAATTTATTATGGCAATTTTAAGTAAAAAAATGATGAACTTTGCTTACGGTATGGGAGCAGCAGTAGTAATTGTTGGAGCTTTATTCAAAATTATTCACTTTGAAATAGGACCTTTAACAGGAAACGTAATGTTAACTATTGGTCTTGTAACTGAAGCTATTATTTTTGCATTATCAGCATTTGAACCTGTAGATAACGAATTGGATTGGTCTCTAGTTTATCCTGAATTAGCAGGTGGAGAAACTTCTGGTAAAAAAGTAAAACAAGAAAATCCAGCTGAAGCTCAAGGTTTATTGTCTCAAAAATTAGATACAATGTTAAAAGAAGCTAAAATTGATGGAGATTTAATGTCAAGTTTATCTAACAGTATCAAAAATTTTGAAGGAGCAGCAAAAAATATAGCACCAACGGTTGATTCTATTGCATCACAAAAGAAATATAGCGAAGAAATGTCAATGGCAGCTTCTCAGTTAGAGTCTTTAAATAGTTTGTATAAATTACAACTAGAAAGCGCAAACAGAAATGCTGAAGCTAATAAAGAGATTGCTGAAAATGCATCTAAATTAAAAGATCAAATGCAAAGTATGACTTCTAACATCGCATCTTTAAACTCAGTTTATGGTGGAATGTTAACAGCAATGAGCAATAGAGGATAATTGGTTTTATCTATTAAATAAAAATTTATTAATTAAAACTAATTAACACAACACAAAATGGCAGGAGGAAAATTAACCCCTAGACAGAAGATGATTAACCTAATGTACTTGGTTTTCATCGCAATGTTGGCATTAAATATGTCAAAAGAAGTATTATCGGCTTTCGGAATTTTAAATAACAAAATTGTAGAATCAAATTCAATTTCTGATCAGAGAAATTCAGCTTCTTTCGCTCAACTTGCTCAAAAAGCAGTTGACCAACCAGGGCAGTTTGGTGAGAAAAAAGTAAAAGTTGAAAAAATCAGAAAGTTATCTGCAGACTTTTCTTCGTATTTAGAAGGATTAAAAACAGATCTTACTAAGAAATATGAAAGAAAAGAAAATGGTGATTTACCTTTCGAAGAAATGGACAAAGGTGATGACTTAAACGATCTTTTCTTTAAAGGAGACAAGGTTTCAGCTAAAGGTCAAGAATTTTTAGATAAAATTAGCAACTACGTTACTCAATTAAAACAAATTGGTGGAAGTGCTATTGCTGCTGCTGAAATGAAAAAAATTGAAGAAAGATTTGCTACAAATCCAGTTAAATCTGAAAAAGCTGGTACAACTCTTTCTTGGTTAGATTATAACTATAAAGGATTTCCACTTATTGCAAGTATTACTAAATTCTCTCAATTACAAGCTGATATTAAAACTACTGAAAATGATATCATGGCAGGTATGTTTCAATCTGACTTAATTGCTGCTGCTTCTTTAACAGCTTATCAACCAATTGTTGTTTTAGATAAAACAGCTTATTTTCAAGGTGAAGCTGTGACAGGGAAAGTTATATTAGGGAAATTTGATCCATCTTTAAAAGCTAAGTCAGTTGTCCTTAATGGGGCTAACTTAAAAGCAGAATCTGGTCAAGCATCTTTCTCTTTTGGAGCTGGAAATGTTGGTGAAAAAACTATGACAGGTTCATTTAATTTTGATGAAAACGGTAAAGTTATTAGCTTACCTATTAAAGGAAACTATGTTGTTGTGCCACGTCCAAATTCAGCTACTATTTCTGCTGATAAAATGAACGTTGTATATAGAGGAGTTGATAACCCTATTACTGTTACTTTTGCTGGTATTTCAGCTGATAAAGTTTCTGCATCTGGTTCTGGATTATCTTCAGCAGGTGGAGCAGGAAAATATGTTATGAGACCAGGTAGTGGTACAGAGGTAAAAATTACTGCAACAGGTAAATTACCTGATGGAAAACCTGTTTCTGATGCGAAAGTTTTCAGAATCAAAAATTTACCTAGTCCAACTGGTAAAGTTAGAGGTGAAACTGCAGCAATGGGTTCTACTTCAAATTTAGAGTCTGTTTCAATTACTGCAGTTCTTGAAGATTTTGATTTTCCAGTTTCGGTTAATGTAACTGAATTTACAATCAAAGTTCCTGGTGAACCGACTATAAAAGTTAGTGGAAACAGAATGGATAGTAGAGCAAGATCAGCTATTAAAAAAGCTAAGCGTGGTGATGTTATTGTAATCAATAATATTAAAGGTAATTTTGTTGGAATTAACTTAGGTGTTAAACCTGCTTCTGCTTGTACTTACGAAATACAATAATTTTACAATATTTGAGTTTTATTAAAAACTAATATTTTATATAATGAATTACAAAAATTTATTTTTAGCATTAATAACATTTGGTACGATTACAGTTTCGGCTCAGTCAAACCTATTAAATGCTAAAACTCCAGACCAGATTGGTAAAAAATCAGAGGCACAAATGAATTCTGACAATGATAAACCTTTACCTTATGGATATGTAGATGATAGAGATGTATTGTTTGGAAAAACAGTATGGGAAATAATTGATCTTGATGAAAGAGTAAATTTCCCTATGTATTATCCTATTGACGAATCTTTAGGTGATAACAGAAAATCATTATATAGCGTTTTAGTTGCCGGAATTCGTGCTGGAAAAATTTCTGAAGTTTATGACTCTAGTTATTTTACAACAAAGAAATCTTTAAAAGACATTGAGGCTTCATTAGTTAAAATTGATACAACCCCAGGTGGTATTGATCAAATGAATGAAGATTATGAAGCGTATAAATCTGGATCAAGAGAGATAGATAAACAATTTATAAATGTAACTGAGCTTAAAGCTATTGATGTTGATGGATACAGAGTAGTTGGAAGATGGTACTTTGACAAAAGACAAGGAGAATTAAAGTACCGTATGTTAGGTATTTGCCCAATTATCCCAGATGTTTATACTATGGGACAAGAAGAAAAAGATTATATCGATTTATTCTGGGTATTTTTCCCTTCAGTAAGAGAAGTATTACACGAAAATTATGCTTTTAATGGTGTTAACTCTTCTGCTCCAATCTCATTTGATCATTTGTTAAATGCACGTAGATTTAGTGCTACTATTTATCAAGAAGAAAATGTACAAGGAGATAGAAAAATTAGCGAGTACATGAAAGAAAATGCTCAAATGCAATTATTAGAATCAGAAAGAATAAAAGAAAAAATTAGAAACTTCGAACAAGATATGTGGAGTTACTAAATTCGATTAAACTTTAAATTATATAAAAACTCTTACCATTTATTTGGTAAGAGTTTTTTACTTTTACACCATGATAGATTTTATAATAGTAGGAAATGGTTTAGCTGGAATTTGTTTTGCAGAAATTGCAATTCAAAATAATAAATCTGTTTATGTTTTTGATGATAATTCGCAGCCATCTTCAAAAATCGCAGGTGGATTATATAATCCTGTAGTGTTAAAAAGATTTAGTGAAGTCTGGAAAGCTAAGGAACAATTAGAAATAGCTTTTCCTTTTTACAAATCTATTGAAGAAAAACTAAGTTTTACATTTGATTATAAAATTCCAATCTATAGAAGATTAGCATCTGTCGAAGAACAAAACAACTGGTTTCAAGCTGCAGATAAACCTAATTTATCTGGTTTCTTGTCATCTAATTTAATAACTGAAAAACTAACGAATATAGAATCTTCTTTCGGTTTTGGAGAAGTATTAGAAACTGGTTATCTAGATATTGCTACTCTAATTAAAAATTATTCTGACTATTTATTAAGCTTAAATCTATACTCTTCAGAAAGATTTGAATATGATAAAATCAAGATTGAAGAAGGCTATATTGAATACAAAAATAGTAAAGCAAAACATATCATCTTTGCAGAAGGCTTTGGACTGCATTCTAATCCATTTTTTAATAATTTACCTTTAGACGGAACAAAAGGAGAATTACTTATCATTAAAGCCCTTAATCTACAGTTAGATCTTGTGGTGAAATCAAATATCTTTATTCTTCCAATCGGAAATGATTTATATAAAGTAGGAGCAACTTACGACTGGAAAGACAAAACTAACAATCCAACTGAAGAAGGAAAAAAAGAATTAGTTGAAAATCTAAAAGATTTAATTACTTGTGATTTTGAAATTATTAAACATTTTGCAGGTGTTAGGCCAACCGTTAAAGATAGAAGGCCTTTAGTAGGTTCTCATCACAAATATAAAAATGTTCATGTTTTGAATGGCTTAGGCACAAGAGGAGTAATGCTTGCACCATATTTGTCAACCCAATTATTCAAAAATATTGAGGGTAATATTCCTTTAGAAAACGAAATAAATATTCAAAGAATCTATAAAAAAATGAATATTATTTAGCCTTTTTGTTTTCCTTCCAATCCTTATCATAAGAAATAAACATGTTAATCCATATATTTCTTGCTAATCGCATATTTATAGGCATTAACACAACTAATGTTACTACAATTGCAATAAATGCTGTCATAATTGTACTGCTAAAAAACACATAAGATAGTATAAAAGCAGCAACTGAAAAAGCAACACCTAAACCATAACTAACATACATCGCTCCATAAAAAAAAGAAGGCTCTAAGCTGTACTTTAAATTACAATGGCTACATCTTTCGTGCATTTTGTAAATATTCATTAAATTAAATGGGTTTTTATCCAAATACATACTTTCTTCAGAACATTTTGGACAACTTCCTGTTAAAATACTATTTAGTTTGGATCCTTTTTTTAACATTTGCAAAAATTTTATTCAAAGATACGATAAGAAGGAATTATCTTTGTAACAATTGTAACAAAATATAATGCTAAACATACACAATTTATCGGTTTCCTTTGGTGGAACATTTTTATTTGAAGAAGTCACTTTTAGATTAGGTGCAGGAGATAGAGTAGGACTTGTTGGAAAAAATGGTGCAGGAAAATCAACCATGTTGAAAATTTTGGCAGGTGATTTTAAACCAGATTCAGGTGTAATTGCAACCGAAAAAGAAGTAAAAATGGGTTTTCTTCGTCAAGATATTGATTTTGAAGAAGGAAGAACAGTTCTAGAAGAAGCTTATCAGGCTTTTGAGGAAATTAAAAAAACTGAGTTTCGTATAGATGAAATCAATCATCAATTATTGACTAGAACAGATTATGAAAGTCAAGGTTATTCTGAATTAATTGAAGAATTAAGCGATCTAACACACCTTTATGAAATTTTAGGTGGATATAATTATGTTGGAAATACTGAAAAAATCCTTTTAGGTTTAGGTTTCAAACGTGAAGATTTCAATAACCTTACGTCTACTTTTTCTGGTGGATGGAGAATGCGTATTGAATTAGCTAAATTGTTACTTCAAACAAACGATATTCTGCTTTTAGATGAGCCAACCAATCACTTGGATATTGAAAGTATTATTTGGTTAGAAGGTTTTTTAAGAAATTTTGCAGGAGTTGTAGTTATCGTTTCGCATGATAAAATGTTCTTAGATAATGTCACAAATAGAACAATAGAAATTTCTTTAGGAAAAGCATACGATTTTAATAAGCCTTATTCACAATATCTTGAATTACGTCACGAAATACGTGAAAAACAATTAGCTACTCAAAAAAATCAATCTAAAAAGATTGAGGAAACAGAAAAGTTAATTGAAAAATTTAGAGCCAAAGCTTCTAAAGCATCAATGGCACAATCGCTTATCAAAAAATTAGATAAAGTAGAAAGAATAGAAGTTGATGAAGACGACAATTCTGTTATGAATATCTCTTTTCCTGTTTCACAAGTTCCCGGAAGAGTTGTTATCGAAGCAGATAAAGTCACAAAAGCTTATGGTGATAAAACAATTCTAAAAGACATTTCATTATTAGTGGAACGTGGAAGTAAAATCGCTTTCGTGGGTCAAAATGGTCAAGGAAAATCGACTTTCATTAAAGCAATTGTTAACGAATTCAAATATGAAGGATCAATTAAATTAGGACATAATGTACAACTAGGTTATTTTGCTCAAAATCAAGCAGAATATTTAGATGGCGAAATTACGTTGTTAAGAACAATGGAAGACGCTGCAACCGATACCAATCGCGCGAAAGTTCGTGATATGTTAGGTTCGTTTTTATTTGGTGGAGATGATGTGGAAAAGAAAGTAAAAGTGCTTTCTGGTGGTGAACGTAATCGTTTGGCTTTGTGTAAATTATTGTTGCAACCTATCAATGTTTTGGTAATGGATGAGCCAACAAATCACTTAGATATCAAATCTAAAAACGTTTTAAAAGCAGCCTTACAAAAATTTGAAGGAACGTTACTTTTGGTTTCTCACGATAGAGATTTCTTGCAAGGAATGTCTAATTTGGTTTATGAATTCAAAGATCAAAAAATAAAAGAATATTTGGGTGATATTAATTATTTCTTAGAACAACGCAACATGGAAAATATGCGTGAAGTCGAGAAAAAAGATGTAGCCAAAAAAGAAGAGCCAAAAACCAATAATAAAGTTTCTTACGAAGATCAAAAGAAAGGTAAATCTCTTCAAAATCGTCTTAGTAAAATTGAAAGTCAAATAAAAGAGTTAGAAATTAATATTCAAAAAGACGATAAAGAATTGGCTTCTAATTATAATAAGCTAATTGAAAACGCTGCTTTTTTCATGGCTTACGAAAAGAAAAAGAAAGAATTAGATAAGTTGTTAGAAGATTGGGAAAATGTGCAAGCAGAGATTGATAATATGTAGCTTTATCCAGCTATTCATTACAAGAAAACAACCAAAAACAACATTTTGTTTATAAAAAAAAGGAGCTTCTTTTTAGTCGCTCTTTTTTTTATACAAAATTGTCGTTTTCAGCCGTTTTGCTTTTCATTACTATCTGGGCTAGGGTATTAGTTATAAAGAAAATAATCGTTAAACTTTGTCATTCTGAACTTGATTCAGAATCTGAATCAACTCAATAAAAAATTAAATTTTTACTTAAACGGATTTCTTTCTTTCCATTCTGTTTTTGGTTCTAAATAACAAAACAATTTACTAATTCCTTTGTCAATTAAAGGATTGGAATGTTTCAAAAAACCAAACATTTCTTCTGGTTTTGCGCCAACCGAACTTTTGATTTCTAAAGCTGTTCTAGCAAATACAATTTCTTTAAACTCTTTTTTAATGGAGTAAGCATTCATGTCATATAGCATATTCAGATACAGCATTTTTTCACGCTGAATTGTATCATCATAGCCTAAAAAATAAGTATCCATGGCTTTGCCATTTTTGATCAACGTGTTAAAGCCAATCATTTTGTCATTCAAAAAGTAACCATAGAATAAAAAGTTATCATCAAGCGTTTTTTTAAACTCACAAAAGTGATTATTGGCTAAAAAAAAAGTATTAAAAGGAGCGTTTTTAGCTACATGATGATACAATTCATTAATTGTACTCTCGTATTTTTTAATCTCTTCACAAGATAATTTTCGCTTTTCAACATCAACTATTTTCTTTCTTGCTCTTTTATATTGGTCTCTGTATTTCTTGCTTAAAGCGTTTATGTAATCTTGTTCCGTTTTCCAATCTTTTGGTATAGAGAATAACATATTAGGCTGCGTAGTAAACTTGTAATAGTCTTTTAAAACAGAATTTATCTCAACAGAAGTTTTAGTGTCAAAATCTTTAAAAACGGTTAAATGAATTTTGGTTTTTTGTTGTTTAAACTGAATTTTTAAATTTTCAACGGCTAATTCTAAAACTTCCATGATTTCAATTGTTGAAATGTCATCTGATTTAGCAAAAGCATTTTGTCCAGTAAGCATGTTATTTCCAACAAATAAAACATGTGAACAATAGTTTTTAAAGACAAAATTTCGAACAGAAGTTTTTATACAATTATCTCTTTCACCAAAAGATTCTAACAAGTTTAAATTTAAAAATTGCGTCAAACTAATTCCTACAAGTTCCTCATTTTTAAAGATTCCAATGAAATTACATTGCATATTTGTTGGAGCAGATTTTTCTAAAACCAACAAATAGGATGTAGATAAAAAAATATTATTTTGTGCAATTAAATCCCATTCAGTAGGAAGGTTGTTTGCTGAATTATATATTTTAAATGTTTTAATAGCTTTTCTTTTTTTCAAATATAAAACAACCTTTTCTTTCAGAATTTTTTTTAAGGAATTTTTATTAAACTTATGTAGATAACTGATAATTATTTACGGTTTTACCGTAATTACTGATAATTAATCACTAAAAATTACGGTTTTACCGCATATCTTTATGGTTTTTGTGCTTTTCTTGTAATATTCTTTTTTTGTTGATGTTAAGTCTGTTACATTAGCACTATAAATATCCCAAATTTATAGATTATGAAAAACCTTAAACTACAAGTGCTAATTTTATTACTGATTTCATCATCAGTATTTGCAACGATTTCAAGAAATGAAAAAAATGCTTTATTAGATTTATATACAGCAACTAACGGTGATAATTGGCATACAAAATGGGACTTTAATAAGCCGGTTGAATCTTGGTATGGTGTAACAGTTGTAAACGATAAAATTGTTGGTTTGGAGTTAATAGCTAATAATCTAGATGGTTTTATTCCAAGTTCTATACAGGATTTAAAATTTTTAGTAAACTTTAATGTTTTAAAAAATAAATTAAAAGGTGATTTTCCTGCGGAATTATTTAAAATACCAACAATTAAACATATAAATATTTCCTTTAACATGTATAAAGGACATTTGCCTGAAAGTATAAGTCTAGCTTCAAGTTTAGTAAGCCTTGAGCTTTTTATGAATCAGTTTTCAGGAAACTTACCTAATAATATAGGTAATCTTGTTAATCTTGAAGTTTTGTCATTGTTTAATAATAACTTTGAAGGAAGTTTACCATTAGGCCTGTATGATTTAAAAAACTTAAAAGAATTACATTTAAATAGTAATTTTTTCGATGGAGAGCTAGATAATAATATAGCTAATTTAAGTAGTCTTGAAAACTTAAGTTTATTTGATAATAAATTGGAAGGAACTATTCCGTCATTAGAAAAACTAACTAATTTAAAAGCTTTAAATCTTTCATTAAATAGTTTTGTAAATTTTTCAGATGAAGCTTTAGTTAGTTTAGATAAATTTAAGTTACAGATGTATAAAAATAATACAAAAGAAAAAGTGCTTATAGGTCAAAAAAATGCAACTATAATAGTTTCAAATAATAATATTAAAGGAAATCCTGTTTCTTTATCAATAAAAGAGTAGTTATTTAATTGGTTTTAAAAAAGGGAAGTATTTTTAATACTTCCCTTTTTTTATTTAATTATTTCCATCCGCATATGATAGCTCCCATTACAGTCATTACAACAACCCAATAACCAGCAGTTACAAAAACATATTTCCAAGATTTTTGTTCAAATAGTGCGTTTGTTGCGACTATTGGTAAAGCCAGAAATAACCCTGATATTAGACCATGAAATGCACCGTGTTTAAATGTTCTAAAGGCATCAGCATAATCTGTCATGAATGCATTGTAAGATGGTAAGGCTTTTGTGTTATCCCCACCTATCATGCCTAAGGCTCCAAATTGATGTATTGTCAACACTTGCATCATAAAGGCAAAAATAAAGGCAAAAATAAAAGTAAGGCCAAATATTTTTAACATATTTCCTTGTTTAGCTTTTTCATCTGTCATGCCAATTTCATTCATCCATATAGTTCCAAATACTTTTGGATTATACCAAATAAATCCCACAACAAAACTCGATAATGCAGCTGCTAAAATAGCTAAGTAATTCATTTCCATAATTAATATAGTTTATAGGTTAGTGTATCAAAGATAGAAAATTAAACAATTAGATAAACAATTGTTAAAATTTAGGCATAAAAAAACCATCATTGAAATATGATGGTTTTAAAGTATATATGGTGGATAGTTACTCTGCAGCAACTAATTTGCTAGAACTTCTGTATAAAAAGTTTGTATAAACATGTCTTCTTGCAAAACGACTTGGTGATTCTGCATTAACCATTTTTACATAAGTATTTCTTGGAACACCAAAGTATTCAAATTTTGAACCATCAAGAAATTGAATGTATAAAACAGTTTTGTCCATATAAAAATCTCCAATATTGAAGTTTTTTATGGTTGCTTCATAAGCATCTTTTACTTTTTCTTGCGTTTCTGGAGCAATACTAACTAAAAAGTGATACGCTTCAATAACGTTTTTACTTTTTTCTTCAGCAATTAATCTCTCATCTGCATCTGCAATAGTATCAGGATGGTCTTCCTTCATGTTGTTTCTGTAGATAGTCTTTAACTCTTTAAGAGTTACGGTCTTGTCTACGTTTAATAACTTTCTGTACTCAGCAATTTTTTTAGTATTCATAGTAAAGCAATATAAAAAGTCATGTTTAATTTGATGACTTTCAGGTTTTTATTCAAATTGGGTGCAAATGTAGTCTAATATTTTTTAATTTTTACAAAAAAATATAAAATTTAGATTTTATATCTTGGAATAACATCAGAAACAAAGGGTTTGATCTTTTGTATAATAAATATGGTATAAAAAAAACCCCAATTGAAAAATTGGAGTTTCTTAGTAGCGGGAACAGGACTCGAACCTGTGACCTTCGGGTTATGAGCCCGACGAGCTGCCTACTGCTCTATCCCGCGATTTGTGAGTGCAAAAGTACAACGATAAATCGAATAAACAAATCTTTTTTAAAATAATGTTTTTATTTTATCTATTGCATTGATATGACTACCTTTGCAAAATCAAAAATAATAAAATGGATCACAAAGCAGGTTTTGTAAATATAATTGGTAACCCTAATGTTGGGAAATCAACTTTAATGAATGCGTTAGTAGGAGAGCGTTTGTCAATTATCACAAGTAAGGCACAAACTACACGTCATCGAATTCTAGGAATTGTTAATGGAGATGATTTTCAAATCATATTTTCTGATACTCCTGGAATCATTAAACCAGCCTATGAGTTGCAAAACTCAATGATGAACTTTGTAAAAAGTGCTTTTGAAGATGCTGATGTTTTAATTTATATGGTCGAAATAGGAGAGAAGGACTTAAAAGATGAAGCTTTTTTTAATAAAATTATATATTCAAAAATACCAGTTTTATTATTATTAAATAAAATTGACAAATCAAATCAAGAACAGTTAGAAGAGCAAGTTGATTTTTGGAAAGAAAAAGTGCCAAATGCAACTGTAATTCCGATTTCTGCATTAGAGAATTTTAATGTAGAAACTGTATTTAATACTATTAAGGAGTTATTACCTGTTTCACCAGCTTACTATCCAAAAGACGCTTTAACAGATAAGCCAGAGCGTTTTTTTGTGAATGAAACTATTCGCGAAAAAATCCTTATGAATTACGAAAAAGAAATTCCGTATGCTGTGGAAATTGAAACGGAAGAGTTTTTAGAAGATGAAAATATTATCAGAATTCGTTCTGTGATTATGGTAGAAAGAGAAACGCAAAAAGGAATTATTATTGGTCATAAAGGAGGTGCATTAAAAAAAGTTGGAATGCAGTCTCGTGCTGATTTAGAAAAATTCTTTGGCAAACAAATTCACATCGAATTATACGTTAAAGTCAATAAAGACTGGAGAAGTAGTAGTTTTCAATTAAGAAGATTTGGATACAATCAAAAATAAATAGTAAACTGCCGCTGACTTTTGTTAGCGGTTTTTTTTTATTTAAAAGTCAACAACTCTCTTCATTAAATCATCAAGTTTGTGCATTTGTGGCTGGCATTTTTTTCTGTTAATTCTTGCCTGAAAATATAATGCAAACCAAAAAACAATCATCAGACCCATTATGATAAAATCTAAAGTTGTGGATTGTTTTAATCTCCAATGTGAATAGGCAATCATTGAGAAAATTAAAAATATTCCGGCAATAATAAAATGTAAAAACATAAAGAATGTCCAAACCGTTTGATCTGGACCATATAAACCTCTTACATTAGTTGTTTTGTCTTCGTTTTCTGTTAATTCTATATGTAAATGTGGTGAGTAATATTTTCGTTTTGCAAGTGTAATAAAAAAGAAAATATGATGATCTGAAATCTTTACGCGATAATCTTCTTTGACTTCCGATTTAATTTTAATGGCATTTTCGAGTATTTCTTCTATTGATTTCGGAACATCTTTGCTAAAGCTTGGTCGTAATGCAATTGTATTTTCTATTTCCATATTTCTTTATGATAAATTATAATCTTTTAAAAAGATTTTCTTTAACTCCATTTTTCCATTCGTTTTTTAAGATGCTTAAAATTATACTATCACGTCTTTCTCCATTGGGTCTAACACCATTGCTTCTTAAAACGCCTTCTTCTATACAGCCAATACTTTTCATTGCAGCTATGCTTTTTTTGTTGGCATAATCTGCTCTAAATTCAACACGTTCTATGTTCATTTTTTCGAAAGCAAATTCTAATAATAAAAATTTGCAGTTTTTATTTAACCCAGTTCCTTGGTATTCTTTACCATACCAAGTAAACCCAAGTTGTAAAGATTTGTTTGTTAGTTGAATGTCATAAAAACGAGTGCTTCCTGCATAAGAATTAGTTTTCTTGTCAAAAACTATAAATGGATAATCAATTTGCTTTTTTCTTTTCTCAAGAGCAACTTCAATGTAGTTTTTTAATTCGTTTTCGTTGCTTGCAGGAAGTAATGAATAGTCCCAAAGTTCAGGTTCGTTTATAGAAAAATGTAGTAAATTTTCAATATCAGAAAGTTCTAATGGTCTTAATAAAACGCTTTCGTTTTCGAGAGTATATTTAGTGTTAAAATCAAAATTCATATTTATTCAATTATTTTTTTGAATAATTTTTGCAATTCATGCATCTGAGAAATCCCTCTACTTCTGTTTAGTCGGGCAATAAAGTATAGTAAAAACCAAATAATAGTCATGGAAATCATAATCATTAAATCAAATTTGAAAGGTTGATTTAATAACCATTTAGAATAAACAATAACCATAAAAATTAAAAAAACACCAGCAACTATAAAATGTAGAAACATAAAAAGTGTCCATAAGACAGGATCTGGTCCATATGTTCCTTTGATGAAAGTATTGCCATCTTCCATTTTTTCTAAAGTAATTTTTAGATTTGGCGAGTATTTTTCTCTAAGCAACATTCCAATTGAAAAACGTATATATTGTTCAGTTATTTTTATTCTATAATCTGGTTCAACTTTGTTTTTAAGTTTTTCACAACTTGCAATTATGGCTTCAATTGGTTTTGAAACAACTTTGTCAAATCTATATCTTAACTTTAATTCTTTATCTGATTCCATAAATGGATTTTAGTTTCGGATTACTAAATTACAATTTATTTTATTAACGCAAAAGTATTATTTTGTTGTATAACTAAAGGTTAGTTAAAAAAACGTACTTTTGCACCTTCAAATATATGTTATGAATAATATTGTTGCCATAGTAGGAAGGCCAAATGTAGGAAAATCAACTTTTTTTAACCGATTAATACAACGTAGAGAAGCGATTGTAGATTCTGTTAGTGGAGTTACTCGTGATAGAAATTACGGAAAAAGTGAGTGGAATGGGAAAGAATTTTCTGTAATTGATACTGGTGGGTACATTAAAGGCTCTGATGATATTTTTGAAGCAGAAATAAGAAAACAAGTAGAATTAGCCATTGATGAAGCTGATGCCATAATTTTTGTGGTTGATGTGGAAGAAGGAATTACTCCAATGGATGATGAAGTTGCTAAGTTGTTACGTAAAGTAAAGAAACCAGTTTTATTAGTTGTAAACAAGGTTGATAATGCAATGCGTACTAATGATGCTCTTGAATTTTATAATTTAGGTTTAGGTGAATATTTCGCTATATCTGGAATGACAGGAAGTGGAACAGGAGAATTACTAGATGAACTAGTAAATATTTTACCTGAAATGCCTGAAGTAACTGAAGAAGAAAATCCATTACCACGTTTTTGTGTAGTAGGAAGACCAAATGCAGGAAAATCTTCGTTCATTAATGCCTTAATTGGTGAAGATAGATTTGTAGTAACTGATATTGCAGGAACAACTCGTGATGCAATTGATACAAAATATAATCGTTTTGGTTTTGAATTTAACTTGGTTGATACAGCCGGAATTAGAAGAAAAGCAAAAGTAAAAGAAGATTTAGAGTTTTATTCGGTAATGCGTTCTGTACGTGCTATTGAAAATAGTGATGTTTGTATCTTAATGATTGATGCAACTCGTGGGTTTGAAGGACAAGATCAAAGTATTTTTTGGTTAGCAGAAAAAAACAGAAAAGGAATTGTAATTCTAGTAAACAAATGGGATTTAGTAGAAAAAGACACAATGACTACTAGAGATTATGAAAGAAAAATTCGTGAAGAATTATTGCCTTTTACAAATGTGCCAATTCTTTTCGTTTCAGCATTAAACAAACAACGTTTAATTAAAGCTTTAGAAGTTGCTGTAAATGTTTTTGAAAATAGAAAACATAGAATTCAGACTTCTAAATTTAATGATATTATGTTGCCAATTATCGAGCATAATCCGCCACCAGCATTAAAAGGTAAATATGTAAAAATTAAATATTGTATGCAGTTGCCAACACCAACGCCACAGTTTGTGTTCTTTTGTAACTTGCCTCAATATGTTAAAGATCCCTACAAACGTTTTATAGAAAATAAACTTCGTGAAGAGTTTAATTTTGAAGGAGTTCCAATCGAAATTTACTTTAGACAAAAATAATTACTAAGCACCCAAACGGGTGCTTTTTTTATAAAGTCTTGTTAAAATATAAGTAAGAATTTTTCTATTTAAACAATAAATTTTTTATTTGTCAGTTATTAAGAAAATCAATCATCAATCAAATTTTTATGTTAAAAAAAATTACTTTAATTACAACTTTATTGTTTGCATGCCATGGCTTTAGTCAAAGCACTTTTCAACTTTCAGGTAAAATAATTGACAATGTTTCAAAAGCTCCATTAGAATCAGCAACAATTTACCTTACTAGTGTAAAAGATTCTACAATTATTGATTATACAATTTCTGATAAAAGCGGAAATTTTTATTTAAAATCAAGAAAAACAGAATCACCGGTAAATTTTAAAGTTTCTTACAATGGTTTTCAGAATTATAATAAAAAAATTGATAATATCTTAGCAGATAAGGATTTTGGATCAATTGAAATGTTTGAGCAAACAGCACAATTAAATGAAGTAGTAGTTAAAGGTGAAATCCCACCAATTCAAATTAAAACAGATACTTTAGAGTTTAATGCTGGATCTTTTAAAGTTGGACCAGATGCAAACGTGGAAAAATTACTAAAACAATTGCCTGGTGTTGAAATTGATGATGAAGGAAAAATTACCGTAAACGGAAAAGAAGTAAAAAATATTTTGGTAAACGGAAAACCTTTCTTTGGTAAAGACGGAAAAATAGCTACTCAAAATTTACCAGCTGATATGATTGACAAGGTTCAAGTATCTGATACAAAAACCAAAGCCGAAGAGATTTCTGGTAGAGCAGCAAGTTCTAATGAAAGTACTATAAACCTAACCATTCAAGAGGATAAAAATAAAGGAATGTTTGGAAAAGCAATACTTGGTTATGGTTCAGATAAGCGGTATGAATCAAGTTTGTTGTTTAATTATTTTAAAGATACCCAAAAAATCAGTATTCTAGGTTCTGCAAACAACATAAACTCTGTTGGGTTTTCTATGAATGAAATCTTTGATAATATGGGTGGTGGTCGAAATTCATCCGTTTGGGTTAATGATAGTGGTTCATTTAATATTAACGGAATGCAGTTTGGTGGTGGTTCAGGAATTACTCGTTCTAACTTAGTTGGAATTAATTATGCTGATGAATGGTTTAATAAAAAAGTTGACCCTAATTTTAGTTATTATTTGAATACTGCCATTACAGAAAATAAAAACAGAACAAAAAGAACTAATCTTTTACCAACAGGAACAACAAAAACAGATTCAGAATCTTCTTTTAAAAATGACGTAGTCGGACATAATTTTTCTTCAGAATTTGAAATAAAAATTGACTCAACGTCTACTTTATATTTAATGCCTTCCTTTTCAAAAAGTGATGCAAAAAACAGAAGCACAAGTTTTTCAAAATCATTTGATGTGAACGATGATTTACTAAATGAAACTAATGGTTCTAACTTTAATGAATCGGATAATAATAAATTTAAAAACAGTTTATATTATAACAAAAGTTTAAAGAAAAAAGGCAGAGCAATTAGTGTTAATATTGATAATGAACATTCAAACAATAATAACACCTTAAATACAATTACAAATACTGTTTTTTATCAATCGGGTAATGCAGATGATATTCGTAATCAAAATGTATTTGATAAAGAATCAAATAATGATTTAAGACTTGAGTTAGGATTTAATGAGCCTATAAGTGATTCGTTGACTTTTAATTTTCAAAATTATTACGATACCAAAAAAGGAACTGATTCTCGAAATACATTCAATTTTAATGCTAGCACAAATCAGTATGATACTTTTAATGATTTGTTATCAAATACAATTGATTCTAAAAATAATACATTTGGAACCTCAGTTGGTTTGCAATTAAATAAGTCAAAATTAAGAGGAAGTATTTCATTGGGTGCTGATTTTTTAGGTTATGAGAATCAGGCAAATTATTTAGGAACAACTACAAGATTAAAAGATAATTATGTTTATCCAAATGTAAATGGATACATGAGTTATAAAATTGCTAAATCAAAGTCAATTTATACGAACTTTAATTACGAAGCTTCATTGCCTTCAGCAAATCAATTATTGCCTTTTGAAAATTTAGCTAATCCTTTAAATACAATTATTGGTAATGCTAATTTGAAGCCAAGAGAAACCTACAGAATGTATAATAATTTCAACAATTATGATTATGCTACTCGATCTGGTTTTTATACTTATTTTGGAGGAAATTTAACGACAAATGACGTGGTAAGTTCTACTGTTTATGATTCAGATTTTAAAGCTGTTACAACTTATGAAAATGTTGATAAATCATATAGTATGTTTACTGGTTTTAACGTAAATAAATCATATAATAAAGAAAAAAGAACCATTAAATATGGCTATGGAATTTGGGTAAACTATAATTTCAATCAAGGATTAACGAATTTGGCGTTGTATGAATCAAGAGCTTTGCAATTAAATCCAAGAGTTAATTTTTCTTATATTATTCAAGATAAAATTACGATTACGCCTTCCTACAAGTATTCGTATAATATTACTCGTTTTGATAATTATATTATCGATAAAACAGATAATTTTAAACACAGTTTTAAATTAGAAACTACAAGCTATTGGCCAAAGAATGTTGTTCTAGGTAATGATTTTGGTTATAATTATAACTCAAATATAACAGGTGGATTTCAAAAAGATTTTTATTTATGGAATGTGAGTTTAGGATATAATTTCTTTAAAGATCAATTATTAGCAAAAGTCAAAGTTTATGATTTGTTAAACCAAAATGTAAATGCAACTAGAAGTATATCTCCAACTTCAATTACAGATTCAGAAAATACGGTTTTACAACAATATGTAATGTTTTCTTTAACCTATAAATTAGAGAAATTTGGAGGCAAAAAGAAAAACGATAACGGAATATTCTTTGATTAAAATTCTAAAAAATTAAAAACATAAAAAAACTCGTTTCACTTTAATGAAACGAGTTTTTTTATGCTCTAATATTTCTGATTTTACCAGCTTCCACCGGCACCACCACCAGAGAATCCACCACCGCCAAATCCGCCTCCGAATCCACCGCCACCAAATCCGCCACCAGAAGATCCACCACCAAAGCCTCCACCGCTTCTTCCTAAGCTGCTTAAGATTATCATATCTAATATGCCTGGACCACCAAACTTTCCAGTTCCATTGTTTCCTCCACCATTGTTTTTGTTTTTTGCAATAAGTATAAAAATTATAATAATAATGATGAAAAAAACTAAAAACGGAAAGGGATTGTCTTTTTTGTTTTGAATTCGAGAACCTTTATATGTTCCTTTAATTACCTCAAAAATAGCTGTTGTTCCTGCGTCCAATCCTTTGTAATAACTTCCAGCTTTGAATTCTGGGATAATTATATTTCGAATAATTTCTCCATTAATTCCAGCAGTTAAATATTGCTCTAATCCATAACCTGGAGAAATCCATATTTTTCTTTCTTCCTTGGCTAATAAGATTATTATACCATTGTCATTTTGTTTTGTTCCTCCGATTCCCCATTCTTGCCCCCATTTTGGCGTAAGAATACCAATATCTTCTCCTTTTAGGCTTTCTATTGTTATTACTACTATTTGAGTTGTTGTTGAGTCAGAAAAATGAACTAACTTATCTTCTAATGCTTTTTCTTCGTTAGCATTTAAAACATCTGCATAATCATATACTGAAGTTTGAAATTTTGGAATATCTGGAATTTTATATTGTGAAAATCCCAAAAATGACATTAACATTAAGGAAGCGAAGATTACAAATTGAATAATTTTATATAGTATGTTTATCATTATCCTTTTGAAATTTCGTTTGATAGTTCGTTAGTATCATCTGCTTGATATGGAAAATATTTTTTCAATTGTTTTCCTGCGTTTTTAATACCTTTTACCAAGCCTTTTTTATTCTTTTTTTCTACAAAATTTTTCAAAACAATGTCTTTTGTACATTCCCAGAAATCTGATGGTACAACTTTATTAATGCCTTCATCACCAATAATTGCAAATTGATTTCCAGATACATTTATATAAAACAAAACTCCATTTCTAGCTTCAGTTTCATACATCTTTAAAGTGTTAAAAACCTCCGTAGCTCTTTCGATAGGAGGTTTTTCTGATTTTTCTTCAATATGCACGCGAATTTCACCCGAAGTGTTTTCTTCAGCAATTCGAATAGCTTCAACTATTTTTGCTTCTTGTTTAGAAGTTAAAAAGTCTTCGGTTTTTGACATGTTTATTGTGGTTTTTTGTCGAAATCAAATTCAACTTCAACAGGTTTTTCAGCACCTTCAACTGCTTTGAAAGCCTCTTTTTCTTTATATTCTGATAAAACGAACTTTCTAGGTATTTTTAAAACATAGTTGTTGTATTTTTCAATAGATTCATTAAATCTTGTTCTAGCAGTCAAAATTTGGTTTTCAGTACTTGCTAATTCGTCTTGTAGTTTTAAGAAATTCTGATTTGCTTTTAAATCAGGATATCTTTCAACAGTAACTAATAAACGTGACAAAGCTGAACTTAAACCAGATTGAGCTTGATTAAATTGAGCTAATTGTTCTGGAGTAATGTTTGTAGGGTCAATTGTTATTGATGTTGCTTTACTTCTTGCATTTATTACTGCTTCTAAAGTTGATTTTTCAAAATCAGCAGCACCTTTAACAGTTTTAACTAAATTGCCAATTAAATCATTTCTTCTTTGGTAAGATGTTTCAACATTTCCCCATTCTTTTTTTACAGCTTGATCAACCTCAATTGCTCCATTTTTTACTCCAAAGTACCAAGTTACAAGTCCAAATATTAAAGCTCCTATAATAATTACCGGGATTAACCATTTTTTCATAATTTTTTGTTTTAAGTTTATTGTTTAGTTATTAGTCTGCTTTTATTGTTATTTGTTTCATTTCTAAAACCTAAAGTTCTCCTTTAAATTTTTTTAACTCATTCTTAATTGATTCTAATTTTGAGATAATCTCAAATTTATCTAAAGTCTTCTTTTGATTTTCTTTTAAATGTGTTTTTGCTCCATCTAATGTAAACCCTCTTTCTTTTACCAAATGATAAATCAATGATAAATTTTTAATATCGTCCGGAGTGAATTTACGATTGCCTTTAGCATTTTTTTTTGGTTTTAAAACATCAAATTCTTTATCCCAAAAACGAATTAAGGATGTGTTTACATCAAAAGCTTTAGCCACTTCACCAATACTATAATATAATTTTCCTGCTGGTAAATCTACGTGCATAATTTATGTCTTAATACTTAATATTGTTATAGTTAATCAAGCGATTGGTTCTCCTGATTGGCAATTTTTGAAATATTGATATATTCTTCTGCCGAAATACTTCCGTAATAGAAATTTAACGGATTTATTTTTTGACCATCTTTTATAACTTCATAATGTAAATGAGGTGCTTCACTTCGGCCAGTACTTCCTACATAGCCAATCACGTCTCCACGCTTTACTCTTTGCCCAGCTCTAACATTATATTTGCTTAAATGTGCATATAATGTTACATAACCAAATCCGTGATTTACTTCAATATGATTTCCATAACCCGATAATGAGTTGTCAGCTTTTAAGACAGTTCCATCACCGGTAGCATAAATAGGTGTTCCTTGCGGTGATGTAAAATCCATTCCATAATGAAATTTTCGAGCTTTAGTAAAAGGATCACTTCTATATCCAAAACCAGAAGCCATACGTTTCAATTGTTCATTTTTAACAGGTTGAATAGCAGGAATTGAGGCTAATAATTTTTCTTTTCCTTTAGCTAATCCAATAATTTCATCTAATGATTTGGATTGAATTACTAATGCTTTTGTTAATATATCAACGCGTTTTGTTGTGTTTATTACTAAATCAGAATTATTGTACCCTTGAAGTTCTCTATATCTATTAACTCCACCAAATCCTTCTTTACGTTGCTCCATTGGAATAGGTTCACTGTTAAAATAAACGCGATAAATATTGTTGTCTCTGTCTTCAACAGCATCTAGAACTTCTTCTATTTGATCAATTTTTTTGTTTAATAACTTGTAATTAATACTTAAATTTTGAATTTCTCGAGCCTGAAATTTATCTTTTGGAGTTTCTAGAAAACTACTGTTAATCAGTACGATAAAACTTAAAAATCCAAATAAAGCTGCTGATAAAAGAAATAATAAACCATAGCCAATTTTTCGCCATCTACGTGGGCTAATTTTTTTATAGGATAAATTTTCTGGATCGTAATAATATTTTACCTTCGACATTATATAAAATATAGTATTTTTGTGCCTAATTAAAATGTTAGACAGTAGTTATACGAACAAATTTAAGAAATGTTTCATTCTAATCCATTTTTTAAAGTAAAACTTTTCCCAAATTTGCAAATGTTACTAATAATCAAACATAAAAAGATATAAAATCTAATTACCAAAAATGAAATCACAAGACATTAGAAAGCAATTTTTACAATTTTTTGAATCAAAAGGACATTTAATCGTTCCATCTGCACCAATTGTGCTTAAAGATGACCCAACATTAATGTTTAACAATTCTGGAATGGCCCAGTTTAAAGAATATTTTTTAGGAAATGCCACTCCAAAAAGTAACAGAATTGTTGATACACAAAAATGCCTTCGTGTTTCAGGAAAACATAATGATTTAGAAGATGTAGGTTTTGATACGTATCATCACACAATGTTTGAAATGTTAGGAAACTGGTCTTTTGGAGATTATTTCAAAACGGAAGCCATTAATTGGTCTTGGGAGTTTTTAACAGAAGTTTTAAAATTAGATAAAGATCGAATTTACGTTTCTGTTTTTGAAGGAAATCCTTCTGAAAATGTTCCGTTTGACCAAGAAGCATTTGATTTATGGAAACAACATGTTAATGAAGACCGAATTATTAAAGGAAATAAAAAAGATAATTTCTGGGAAATGGGAGATCAAGGTCCTTGTGGTCCATGTTCAGAAATTCATATCGATTTACGTTCTGATGAAGAAAGAGCAGCAGTTTCTGGATTTTCATTAGTAAATGAAGATCATCCACAAGTGGTGGAAATTTGGAACAATGTATTTATGGAATTCAACCGTAAAGCAGATGGTTCTTTAGAGAAATTGCCAGCTCAACACGTTGATACAGGAATGGGATTTGAACGTTTATGTATGGCAATGCAAAACGTGACTTCTAATTATGATACGGATGTATTTACACCACTTATTGGAAAATTAGAAGAAATTACAGGTTTAAAATACACTTCAAACGAAGTTAAAAATATTTCAGAAGAACAAAATAAAACTAACATTGCAATTCGTGTTATTGTAGATCACGTTCGTGCTGTGGCTTTTGCTATTGCTGATGGACAATTGCCTTCAAACACTGGTGCAGGTTATGTAATTCGTAGAATTTTACGTCGTGCTATTCGTTACGGATTTACATTTTTAAATACAAAAGAGCCTTTTATAAATAAATTGGTTGAAGTTTTAGCTAACCAAATGGGAGAATTTTTTCCTGAAATTAAATCACAACAAGGTTTAGTAACCAATGTAATTCGTGAAGAAGAAGCTTCTTTTTTAAGAACTTTAGATCAAGGATTACAATTGTTAGATAACGTAATTGCTAATACAAATGGTAAACAAGTTGATGGTGCAAAAGCATTTGAATTGTATGATACTTTTGGATTTCCAATTGACTTAACCGCTTTAATATTAAGAGAAAGAGGTTTTGATTTAGATGAAGCTGGTTTTGATAAAGCAATGCAAGAACAAAAAAATCGTTCGCGTGCTGCTTCAGAAGTTTCAACAGATGATTGGAAAATACTAGTAGAAGGTAATACAGAATCTTTTGTAGGTTATGACCAAACAGAAAATGATGTTAAAATCACAAGAATTCGTAAAATTGATTCTAAAAAAGACGGTGTTTTATACCAAATCGTTTTAGATGCAACTCCTTTTTATCCAGAAGGTGGTGGACAAGTTGGAGATAAAGGAACATTAGTTTCAGCAAACGAGTCAATTGAAATCATTGATACTAAAAAAGAAAATAATTTAATATTACATATAACTAAAAAATTACCTGAAAATGTTTCAGCTAGTTTTGTAGCTAAAGTAAATACAGATTTAAGAGTAGCTTCTTCTAAAAATCACTCGGCTACGCATTTAATGCACTTGGCTTTGAGAACGATTTTAGGAACACACGTAGAACAAAAAGGTTCATTGGTTAACCCAAAATATTTGCGTTTTGACTTTTCTCATTTTTCAAAAGTGACGGATGAAGAAATCAAACAAGTGGAAGATTTTGTAAACCAAAGAATTCAAGAACAACTGCCATTAATCGAAAGAAGAAGTATTCCAATCCAACAAGCTTTAGATGAAGGAGCATTGGCTTTATTTGGAGAAAAATATGGTGATAATGTTCGTGCAATAAAATTTGGAGATTCCATGGAACTTTGTGGAGGAATTCACGTTTCAAACACAGCAAATATTTGGTCATTCAAAATCACATCTGAAGGTGCGGTTGCAGCAGGAATTCGTCGTATTGAAGCAATTACTGGTGATGGTGTAAGAAACTTTTTCGCTAATCAAGAAAATACTTTAGCTGAAATCAAGGAAACTTTGAAAAATCCTCAAGATACAATCAAAGCAGTAGTTTCATTACAAGACGAAAATGCTAAATTGAAGAAACAAGTAGAGCAATTGTTAAAAGAAAAAGCTAAAGGCTTAAAAGGCGATTTAGTAACTCAAATTCAAGAAGTAAACGGAGCTAAATTCTTAGCTACTCAAGTTGATTTAGATGCAAACGGAGCTAAAGATTTGGCTTATGAATTAGGAAATAACGAAACCAATTTATTTTTAGTTTTCGCTACAGTTACAGATGATAAACCAATGCTAACTTGTTACATTTCTAAAGAATTAGTAGAAGTAAAAAGTTTAAATGCTGGACAAGTAGTTCGCGAATTAGGAAAATACATCCAAGGTGGTGGTGGTGGACAACCGTTCTTCGCAACTGCTGGTGGAAAAAATGTTGAAGGAATTAAGGAAGCTTTGGAGAAAGCGGTTGATTTTGTGAAGTAACCATTATATACAACCCTTTCAGAGTTCAAAACTCTGAAAGGGTTTATTAATTTAATTAAAATTTCATGCAATTCACCACTAAAATCCCAATACAAAAATTCCAAAACCCAATAACTTATGAAAGTAAGATAATGGCTTTAGGTTCGTGCTTTGCGGAAAACATGAGTAAAAAGTTTGAATATTTTAAATTCCAAAATTCGGTTAACCCATTCGGAATTATATTCAATCCAGTTTCTATTGAAAAATTAGTAAACCGAATTGTAAATCAAATCAAATTCACAGAAAAAGACATCTTTTTCCATAACGATTTATGGCATTGTTACGAAGTACATTCCGAATTATCAAATCCAAATAAAGAAGAATTTTTAAAAGAATTAAATCAAATAATCGAAAAATCGAACAATCAAATAATTGATTCAACACATTTAATAATCACATACGGAACTTCATGGGTTTACAGAAATATAGAATCCAAAGAAATTGTTGCCAATTGCCATAAAGTACCTCAAAAACAATTTACAAAGGAAATTCTTTCCATAGAAACCATTGAGAAATCTATTGAAAATACAATAGCATTAATCCAAAAGGTTAATCCAAATTGTAATTTCATTTTCACAGTTTCACCCGTTAGACATATAAAAGATGGTTTTGTCGAAAATCAAAGAAGTAAAGCTCATTTAATTTCCGCAATCCATTCAACTGACAACTCACAATTGACAACTCGCAACTATTTTCCTAGCTACGAAATTATGATGGATGAACTTCGAGATTATCGTTTTTATGCTGAAGATATGTTACATCCGAATCAAGTAGCAATCGATTATATTTGGGAACGATTTTCAGAAAATTACATTTCAGCCGAAAGTCAAAAAGTGATGCAAGAAGTTGATTCAATTCAAAAATCAGTATTACATCGACCATTTAATTCAAATTCAGAAAGCTATCAAAAGTTTTTATCGAATTTGAATAAAAAAATCAATACCTTAACCTCAAATTATCCTCAAATTGAGTTTTAACATGAGCGAAACTTATTCAAAATATAGTTTTTTCGGAAAATTATCAGAAATCAGAAAATGGATTTTAGTCTTGTTTCTTGGATTTATTTTATTTTGGATTTTCAACTATTTCACAAAAGATGATGATTCTTCAACGATAGAATACGATACGAATCTTATTCAAACCCAAATTAAAAACGTTGGAAAATTAGTGGTTACAGAAGGTCATTTCGCAGAAGTTTTGACTTACAAAGACAAAAAAGAAACCTATATTCCTGGTTTGACTTTTGATAAAAAAGCATTAGTGGTTATCAACGCAGATGTAACCGTGAGTTTCGATTTAAGTCAAGTTAAATATGATATTGATGCAGAAAACAAAATTTTAACGATAACAAACATTCCAAAAGAAGAAATAAAAATCAGTCCAGATTTTAAATATTATGACACAGAATCATCTTCTTTTAACGAATTTAATGGTGAAGATTATAATAAAATCAACAAATTAGCTCGAGAAAGTTTAGCTAAAAAAATTGATCAATCAACTTTAAAATCTAATGCTAAAAATAGATTATTGTCTGAATTATCAAAAATGCTTGTTTTGACAAATTCAATGGGCTGGACTTTAAAATATGATGGAGCTGAAGTAAAATCAGAAAAAGATTTAGAATTAAAACTATAAAAAAAAGGCTTCAAAATAATGAAGCCTTTTTCGTTTTATAATTTATTTTGTAAACTTGTCCATCCACCACCGTTAATGCAGTCAATTCCGTTTTGTTTTAAAATAGAAGTAGCTTGACCACTTCGCATTCCAGAACGACAACAAGCAATTACTGGCTTGTTCCATTTTTTAATTTCAGCAATTTTACCATTGAACAATTGTAATGCAATATTTTTAGAACCTTTAATGTGACCATCTTTAAACTCTTCAATTGTTCTTACGTCTAAGATTACGGCTCCCTTTGCTATATATTCTTGAATGTCGTTTGTTTTATTTCCAAAACCTAATAAATCTAATAAACCCATACCTTTATGTTTTAATTTGAGGCAAAATTACAATTTACTTACTATAGTTTTGTAACAAAAGTTACTACAATCAATTCATTTTACTATTTTTGAAATAATGAAACCAATAGACAGAAAAACAGAAATTATAAATTGTGCAGCTAAACTTTTTAAAGAAAAAGGATATAGTGCAGTGACTATGAGAGATATTGCTCAAGTTTTGGATATAAAAGCAGCAAGTTTATACAATCACATTAAATCCAAACAAGAAATTTTAGTTTTAATTGTGATTGAAATTGCCGAAGAGTTTACCAACACAATCAACGAAATTGTACTTTCTGAAACAACAACAATTCAAAAATTAGAAAAAGTAATCCAATTACATATCGACATCACAATAAGAAATCCAGAAGCTTTAGCTTGTCTAAACAACGATTGGATGCATTTAACAGATAAAGAATTGACTTATTTCATAAAAATGCGTGAAGATTACGAAGAAAATTTCAGAAACATCATAAAATCTGGAATCGCTTCTAACGAAATCAAAAATATAAATCAAGAAGTTATTATATTTTCAATGCTTTCAACACTTCGAACACTTTATCTTTGGTATGGAAAGAAAAAAGGTTTTACCGAAGTTTCTCTAAAAAATAATATGAAAGAAGTGTTGCTTAACGGAATTGTGAATTAACAAAAGTTAAAAATTTACAACGTTTTCGTAAAGTATTAATATTTTCCTTAAATTTGCATAGTTAACTAACAACCGTTAGTTTTAATAATAATACAATTAAATGGCGAAATTTCACAAAATAGAAGTCCAAGATATTTATAAAGAAACTAGAGATTGTTCTGTAGTTACCTTTCAAATTCCAGACGAATTAGTTTCTGAATTCCAATACAAACAAGGACAACACTTAACATTAAAAACAATAATTGACGGTGAAGATATTCGTCGTTCATATTCGTTATGTTCAAGTCCAACAGAAAATAAATGGCAAGTTGCTGTAAAAAAAATCCCAGGTGGTTTGTTTTCATCATTTATAAATGATTCATTAAAAAAAGGAGATTTTGTAGAAATAATGGCTCCAAGTGGAAAATTTAATGTTGAGGTAAATTCAGAAAAAGCCAAAAATTATATCGTTTTTGCAGCAGGAAGCGGAATAACTCCAATACTTTCTATCATAAAAACCCATTTAACTTTAGAGCCAAATAGTACATTCAAATTGTTTTATTTGAATAGAAGCGTAAAATCAATTATCTTTAAAGAAGAAATAGAACAATTAAAAAATAAATATTTTGGTCGTTTTGAAATTTTTCATTTCCTAACAAAAGAACACCGTTTTTCAGAATTGTTCAACGGAAGGTTTACCAAAGAAAAAATACAAGTTCTTACAGAGAAAATTATAGATGTTCCTTCAATAGACGAATGTTTTATTTGTGGTCCAGAAGATATGATTTTCCTTCTTCGCGATGAATTAAATGCAGCGGGATTAGACAAAGAAAAAATTCATTACGAATTATTCACATCTGGAATTTCTGATGCAGACAAAGAAAGAATTAAGAAAATCGTAGAACACAAAGCAGAAGGAACAGACGTAACCATTATCGACGGTGGAAAAGAATTCCATTTTGTTATGGAAGATTCTTACGACAATATTCTAGACGGAGCATTAGCAGCTGGAGCCGATTTACCTTTCGCATGTAAAGGTGGAGTTTGCAGCACATGTAAATGCATGGTTATAGAAGGAGAAGTAGAAATGAAAGTAAATTACGCATTAGACGCGCACGAAGTAGCAAGAGGATTGGTTTTAAGCTGTCAAGCTGTGCCAACGACCGATAAAGTAGTAGTAGATTTCGGGGTTTAGAAGCAAATGGCTTGGGCATTTTAGGAAATGTAATTCCTGCTTTCCCTCCAAAACTTTGCAAAAGCAAAGGTTTTTCCCTCCAATCAGGGCTATTAGATAAATGTATTGAATAAAAACAAAAAATAATTTGCGAATTTGCGGTAAATTAAAAATCCGTGAAAATTCGTGGCAAAAAAGAAACCCTTAATGAACCATAGTATCTTAATGGTTTAAAAAGAAAAAATATTAATCGTTCAAAGTTACTGCAAAGTATAATATTACGGCGACTGAACACTGAACACTAATTCAAAAAAGTATGTCAGATAGAGAAGTAAAAAACCTAGAAGAAATTTTCGATGCAAAAATTGCACGCGACGAAAAAATCGAACCAAAAGATTGGATGCCGGAGAAATACCGTCAAACACACATTCGCCAAATGTCCCAACATGCACATTCAGAAATTGTCGGAATGTTGCCAGAAGGGAATTGGATAACGCGTGCACCGTCTTTAAAAAGAAAAGTAGCTTTATTAGCTAAAATTCAAGATGAAGCAGGTCATGGTTTATACCTTTATTCTGCGACAGAAACACTTGGAATTTCCCGCGAAGAATTATACGAACAACTGCATTCAGGAAAAGCAAAATATTCAAGTATTTTCAATTATCCAACCTTAACTTGGGCAGATATGGGAGCAATTGGATGGTTGGTTGATGGTGCAGCCATTATCAATCAAGTGCCTTTATGTTCAACTTCATTCGGACCTTACGCAAGAGCAATGGTTCGTGTGTGTAAAGAAGAAAGTTTCCACCAAAGACAAGGTTTTCAAATCATGATGACTTTAGCAGAAGGAACTCCAGAACAAAAAGAAATGGCACAAGACGCTTTAAACCGTTGGTGGTGGCCTTCTTTAATGATGCTTGGACCTTTAGATGCTGAATCCATTCACACAGAACAATCGATGAAGTGGAAATTGAAACGAAAAAGTAACGACGATTTACGCCAACAATTTATAGATCAAACCGTTCCTCAAGCAGAAATGATTGGCTTAACAATCCCAGATCCAGATTTAAAATGGAACGAAGAAAAACAATCCTACGATTTCGGAGAAATGAATTGGGATGAATTCTGGCAAGTAGTCAAAGGTCACGGACCATGTAACAAAGAACGTATTTCTGCAAGAGTAAACGCTTGGGAAAACGGAAAATGGGTTCGCGATGCAGCGATGGCTTACGCAGAAAAACAAGAAAATAAAATAGTAAAACAAGCAATATAATTAATTACGAATTACGAATTACAACAATTCATAATTCATAATTTAAAATTCATAATTATGAAAAACTGGCCTCTTTGGGAAGTATTTATAAGAAGTAAAAACGGATTAGAACATCGTCATTGTGGTTCATTACACGCAAGTGATGCAACAATGGCATTAGAAAACGCACGTGATGTTTACACAAGACGTATGGAAGGTGTAAGTATTTGGGTGGTTCCATCTACTGAAATCACAGCATCAAATCCTGATGATAATGCAGAATTTTTTGAACCAGCTTCAGATAAAATTTATCGTCACCCAACTTTTTACGAATTGCCTGACGAACTAAAACATATGTAACTATTTCCCCTCCTTTGGAGGGGTGCCCATAGGGCGGGGTGGAAAATATTAATTTGCGAATTAGCGGTTATCAGTCTTTGCGACTTTGCGACTTTGCGAGAACTAAATAAAATGAACAATAATTTAATTCAATACATCTACGGAATTGCAGACAACGCGCTGATTTTAGGACAACGTTTGGGAGAACTTTGTGGACACGGACCAAGTTTAGAAACAGATATCGCTATGACTAATATTTCATTAGACTTATTTGGTCAAGTGAGAAGTTATTATCAATATGCTGCCAAATTACAAGGAGATGATGTAACAGAAGATACTATAGCTTTTTTACGTAAGGAAAGAGATTACAAAAATGTACTTTTAGTAGAACAACCTAATGGTGATTTCGCATATTCAATAACAAGACAATTTTTGTTTGATATTTATCACTTGCTTTTACTTTCAGAATTACAAAACAGTAAAGATGAAACGCTTTCAGCAATAGCTAAGAAAAGCATCAAAGAAGTTTCATATCATACTCGTTTTTCATCAGATTGGATGAAACGTTTAGGTGATGGAACTGAAGAAAGTCACAACAAAATTCAAACAGCAGTCAATGATTTATGGGAATTCACAGATGAATTATTCCACACAACTGACGCTGATAAAGCTATGATTTCAGAAGGAATTGGAGTAGATGTAAGTTTACTAAAAGAATCATTTTACAAAAAAGTAAGCGAAATTCTTGAAGAAGCTACAATTCAAACTCCAGATATAAAATACTTTCAAAAAGGAGGAAAACAAGGAATTCATAGTGAACACATGGGTTATCTTTTAGCACAAATGCAATACATGCAATTGGCTTATCCAAATATGAATTGGTAAACTAATGATTTGTCATTCTGAACTTGTTTCAGAATCTCAATTAAGACAAAATAAGAAATCCGTGATAATCCGTTAAATCAGTGTCGTCCGTGTTCCAAAAAAAATAATTCGCGAATTCGCGGTTAAAAAATGACAGAAACAACACAACATATCGACCAAAAACTATTCGAAATACTCGAAGCAGTTTCCGATCCTGAAATTCCAGTCTTATCGATTATGGAAATGGGAGTTGTGCGTTCTGCCAAAATAGTCAATAATATTGTTGAGGTTCAAATTACACCAACATACAGTGGTTGTCCAGCAATGGATGTCATTGAAGAAGATATCATAAAAGCATTCAAAGACAAAGGATATAAAGCCAAAGTCGAATTAATATTATCTCCAGCTTGGACAACCGATTGGATTACTCCAAAAGGAAGAAAAGCTCTTGAAGAATACGGAATTGCTTCACCTTTATCTGAATCAGCTGATAAAGATGCACTTTTAGGAAATAAAAAAGTAATCAAATGTCCACAATGTGGTTCATTCAATACAAAATTAGTTAGTCAATTTGGCTCTACGGCATGCAAAGCATTTTTTCAATGTGAAGACTGTTTAGAACCATTCGACTATTTTAAATGTTTAAAATAAAAAAGAATCCGTGATAATCCGTTAAATCTGTGTCATCCGTGTTCAAAAAAAAATATATATGAGCAATTCAATTGAATTAAAAATTGAAAATAAAATAGCATTTATAACTTTGAATCGTCCTGACGTTTTCAATAGCTTCAACCGTGAAATGGCATTATCAATGCAAGAAAAATTAGATAATTGTGCTAACGATTCAAACGTAAGATCAATTGTGATTTCCGGAAACGGAAAAGCATTTTGCGCTGGACAAGATTTAAAAGAAGTAACGGATCCAGAATTAAATCCGGGCTTCAGAAAAATATTAGAAGAACACTACAATCCAATAATTAAAAAAATAAGAACTATTGAAAAACCAGTAATTGCCGCTGTAAACGGTGTTGCTGCTGGAGCTGGAGCCAATATTGCTTTAGCTTGTGATATTGTTGTTGTAGTTGAAAGTGCAAGTTTTATACAAGCCTTCAGTAAAATCGGATTAGTACCTGATAGTGCAGGAACATTCTTTTTACCAAGATTAATTGGTTTACAAAAAGCTACAGCTTTAATGATGTTAGGAGATAAAGTTTCGGCACATGAAGCTTTAGATTTAGGAATGATTTATAAAGTATTTTCAGTAGAAACTTTTGAAGAGGAAGTCAATAAATTGGCTGTGACTTTAGCAAATATGCCAACAAAAGCATTAGGTTTAACTAAAAGATTATTAAACCAATCGTTAACAAATAACTTAGAACAACAATTAGCTTTAGAAAGCGATTTACAAATAGAAGCCAGTTCATCAAACGATTATAAAGAAGGTGTAACGGCTTTCGTAGAAAAAAGAAAACCAATATTTAATGGGAACTAATATGAAAGTAGCTGTTATCGGTGGTGGAACAATGGGAAGTGGCATCGCACAAGTTGCAGCAACTTCGGGTTGTCAAGTAAAATTATTTGACCTAAATAATGAAGCTTTAATCAAAAGTAAAATTAGTTTAGAAAAGGTATTAAACCGATTAATTGAAAAGCAAAAAATTGATGCTGCAGAGAAAAATCGAATTCAGAATAACATATCTTACGTAAATACATTAAATGATTTATCTGATTCTGACTTAGTAATCGAAGCCATAGTTGAAAACCTTGAAGTCAAGCGAAAAGTGTTTTCTGAATTAGAAACATTAGTCTCAGAAAACACAATATTAGCCTCAAATACATCCTCATTATCCATAACTTCCATTGCAGCTTCTTGCCAAAAACCAGAACGCGTCATTGGAATTCACTTTTTTAATCCAGCACCCTTAATGCAATTAGTGGAAGTTGTGCCAGCGATTCAAACCAGTGAAGAAGTTTTAAATAAAACAGTACAAACTATTTCTGATTGGAAAAAAGTTGTAGCTGTTGCGAAAGACACACCTGGATTTATAGTAAATCGTGTAGCAAGACCATTTTACAGCGAAAGCTTACGAATTCTAGAAGAAGGTTTTGCAGACATGGCAACAATCGATTGGAGTTTAAAAGAAATTGGAGGTTTCAAAATGGGAGCCTTTGAATTAATGGATTTTATCGGTCACGATGTAAATTACGTAGTAACCGAAACTGTTTTTACAGCTTTTTATTTTGACCCAAGATACAAACCCTCTTTAACTCAAAAACGATTAGTTGAAGCAGGATATTTAGGAAGAAAATCAGGAAGAGGATTCTATAATTATGCAGAAAATGTAGCAATTGTAAAACCAACAGAAGATAAAGCAAAAGCACAACAAATATTCGATAGAGTTTTAGTAATGTTAATCAACGAAGCAGCAGACGCTTTATTTTTAAACATCGCTTCAGCTAAAGATATAGACATCGCAATGACCAAAGGAGTAAATTATCCAAAAGGATTATTAGCTTGGGCAGACGAAAAAGGAATCAATTGGTGTGTAGAAAAACTAGACGAATTATACAACGAATATCATGAAGACAGATATAGATGCAGTCCAATCTTGCGTAAAATGAACAAAGAAAATAAATCTTTTTTCATTTAAATTCTTAATGAAACTTAATGCCTTAATGGTTTAAAATAATGGAAGGAACAAAAATACCATATAAAATGCTTGCTCAAGATGCTTATAGCCAATGGCTAGGTATCGAGATTTTAGAATGCGAAATTGGTCGTTGCAAAGTAGCGATGAAAGTTCGTCCAGAAATGCTAAACAGCATGCAAAAAGCTCATGGTGGAATCACGTATTCTTTAGCCGACACAGCATTTGGATTTGCAGCAAACACTCACGGAAAATTTTCTGTTTCCATTGAAACATCTATAAATCACATTGAAGCAGTAAGAGAAGGAGATTATTTAGTAGCCGAATCTGTCATAGAAAAAGTTAACAATAAATTAGGATTCAATATCATAGAAGTAAAAAGAGGCGACGAATTGGTAGCTCTTTTTAAAGGTGTTGTTTATCGTACAAATAAAGATTGGGAAGAATAAATAAAGTATACCCTATCAGGGTTTTAAACCCTGATAGGGTTAAATTATAAAAAAATGGAAGCATACATAATAGACGGAGTTCGAACTCCAATAGGAAGTTATCAAGGAAGTTTATCACCAGTTCGTCCAGACGATTTGGGTGCATTAGTAATTAAAACTGTAGTTGAAAACAATCCTAATATACCAAAAGAAGCATACGACGATGTAATCATGGGTTGTGCAAATCAAGCTGGAGAAGATAATCGTAATGTTGCGAGAATGTCATTGCTTTTAGCAGGATTGCCATATACAGTTCCTGGAGAAACCGTAAATCGTTTGTGTAGTTCAGGATTGTCTGCAATTATTCACGCAAATCGTGCTATAAAAGCAGGTGACGGACACGTTTTTATTGCTGGTGGAGTAGAAAACATGACACGTGGACCATTAGTGGTTTCAAAACCATCTTCTGCTTATGGAACAGATTCAAAAATGTATGATTCAAGTTTTGGGTGGCGTTTTGTTAATCCAAAAATGGATGCTATGTTCGGTACAGAAGGAATGGGAGAAACTGCCGAAAATTTAGTAGAAAAATATTCAATTTCAAGAGAAGATCAAGATAGATTTGCTTTCAACAGTCAAATGAAAGCAACTGCAGCACAAAATTCAGGTCGTTTAGCCAAAGAAATTGTAGCTGTAGAAATTCCACAAAGAAAAGGTGATCCAATAGTTTTTTCTAAAGATGAATTCATTAAGCCAAATTCTTCAATAGAAGTTCTTGGAAAATTACGTGGTGCATTTAAAAAAGACGGTAGCGTAACAGCAGGAAATTCATCTGGATTAAATGATGGAGCTGCAGCAACAATTATCGCATCAGCGGAAGCTGTAGAAAAATACAATCTAAAACCAATTGCAAGAATAGTAAGTTCAGCAGTAGTTGGAGTAGAACCAAGAATAATGGGAATTGGTCCAGTAGAAGCAACTAAAAAAGCATTGGCAAAAGCCAACTTAACTTTAGACCAAATCGACATCATAGAATTAAACGAAGCCTTTGCTTCACAAAGTATAGCATGCTTACGCGAATTAGGATTAAAAGACGATGACGCAAGAGTAAATCCAAACGGTGGTTCAATCGCAATCGGACACCCATTAGGAGTTACAGGAGCAAGAATTGCTTATTCTGCAGCATTAGAATTACAACTAACTCAAAAAAGATACGCATTAATTACCATGTGTATCGGAGTTGGACAAGGTTACGCAGCAATTATCGAACGCGTAGCTGAATAGCCGTTGGCTTCAGCCATCGGAAAAAAATTATAATAAAAAGTTCCGTAGGAACAACATATAGGTATGAAACTACAAAACTACATAAACGGAAGTTGGGTTGAAGGACAAGGAGAAGGAACTCCAATGTTCGATGCCATAACCGGAGAAATAATTGGATTTACTACAACTGATGGATTAGATATTCCAAACGTTTTAGAATACGGAAGAACAAAAGGTGGCGAAAAACTACGCAAAATGACTTTCCAAGAAAGAGGAAATATGATCAAATCATTAGCCTTATATCTTACCAAAAAGAAAGAAGCTTTTTACGAATTAAGTTACCGAACAGGAGCAACAAGAATCGACAGTTGGATTGACATCGAAGGTGGATTCGGAAATCTTTTTGCCAATGCATCTTTACGTAAATTATTCCCAAATCAACCATTTCATGTAGAAGGTGACCCAATTGATTTATCAAAAGGTGGTCGTTTTATGGCACATCATATTTTGGTTCCAAAACACGGAGTTGCGGTTCACATAAACGCATTCAATTTTCCAATTTGGGGAATGTTAGAAAAATGTGCCTGTAATTGGATGGCTGGAATGCCAGCAGTTGTTTTGCCAGCACCACAAACTTCTTTTTTAACAGAAGCAGTTGTTAGAGAAATAATTGCATCAAAAATTTTACCCGAAGGAGCATTGCAATTATTAACCGGAATGACAAAATCAATATTAGATACTGTCAATTCACAAGATGTGATAACGTTTACTGGTTCAGCACAAACAGGAAGGTTATTAAAAAATCATCCAAGATTAATTGAAGAATCTGTACCATTCACAATGGAAGCCGATTCGTTAAACTGTTCTATTTTAGGAAAAGATGCCGTTCCAGGAACACCAGAATTTGATTTATTCGTAAGAGAAGTTAAAAACGAAATGACGGTTAAAGTTGGACAAAAATGTACAGCAATCCGAAGAATAATTGTTCCAGAAGAATTAATAGATGATGTTCAAAAAGCTTTGGCATCACAATTAGATAAAGTCACTATTGGTGATCCAAGATTAAAAGAAGTTCGAATGGGAGCTTTGGTAAATAAAACCCAAGTCGAGAGTGTAAAAACCCAAGTAAACAGAATCGCTCAAACAGCACAAATGGTTTACGGAAACTTTGATGAGGTTCAAACTATCGGAGCGGATGCTAAAAAAGGTTCGTTCTTGAAACCAATTTTAATGCGAGAAAACAATCCGTTTACAAACACAGCTTGTCATGAAATTGAAGCATTCGGACCAGTTTCAACGATTATGCCTTATAAAACTTTAGAAGATGCAATCACTTTATCTCAAATGGGTAAAGGTTCATTAGTTTCTTCAATTTTTACTTATGACGATGCCGTTGCAAGAGACTATGTAATCGGAGCAGCTTCGCATCACGGTCGAATTTTAGTCGGAAATCGTGAAATGGCAAAACAAAGTACAGGTCACGGTTCACCATTACCAATGTTGGTTCACGGTGGTCCAGGTCGTGCTGGTGGAGGAGAAGAAATGGGTGGTGTTCGAGGCATCAAACATTACATGCAACGTTGTGCTATTCAAGGTTCACCAACAACAATTACAGAAATCACAGGCATTTATCAAGCCAATGCAAAATATAAAGAAGCACCAGAACATCCTTTCAAATATCATTGGGAAGATATTCAACCTGGAATGTCTTTAAAAACTCACAAACGTACTTTCACAGATACAGATATCATCAATTTTGCCAATTTAACTTGGGATCATTTTTACGCACACACTGATATCACATCACTTGAAGGAAGTATTTTCGAAAAAAGAACCGCTCACGGTTATTTCATTATTTCAGCAGCAGCAGGTTTATTCGTTTATCCAAATAAAGGACCAGTTGCCGCAAATTATGGTTTAGAAGACTGTCGTTTTTTGCGCCCAATTTATCATAACGATACAGTTCACGTGCGTTTAACGTGTAAACAAAAAGTAGATAGAGACGTTGCTTCAGCAGAGCATCCAAGTGGAATTGTAAAATGGTTTGTTGAGGTTTTTGATGCGGAAGACGAATTAGTAGCAATAGCAACTATTTTAACGATGGTGCAAAAGAAGCAAGAAGTTTTTGTTGAAATGACTGATGATAAAATCGAAGAATGCATCAACAAACTAACTGAAGATACTAAACCAAAATGGGGAATTTTAACGCCTCAAAATTTGTTAGAACATTTAGAAGAAGGGTATAGAATTATGTCAGGTGAAATTCAAGATTTTGAAATTTCAACACCCGAAAAAATTCTAGATAAAGTACATAATTCATTATATAATTACGATAAATTCCCAATGGGAACTTCTTTTCCAACTATGAAAAAAGGAGAAGTTGAAGCTTTAGTTCATCCCGATTTTGAAACAGCAAAAGCCAAGTTTTTCGAATCTCGACAAGCTTACAAAACTTATTTCAAAGAAAACCCAGAAGCAAAAGTAAAGAATATGGTCTTCGGAGAAATGAACAAATATGCATCGTATCTATTAGAAAGAAAACATTTAAATCATCATTTTGAACAATTCGATTTGATATAAAATAATTAGGAGCTATTTCCTGCTATCCGTTGCAATCTTTTCTTTAAAAAAAAAGAAAAGGATTTCCACTTCTATCTGGGCTAGAATTTAAAGTAAAAAAGAAAATCCGCGATAATCAGTAAAATCTGTGTCATCCGCGTTCAAAAAATAAAAACATGTCACAAGCATACGTAAAACACGAAATACAAAACAACATCGCAACAATTGAGTTCTTTCATCCAGAACACAACTCCTTACCAAGCGATATATTAGCAAAATTAGCCAACACTATCACAGAAGTTGGAAACAACGACGAAGTAAAAGTCATCATCCTAAAAAGTGGTGGAGACAGAACTTTCTGTGCCGGAGCAAGTTTTCAAGAATTAATTTCTATAAACGATGCAGCAACAGGAAAAGTATTCTTTTCAGGATTTGCAAACGTAATCAATGCGATGCGTAAATGTCCAAAATTCATCATCGGAAGAGTACAAGGAAAAACCGTTGGTGGTGGAGTTGGAATCGCAGCTGCAACCGATTATTGTATGGCAACAAAATTTGCTGCCATTAAATTATCAGAATTAAACGTTGGAATCGGACCATTCGTTGTAGCACCAGCCATCGAAAGAAAAATAGGTGTTTCATCCATGTCACAAATTGCAATAGATGCCAATACGTTTTACGAAGCTAATTGGGCAAAAGAAAAAGGTTTATTCGCAAATGTGTATGAGAGCATAGAAGAATTAGATTCAGAAATTCAAAAATTCGCCGAACATTTATGCACCTACAATCCAGAAGCGATGCAAGAAATGAAAAAAGTTTTTTGGAGAGGAACTGAAGATTGGGATAACCTTTTAGCAGAAAGAGCAGCCATCAGCGGAAGATTAGTTTTGTCTGATTTTACAAAAGAAACGTTACAAAAGTTTAAAAAATAATTGTTGTCAGTTATCTGTTATCAGTTCTAATCTGACAACCGACAACCGACAACCGACAACAAAAGAAATGGTTTACGAATTCAAAGGGTTCATCCCAGTAATACACGAAAGTAGTTTCATTCATCCGCAAGCAGCAGTTACGGGAAATGTCATTATTGGAAAAAACGTATACGTTGGTCCAGGAGCAGCCATTCGTGGTGATTGGGGCGAAATCATTATTGAAGATGGATGTAACGTGCAAGAAAATTGTACGATTCACATGTTTCCAGGAAAATCAATGGTTTTGAAAGCTGGAGCACATATTGGTCATGGAGCAATTATTCACGGAGCTAACATTGGAGCAAATTCGATGGTCGGAATGAACGCTGTAATTATGGATGATGTAAATGTAGGCGATGAATGCATTATTGGAGCATTAGCCTTCGTAAAAGCAGGAATGCAAATTCCGAACAGAAAGATTGTAGTTGGAAATCCAGCCACAATTATAAAAGACGTTTCCGATGAAATGATCGAATGGAAAACAAAAGGAACAGCACTGTATCAAAAACTTCCATCAGAATGTTATGAAAGTTTAAAAGCAGTGGAACCTTTAAGAGAAATTCCAGCCAATCGTCCGACACAAGAAGCGTTTTATAAAACATTAGAAGAATTTAAGAATAAGTAATCAGTAATCATTGGTCAGTTTGCAGAGACTTACTGAACACTAAATACTGAACACTGAACACTATAAAAATGATAATAGAATTCAAAATGCCCAAAATGGGTGAAAGCATATCCGAAGCAACGATAATTTCTTGGTTGAAAAACGTAGGAGATTTTATTGATGCCGAAGAAACTATTTTAGAAGTCGCAACCGATAAAGTCGATAGCGAGGTTCCTTCACCAGTTTCTGGAACTATAACCGAAATTCGTTTTCATAAAGACGATGTTGTTGCAGTTGGAACTGTTTTGGCTTTGATAGATGCTGATGGAAAGCAAAAACCTAAAAGCGAGATACAAGAAGTTACGAATACTACAGTCGAGACTCAATCAGAAGTTGCCAAGCAACCAAATACTGAGTTTAAGCAGCTAAAAAGCAATCCAGATGCGTTTCTTTCTCCTTTGATTGTAAGTATTGCTCAAAAAGAAAATCTTTCGTTAGAAGAAGTGCAAAGTATTCCAGGTTCAGGAACAGAGGGACGTATTCAAAAAAGTGATGTTTTCAATTATTTAAAAAACAGAAAATATCCACTCCAATCTAAACCGATAACTGACAACCGACAACCGACAACTTCATCATATCCAAAACCTAAAATCAATTACGTTGAAGGAAAAGACAGTATTGTTGAAATGGATAGAATGCGCAAAATGATTGCGGATCACATGGTCTATTCTAAACAAACTTCACCTCACGTGACATCCTACATAGAAGTAGATGTTACGAATTTGGTGGATTGGAGAAATGCTAATAAAAACAAATTCCTAGAAAAGCATAACGAAAAACTGACATTTACACCAATTTTCATAGAAGCCGTAGCTAAAGCAATTGAAGATTTTCCTTTAATCAATGTTTCTGTGGATGAGAAAAATATCATCGTACATAAAGATATTAATATTGGAATGGCAACCGCTTTGCCTTCAGGAAATTTAATTGTTTCTGTAGTGAAAAATGCTAATGAAAAAAATGTTATTGAGATTGCTAAAGAAGTAAATAATTTAGCTGAAAGTGCAAGAAATAACAAACTAAAACCCGAACAAACTCAAGGAAGTACATTCACGATTTCAAACGTGGGAACTTTTGGGAGTTTAATGGGAACACCAATCATAAACCAACCTGAAGTAGCTATTTTAGCTTTAGGAATCATCAAGAAAAGACCAGAAGTAATCACGACAGAAAAAGGTGATGAAATTGCTATCAGAAGCATGATGTACCTATCTCTATCTTTCGACCATAGAGTTGTTGATGGATTTTTAGGAGGATCATTCTTGAGAAAAGTCGGAGATTATTTAGAACAATTTGATACAAATACAACAATATAAAATATAAACTAAAATGTCTTACAACATAAAAGTTACAAAAATTAAAGAATCAAAAGTTAGTCAAATTGATTTTGATAACATTACAATGGGTTTCAATTTTTCGGATCACATGTTTATTTGCGATTACGAAAATGGTGAATGGCAAAACCCAAGAGTTGAACCTTTAGCATTAATTCCAACGCATCCAGCAGCAATGGCTTTGCATTATGGACAAGCAATTTTTGAAGGAATGAAAGCGACAAAAGGACAAGACGGAACACCCTTGTTATTTCGTCCAGATGAAAATGCTAAACGTTTAAATTTTAGTGCAGACAGAATGGGAATGCCTCAATTTCCAGAAGATTTGTTTGTTGAAGCTTTAAAACAATTCACAGCTATTGAAAAAGATTGGATTCCAACGAAAGAAGGAAGTGCATTATATTTAAGACCTTTTATGTATGCAGACGAACCTTTCATAGGAATGCGAGCTGCAACAAGTTTTAAATTTATAATAATGGGTTCACCAGCTGGACCATTTTTCAGTAAGAAAATTAAATTATTTGCAGAAAAAAAATACGTTCGAGCTGTAAATGGTGGAACAGGAGAAGCAAAAGCAGCAGGAAATTATGCAGCAGCTATTCGACCAACAGAATTAGCAAAAGCAAAAGGATATGATCAAGTATTGTGGTTAGATTCACAAGATTTTGAATACATTCAAGAAGTTGGAACAATGAATATTTTCTTCAAAATAGATGGAAAATTTATTACACCAGATTTATCAGGTTCTATTTTAGCTGGAATCACAAGAATGAGTGTGATTGATTTATTACGCGATAAAGGTTTTGAAGTTACTGAAAGACCAATCAAATTATCAGAAATCAAAGAAGCATCAGCCAACGGAACTCTTGAAGAAGCTTTCGGAGCAGGAACAGCAGTTGGAATTGCAATGGTAGATGAAATCGGAAACGAAGACTTCACTTTAAAATTACCAGATGAAAATCCAGTTTCCAATATGGTAAATGATACGTTAAATGCAATAAAAGTCCAAAAAGAAGAAGATAAATTCGGTTGGATTGTTGAAGCAAAATAGATTAGATTAAAAATAACCCATCTAGGGTTTAAAACCCTAGATGGGTTAAATATAAAAACAAAATGTTAGACAAAAACATATTAAAAAAAGCATTTTCAACCATGGCAACCGCAAAAGCCATGACCGAATTGTACGAAGAAAATTTCAAGATAGTTTCTAAATACGTTCATGCTACATCACGTGGTCATGAAGCAATTCAGATAGCTGTTGCAATGCAATTATTGCCGCAAGATTATGCCTTTCCATATTATCGTGATGATGCAATGTTGCTTGGAATTGGAATGCAACCTTACGATTTGATGTTGCAATTAATGGCGAAAAAAGACGATCCTTTTTCTGGGGGTCGTACTTATTATTGTCATCCAAGTTTGAATGATGTTGATAAACCAAAAATTCCTCATCAATCTTCTGCAACCGGAATGCAAGCTATTCCAGCAACTGGAGCAGCAATGGGTTTTTGGTATAAAGAAAGAACAAATATTGCCGAAGATATTAAAGATAAACCTTTAGTAGTTTGTTCATTAGGTGACGCTTCTGTTACTGAAGGAGAAATTGCCGAAGCTTTACAAATGGCAGCTTTAAAACAATTGCCAATTTTATATTTGGTTCAAGATAACGGTTGGGATATTTCAGCCAATGCAGCCGAAACGCGTGCTCAAAATGCATTTGAATATGCCAAAGGTTTCCACGGAATTGAAGCTATTTCAATAGATGGTGCCAATTTTACTGAAAGTTACGAAGCACTTCAAAAAGTAATTGAAACTATTCGTACAGAAAGAAGACCGTTTTTAGTTCATGCAAAAGTTCCGTTATTGAATCACCATACTTCTGGTGTTCGTATGGAATGGTATCGTGACGATTTGGAAGAAGCACAATCGCGTGATCCATATCCTGTTTTAATACAACAATTATTGGATGCAGGCTTTACACAAAAAGAAATAGACCATGAATTGGCTGTGGCTTCAGCCACTGTACAAAAAGATTTCGAAAAAGCACAACTAGCAGAAGATCCAAAACCAGAAGATTTATTCACAAACGATTTTGCACCAACACCAATTACAGAAGAAGTTGGAGAACGTAATCCTGAACGTGAAGAAAAAGTAGTGATGGTTGATTGTGCTTTGTTTGCTGTCGAAGAAATCATGAGAAAACATCCTGAAAGTTTATTATACGGACAAGATGTTGGTGGACGATTAGGAGGAGTTTTTAGAGAAGCAGCTACATTAGCACAAAAATTCGGAGACGAAAGAGTTTTCAATACACCAATACAAGAAGCATTTATTGTTGGTTCAACGGTTGGAATGTCAGCTGTAGGTTTAAAACCAATTGTTGAGGTTCAGTTTGCTGATTATATTTGGCCTGGTTTAAATCAATTGTTTACTGAGGTTAGTCGTTCGTGTTATTTATCGAATGGAAAATGGCCAGTAAGCATGATTTTGCGTGTGCCAATTGGAGCTTACGGAAGTGGTGGACCTTATCATTCCTCATCTGTAGAAAGTGTTTTAACGAATATTAGAGGAATAAAAATCGCTTATCCAAGTAATGGTGCCGATTTAAAAGGTTTGTTGAAAGCCGCTTATTACGATCCAAATCCAGTGGTGTTTTTAGAGCACAAAGGTTTGTATTGGAGTAAAGTTAAAGGAACAGATGCCGCAAGAGTCAACGAACCGAGCGAAGATTATATGTTGCCTTTCGGAAAAGCGAATATCGTTCAAGAAGTTTGGGAACAAGAAACCACAGAAACTATTTCGATTATTACTTATGGAATGGGAGTTCATTGGGCTTTGAATGCTTCAGCAGATATTAAAAATCAAGTTGAAATCATCGATTTAAGAACATTGTATCCTTTAGATGAAGATGCGATTTTGAAATCGGTTAGAAAAACTAAAAAATGTTTAGTCGTTACTGAAGAGCCAACTAATAATTCTTTTGCAAGAAGTTTAGCCGGTTTAATTCAAGAAAAATGTTTCAAGAATTTAGATGCACCAGTTATGGTTATCGGTTCAGAAAATATGCCAGCGATTCCTTTGAACAGTACTTTAGAATTCACAATGATTCCAAATGTAGATAAAGTAAAAGCTAAGGTTGAAGAGTTGCTTAATTATTAGTGTTCAGTGTTCAGTTTTTAGTGTTCAGTTATTGCATACTAAAAACTGAACACTGTTTGCTTTTTTTTGGAGCTATTTCCAGCTTTCCACTATATCTTTTCTTTTTTAAAGAAAAAAAGAAAAGGATGCCGTTACAATCTGGGCTAGGGCAGTAGTCTTCAAAATAATAATTTTGTGCAAATTGCCAACTAAAATCTGCCAACTCAAAACTAATTACTCCACTTTCTCGACTGGAACAACAGGTTTAGGAATGCTGTCACTTTTAACAGGTGCATTTATAGGAGTTACACCATCTTCATAAATAGTTTCTTCTAAATCTTCTGATTTTTTACCAACATTTATTTCAGGATTTTCTTGATTTCCTGTGACTTTTATGGGAATTCCAATTATTCCTAATGGTGGTAATCCAACACGCATTTTTAAATTAAGATTTCCGTCTAAGCTGCTTTGTCCTTCAAAACGCAAACGAAATCCTGAAACTTTAAATTTAAAGCGTTCAATCGTTAATAAATTATTTTTGATGGTTGATTTGATGTCAACTTTTGTAATATCAGGATCTTTAATATCTGGATTTTCTGTTCTTGAAGCTACTGTGTTTAGTAATTTGAATCCTTTCATTTTGACATGCTTCACAGAAAGTGTTCCTTTTCCTTCTAGCGATGGCATTACTGGTTCCATTTGGTTGTTTAAAACTCCTTTTATAACGTAATCAATTGAAACGATTCCTTCTGCATTTTCTGCTGCGGTTACGATTTCTTTGAATAATTTTATTTCGTTGTAAGCTCTTTTGATGTCAAAATTATTGGCTTTAATAGTGTAATCAAAATAAGCTTTTTCTTTGCCTTCATTTTTATAAGTTCCGTTCATCAGAGCTGTTGCACCAATTATTCCTAAAGTACCATTTTTTAAAGAAGCCATTCCTTTTTGCATTTGAACGATTCCTCCTAAATTTTCAATGATAATGTCATCGTACTTGACTTTTTTAGCTTTAGTTTGAATAGTTACATCCAAATTTGTTGGAATTTCAATTACACCAGAAACTGATGATGAAGTTGTTTTTTCTTCCGATTTTATAACTTCAGTTGGCATGAATTCATTAATATTCAAGTAATTTGAGGTCAGGTTGAAGTTTCCTTTTAATATTTCTTTATCAGATAAATAAAAATTAATTACATTCAAAACATAACCATTCATCGCAATGTCGGATTGTCCATATTTTCCTTTAAAATCTGAAAAATTCATTTTTTCATGATTGAAAGTGAAAAGTCCTTTCTCAATTAAAAATGGTTTAGGAAGTAATTCGCTTGTCGTTTGAATGTTAGTTAGATCAAGTGTTCCGCTATTTTTTAAATTTTGATGATTTCCTTTAGTAGCATCACTTTGTTTTCCAGCTAAAGAAAGATCAGCTTTAATAATTCCGTTTATATCTAATCCTTTTTGCGCAAAAACTTTATAAATAGGAGCAAGGTTGATAGTTCCTTTGGCTTTTACGTCATAATTTAAATCTGAGAAATCTTTGAATGAAGCATTCATAGTAAAAGGTTCGTTTTCAAAAGTAAAAGTTGCAGGTGAAATTGTTAAACTTGCATCTTTGAAGTCAGAAGTAGGGCAATTTAAATCAGCTTTAAAGTTGATTTTTTCAATAGCTTTTGGATAATAAGTGGTTTTTATTGAGCCATTAGTTAAATTAAAATATCCTTTTGTAATTGGGAATTTTTTCTCTTTTGCATTGTAAATTCCATTGGAAACAATATCTGTATCTAGTTTTCCAGTGATATTCATGTTTGGAATTTGTAATGCATCAGAAAGTATTTTTAAATCAATTTTTGATTTTATTTTAGTATCTATGTTCATGCTATTTCCAAAACCTTCTGTTTTTAAAATAGCACTTAATTTGTTTTTATTGATATCAAAGTACAATGAATCCAGTTGAATTGATAGTTGATTCATATCAAGATTTGGAAGTTTGGTATCCAAATTAAGATAAATATTTTCAACAGGAAAAGGAGCTTTTCCGTTTTTCACGAAACCATTTCTCACGTTAATTTTAAAGCGAACTTCTGGATTTATGTTTTCTGCGGCAATGTATTTCCCTTTTAAAGAAAAAGAAGCTGAAGTTGTACCTTTCATTATGGTTTGGCTTTTCCATGAAATGTATTCAGCTGGTAAAGCTGTAAATAAGTCATCCAAATTACTGTTTTCGGTTTTTAAATTGAAATCCATATCATAACCATTTGAGAGGAAATTAAAATATCCTTTAAATTCAACAGGTAATTTATTAATGATTAGGTCGTTTTTTTCGAACACAAACGCTAAGGAATTGGTGTTTATTTTCGTAATTAAATCAGCTTTTACAGCTTTGTTTTTTAAATATTCATTAGAGTCGTAAGTGAAGTTTAAATTTTCAATACTTGCAGATGTTGTCAGGCTAAAATTAACATCTAAAAGATTACCTTTTCCTTTATAGTTAAAGCCTTTAGCTTCTATTAACATTTTGGTTGAAGCATCGTTATATATAAGTTCACTATTTACAATTTGAATGTTTTTTAAATTTAAAGAAGCTGTACTATCATCAGTAACAGATGTTTTAGTTGCTTTATATACGTTGTAATTAGCTTCTCCTTTTTTATTTACTTGAACGTTAATTTTGGCGTTATCTATGAAAATTTTATCAATTTGAGCTTCACTCCCAAAAAGCATACTTGGAATATCTATACCAAAACCAATTTCTTTAGCCGTAATTAATGATTGTTTTTCAAATGGAGCAGAACCATTAAGTGAAAATTCATCTAAAGTCAAAGTCAAAGAAGGGAAATGGTTGAAAAAGGATAAATTAGAATCTTTAAAATTCAATTCACCTTCCAAATTTTCATTGGCAAATAGTTTGACTTTTTCGGTAATTGTATCAGCAAAAATAAGAGGTAGAATGATCAATATTCCTAGAATACTAGTTAACGATATTCCTAAGATTTTAAGAGCCTTTAGGAATAATTTTTTCTCTACTGCCATTGTGATATGAATTTTTGCAAAGGTATGATTATTCGGTAATAAATTTAAAAAAATAATAGCTGCTGAATAATAAAAAACCGTAACCTCATTGTTGCATGAAATTACGGTTTAGTATATTTATTTCTAATCAATTCTAAATGTTGTCTATTTTATTATAGGTGGATATTGTTCTAGAATCTTATCTACAAACTCTTTGATTCGTTCGTCTTTTTTGTTTGTGTCTTTGGTTAAATAGCCACTTCCTTCCCCTTGCCAAATCATTTCTTTTGATTTTCCATCGAAGATATCTATGAATAGAGTTCCTTCTGGAGTTGAATAAACTCTGTTATAGTTCATTCCCCAATAAGGATTCCAACCCCAACCGAAGCCCATTCCCCATGAATTGTTGTTGTACACATCAACACGTTCGCTTTCTTTTGTAAAAATGCTAATTAACATGTCAGGATTGTTAGATTTCGAAAAACCTTTAGCACTCATGGCATCATCAATAGAGTTTAATATTCTTTTTTTATCTAAATCAGAAATTTCGACTTTATCAATACTTGCTTTTACATAAGCATACGTTTTGTATTGATTGAAATCTACTTTTTTATCATAATCAGCATTTACTCTCACGGAACTGCATGAAGCTAGTACGAAGAGCATAAATAATGGAATTAATTTTAGTGTTTTCATAACTTTTTGATTTTTGGATTGTTTGATAGTTCGATTAATCGAATCATCTAAAAATCGAATCATCTATTTTTCGAACAAATGGTCTTCCACTATATTAGGGATGGTAACTTTCAATAAAGGTTGCGTCTCCATAGCTCTTTTTATAGCAAAAATAGCTCCTTCGTTTCTTGCCCAGTTTCTTCTTGAAATTCCGTTGTTTACATCCCAGAAAAGCATTGAGGCTAAGCGTCTTGAAGCTTCTTTACTACCATCAAGAACCATACCAAATCCACCGTTAATTACTTCTCCCCAACCAACTCCACCACCATTGTGAATGGAAACCCATGTTGCACCACGGAAGCTATCACCAATTACATTTTGGATAGCCATATCGGCTGTGAAACGAGAACCGTCATAAATATTTGAGGTTTCTCTGTATGGTGAATCGGTTCCTGAAACATCATGATGATCTCTTCCTAAAATTACAGTATCAATTTCTCCATTTGCGATGGCTTGGTTGAAAGCTTCTGCAATTTTTATTCTTCCTTCTGCATCAGCGTAAAGAATTCTGGCTTGAGAACCAACGACCAATTTATTTTCTTGTGCGCCTTTAATCCATTGAATGTTATCGGCCATTTGTTGCTGAATTTCTTCTGGAGAATTTTTCATCATTTCTTCTAAAACATCACAAGCAATTTTATCTGTTTTGGCTAAATCTTCTGGTTTTCCTGAAGCACAAACCCAACGGAATGGTCCAAATCCATAATCAAAACACATGGGTCCCATAATGTCTTGTACATAACTTGGGTATTTGAAATCGATTCCATTTTCTGCCATAATAGCAGCTCCAGCACGAGAAGCTTCCAGTAAAAAAGCATTTCCGTAATCGAAAAAATACGTTCCTTTTGCTGTGTGTTTGTTTATTGCATCTGTATGTCTTCTTAATGTTTTTTGAACTTCTTCTTTGAATTTTGATGGGTTGTTTGCCATCATTTCATTAGATTCTTCGAATGTGAATCCAATAGGGTAGTAGCCACCAGCCCAAGGATTATGTAGTGAAGTTTGGTCTGAGCCTAAATCAATATGTAAATTTTCTGTATCGAATTTTTCCCAAACATCTACAATATTTCCAAGATAAGCGATTGAAACCACTTCTTTGTTTTCTAATGCTTTTTTAACTCTTGGCACTAATTCGTTAATATCTTCAACTACTTCGTTAATCCAACCTTGTGAATGACGAATATGTGTTATTTTTGGATTTACTTCAGCGCAAACTGTAACACAACCTGCAATGTTTCCTGCTTTTGGTTGCGCTCCAGACATTCCACCTAATCCAGAAGTTACGAATAGTCCTCCTTTTGGTGATTTTTTAATTTTTCTAAATCCGTTTAAAACGGTGATGGTTGTTCCGTGTACGATTCCTTGTGGGCCAATGTACATATAACTACCTGCTGTCATTTGTCCGTATTGAGAAACCCCTAAAGCATTCATTTTTTCCCAATCATCTGGTTTTGAATAATTAGGTATAACCATTCCGTTTGTAACTACAACTCTTGGGGCATCTTTATGACTTGGATATAAACCCATTGGATGTCCAGAATACATGGTTAAGGTTTGTTCGTCTGTCATTTCAGACAAATATTGCATGGTTAAAAGATATTGTGCCCAATTTTGAAACACTGCACCATTTCCACCATAAGTAATTAATTCGTGAGGATGTTGTGCTACTGCATAATCCAAATTGTTTTGAATCATTAGCATAATAGCTTTTGCTTGTTCGCTTTTTCCTGGGTATTCAGAAACCGGACGTGCTTTCATTTCGTAATCTGGACGAAAACGATACATGTAAATTCTTCCGTACTTTTCTAATTCTTCTTTAAATTCAGGAAGTAGAATAGCGTGATGTTTTGGTTCAAAGTAACGCAAGGCATTCTGTAGGGCTAATTTTTGTTCAGCATCCGAAAGGATTTCTTTTCTTTTTGGTGCGTGATTTATTTCCGTTTCATATGGTTTTACCTTTGGTAACTCATTTGGAATTCCTTGTTGTATTTGTTCTTTGAAAGTCATTTTATTTTGGATTTTCGGATTTTCGGATATTGGATTTTCGGATTTTTTGGTCTGAATATCTGCTATCTGAACATCTGGTTTCTTAATTTCTCCTGTTTTTTTATCATATCCATAAGCACAATGTCTGCAACCGCTTTTGCAACAATAGCCTCTTTTTAGATGGTATTTTTCGGTAAAACACTTGTATCCTTCGGGTGTGTAATAGAAGTCTTTACCTTCAATTAAATTATTTGGATCAATTGTATTGTTCATAGCTACAAATCACATTTATGATTGATACAAAATTAATTATTTTAAGGTGATTCTTTCTTTCCCAAGGCAAAAATATTAAATTTAGAAAAAATTTAGCAACTTTGCACCAAATGATAGTACTAGTTTTTAAATATTTAACCCCAAAGTGGGTGAGAGGGATTACGATTTTTCCATTTATAGTGCTTTCTTATAAGGAAGATAAGAAGAATTTGATTTTGATCAATCATGAAAAAATTCATATTAGACAACAAATTGAACTTTTGGTAATACCTTTTTTTCTTTGGTATGGGCTGGAATTTCTTGTCCGATTACTACAATATAGAAATTCAAAAGAAGCTTATTTGAATATTTCATTTGAACGAGAAGCTTATCAAAATGAAAAAAACCTTGATTATTTAAAGCAAAGGTCTTTTTGGGATTTTATTAAATTTCTGTAGGCTTAAAGAATTTTATTGTTTTTTTGTTTCATTAGAAGTTGGGTTGTTTGTTAATTATTTAACATTTTTAGGCAATAAGGTACCAAGTTTCTATGGAGTTTCTATGGAGTATCTATTGAGTATCTATGGAGTATCTTTGGGAATGATGAATTTATGGTTTAAGTTAATTTGTGATTATTTTTTTTGTATAAAAAAACCTTCACTAATTAAAGCAAAGGTTTTTTGAATTTTATTAAATTTCTTAAGTCTTAAAGAATTTTTCTTGTTACTTTAATTCCTTCAGATGTTACTATGTTTATAATTAACACTTGATCTTGAATGTTATTTATGTCAATTGAAATAGCATTAGCATTGATTTTAGATTTTTCAGCCAGTAATCTTCCTCTTACATCATACACCTTTACATCATCCATAATTTCATTTCCTGAAACGATTTCAATAATATTTCTATTT
>TARA_R110000850_G_scaffold277144_2_pt1 | contig 160417 bp, 156 predicted proteins | sample TARA_R110000850 | Tara Oceans TARA_R110000850 (sample SAMEA4397586) | marine metagenome | biome: Polar Biome; feature: [SRF] surface water layer (ENVO:00010504); material: water (ENVO:00002006), including particulate matter (ENVO:01000060) such as... | depth 5 m | reverse complement strand
CCGCCATCACTTAGTCGAGGTCGGAGGCGTCCATACCATCTCCTTGATTATTTGTTTATTTAAGATAAGCAGGCGGATACAGAGCGTCAAGGAGAAACCGACGCAAGGATTCCGCACTGCGGAATTCATGCGTCGGCCGGGCGGCGTGCTCCGTCTCTGGTCACTGGGGCGACGGTGCCGGCTTATTGTTTGAATTCATTTCGTCTACGGCTTTAATAATCGCGTCAAGCGCATTCTTTTCAAGAATGAGCCCACAGTGATTAACGCCTGGGAGCAGTGCTACCGGGATGTCTGCGTTGCCATTCTGGAACACCTCTTCAAAGCGGTCGGTGTGAAAGGCTTCGTCATGCGTACCCGCCATGACACGCATGGGTTGTTTTACAGCTTGAATCGTTGCCTGGTAATCCGCCTGCGGCCGATAGTTCTGAGCTAGATTGAAAGAGTATTCCCTAGTTAAATATTCAGGTGCATTATCGGGAAGAGCAAACCGCATGACCGTAAGGTGATTGAACGTATCAATGCCCAAGCGATTGAGCAACAGGATGGCAATGTGTCTTGGTAAGCCAATTTCGACCCAGCCGCCACTGTTGGGGCGCTGCGTGGGTGCATCCTGATTGATAAAAGGCGACAGCAACAGATAGTTGTTGAACAAGCTCTGGTGAGGGTTGCCCGCCAAGCGCAACGCAAAGCCCCCACCGGAGGAAAAGCCGACTAATGTCGACGGCGCTGTCGGGTCGACGACATTCATGAAGTCTTTCAGGTCATTTTCTAACTGGCCAATATAGGCAATATCGCCTTTGGTGTTTGTCGTTCCGTGTCCACGCATGTCCATAGCATAGACGGTATAGTTTGCTTTGCTTAGTGCTTGCGCCAGGGGGGTGCATGCTATCGCTACTTGCACCCGAACCGTGCAGGAGCACAACGCTTCCTTTTGCCGGTTCGTGGTTGGCAGAATACCTTCGATAGGTTAAGCGACTTCCATCGCGTGCGTTCCACCATCAGCGTACAACAGTAAATTCATTGACCGATACGCTTAAGAAAACAGTCTAGCTAAACAACTTTGGCGTTTTCTGCGAAAATCAGACCACTGATTATTTAGTAGATATGATTTCCACAGGAGACAGCATGCTATTCCCCACCACTATTGTTGGTAGTTATCCGCAGCCCGATTGGCTGATTGATCGTGAAAAACTGGCTGGTCGCTTTCCGCCGCGTGTGCGTGCCAAAGAGCTTTGGCGCATTCCCGAGGCTTACCTGCACGAAGCCATGGAAGACGCCACCATTGTCGCCATTCGGGCACAAGAGCGTGCCGGGCTGGACATCATTACCGACGGTGAAATTCGTCGTGAGAGTTATTCAAACCGTATCGCCACTGCGCTGGATGGCGTCGATATCGACAACCCCGGTACTGCACTGGATCGCTCGGGACACCCGAACCCGGTCCCGCGCATTGTGGGCAAAATCCGACGCATCAAGCCGATAGAAGTTGAGGATCTGTTATTCCTTAAAAAGAACACCGATCGTAAAGTAAAAATTACGGTGCCCGGGCCGTTCACCATGTTGCAGCAGGCACAAAACGATTTCTATGCGTCGGAAAAAGAAGCGGCTATGGATTATGCCGCCGCGCTGAATGAGGAAATCAAAGACTTGTTTGCCAACGGGGCAGATATTGTTCAGGTTGATGAGCCTTACATGCAGGCTCGCCCTGAAAAAGCCCGCGAGTATGGTGTCGAGGCCTTGAACCGCGCGTTGGAAGGTGTGCAGGGCCAAACCGCCGTGCATATTTGCTTTGGTTACGCTGCAGTCATTCATGCGCGCCCAAGCGGGTACGATTTTCTGCCGGAATTGAATCAATGCTCTTGCAATCAGATTTCCGTGGAAACCGCACAGTCGAATCTGGATTGCACGGTGCTGGAAACGTTGGGCAACAAGCAAATTATGGTGGGCTGCCTCGATTTAAGCGATATGACGGTGGAAACGCCCGAGTTGGTGGCCGAGCGTGTTCGCAAAGCACTCAAGCATATCAAGCCCGAGCAGGTTATTCTGGCGCCCGACTGCGGCATGAAGTATCTGCCTCGTGAAGTCGCCGATGGCAAGTTGCAGGCTATGGTTAAAGCGGCCGAAATTTTGCGCAAGGAATATGCCTGATTAATGCAAAAGAAGAAAGGCCCGGTCGTATAAACCGGGCCTTTCTGGTTTTCGCCGGCCGTGCTGCGTTAGGCGAAACAGCACGGTTGACGAAATTTACATGGGCATCACGACCGTATCAATAACGTGAATGACACCGTTGTCGGTTTGGATGTCGGTTTGTACAACCGTTGCGTTGTCCACCATCACCTTGCCGTCTTTCACACTCACTGTAAGCGGGCTGCCTTGAACGGTTTTGACTTCACCAGGTTTAATATCGGCGGCCATTACTTTGCCGGGTACCACATGGTAAGTCAGCACACCGGTTAACGCGGCTTTGTCTGCAATTAGTGCGTCAAGTTTGTCTTTCGGAATTTTGGCAAAAGCGTCATCGGTTGGGGCGAAGACGGTGAACGGACCCGGCCCTTTCAGTGTTTCAACCAAACCCGCAGCCTCAACAGCGGTAACCAGCGTGTTGAAAGAGCCGGCTGATTTTGCGGTATCCACGATATCGGCAGCGGAGGCCGTGCCAACGGCGAAAGCAAGAGACATTCCCATTAAAAAGCGTTTCATCATTAACTCCTTTGGTGAACTAAACCAAGTGTTGAACTAACCAACCCAGCGCACTTGTACCGGGTATGGTTCGTAATTTAGGTTTATTTTCTTTATTTGTCCATGTTTTGAATCGTTTTAACCTAAATAAATCGGTTCAAAATAGGTTCAATAAGTAAGAAATATTTAAGGAAACGTATCCATGTTCAACGTCAGCAATACTATTCGCGGCACTATTTCGGCCTTGTTTATTTACCCCGTTAAGTCGTGCGCCGGTCTGAAACTAAGCCAAACCACAGTGCGGTCAACCGGGTTGGCGTTAGATAGGGAATGGATGGTGGTGGATACAAATGGTCACTTCCTCACGCAACGGGCCCACCCGCGCATGGCGTTGATCCAGCCGCACCTGAATGCGGTGGAGGGCGTTGATGGTTTAACTCTGTCGGCAACGGGAATGAATGACCTTGCGCTCATTGCACCGGACAGCCCTGCCTCCTTAATGGTGAAGGTTTGGCGTGATTCAGTGCCGGCATTGGATATGGGCGATCAAGCGGCAGAGTGGTTGAGTGAGTTTCTTGGAACAGCTTGTCGTTTGGTGCGCTTCGATAAGCGTGAGCGTCGTATTTGCGACCCTGAGTGGACGCGAAATAAGGAGACGTCCACTCACTTTGCCGACGGCTTTCCGTTGTTAGTGTTAAGTGCTGCAGCCATTGCGCACTTGAACCGCCGCATGAGCGAGGCAGGGCGCGCGACGGTTGATGTGTCCCGGTTTCGTCCCAACATTGTGGTGAGTGACTGGCCGGCGCACCTGGAGGATGAGGTGTCCGGGTTAGCTGCGCAGGACGTTGCATTGCGTTTCGTGAAGCCTTGCACCCGGTGTGCGATTCCCGATATTGATCCACTTACCGGGCTGGTGACGAATCGGGTAAATGATATTTTGCGCGACTACCGGCGCGATGCACGCATGAAAGGGGCACTGACGTTCGGCATGAATGCGGTGATTACGCGCGGCGTGGGTGAAACATTGAAAACCGGGCAGGTGGTATACAGCGACGACCCAGTTTAAACGGTGGTGCTGGCCCGCCAGAATACTTGTTGAACACCGGGTGTTTTCTTCATTTTTCCCATGAGTGTGTCCAGTTCCGTTCCCTGCAGGGACACAGGAAGCAAACTGGTTTCAATTTCCGTGCGTTGTTCACTGAACGCTTTTATCTCCATGTCACGGAACGGTGGGCCCACTGTGCCCAGTGCTTTTTCCAGGGCCGATAACACGGCATCACTTTGTTCTTCATGTGTAATGACGTGAATTGAGTAGGTCACCTCCACCTCGTCTGGATGCAACGGCCGTCGGTTGATGCGGTTTACGGCAGGGCGCAATAGTGTGTTTGCAGCCAAAACAAACAGTGCGCCCAGTATGGCCTCGGGTAAAAGATCGGCACCTGCCGCGCATCCCACTGCCGCTGATCCCCAAAGAGTTGCCGCCGTGTTAATGCCGCGGACATTCCCTTGTTCGCGCATAATGACCCCGGCGCCAAGAAAGCCGACGCCGGACACCACATACGCCAGCACTTGCAAGGTGCCTGGAGATCCGCCGTGAATCTGATGAAAGCGCATGGCCGTGTCAACAAAAAGCGCCGCCCCCACTGCCACCAGGACATTGGTTCTTAAGCCTGCTGTACGAAGGCGAAATTGTCGCTCAAGGCCAATTGCCCCGCCCAGGATAAAGGCGGCAACAAGGCTGACCAGGGAATCAAGAAAAGGGGTTGTCTCGAAATAGGCAAATGCTTGCATAATAGGACTTCAAACCAAGTTGCCTCTATTGTAAGCACCAGCGTTTAACTGATGTGGTCTCCGACGAAATGCAGGTGCCGCCGCGAACCGTGAATACGCTATGGAACGTGTTGACGCGACTTGTTGGGGCGTCGCGGAGCAGGATCTGGGCAAGTTCCTGCAAAAGCGGGGTTAGTTGGTAATTACCCTTTGATTTTTTTGCCAAAACCTTGAACTAGGCTTAGTTCCGACATTTCCCAAGTTGCTTGGCCTGCCAACGCGAGACGCAAATATTTCCATGCAGAGCGAGAGTGTTCTACAGACATGAATTGGGCGCGGGTTCCTTCGCGGGCGCGAATGGCTTCAGCAACTGCTCTGTGCTGTTCATTCGAATGTTGCAAGATGGCTTTGATTCCGGGGAAGTCTGTTTGTGATGATTTAACGAAAGCGTTCGGTGCAGCAAACGGTAAAGTAAGTACGCGTTCTAAGGAGCGTTTGAGCATGGTGCTTTGCGATGCATCGACTAATAGCTCGTGGAATCTGTCGTTGAGTTCGACATAAGCATCAAGATCTTCGGCTCGTTCAAGTGTGCTCACGACAGTGTCCAGTTTTTTGACGCAGTCGTCCAGTGCGTCAAGAATTTCCAAACTAACGCCTCGTTCGGCCGCATATCTTGCGGCCAATCCTTCCAAGGTGCCACGTATTTCGATTGTTTCGGAAACGTCACGCATTGAAAAGCCGCTAACTACAAACCCGCCGGATGAAAGCGGTTCAATAAGCCCTTCTTCCTTTAGTTGCATTAAGGCCATGCGCGCCGGTGTTCGCGAAACACCGAACTCTCTTGCGAGAAACGTTTCAGAGACGCGCTCCCCTGCACGCATTACACCGTCGACAATTAAGCCTCGCAACCCCAATACGGCTTTCAGAGTTTGTGATTGGCGAGAACTTTTTTGCATATCGGCCCCTTTTGCGTCATGGCGGTCTTTAAGTATTTCGGACTTGCAAGTTTTAACACAAGTGCATTTTCATATTGCATTCTATATGTATACATAAAATACAAAAAAACTTATTTAATTTAAGGGTTAATACTAGTTTTTAAAGATATATGTATACATTCATAATTCAGGCGCATACATTTTTTATTTTAATAAGAGTGGAGACATCATGATCAAAAAAATTGGAAGAGTAGTTTTTGCGGCTGCAGCTTTCGCGTTAAGTTTGACGACTGCTGGTGCAGAGGTGGTGAAGGTCGGGGTTATCGGGCCTTTTTCGGGGCCTTTTGCCGGTGCGTTTGGCACTCCGTTTAAACAAGGTATTGAGGCCTATGTCGAGATGCACGGTACAAAGGCGGGGGGTAATGAGGTTGAGTTTATCTATCGAGATCTAGCTGGCCCTGATCCACAAAAAGCTCGAAGCTTGGCACAGGAATTGGTTGTCAAGGACAAGGTTCAATACCTGGCAGGGGTTGTATTTACTCCAAATGCCCTTGCAATTGCACCATTGTCCCAAAGCGCCGAAATTCCATTGGTGATTTTCAATGCGTCCACATCGGTAGTAGTTTCAAAGTCCGATTATTTCGTTCGCACATCAAATACATTGCCTCAGGTTACGGTACCGGTTGCGCAGTACGCACTCGACCAAGGCGTTAAAACCGTCGTGACGATTGTTTCTGATTATGGTCCTGGCATCGATGCAGAAAAAGCGTTTACGAAAACATTGGAAGGCGGTGGTGGTAAGGTGATAGAGCAAATCAGGATGCCGCTCAACACAACCGATTTTGGACCTTTTTTGCAGAAAATAAGATCAATCAAACCGGATGCTTTATTTACTTTCTTGCCCTTTGGTCCACCCACTTTCGGGTTTGTAAAGGCTTATAACGATAACAAGTTGAAAGACGAAGGTATCAAGTTTCTGGGTACGGCAGAAACACAGGAAAGTGACCTTCAGGCATTGGGTGATGGTGCCATCGGTTTGGAAACGGCATATTTTTATTCTGGAGCTCACGAGACTAAAGAGAATGATGCATTCAAAAAAGCGTTGAAAAAAGTTGATCCAGATGCAATAGCGAACCCAGCGACTGTCTCTGCGTTTGATGGTACGCATGTGCTTTATAAGATGATTGAAGCCACGAACGGTCAAGCTAATGGTTCTGAGGCTGTCAATGCGGTGAAAGGGTTGTCGTGGGAAAGTCCACGAGGTCCTGTCACTATCGACTCAAAAACCCGTGACATTATTCAAAATGTGTATATGCGCCGTGTGGAACGAGATTCTAATGACATGTTGATAAATCGCGAGTTCAAAGTTTACGAAGCCCAACCCGATCATGGTTTGACGCTCGGTGATTGATTCTACGAATAGCCATGTTTGAATCATGAAACGGTGTGAGGTAACGGGTGGAATTGATTACAAGTATTTTGATTGATGGATTGGCCTACGGAATGATTCTTTTCATCATTTCCGTAGGTTTGTCTATCACTATGGGGCTTATGCGAGTGGTGAACCTAGCACATGGTGTTTTTGCCATGCTGGGAGGGTTTTTCACTGTCGCGATTGGGGCTTGGCTAGGGTTGCCGGTCGAGCTGTCTGCATTGCTCGCCATTGTGGCAGTCGGGATATTGGCCTTGCCTTTGGAAAAATTCATCTTTCGGCTTATTTATGGCCGGAGCGAGTTACAGCAGGTGCTGTTAACGATTGGCCTGGTGTTTATTGGTATTGCGGCTACCGGTACGTTATTTGGCAACGCGCTTACTGCAATTCAGCTTCCGTTGTACATGCAACAGTCGATTGATATTGGGTTTCGTGTCGTTCCTGCGCATCGAGTTGCAGTGGTGATTGCCGGCTTTGCAGTTTTGGCAGGGTTATGGTGGCTATTTACTCGTACGCGTTTTGGAATAAATATCCGGGCTTCCGTTGACAAGGCTGATGCTGCCGAAGCTGTAGGCATTGACACATCAAAGGTGTATCAGTTGGGATTCATGCTTGGTGCGGCTTTGGCGGCATTGGGTGGCATTCTAGGTGCTGAGCTGCTTCCAATAGAGCCTTATTACCCCTTGAAATATTTGGTGCTGGTTCTCGCTATTGTTGCAGTCGGGGGAATGGGCAGTGTGTTTGGCTCATTTCTAGCAGCTCTTATATTGGGAACGGTCGAGACAGCCGCGAAGTATCTTATGCCTGAAGTTGCTTCCATTGTGTTTTATCTAACTATGTTAGCGGTTCTAAGCTGGCGTCCGCAAGGGTTGTTCGGGAGAAGTGGATGACAATAATGAAAAATAAAATGGTCGGTTTCCCTGAAGTCAGCTTGTTGGTAATGGGGCTGGCGGCCATGTGGCTGATGCCCAATGACTTAAGCTTCCTTACCCGGATAATCACTTCGGCTCTCTTTGTGCTGTCTCTAGACCTCGTGTTGGGCTACGGGGGGATCGTGACATTGGGGCATGCCGCTTTCTTCGGTGTAGGAGCTTATGCGGCAGGTGTATACGCGATTAGCATCTCAGGTGAACCCTTAACCGGGCTGCTGGTAGGTGGAGTTGTGGGAGGTCTAGTCGCCTTGGTGACGGGTGCGTTGCTGTTAAGAACGCACGGCCTAACGTGTTTGATGATGACTATTGCTATTGCTCAGATTCTTCTTGAGGTTCTGAACAAATGGCGCAGTGTCACCGGGGGTGATGACGGTCTGTCGGGTATTGTTGTCGAGCCTATTTTTGGAGTGTTTGAGTTTGATTTCATGGGGCGCACAGGTTTTGTGTATAGCCTTGTAATTCTTGTTGTTTGTTTTTGGATAATGCGCAAATTGGTTAGCTCTCCTTTTGGACTGACTTGTGTGGGGATTCGTGAGGATCGGTTACGTATGACAGCACTGGGCTGTAATGTGTATCTGCACGCTTTGGTAATGTACGTCGCGGGCGGGGTGTTTGCCGGAATCGCCGGTGCCCTCATGGCACAAACAACGCAGGTCGTGGGGCTGAGCAGTTTAGGTTTTACCTGGTCCGCAGAGGCCTTAGTCATGCTGGTATTAGGCGGTATGGGTCATTTGTGGGGCGCGGTCATTGGCACCATTTTGTTTATGGTAGTTCATCATTTTGCGTCTGCAATCGATCCTTTTCAATGGATGTTTGTCATCGGGGGCCTTTTGGTTGCGGTCGTGCTTTTGTTCCCGCAGGGGCTCGCCCAAGCGGGCATCGGAATGTTTCAGAAAATTTTTGGGTATGGTCGCATTGCTGAGGAGAAGTCATGACCGAGGCCCTGAAAATCGAAAATTTGTGCCGTAATTTTGGGGCATTGCAAGTCACTGATGATGTTAGCTTTTGTCTGGAAAAGGGCGCAAGGGTGGCTTTGATTGGTCCTAACGGCGCTGGAAAAACAACATTGGTGAACTTGATCGCGGGCAGCTTGTCTCCGAGCTCCGGTCGCATTTATCTTCATCAGCAAGATATTACTCACATGGCTCAAGCTGCGAGGGTTCATTCGGGACTGGTTCGTACTTTTCAGGTCACGCGGCTTTTCAATGAGCTAACGGTTGAAGACAACATTCGCATGGCTATTGTTCAACATCATAAACAATCGTTTCGGCTTTTTTCGCCTCTAAGAAAATTAGCCAATCTTGATTCTGAGTTGCAGCATGTAGTGGACATGATGCAACTTAATGACGTTGCGCGGCGCCACGTACGAAATTTGGCTTATGGTGAACAAAGGTTAGTGGAAATTGCTATGGCTTTAGCGCTGAAACCCAGGGTCTTATTACTTGATGAGCCTGCCGCGGGCGTACCGCAAAGTGAAAGTGATGTGGTAATGAGAGCTATATCTGAGTTGCCAGAGGAGATTGCGATTCTGTTCATTGAGCATGACATGGATTTGGTCTTTCGATTTGCACACCGGATATTAGTGCTGGTTTCCGGGGCTTTGTTACTTGATGACACACCGGAAGCTGTGGCTGCGGATGAGCGCGTTCACAAGCTTTATTTAGGAGAGGCGGCATGACGAAAGTGGCGTTTCAACTTAACAACGTGAGCGCAGGTTATGGTCACACAACTGTTATTGAAAACATTGATTTTGCGGTTTGCCCGGGAGAAAAACTCGGGATTATTGGTCGTAATGGTGCGGGTAAAACCACCACTCTGGCTACAGCGATGGGCCTTACGCGCCTGCGCTCAGGCACGATCTATTTCAATGGTAGGGACGTATCCTCAGCTCGACCAAGCATGCGGGCGACGATGGGTTTGGGTTATGTTCCGCAAACGCGCGACATTTTTCCGTCTTTGACGGTGGAAGAAAACCTTAAGGCGGGCATTAGAAGAAAATCCTCCACTTCCGAAGCGTCATTGCTTGCTGAGGCTTATCAACTGTTCCCTCGATTGAACGAACGTAAAAATAATTGGGGGAATGAGCTATCCGGCGGCGAGCAACAGATGCTGTCTATCGCTCGCGCATTGATGGGGCAGCCTTCTGTCCTTTTGCTTGATGAGCCGCTGGAAGGCTTGGCCCCCGTCGTTGCTCAAGAGGTGATGGCCGCTATTCGCTTCCTGACCGGGAAAAGGGGGATCGGAATAGTTCTTGTTGAGCAACATGTGGAATTGGTTTTGGATTTCAGCACAACGATTTTGGTGCTAGAGCGTGGGCAAGCTGTTTACTATGGTTCTACGGCTACGTTGAAAAATGAACAACGTCAAATACTCGATTTATCTATCGGATTAAAGAAGGTGCCTGCGAGCGCCGGGCTTTAAGCAAACTGTATGGGAGTGATGTAAATGTATATTCAAAATGCTTGGTATATCGCCGCTTGGAAACATGAAGTGAGCCAAAAACCATTTGCGCGTCGTATTTGCAATGAGCCGATTGTGCTTTTTCGTGACAAGTCGAATAAAATTTGGGCCGTTGAGGATCGTTGCTGTCATAGAGGGGCGCCGCTTCGTTTTGGAAAGGTTGTTGATAGCGGCTTGCAATGTGGCTATCACGGTTTGGTTTTTGACGGCAAGGGACATTGCGCGGATATCCCAGGCCAGCAAAACATTCCCGCTAAAGCTCGTATTCGGCATTTTTCGGTGGTTGAGAAGGATGAATTTATTTGGATTTGGATGGGGGAGGCCAGTAAAGCTGACGAGTCTCTAATCATCGACTATCCGTTTCACAACGATTATAAAAACTGGCCTCACAAGCATGAGGTTTACCATATTAAGGCGAACTACATGCTGATGGTTGATAATCTTATGGACATGACGCATTTAGCTTATGTTCATGTTGGGTCCATCGGTGGGGATACGAAAAGTACGCATTCGGCAAAAATGGAAACTACCCGGACAGATCTTGGTTTGAGGTATGTGCGGTGGATGTTGGGAGTAAAACCTCCTCCAACTTATTCGAAGGCTGTACCGACGTTGGCTGAGAGTGTTGACCGGTGGCAAGAGTTTGAGTACATAGCGCCCGGCAATATTATTCAATGGAGCGGGGCCACGAATGCTAACACCGGCGCATATGACAAAAATCTTCGTGAGGGTGGATTTTCACTGCGTTTGTTTCATGGTTTAACACCTGAAACGGAAAGCACTTGTCATTATTTTTGGTCGACAGCGAATGGTTATCGTCAGGATGATCCTTCTGCAACTGAGCAGTTGTTCGACGAGATAGCAAGAGCTTTTCAAGAAGACAAGGTGATTGTTGAAGCCCAGCAGGCAAACTTGGATGAGTTGAGTGATCGACCTTTGGTCGATGTCGTTTCTGATTCTGCACGAATTCACATGCGTCGCACCGTTGATCGGTTGATTAAAAAAGAAACGCTTTGAGGGTGAACCCTCATAGATGTAATTGGAGAAAAAATGCCTTATGTCAAATCGAATGGTGTCCGCTTAGCTTATGACATTTCTGGTCCGGAGGGTGCGCCATTTTTGATTTTGTCTAATTCTATCGCGACAACAAAAGCGATGTGGAATCCGCAACTTGATGCGCTTTCCAAAGAATTTCGTGTCGTTCGCTACGATACGCGTGGGCACGGGAAATCGGATGTTCCTTTTGGCCCCTACTCAATTGATGATCTTGGACAGGATGTTTTGGGCCTATTGGATAAGTTAAAAATTGATTCTGCTCATTTCTGTGGCTTATCCTTGGGTGGAATGACGGGCATGTGGTTGGCCTCGAAGTATTCGGAACGGGTTAATAAATTAGTTTTATGTCATTGCGTTTCTCATATAGGCAATGCTGAGATGTGGAATAAACGAATAGCGCATATTCGGGAAAATGGCATGAGCGATATCGCTTTTGGTCAGGTTGAGCGATGGTTTAGAAAAGGTTATGACTGTTCGCATCCTGATATTTATCGGATGTTCCAGAAGGGAGTTTGCGATACTCCCGTCGAGGGGTATGTCGGCTGTTGTGCAGTGCTACGAGATGCTGATTTAAGCAGTTTATTAAGTACGATCACGTCGCCAACATTGGTTGTGGGCGGAAGAGAGGATATTGCAACACCACCTGAGAAGACGAGGGTTGTGGCGCAGAAAATAAAGAATGCTGAATATATGGAGCTTGAGGGTGGGCATCTATCGAACTGGGATTCAGAAACTGATTTCACTAACGTATTGAATGATTTTTTGAGGTGTTAGCGTCATGATTAGATACGTTCATTGAAGCAGGTTTCAAGACAAAATGAAGTAATTTCACTATGCTCTTCGGATATGTTATCCGGTGTACGTTGGAGCTTTAGTGATTCTGCTTTTGCAAACCTTTCTGCAAATGAAAAGAAAAGAAGTCTGGCCGGTTATGCTGGCCGGTCTTTTCTTTTTCTGCGTACTTGCTGCATTGATGGTGGTGCGACCGGCCCGTGAGGCGCTCGGTTTGCAGCGGGGTATTGAAACGGTGCGCTGGCTTTTCCTGGGCACCTTATTGTTAACACTTCTGGTTAACCCCCTGTTCGGCGTTTTGGTGAGTCGTTATCGGCGACGTGTGTTCGTAAGTATCACCTACTTATTCTTCGCAGTAGGGTTACTGGTTTTTTACGCGTTACTGGTATTCACCCCTACCGCGGTGGGCCAAACTTCTGGCATGGTCTTTTACGTTTGGTTCAGTGTATTTAATTTGTTTGCCACTATGTTGTTCTGGGCGTTTATGGTCGACAGTTTTACGCCGGACCAAAGTGAGCGGCTCTTTGGCGCTGTTGCGGTTGGGGGAACGTTGGGAGCGCTGTTCGGGCCATGGCTTGCGGGGGCCTTGGTTCCCCATGTTGGGACTGCGGCATTGCTGCCGGTTGCTTCCGGCTTTCTTATGGCCGCGGTTGTGGCAGCGCACGTGTTGGGTGCTTGGGTAAAGCCGCGGGCTGACAGGGTATTCGGTACTGACCCATCATCACCGCAACCGACCGATCCACACATGCAGGGCGGGCGTGTCATAAACGAGGTTTATCCCGATCCGCTTGAAGAACGCCTGATTGGCGGCAAGGCCTGGGACGGCTTCAAAACCACTGTGCAGTCGCCCTATTTGCTTGGGATTGCCGGTTACGTTTTGTTGGTGGCCATTATGGCGACTTTGCTTTACTTTACCCGTTTGCAAATGGTGTCGGCCTTGGTCGACGATACCGATGGCCGGACAGTGATATTCGCGCGTATCGATTTCATAACGCAAGCCACCACGTTGATTTTGCAGGCGCTTATAACGGGTCATATCATGCGACGTCTGGGTGTGGCGGTGGCCTTGGTGTTATTACCCTTTACGGTGGCGTTGGGCTTCATAGGTTTGGCCGTAACCGGAACGTTAACCGCGCTTATTGTGTTGGAAGCGGCGTTTCGTGCAGTGCAGCGGGGCATTATGCGCCCTGCGCGTGAAACGCTTTTTACGGTTGTGCCCCGCGCACAGCGCTACAAATCGAAAGCATTTATTGATACGTTTGTGTATCGGGGCGGCGATGCCGTTGGTGCGCAAACGGAAGGCTTGCTGGGACGGCTGGGAATGGGGCTTGCCGGCTTGGCGGCATTTGCGCTGCCGCTGGCTGTGTTGTGGGCCATGCTGGGTGTCTGGCTGGGCTGGATGCAACGCAAACGTAAAGGAGAAAGTCATGACGACGCGACGTGATGTATTGAAATACGGGGCCTGCATGTTGGGTGGGTTGGCGACAGCCGGTGCGGGTGGCGTTGCGCTGGGAGCCCATCATGAAAATGATGCCATGGGAAACCTTATTTACCGTGCGATCCCATCAAGTGGGGAAAAGCTGCCCATTATGGGGCTAGGCAGTTCGGCAACATTTCAGCGTATTGCAGGCAGTGACGATATTGCAGCGGTTAAAGGCGTGTTGTCGACGATGGTTGAGCTGGGCGGAACGGTGTTCGATACTGCGCCCAGTTACGGGGCCTCGGAACAAGTGGCCGGCCAAGTGGCGAAAGAGCTGGGTATCACCCAAAAACTTTTTTGGGCGACGAAGCTGAATGTGGCAGGTTATGGTGGCGGCAAGGCCGATGAAAAAGCGGCCCGAGAGCAATTGGAGCGCTCGTTTAAATATGCGGGTAAAGAAGTGATTGACCTGGTGCAGATTCACAATATGGGGGACCTGCCCACGCAATTACCGATATTGCGCGAATACAAGCAGGCCGGGCGCATTCGCTATATTGGCGTAACCACGACGTTTCAAACGCAATATGAGGCATTTGTGCAAATGATGAAAGACGAGACGCTTGATTTCATTGGCACAGATTACGCTATCGACGAACGTCACGCCGAAAAGACGATTTTGCCGGTGGCGCGGGAACGTGGAATCGGTGTTCTGGTCTATGCGCCGTTTGGCCGCAGTCGTTTGTGGAGCAAGGTGCGCGGCAAGGCTGTGCCGGAATGGGCGAAAGAGTTCGACGCCGCGACTTGGGCGCAGTTTTTCCTTAAGTATGTGGCCAGCCACCCCGACGTGACGGCAATCACACCTGCAACCAGCAAACCTGCAAACATGGCCGATAATATGCGCGGCGGCATGGGACGCTTGCCTGATGCGGCAATGCGAACCAAAATGGTTGCGTTGATTGAGTCTTTGTAGCAAATAGGCGAACGTTGAATGGTGGAAAGAAGGCGTAGTTGTTATGTCTCACTTGTGTGAATGAATTGGTCTTGGAGAGCTATATGCGTTGTGCCGCCGTTCCGTCGTTTTCGTCCTTGTCTGTGTTTAACCCTTCCTTTAATACAACGGACGGTTTCACGGGGTCACAGGAAGGGACGTATCTGGGCCGGCGTCGTCAACCGGTTTGCATTTGTGGGGGGGTAGCGGCTCAAGTCTTGCACGATCGCGTTATGACCTCCATGACCCGCCGAATGTTTTTGGGGGGCGCGGCGGCGGCCATGGTGCCGTTTATTGGTTTTCAAACCAGCAAAGCCATTGCACAGCAACCTGCTCCTCCGGACCGTCCTCTGCTGTTGACCAACCTGCGTTTGTTCGACGGGGTTAGTGGCACAGTGCAAGAGGGGGTTAACATTCTCGTCGAGGGGAATCGTATTTCGGCTTTGCCCGGGGCGGGCGAGGTGATTGAAAGTGCACAAATGATCGATTGTGGCGGGCGCCTGGCCATGCCTGGATTAATCGATGTGCATTGGCACTCCATGTTTTGTGGCCTTACCGAAATGGCTGCCATGACGGCAGACATTGGTTATGTTTATCTGGTTGCGGCGCGTGAGGCGGAACGTACGTTATTACGCGGTTTTACCAGTGTGCGCGATGCCGGTGGCCCCAGCTTCGCTTTAAAGCGGGCCATTGACGAAGGCATTGTTGTTGGGCCGCGCATTTTTCCGTCGGGTGCGATGATTTCGCAAACGTCCGGCCATGGCGACTTCCGCATGCGTTACGAGGTCCCGCGTCAAACGGGCGGCCCGCTTAGTTATGCCGAGAAAATGGGGGCCGCCATGATTGCCGATGGCGCCGACGAAGTATTGCGCCGTGTGCGCGAGCAACTTATGTTGGGTGCCAGCCAGGTCAAGCTTATGGCCGGCGGCGGCGTGACATCGCATTACGATCCGCTCGACACCACGCAATACACGGAAGCCGAGTTGCGCGCGGGGGTGCAGGCTGCGGAAGACTGGGGTACGTATGTCATGGTGCATGTGTATACCTCCAAAGGTATTCAACGCGCCGTGAAGGCGGGCGTGCAATCTATTGAACATGGGCAGTTGGCCGACGAAACAGCGGCCAAACTCATGGCCGATGAGGGCGTTTGGTGGAGCCTGCAACCTTTTCTTGCCGATGAAGATGCCAACCTAAAGGCGGATCCGAACAGCAAGGAAAAGCAACGCGAGGTGGCCGAGGGGACCGTGCGTGCGTACCAGATGGCGATCGACATGAAAATTAAAACCGCCTGGGGTACTGATATTCTGTTTACGCCGCAGAATCTATCAACACAAGGTCGGCAATTGGCGAAGCTCACTCGTTTTTACGATCCGCTGAGTTTGCTTAAAATGGCCACGGCGCAGAACGGCGAATTGTTGGCCATGGCGGGGCAGCGTAGTCCGTACAAGGGCAAACTGGGCGTGATCGAGCCGGGCGGGCTGGCTGACATCCTGATCGCCGACGGCGACCCCACTCAGAACCTTGACTTCATCAGCGACCCAGACAAGAACCTGAAGCTGATCATGAAAGATGGTCGTATTTACAAAGATCAACTTTAAGCAAAGGGTGTGCCATGTCCTGGCTTAAAGCAATCAGGTTGGAAAAAGTCGTTTTAACCTTCCCGGTGTTCTTCATGCTGGCGGGTTGTTCCCAGGGGCGTGCCCCTTCATTTCTTTTGTTTGGCTCTTATTTTCCCTCATGGCTGGTGGGCGCGGCCATTAGCATCCCGTTAACCCTGCTTGTTCGCTGGGGTTTGATACGCGTCGGTATCGACGATGTTCTGCCCCTGCGTTTATTGGTTTATGTTTGCCTGGGTCTAATCTTCACAATGATGTTTGCATTTCTTTTTTCTCCCCGGTGATGCCAATGGCCGACGCTCATCATTCTTCAAACCGCCGTCTTGCCGTTCTGTTGGCGGTCGTCGTGATTCTCGCCGCCGTGGTTGCCGGTACGATTTACTGGCGCTATCTCGATCGCAACCTGATGTCTGAAGATGCTGTGTTGGAAGCAGATGTGGTTCACATAAGTGCGGCGGTGCCCGGCAAAATTACTGAGTTGAACGTGGCTGAAGGAAGTCGGGTCTCGAAAGGCGACGTGCTGTTTCGCCTTGATCCCGAGGCTTACCGCTTGCGGGTGCAACAGGCCGAGGCTGAGTTGGCGGCTGCCCAGGCAGCGCTTGCGACACGTGAGCGGCAAATTCGGGCTGAAACGGCAAATGCTTCCGTTGCCGACGAACAAATCGGGCGCGCGCAGGCCAATTTAGACCTGGCGCGTAAAACGGTAGAGCGTTTAACTCCTTTGGCCAAGAAGGGGTACGTTACCCCAACAGGATCTGGATGCGGCCAAAACCGCATTGCGTGATGCGCAAGTGAGTCTGAGTCAGGCGCAATCCCAATCCACCGCCGCCCATGAGTTAATTGGCGAGCTGGAAGCCGCACAGGCGACGGTGGAAGTGGCTCACGCATCGTTGGCGCTTGCCCGTAAAGCGCTGAACGATACGGTTGTTCGCGCACCCCATGATGGCTTGGTGGTGGGCTTGAAGGTGATGACCGGTGAGCACATGGCACCCGATCAGGCATTATTTACGCTAATTGATGCAAACGAATGGTTTGCCACGGCGCTGTTCCGGGAAACCGACCTTGCCCATTTGAAAGCGGGGCAATGCGCGCAGGCGTATGCCTTGTCGGATCCCACGCGAGAAATCAAGGGTAAGGTCGTTAGCATTGGTTGGGGTGTGGCATCTGAAGATTTGGTGTCGTTACCGCGATCTTTGCCCTATGTGCAGAAATCCCTGAATTGGGTGCGTGTGGCGCAGCGCTTTCCCGTCCGTATTTTATTGCAGGATCCTCCGGCTGATTTGATGCGGGTCGGGGCGTCGGCTTCGGTGGTGGTGCGTACTGATCGCGAGTGTTAATTCCTATGGTTTCCTGGTTCCAACGTGAAATCATTCAAGAGCTCAAGCCATTCGAAGGCAGGTTCGAAACGGCCTGGCGGATTGCCCTGATTTGTTCGCTGGCGGCACTGGTGTTCATGACCTATGGCATTCCTCTGGTGGCCATTGGTTGCTATCTGATCCTGTTTGTCATGAAGCCCGACCCCGCAGAATCCACGCTCATGGCGATTGGTATCAGCGTACTGGTTTCAATTGTGGTTCCGGTTTTGGTGCTGTTAACCAACCTGGCGATTGATGTGCCGCTGTGGCGCATGGTTATTATCGCGGTCAGTTCATTTATGTTTTTGTTTGTGGGGGCCGCCTCGCAGTTGGGGCCGGCAGGCAGCATTCTGGCGTTGGTCGTGGCGTTCATCATGACCTTGTTGGGTAACGCGCCATTTGGTGAAGTGGCTACGCGCGGTATTTTGTACGCGTGGCTGATGGCGGCGGTGCCCATGGGCTTGATTATTGTGTGCAATGTGGCGTTCGGGCGCTCGGTACCACGTTTATTGCAGCGTTTGGTCGCTGAGCGTTTGAATGTGGTTGCCGACGTTCTTCATGGGCAAGCATCGGCGGATGATGTTTGGACCCTTTTACGAAAGGGTAATACCGAAGCCGACAGTTATATGAAGTATGTTGCTTTGTTTCACCTCATTCCTAAAGTGCGGCAAGCCCAGCTTAAAGCAGCCGTCACGCGAAGTTATGAGCTTTTGATTCATGCCAGTCAATATGACTCATTGAGAACAGCCGACGACAAAACGCACGTGGCGCAGCGCGGCGGTTCCGACAGTTATGCGACAGAGTCGGCGGCTCAGTGCCGTCGGCTGGCGCAGGCTTTCCAGGCCGGCCAGTATCCGGCGCCGCTGCCGCAGCAAGCGGAAAATGTTCCGGTTAGGTTGCAGCCTTTCACGAACGCCATGGCCTTGTTATACACACCCGTACCCGAAGGCCGGTCCGCTCCCCATTCTGGTTTCTTTTATCCGGATGCACTGACTAACCCGGTTTATCAGCGGTTTGCGCTTAAAACCACATTGGCCGCCTTGATTGCCTACACTGCGTATACGGCGATGGATTGGCAAGACATTCACACGGCCATGATTACCTGTTATGTGGCAGCGCTGGGGTCCACCGGGGAAACCGTCCATAAGTTAACGCTGCGTATATTGGGTTGCCTGGTAGGGGCGGCCATGGGTGTGCTTTCCATTCTGTTTTTGATTCCGCTGATGACGTCGATCGGGCAGCTTATGTTATTGGTGTTTGTTGGAATACTCTGCGCGGGTTGGGTATCCAGTGGTTCCGAGCGCAGTGCTTACGCCGGTGTGCAAGTTGGGCTGGCATTCTTGTTGACGGTGCTTCAGGGGTTTGGGCCCGATGTGCAAATGTCCGTCGCACTCGATCGCATAATGGGCATTTTGCTGGGGAACCTGATTCTTTATCTTGTATTCACGCGGATATGGCCCATCAGTGCCGCACAAGCCGCTCGCGCCAGGCTAAGCGCGGTTTTAGAGCGGTTGTCCTGGTATAGCGGGCAGTCTCACCCCGGTCCGTTATGCAGCCCTAATCAAACGGCGCAGAATCTGGCTGCTCTGGACGCCGTTCGCGAGCAGCTATCGCGTGTGCATTTCGAACCCCGTTCGTTACGCCCCCCGCGTGAAGAATTGGACCTGCTTAAGAAAACGCTGAGACAAGGGGAAGTATTTGGTGTGCGAATGGCATTGACGCAGGAAAGTCGTGGTACCGTCGCGCAATGGGAGCGTCAGTTAACTGACATGCGTCATCAGCTAAGTGTGCAACCGGCATGAACTATTTTTCAATCTGTTTTTTTAGCAGTCGGGCTACGATCAGTGCTGCGCGCGTGGGTCGTCAGGCGCTATCCGTTCTGGCATGTGTTGCCTTGTCGGCGTGTGCAAGCAATGCAATTAATCGTGCGCCCGCGTCGGCTCACGAGCCTTGGCGGCCAACTGAAAACCCGACGTCGGCGGGTTTGGATATTAGCCCTCCCGACCTTTCCGGCTTTTCAATTCCTTCGGTGCCGGCTTTGGCGCAAGTGGATTCCGGCCCGGATCTTGATACGTCGAGACTTTTACAACTGCCCGAGCTCATTGATATCGCCCAGCGTGAAAATCCCCAAACCCGTCAGGCGTGGAATCGGGCGCGGCAGGCGGCTTTAGCCACCGGTATGGTGGAAGCCACGTTCTTACCCATGTTGTCGGCCAATGTTATTGGCGGCTATCAGCGTACCAGTCAGCCCTTACCTTTGCAGGTAGGTGGCTATCGAAACCTCGATACCGATATCAGTGGAACTGTACCGGCAGTGGCTTTAGGCTGGCTATTATTCGATTTTGGCCAGCGTGAAGCGTTGCTGGAAGGGGCGTCCCAACTATCGTTCGCAGCGAATGTGTTGTTCAATGCAGCGCATCAAAAGGTGATTCGCGACGTTACCGATCAGTTTTACCAATACAACACGGCGCGCATGCGGACAAAACTCGCGCGTGAAGCGCTGGCTAATCAACGTAAAGTCGAGCGTGCTGTACGTGACAAGCTGGACGCTGGTGTGGCGACATCCATTGAGCTCTCTTTGGTTCGACAGGCGGTGGCGCAAGCCAAACTGAATTTGGTCGATAACGAGGGTTTGGAGCGTAATGCGTATCTGGGACTGATGAGCGCGTTGGGCGTGCCGCCGACAACCCAACTTAATATTGCGCCGGTTCAAACACGCGCGTTGCCCGTTGCAACCGACCCGATCACTTCGGAGCGTATGCAACAGGCGTTGGCGCAACGCCCTGATTTAGTGGCGGCCTATGCGGCGGTAAAGGCGGCTAAAGCGAATGTGAAAGCGGCCGAGGCCGAATTCTTGCCCAAGGTGTATTTAGGCGCGGTTGCCGCCAACAGCCGCATCAGTTTCGATGTGCGGGGTTTGCCTGGATTAAGTCAAACAGCCACGTCAAGCGGGGTTTTGCTGGGTGTCACAATGCCGATTTTCGATGGCGGTTTGCGACAGGCTCGTTTGCGCGACGCCGAAATTGAGGTGGACGAGGCACAGCAAGCGTTGCGAACACAGCGTCGTGATGCTTTGCGGGAAATGGTTGCTGCGGAAACGGTGTTGCGATCCGCATTGCAAAGCTTTGAGGCTGCAACGGAACTGGTGTCCACTGCGCAAACCACTTACGACGCGTCGTTTGATGCGTATCGCAGTGGTGTGGGAACATTGACTACGGTGACCGAGGCAACGACCGATTTGCTGGAAGCACGCCAGGCGCGAGCGGATGCCTATAATGCGGCAATGGCGGCGGCCGCGAATCTGGCATTTGTGATGGGGCGCATGACAACACCGCGGTCGTCTTGGCTTAGGTCACCATAAGGTTTTCTGTGAGGGTTTGTGCGGGCTCAGGTTTGCCGTAGAAGAAGCCTTGGTATTTATGGCAGCCCAGCTGGGCCAGTACGTCTCGCTGCGCCTGGGTTTCAACGCCTTCGGCGATAACATCCAGATTTAACGCCTTGCCCAGGTTAATAATGGTTTGAACAATGGCTATGTCGTTGCGATTGAAAACCAGGTCACGTACAAAAACAGCGTCAATTTTTAATTGGTCGACCGGCAGTTGTTGAATTTGGCTTAACGAGGAATAGCCGGTGCCGAAGTCGTCCAGTGCCAGTCGTATGCCTTTTTGTTTCAAGGCCTGCATTTTTTTAATGGCCGCATCAACGTCTTGCATGAGTTGGCTTTCGGTTAGTTCCAGTTCCAGTTTTTCCGGGGGGGCGCCGGTTTCATTTAAGGTATGTGATACATAATCAACGAATCCGTCGTCGAAGAATTCTTTTGCACTGACATTCACCGCAATGGTTAAGTGTTGTGTGGCAGGGCACGTTTGCCACAGCGCCAATTGGTGGCAAGCCATGTGCAAAACCTTCTTCCCAAGCGGCACAATCAACCCGGTGAGTTCGGCCAGAGGAATAAAACTGGCCGGCGATGTTAAACCTTGTTGGGGGTGCTGCCACCGCACCAGTGCTTCAACACCGATAATGCCGTCGGTACGATCTATTTGAGGCTGGTAGTACAAAATGAACTCGTTTCGTTCAATGGCTTGGCGCAGGCCGCGTTCCATTTCCGAACGCGCAGTGGCAAGGGCCTCCATTTCAGGTTCAAAAACCCGAATGGTGCCGCGCCCCACAGATTTTGCCTGAGCGTATAAAGTGGGTAGTTCGTCGACATAAATAACGAAGGAGTCGCCTACAAGGCGCCCGGCAAGATCATTGGGCCGACATAAACTGGTAATGGTGTTGGTCACAGCGATCAGCAGTAAATCCCCAACCCGATGACCCTGCGTGTCGTTCAGCGAACGAAAGTCATCAATATTAATAATGATAAGCGCGGCATTCATCAAACGCATTGCGTTGTTTTGCAAGCGTTTCTCAAGCTGTTCGAAGAAATAGCTGCGGTTGGGTAATGCGGTTAAGGCGTCATATTTGGAAAGCTTTTCAATGGTGTCACGAAAATGGCGCTGCTCGGAAATGTCGGTTGATATTCCGCATAGCCCGACGATTCTGTTTCCGGCGTCGCGCAACGGGATCTTGACCGAATAAAAATAAGTGGTCAGGTTGTTGTTGCGCGTTGTGTCGACCTCTTCTCCGGCAAAGCGCTCACCTTTTTCAATTACCTGGTGGTCAATCTCGTTAAGATGTTTTACCGTTTCCCGGTCGAAAAGGTCTTCGTCTTTCTTGCCGACGATATCGGCGGCGGGGCGATTGAATAGTTTTGAGGCCGCCTGGTTTACATATAAATAACGAAATTGCAGGTCTTTGATGTAGATGCAGGCGTCGACGGCATCCAGGATGGTGTTGCGTAGTGACTCGCTTTCGGTCAAACGCCGCTTACGTTGCTTTACTTCGCGGCGAAGTCGCGATGCGGCAAATAATGTTAATCCAAGCAGTACCAGGCTTGAAGTTGCTGGTCGACTGTTGCCAGCAAATCGGGATTCAGACTTTCGGCCGTTGCGAAGTAAAGCCCGCTTGGAAGAAAAATAATGGGCGTTTCTTCAACATTAAACGTGTTGGCGGTGTAGTTGCCGAAATGGTGGTTCGACACCACGGCATCGGCTTGCCCTTGTTCTACAAGCTTGAACCCTTCTTCGTAGCGATCAACAGGTATGATTTTTGCGTTTACCCCGAACCCTGCAAGCGCCGATTCGAGGTACGACTGTTGAATGGATTGCGCAAGCACCACAATGCGCTTGCCTTCGAAGTCACGGAAAGATTGTATGTTTTGGGTGGGTTGTGGTATGCGCCCACGCGTATTGATTGCGCGTGCGCGCTCGTTAATGGAAGCAGGAGCGCCAAGCTGAAACCACACACCCATTTGGAAATGCGGCTGACATAAACAGGCGGTTTAACGGCCATGGAGTCCTTGCTGTAGAAAGGGAGCGGTTTCCGTTAACATGTGGCTAACCCCGTGTTTGATTTTGACACTGATTCTTTCCCCGTACAACATAATTCAGGTTAGGCCATGCCTCTTCATCCCCGGAACAAAATTCGCGACCGTTTGCTCGACGATGTTTATGCTTCAACCGACTTGTCGGTGAGTATGCCCAAGTACCGTTTCCCGAAAATAGAGCAGGATCCCCGGCATGTGTATCAAGTGGTTCACGATGAACTGATGCTCGACGGGAATTCACGCCAGAACCTGGCGACATTCTGCCAAACCTGGGTTGAAGATGAGGTGCATCGTCTTATGGACGAATGCATTGATAAAAACATGATCGACAAGGATGAATACCCGCAAACGGCCGAAATAGAGGCCCGCTGTGTGCACATGCTGGCTGATTTATGGCATTCCCCGATGGCGGAGAATACCTTGGGTTGTTCCACAACCGGTTCGTCTGAAGCAGCAATGCTGGGAGGGCTCGCATTGAAATGGCAATGGCGCAAGAAAATGCAGGCGCAAGGAAAGCCAACCGACAAGCCGAACCTTATTTGTGGTCCAGTGCAAATATGCTGGCATAAGTTTGCACGTTATTTCGATGTTGAGCTTCGGGAAGTGCCGTTGGAGGGAGACCGTTTGATTTTGTCTCCGGAAGAGGTGATAAAGCGCGTTGATGAAAACACGATTGGGGTCGTGCCTACGCTGGGCGTCACATTTACTTGCGATTACGAGCCGGTGGAAGCCATTAGCCAGGCGCTGGATCAATTGCAGGCGCAAACCGGGCTCGATATTCCCATGCACGTTGATGGGGCCAGCGGTGGTTTTCTGGCGCCTTTTTGCGCGCCCGAGCTGAAATGGGATTTCCGTTTGCCCCGCGTGCACTCCATTAATGCTTCGGGCCATAAGTTCGGTCTGTCGCCACTGGGAGTGGGCTGGATCGTATGGCGTGATGCAGAAAGCTTACCTCGGGAGTTGATTTTCGACGTTAACTACCTGGGCGGCAATATGCCTACTTTTGCGCTGAATTTTTCACGCCCCGGCGGGCAAATCGTGGCGCAGTACTATAACTTTTTGCGCCTTGGTATCGAAGGATATCGCAAGATTCAAACGGCGTGTTATGAAGCCGCGCAGTATCTGGCGCAAGAGATCGACAAGCTAGGGCCTTTCAAAGTACTGTTCGATGGCGACATGAAGCGCGGGTTGCCGGCCGTGTGCTGGACACTGAAAGACGATGCTCAGTCGCGTGGTTATACCTTGTACGACTTCGCCGATCGGCTGCGCAGTCGCGGCTGGCAGGTGCCGGCCTATTCCATGCCGGCGAACAGAACCGATTTGGTGATACAGCGGGTGCTGGTGCGGCATGGAGTCAGCCGTGATTTGGTTAGTCTTTTGGTCGATGATATGAAACGCAGTCTTGAGTATTTCGAGAAGCACCCGGTTGACGTGCCCATGAGCGCGGGAGAGGCGGGTGGTTTTCATCATTAAATTTAGCGTCTGAAAATTTGGTTGTTCTTGAAGTGAGTTTTTGAGCATATGGATGGTCTGGTTGACAATCGTTTCGAGCGCGAATGGGAGGCGCTTCATGAAGGGGTTGAGCCTGTAGTTGAGCATGTGACGGCTGAACAGGTGGCGCACTACGCGCCATTATTGGCCGATCACTTTTATCAAACCATGCTCGATGATGTTGAGGCGGGGCAGTTCCTTACTCACGATAAAGTCAAACAACGTTTGCATCGCTCAATGATGCAATGGCTGGTTGATTTGAATGCAGCCAAAACGCCTGCTGAAATTCATGCTTTATACACACATCAACGTAATATTGGCGTGATTCACGCTCGTGTCGATATTCCGGTATCGGTTGTGTTGAAAGGCGCGCGTTGCCTTAAAAATCGCTACGCTACTTTGGTGGATAACGCCGTCGATATCGCGCAACAACAGCGGCATTTTTCGATGCGGTTGTTTTGTTCCCGTGTTGATCTGGCCATGGAGGTGATGAGCGAAGCGTATACCTTGAATGTTGAACGTCAGGCCAAGTCCAGCGAAGCGTATCGCTTGTTTTCAATTACTGAAAATTTGTCGACCGAGAAAGAGAAACAAAAGGCCGCGCTATTGAACTGGGAAAGTGAGGCGATGTTTCAGGCGGCGTTGGGCGGCCTAACCGACACCCGCTTGCCGCGCATTCGGGAATCGGAGTTTGGCCTGTGGTTCAGGCACAAAGGGTCGCACGCCTTTCAGGGCGTGACCGAGTGTGCAGTAATAGAGCAGGTTATTGAAGAGGTTGATACTGTTTGTTTGCAGCGCATTGAACGTAGCGCACATGATCTGTCGTTGCGGGCTGAGCAATTGCGTGTGCTTAAAACACATGCACAGAATGTGTTGCTGCAGCTGTCAAGCTTGTTTGAAAAGAGCCTGGAGCTTGAGTCGGGTAAAGATGTTCTCACTCATTTGTTAAACCGAAAATTTCTGCCAACGGTGTTGTCTCGCGAGATCGACCTGTGTCGCAATCAAGGGCGGGAATTTGCTGTTGTGTCGGTTGATATTGACTACTTTAAACGTGTTAATGACCGTTATGGTCATGAAGCGGGTGATGTGGTTGTGCAGCAGGTGGCCGCGCTTTTGCAGAAACAATGTCGCGGCGGAGACTTTCTGTTCAGAATGGGGGGGGAAGAGTTCCTGGTGCTTCTGGTTGATGTGGGGCGGCACAAGGCGTTGGAGCTCAGTGAGGCCCTTCGGGTAGCCGTAGAGGCGCATCAATTTGAGTTGCCTCAAACTGATGCGTTGGAGTTAACCGTGAGTATCGGGTGTGCGGTGTATTCGGGCCATCCCGATTACAGCTACCTGCTGCGTGAAGCCGATAACGCTTTGTATGAGGCTAAAGAAGCCGGCCGTAATCGGGTGTGTATGGCTTGAGTACGTTGGTTCTTATCGGGCCACAAAATCAAAATAAGTTTCTGGGAAAGGTTCGTTTTCCAGGGTGAAATGCCACCACTCTTGTTGCAGCGGTATGAAGCCGTGTTCCATCATGATTCTTCTTAACAACAACCGGTTCGCGCGTTGTTGAGCTGTTACGCCGGCATAGTCGGGCCAGGATTCCTTGCCAAGAAAGTCTATGCGTGTGCCCATGTCCAGTGGCGTTCCGGTGTTCAGGTCGCATAGGGTCAGGTCGACCGTGCTGCCGCGGCTGTGTCCTGATTTAGCGGCAATATAGCCTTCTTTGAATAGGTCGGGCTTGGAAACATCGGGGTAATAACTTTCACGCATTTTATTGTCATCGGTGCGAGACCAGGCAATGAAATCGTCGACTGCACGTTGGGGGCGATAGGCGTCGTAAATCAATAAACCGAGCCCAAAAGGTTTCAGGCTATCTTGTGCTTGCTTTAACGTTGAAATACAAAACGCCGCTGAAGGCGGCGCTGTGCGGGTGGGAAGGTGCCTTCCCACCCATCGGCGAAAGGTCAGCTTAAAACTTATAGGTGGCTGAAGCAACAATACTGCGGCGCGCGCCATACCAGCAGTCACCGCGCGACAGGCATGTACTGACGTAAACCTTGTCGAAAATATTGTTGGCATTCAGTGCCAGACGCCAATCGGGTGTTTCGTAGGCGATCATGGCATCGACCAGGGTTACGCTGGGTGTGCGGGGTGCGTTGCCGTCGGTGAAGGCGCCGAACCAGCGTACACCGGCACCGGCGGAAAGCCCATTTTGCTCTTCGCCGGTAATTTGGTATTTACCCCACAAGGCCGCCTGATGGCGAGGCAATGCTTCCAGTTGTTCGTCGACATCGGTGTAGTTGTAGTTGGCCAGCACATTAAGCTTGCGGGTCACTTTCGCTTTCACTTCAATTTCAAAACCGCGGTTGGTTGTTTTGCCGGCCTGAATGTTTTGAGTCGGGTTGGCCGGGTCACTGACCAGGCGATTTTCTTCTTTCAGGTTGTAGACCGCCGTGTTCACAAGAATGTTGCCGTCGAGCGACTCGTATTTCAAACCGGCTTCAATTTGTTTTCCACGCAACGGGACATAGGGAGAGCCGGCCGAGGTGCGGCCTAACACCGGAGTGAATGATTCGCTGTAACTGACATAGGGCGAAATGCCGTTCTCGAAGGCGTACATGACGCCGAAGCGATTGGTCCAAGCGGTGGATGTTTGATCCTGCCCGCCATCGGGCGCGTTAGTGGAACGGTCGTAGCGCAGGCCCGCTACGAAAATCCAGTTCTGATAGCGCATCTGATCTTGCAGGTAGAAACCGATATCGCGTTGGCGAATGGTGGGAAGCTCAGAGAATGAGGGCGGGGTGTAGGCGGGATAAACCGGATTATAGGCGTCGATCAGCGGTACGGTGCCGCCGTTGTAGTTCGGCGCATCATAAGCTGAGCGCTCTTCTTCACGACCGTAGGTGGCGTCAAAGCCCAGTAAAACGTGGTGTTTCAGCGCGCCGGTTTCAAACTTGCCTTCCAGGTGCTGGTCGGCCGAGGCCATGAACACATTCTTGATGGAGCCATAGGCAATGCGCCCCAGCATGCGTTTGTTGATCGGGTCGCCGGCCCAGCCGCCGGGCAGTGTGAAGCTGTCACCATAGAGTGAGCGGTAATCCACCTCATTTTTCGAGAAGCGGGTGTTTTGACGAACAGTCCAGTTATCGTTGAACTTGTGTTCGAACTCCCAACCAATGGCGCGGCGCTTCGAGTTATAGCGATCCCAGTCGGGGTCACCAATGAAGCGGTTGGTGGGCAGTTGCCCGTTTGGATTGTAGGTGGCGACCCCTTCCCAAGGGAAGAACTGGGAGGTTGAGCCTGATTTGTCTTCCTGTAATAGCGCCAGCAGGGTAAGCGAGGTTGAGGCGTTGGGCCGCCAGGTTAGTGACGGTGCCAGCACCCAACGGTCGTCCCGCACGTAATCGACTTGCGTGTTGGACTTGCGCTTGAGTGCAACCAGACGATACAGCCACTTTCCGTCTTCATCGATGGCACCGGTGAGGTCTGCCTGTATTTGACGGCGGTTATGCGAGCCATAGGAAATGCCAATTTCGTGATGTGCCTCTTCCTGTGGCCGTTTGCTAACCATATTGAGCCGACGCTGAGCAGCGCAAGCGTAAGGGCGGAAAGGCGGCACACAGAGGCCTTATCTGCGCGGTAATGCGAAGAGGACATGGAAAATTCCCTGAATTGTATGTGACTGTTTTTGTGAGCGAGCCCGGATGCAGCTTTACTGGCGCCGGTGCTGGACGGTTCGGGTTTTGTTTCTGGGGAAAACCGAGAAACCAGCGCCAACCAGCAGAGGTATCGCCATTGCGATCCAGCTAAACACATTCCAGATGCCGCTTCCCAATAGTGCGGAAAGCAAGCCGAAACAGGTAAGAATTCCCAGCAAAACAGGGGTGCGCCAGACATGGACACGAGGGCGCGGTTGTGTGGAGGAGAGGGGCTGGGATGACATCATGACCTCGTTGCTGAATAGGCGGGGGTAAGCGTATCGGCAATTTGTCTGATGCGGGCATCATTGGTTTTGCGTCGTGCAACCCACAAGTACAAGCCGCTTACCAGCACCACAATGGTGATCAGGTCGAGTAAAGTCCAGATGATTTTGAGTGGTAGCCCGCCGTAATCGCCAAAGTGCAAGGGGCGGGATAGCTCCAGCATGACCAGATACCAAGGGGGTTCAGCAATGGCGGTTACTTCAGCCGTTGTCGCGTCGACTAATACGGGTGTGAATAAATGGGATGTAAGGGGTGTTGATCCTTTCATCCAGAATACGTAATGATGCGGCGTGGCGAACATATTGCCGGGATGGCTAAAACTGGTTGCTTCGCTATCGGGCAAAGCCTGGGTGGCCGCCGCCATGGCGGCGTCGGCCGATACATATTCCGCCGGGGGCGTTTTGTTCTGGTAGGGCGCTATTAGTGCGGCGACTTCTGTGGACTGCCAATAGCGGAACATGGGCGTAGCCAGCTCATTGATTACGCCCGTTACCCCCACAACCGTCACCCAGACGACGGTGACAATACCCAAAAGGTTGTGCAGATCGAGCCATTTGATTCGGCGTGACCGATCGGCGCGAACGGAACCAAACTCGAGTTTCTTCATGAAGCGGCCGTAAAGCACAACGCCTGATACGGTGGCAAGTACAAACAACAGCCCCATGAAACCCAGGAAAAGTTGACCCGGCAGACCCGCAAACAGGTCGACGTGCAGGGCGTACATGACGCCCATGAATGTGAATTGCTCCTCAAATACGCTGGGCCCGTCGTAGAGCAGTTCCGCAGTATGGGCGTCGAAACGCATGTAATGGTGGCTTTTCGCGTCGGAGGCGGTTGCCGGGTCGGCCATGCCGACCCAGACTACAGGTTCGTGATCATCAACGTAGGTATATTGCAGTGCTTCGCCGGGGTACAGTGCCTTGGCATTGGCGTGAATGGCATCCATGGCGGCGCGGGGGGTGCCTTCGGGAACGACGGTGTGAGGCTTGCCGTCTTCGAAAGCATGTTCAATTTCCTCATGAAATATCAGCGGTAGCCCAGTCAGGCAGATGAGGAGCAGGAAAATGGTACAGACGAGGCTGGACCACTTATGCAGCCAATACCAGGTTTTGAGCGACGCGGCAGTTGTCATGGAAAACCTATGTTGAAAGGGGGAGTTCAGTTTACTAATACAACTGAGAACCATTCTTATTTTAATTCATCTGTCATAAATCGTCAATCCAAGTGAGGCCTGTTTACAATGTCCGGCATATAACAAAAGGAGAACACGCATGCAGCTTATTATTTCGGCCGGCGTCATCCTGCTGATCGTCATGTGGGGGATCATTGCGCCGCAATCCCTCGGGAGCATTTTCGACGAGCTTCTTGGTTTTATAACGGTTACGTTTGGCTGGCTTTATTTGTGGATTGTTTTGGGGCTGGTGGTCGTAGCCGGTTTGTTGGCGTTCAGTCGTTACGGCGATTTAAAACTGGGGGCCGAAGACGAAGACCCGGAGTTTTCTCTTCATAGCTGGTTCGCCATGTTGTTCGCGGCGGGAATGGGCATCGGTCTTGTCTTTTGGGGGGTGGCGGAACCCATTTCCCATTATGGCTCGCCGCCTCCTGGGTTTATAGCCGAAACGCCGGCGGCTGCATCGGCGGCGATGCGTTACAGCTTTTTCCATTGGGGGCTGCACCCCTGGGCTGTATATAGCGTGGTGGCATTGGCCATTGCCTTCTTTTGTTTCCGCCGCGATAAACCAGCGCTGGTCAGTGTGGCCACCAGTTCTTTGCCATGGTCGTGGGCACCTCACTTGGGTTTGGCGGTGAATGTGCTGGCCATTATTGCAACGGCTTTTGGGGTAGCGGCCTCGCTGGGTATTGGGGCGCTGCAGATTAACAGCGGGCTGCACTATGTGTTAGGCGTGCCCATTAGTCCAACGGCCCAGGTTTTAATTATTGTGGTTACAACCATTTTGTTTTTAACTTCTGCCGTTACAGGGGTGACACGCGGCATTAAATGGTTGTCCAATATTAATTTGATTCTGGCTTTTCTTTTAATGGTCACGGTTTTTCTGCTCGGGCCAACCGTCTCGTTAATCGATACCTTTACCACCACCCTGGGTAGTTACGCCAGTGAGTTTGTGCGCATGAGTTTGCGCACGACTCCGTTCATGGACGATAGCTGGATCGGTGGCTGGACGATCTTTTACTGGGCCTGGTGGATTGCCTGGTCACCGTTTGTGGGATTGTTTATTGCACGGGTTTCGCGGGGTCGGACGATTCGCGAATTTGTGCTTGGTACGGTTTTGGCGCCCACATTGGCGGGTTTTCTGTGGTTTTCAGTTTTCGGCGGTACGGCGCTGCACATGCAAATCTGGGATGCCGTACCGTTGGCCGATGCGGTCAAGGCCGACGTGTCCACGGCGTTGTTTGTGATGTTCGATGCCATGCCGTTAGGTACGTTAATGTCCGTTGTCGCCACTGTTCTGGTGCTGGTGTTTTTCGTGACCTCGGGCGATTCCGCCACACTTGTATTAGGCATGATGAGCACCGGAGGCGAACCTAATCCGCATGCCCGTGTAAAAATTATTTGGGGTGTTCTGGTGGCGGGTATTGCAATTAGCTTGTTATTGGCCGGCGGCATTCAGGCGGTACAAACGGCCACGATTGTATTCGCGCTTCCGTTTACGTTAGTTATTGTGCTGATGGTGGTTGCGCTCTGGCGGGCGGTGAAACAAGATTATCGCGAGGAGCGCCGACGCGAGCGTGAGTTGCGTCGCAAGTTGCGGTATTTAGCTGATCGTGAAGATGGGCAAGCGGCTTCTACGCCGCCGTCGCCTTAATGCATGGCAGTGGGCAAACAGGAAACAAGTATGAACAGCATGAAAATAATGAAACCCGTAAAGTGGCTGTTTTCGTTAAGTGCAGCGTTTCTGATTGCGCCTTCTGTTTCGGCGGTGGTTCTGACAGAAGGGTCACGGCATTCCGTTGAGCTGTACGGCTCATTGCGCATGCAGTTGGAGTCTGTGCATCCTGGAAATAGTGGGCCATGGGGTTCCTATGTGGGGTTGCGCGACGCCTACACGCGTGTCGGCTTGAAAGGCGAGTACCGTTTCAATGAAGATACCGCTGTGTTCGGCCAGTTTGAATTGCCGTTCGACACAGCCAATTTCCGTATCAGCGATCCCTATGACCAGGGCGGGGCGGGGCGCGATCATCGTCAGCGTATCCGTATTGCCCAAATCGGCGTGCGCACAACGGCGGGTACTTTAATTGCCGGCCAGCAATGGATGCCTTATTACAACGCCGTTGCCGCTCCGGTTGATCAGTTCAGCAGTTACTACAGCGGTTTTGCCACGTACACCGCATTTCGGATTCCCGACACGATTGCGTACTACAGCCCGGCTGTTTACGGTTTCACCCTTTCGGGCAGCTACACGTCGGCTGCGGGTAATCGTCGCTCAACTTCCCGTATCGATGACCGCCGCATGCAGGCGGCTTTATCGTATGTTTTGGGCGACACGCGTTTGGCGGTTGGGTTTGACGATCGTGGTGATACCGGACTGGGTAAGGATCGGGTGTATGGTGTTTCAGCCAGCCACCAGGCCGGCCCGTGGTATTTTGCCGCCAAGTACGAGGTATTCAGCACAAATAATCATACGCCCGGTGCTTTCTCGCGTGATGGCAATAAAGCGGTTAATTTGTTTGCCAGTTACAACACGGGCCCGTATACATTCAAAGCGATGTTTGCCAAAGTGCAGAACTACGGCGACAACATTGTGCATTTGGGTGTCGACTATCAATACGATAAAAACCTGAAATTCTTTGCCGAGTTTTATCGTGAAGGGTCAACCGCTTCTATTGTCGAAAAGCGCGGGGGCCTGGCTGATTTAACCTCGGCCAGCCAGGGTGGACGCGTCTTTTTGGTGGGTCTTCGTTTCGATTTCTAAGCCAGGTTTTTTACCTGGCCTTCCAGGTTGTTTTTCAGGCCTGGCTCCAGCTTTAATTGTTTCGCCAGTTCATCCAGATAAGCGCGCTCCATAAAGCTTTGTTCATCAATAACCAGCAAGCTGGCCAGATACATCTCTGCGGCCATTTCGGGCGTTGCCGCCTGCTGGGCAACGGCAGCCGGGTCGGCCGGTTTTTGCAGCTCAGCATGAAACCAGGCTTGATCTTGAGTACTGCCCAACCGGGCGACCTCTGCTTCCAAGAGAGTGCGCTCTGAATCACCGATATGGCCATCGGCTTTGGCTGCGCCGATCATCGCGGCCAGTACTGCCTGGCTATGTGTTTCAGTGTCTTTTTCCGACCAGCCGAGTGCGGCACTTGAAGTTTGAGCAGCTTGAGCACCGGCCATTGGCGTGGGTTGCGCTGACGCGGACGCGTTGTTGGTTGAGCGTTGCGTTTGCCAGTCTTGATAAGCCTTGAGAGCGACCGCGCCCAACGCCGCCGCTGCGCCGTAGGTGGCGACTTTACCGCCCATTTTTCTGAATTTTTTGTTACCTAGCAGAAGCCCCAGTGCGCCGCCGGTTAACGCACCGCCGCCAAATCCGCCTAGGCCGGTTTTGCGGCCCAGGTCGTTCAATTGAGTGCCGGCGGATTGCCCGGCCTGCTGCCCGGAGGAAAGCATTTGCTGAAGTAGATTTTGTATGGACATTGGATATTTCCCACCGCGTATTGAACCAAATTGGGTCAATAATAGCAGGGCCTGGCGTCATTTTTTGCCGGTTTGTTTGAAGGTAATTTCAGCTACTGGAAAGGTGATCGGGTGTATTATCAGCGCACTGATCATGTTGGAGGCTGTTCATGTCCGCAAAACCCAGGCTTTTTAACCCTAATCTCGTGCTGTTGATTGTTTGCCAGGGCTTGTTTTTTACGAATAACGTGACCTTTATCGGTATTAACGGCTTGGTGGGAATGAATTTAGCGACGGTCCCCTGGATGGCGACGTTGCCCATCATGGGCTACGTCATCGGCGGTGCGTTGTCGACGGCGTTGGTTGCCGGAACCCAGAGTCGCCATGGTCGTAAAAAGTCTTTTCAGTTGGGTTTGATCGTTGCCGTCCTCTCTTCCTTGCTGTGCGCATTCGCGGTATGGATCGGAAGTTTTTGGTTACTGGTATTGGCCACACTGATTGCGGGTTACTACAGCGCTAACGGACAGCTATATCGCTTTGCGGCAACCGAAGTTGTTGACGCCGGCTTACGTGAAAAAGCGATTTCCTGGGTGTTGGCCGGTGGGCTGATTGGCGCGATTGTGGGGCCGGCTTTGGCGCAGCACACGAAAGACGTGGCGGCGTACCCGTTTATGGGGGCTTATTTGGCTTTGGCGGTGCTGGGCGTTTTGGGCATGGCCGTGATGCATTTCATCCGCTTTCCTGATGATGCAAGAACGGAAGCGCCCAAATCGAGTGGTCGTGATTTAAAGGAAATTGCCCGCCAACCTGTCTTCATTGTGGCGGCTTTGGGCGCCGGTATCGGTTATGGCATCATGAACCTGTTAATGGCGGCCACCCCGCTGGCAATGGAAGTTGATGGTTTTCCGTTCTCAGACACCGCTACGGTATTGCAATGGCACGTTATCGGCATGTTTGCCCCAGGTTTTATTACCGGTTCGCTCATAAAGCGTTACGGTACATTGCAGATCATGCTGGCAGGGTTGGTGTTGAACATGGCATGCATTTTCATTGCCCTGTCGGGTAACACCTACGAGCATTATTTAATTTCTCTGTTTTTGTTGGGCGTGGGCTGGAATTTCCTGTTTACCGGCTCCACCAATTTGGCCACCCAGGCGCATACCCCGCAAGAGCGCGACAAAGCACAGGGGGCCATTAATTTCGTGGTGTTTTTTGTTATGGCTGTGTCGTCGTTCAGTTCCGGCGCGCTGGTAACCACACAAGGCTGGTGGTGGTTGAATATCGGGTCACTGGTTCCTGCAGTGATTGTGGGCGTCGCACTTTTGGTGCTGTACTTTCGTCGCGCCCGTTCGAGCGCGGCGTGAAGAGTCATGCTCCATGGCCGTGAGTCGTACAGTGTTATTCAAGATTGAAAACAAGCACGCTTGATGTTGCGGAAACATAAAGGCGCCCATCCTGATCCGTGAGTTTTGCTTCTGAAAAAATAACGCGTTTGCCACTGCTTGTAACAATACCTTCCGCCCGCAGCAAACCTGTGTCCTTGTTAATTGGCCGATGATATGAAACTTTCAAGTCAATGGTGGAAACGGATTTGCCCGCTAAGATCTTGCTCATTGATGCGTAGCCGCAGGCGAAATCCATCATGGTGGCCGAAAAACCGCCATGTACGAAATAGTTTGGGTTATATAAATGTTTATCGGGGGTCGCTTCGAATACCGCGCGGCCATCTTCGGCCTCAACCATTTTAATATCCAGTGTTTTTGCGATTGGGCAGCGTAGGTCCTGATCCAGCATAATCTGTAGTTGTTCCAGGCCGTTTAGATGCAGACCCAGTTCGTGTGTCATTGTCATTGCATTTTCCATTTGTTACGTCGTATGTTGAAACAGAAACCGATTCTAGCGAAATTGGTGAAAATGGGTTGAAGGGCAACGTTAGCAGGTGTAGCTTTGTGAAGTGCTTGTTAAGGAATAGGTCGTTATGAAAGCAGTTTGGTATGTCCGTAACGGTGCGGCGCGTGAAGTGCTCGAGTATGGTGAGTTATCCGATCCCGAGCCAGGCATCGGTGAAGTGCGAGTGAAGTTGCATGCGTCGGGTATTAATCCGTCGGATGTGAAGTTTCGTTTGCGCCGACCCTTGGATTTTGAACAAATTGTGCCCCATAGTGACGGCGCGGGAACGATTGATTACGTGGGGCCGGGTGTTGGGTCTCATCGTGTCGGTCAGCGTGTATGGGTATGGAATGCCCAGTGGCGCCGCCCGTGGGGTACAGCTTGTGAATATGTTGTCTTGCCGGAAGTTCAGGCTGTGCCCCTGCCCGACGCAATGAGTTTCGAGCAGGGTGCGTGCCTTGGTATTCCGGCGTTAACTGCGGTGCAGTCTATCCGGCTGGCCGGTTCATTGGCAGGTAAAACGGTTCTGGTAACCGGGGCGGGCAGTGCGGTGGGTCACTACGCAACGCAGATGGCTGTGCTTGAAGGGGCGCGTGTTATTGGCACGGCTGGCTCAGGTGCGCGTCGTGAAGATGCCGAGCAGGCGGGCGCATTTTCGGTTATCGACTATAAGCAAACCGCAGTTGGGTCGCGCGTGCTTGAGTTAACGCAGGGTGCGGGTGTTGATGCCGTCATTGATATGGATTTCTCTTCAACGGCTGCATTGCTTTCGGAAAATGTGCTGAAAGCACATGGTGTGTATGTTTGTTATGGCTCCAACACGACCGGTGTTTTGCCTGTTGATTTGAAAACCCTGTTGTGGCGTTCAATCGATTTGCGCTGCTTCCTGGTGTACGACTTGCTGCCCGACGATCGTGCAGCCTGCATCGAAAAATTGTCGGGGTGGCTTGAGCAAGGGCGTTTACAACACCGCGTGGCCAAAACCTTTCGTTTGCGTCAAACCGCTGCTGCACATGAGTTCGTGGAATCCGGCTCCAAACGCGGCACGGTCGTGTTAAGGATTTAAGGCGCTTTCACGCAGCGGCGACATTAAATTCCAGGAAATGGTCTGTGCGGCTTGCCGCAGTTCGGGCAATAGTTTTTTGATAATGTCTTCCTTTTTTGCGATCTTGTGAATCCAGGTCAGGTTTACGATTGCCACCACTTCTTTGCCCGCCCAAATGGGCACGGCAACCGAGTCTCGCCCGTCGTCGAACTCGCGACGTGTTTTGTCGTAATGGCCGCCGAAGTCGGGTGTGCGCAAACCGTAGCCTAATTGGCGTGTTTCTTCCAGCAATTGTTTAATTTGTTCAGGACGACGCGCCAGGTAGTTGCCGGGCTCGTTGCTGGCAGCCAAACGTTGCAAAACCGACTGCCTTTCCGTTTCACTGCAGAAAGCCAGGTAGGCGCGTCCGGTGGCGGAGCGCAATATATTCACCCGAAAACCGATTGGGCCCAATGGAATGTGCGAGAAGTACGAGCGCGGGCTGTTGGTTTCAATCACGGCCATATGATCCAGCCGCGGCACAGCCAGAATGGATGGCCAGTCGACTTTACGGCACAGTTGCACCAGGGTGGGTGACGCCACTTGAACCAGATAGTTTTCGTCATTGACCTGGGGCGGCCGAGGCTGGTAGGTGTGGCTGGCCATGAAGGCGCCGTCGGCCACTCTTTGCCAAATCAGTCCGCGACGCTCCAGTGTTGCGATAACCCGAGTCAGGGTGGCTTTGGGTAAACCGGTGGCCAAGTATAAGTCGTGCAGGCTGGCGTTGCGCGATTTGTGCAGGTATTCCAGTACTTCCAGGCCGCGATCAAGGGCGCGGATCGTCTTGACTTGATAATCTTTCACTAAATTTCACCTGGTGAAAAGTTGTTTGGCAATGCTAGCACTGTCGTGAGGGTTTAGGCAAAACTGGTTGCAAGAAGGTTGGTTTAAACCGGCACATGAATAAGACAAACAGACAAACAGGGTGTTTTTGGAGCATTGACATGAGCTTTACCCACGACGACGTGCAGCGCATTATCCAGTTGCTTGACGCGTCACATTTCGACGAGCTGCATTTGGAAGCCGATGGTATCAAGTTGGATCTGCGTCGCAACAGCGGTGCATCAACCGCGGTGTCGGATGCTTCGGGTGCGTCGGCAATGCCATCAATGCGGCCAGGGTCATCCGCCACGTCGGTTTCAGCGCCGCAGTCGCCAAATCCAGAAAAAACAGCAGCGCCGTCCTCGGGTGCGGATGAAAATAGGGCGTCGTCATCGGGCCAGGCCGCATTGCTCGAGATTAAAGCCCCCATGCTGGGCACGTTTTATCGCGCGCCGAAACCGGGGGCGGATCCGTTTATTGCGGAAGGATCAAAGGTCGAGCCGGAAACGGTGGTGGGTATTATCGAGGTCATGAAACTGATGAATTCAGTTCCCGCCAACATAACCGGCGAGGTTGTTGAGGTGGTGGCGCAAGACGGTGAACTGGTTGAGTACGACCAGGTTTTGTTCCGCGTGCGTCCTTAAGGCGGGTTTATGGCTATCACCATGGTTGATCGCATTCAGACCCCACCGATTACCCGCGTACTTGTGGCCAATCGGGGTGAGATCGCAGTGCGGATTATTCGCAGCCTTAAGCGCCTGGGCGTCGAAACGGTCCTGGCAGTTTCAAGCGCCGATCGCGACAGCCTGGGCGCGCGCATGGCCGATAAGGTGGTGTGTGTGGGGCCAGGCCGTGCCACTGAAAGCTATTTGAAAATCGATACCTTGGTACATGCCGCTCAGGCGACGGGTGCGCAAGCGATTCACCCTGGTTATGGTTTTTTGTCCGAACGTGCTGAGTTCGCGCGTGCCTGCGAAGAAAATGATGTGATTTTCATTGGCCCTACCGCCGAACAAATTGAACAGGTCGGCAACAAGCTGGAGGCACGACGCATAGCCGGCGAGGCAAATGTGCCCATTACGCCGGGCGGGCCGGTTGAAACCCTTGATGAAGCTTTGGCCGTTGCCGATGATATCGGGTACCCCGTCTTGATCAAGGCGGTTGGCGGCGGAGGTGGTCGTGGCCTGAAGCGCGCGGATACGCGCGAATCATTGATTCAACAATTTGATATGGCCGGCGCCGAGGCGCTATCCGCTTTCGGTGATGGGCGCGTTTATGTTGAGTGCTTCGTGACGCAAGGTCGCCACGTTGAGGTTCAGGTGTTGAGCGACGGCAAAAATGTCCTCCACCTTGGCGATCGCGACTGCTCAGTGCAGCGTCGATATCAAAAGCTGATTGAAGAGGCTCCCGCACCGCATCTGTCGGATGCGTTGCGAGATGGTTTGCACGAGGCGGCCGTAAGGTTTGCCCGCCATATCGGCTATCGCGGCGCGGGCACAATTGAGTTTCTGGTCGACGTGCCGCGCGAGCAGTTTTACTTTCTGGAGATGAACGCACGTATTCAGGTTGAACACCCGGTTACCGAAGAGGTGACGGGTGTTGATTTGATTGAGGCGCAGTACCGTATTGCGCAGGGTGAACCATTGCCATGGTCGCAAAACGACATTCAGGTGCACGGCCATGCCATTGAGTGTCGAATTAATGCCGAAGATTGCGACCAAGATTTTAGGCCGTCCCCCGGGCGTGTGACACAAGCCTATTTCCCTTCCCACGACGGTTTGCGTATTGATACGCACATTGAAGCCGGTGCCATGATTCCACCCTTTTATGACTCCATGGTGGCCAAAGTGATTGCGGTTGGGCAAGACCGGGAACAGGCTCGTCTTCGCTTGCGTATGGCGCTTGATGATTTGGTATTGGAAGGCGTGAAAACCAATATTGCGCTGCATAAAGCCATATTGGAAACGCCGGAATTTACGCAGGGCGGAGTCGATACAGGCTTTTTGGGTCGTTATTTGGCGGAAAAGCCCAGCATGCAAAATGAAGCGCGACGGGAACAAACATGACGCAAAAAAAGATTCAGTTTATTGACACGACATTACGAGACGGCAACCAAAGCCTTTGGGGCGCAACGGGTTTGCGCACCGGCATGATGCTGCAAATCGCATCCGTGCTTGATCAGGTGGGTTATTACGCAATTGATTTCAGTACCAGCACGCATATGGCGGTGACGGTACGTTTCCACAAGGAAGATCCTTGGGAGCGTTTGCGCTTAATGAAATCCCGTTTAAAGAATACACCGCTCACCTTTCTCTCCACAGGCATGCGGTTTATTTCATGGGAAACGGCTCATCCGGAAGTGATGGCGTTGTCGTATCAGTTGCTCGTGAATAATGGTATTGAGCGTTTCATGGTCATGGACCCCATGAATACTACGCAGGCCGTTATTAATAATTGTCAGGCCATTGCCAAGGCAGGTGCCTCGGAAGTGATCGGCGCGTTGGTATATACCGTGAGCCCGATTCACGATGATGCTTTTTTTGCACAAATGGCGCGCGAATTGGCGGCACAGCCTTTTATTAACCGGGTTTACCTGAAAGACCCGGGCGGGTTGCTTACGCCCGACCGCGCACGTACCTTGTTGCCGGCCCTGCGTGAAGCCGTGGGTTCCAAACCGCTTGAGTTGCACTCCCATTGCACGATTGGCCTGGCGCCGTTCACATACCCCGAAGCCCCCGGTTTGGGTGTCGATGCCTTACACACCGCTGCGCAACCCTTGGGTAACGGCAGTAGTCAGCCTGCAGTTGAAAACGTGATCAGTAATCTGGAAAGCCGTGGTGTAGCGCATGATCTCGATCTGGATGCCATGGCGAAGGTAAGCGAGTACTTTACGAGCCTGGCCAAGGCGGAAGGTCTACCCATGGGTATTCCGCAGGAGTACGACGAACGTTATTTCGCTCATCAGTTACCGGGCGGCATGATCGGTACCATGAAGCGTCAGCTTCGTGAGATGCGTCAGGCGCATCGCCTGCCTGAGGTGTATGAGGAAGTGGAGCGTGTGCGGGCCGAGCTGGGTTACCCCATTATGGTGACGCCATTCTCGCAGGTTGTAGGCACCATGGCGGTCATGAACGTGTTGTCGCCCGAGCGCTACGCCAATGTCCCTGATGAGGTCATTCGTTACGTGGTTGGGCGCTTCGGTACGCCGCCGGGCGATGTCGACCCGAATGTAAGGGATCGTATTGAACAGTTGCCCCGCGCCAAAGAGTTGGTGGGTCAGTCGCCCATGCCGCCGCTGGCGGAATTGCGCAAAAAGTTTAGCCCTAAATTGTCGGATGAAGAGTTTTTGTTGCGTGCAGTGATGCCGGCTGAGCAAGTTGATGCCATGGTGGCGGCCGGGCCTTGCCGACAAGACTACAACCCCAGCGTGGCGCCGGTGGAGCACCTGATTAAAGCGCTTTCCGAACGCCCCGATGTCAAGCATGCCCGAATCGAACGTGACGGGTTTCTAATGGAGTTACGCGGCCAATAAGCTGCGGGAGAAGTTTAATGACTGAAGTAAAGGCGCCCGATTTAAACGCAATGCGCGGGTTTATTTTCGATGTAGACGGCACTCTGGCATTGGCCGATCGGGGTTTGAACGGCTATGCGCCGTTGCCTGGCTCGCTCGAGTTGCTTGAGCTCTTGCGCTCGCGTGGGTTGCCCTATGTTGTTTTTACCAACGGCTCATTGAAAACGCCGGTGCAATTGTCGCAGGCGCTGGGCAACGCGGGAATTGAGGTGGCACCCGAGCGCGCTTTAACGCCTCCTGCCATTGCCGTATCGGTTTTCCGCAACAAAGGCTATAAGAAAATTTTGGTGCTGGGGGCCGAAGGTGTTTGGAAGCCGTTGGTTGATGCGGGTTTTGAAGTTGTCTGTGCGCCCGAGCGGGCAGACGATGCCGATGCGGTTTTTATCGGATGGTACCCCGAGTTCGGCTTGCCCGACCTCGACGCCGCCAGTAGGGCGATTTGGCAGGGGGCGGGGTTTTATACGGTTTCCACCGTGCCGTACATTGCCAGCCGTGACGGTCGTACCTTGGGTATTTCGGGCGCCTTAACCGCCGCCATTAGCAGTGTGACCGACAAGGAGGCAATTGTCGTTGGCAAACCGGCCGCCGAGGCTTTTGCAATTGCACGCGAGATCCTGGACGTGGCGCCGGAACATGTGGCGATTGTGGGTGACGACCCGGCGCTGGAAAATGAAATGGCGCATTTGAACGGGGCGATTTCGGTCAGTGTTCATACCGGCTTGTACAAAGCGAATGACTTCGCCCGTTTGCCTGAAAACCGCCGGCCACATTATTCGTTGTCGGGTATCGACCAGTTATTGGAGTTAATGCGATGACGCAGCCAGCAGATAGTGCAACGTCGGCTAAACCTTTGTGGACACCGAGTCCGTCGCAAATCAATGCCTCGCGGCTGGCGCATTATCAGCAGTGGCTTGAACGCCGTTACGGCGTGCAGCGCGGCGAGTATGCCGATTTATGGCAATGGTCGGTCGACAATCTCGAGTCGTTCTGGACATCAATCTGGGAATATTTCGATGTGCAGGCCGGTGGGTCGAACCAGCCGGTGCTGGCATCTCAAACGATGCCGGATGCAAAATGGTTTCCCAACGCAACCCTTAATTATGCAGAACATATTTTTCGTAACGCAACCGATCAACGCCCCGCGTTGATTGCGCGTAATGAAACGTCAGAGCCTTATGAGGTTTCCTGGGCCGATATGCAGCGTGATGCCGGCGCATTGGCCGCCGGCTTGCGCAAGCTGGGCATCGGTAAAGGCGACCGCGTCGTTTCTTATTTGCCGAATCGTCCTGAGACGGTGGTGGCGTTTATGGCCTGCGCCAGTTTGGGTGCAGTGTGGTCAAGCTGCGCACCCGATATGGGCGTGCGGGTCGTGACCGACCGCTTTAGCCAAATTGAGCCCAAGCTTATTTTTGCCACCGACAGCTACAGTTACAACGGCAAATTTCATTCCCGGGTAGAGCAGGTGAATGAGTTGCTTGATGCGTTGCCAACGGTACAACATGTCATTCATGTGCCGGGCCCGAACGCAGAGGTGAATCAACCGCTGCCTTGGCGAAATCAATTGTCGTGGGTAAGCCAGGTTTCCGAACCGGCGCAATTAGTATACGAGCGTGTACCGTTTTCGCACCCGCTTTGGGTGGTTTACTCGTCGGGTACAACCGGTTTGCCCAAGGCTATCGTGCACAGTCACGGCGGCATTGTTTTAACGCATATGAAAACCATGGCGTTGCAGCACGATTTGCGCGAGGGGGATCGTTTGTTGTTCCTGGGCGGAACCGGCTGGATTGTATGGAATTTACAGGTGGGCGGCTTGTTGGTGGGCGCCACCGTTGTGCTTTACGACGGCAACCCCGCATGGCCGGATCAGAAAGCTTTATGGCGTTTTGTTAACGATTACGACGTCACCCTTTTAGGGTGTGGTGCGGCCTATTTAATTAACTGCATGAAAGAAGGGCTGTCGCCTAAGGAAGTTGGGCCGTTCAATACCCTGCGTGCCATTAATGCCACGGGCTCGCCGCTACCTACTGATGCGTTTCAATGGGTATACGACAACGTCAAGTCAGACCTCTGGCTCGCTTCGATTAGCGGCGGCACGGATATTGCGTCGGGGTTTGTCGCCTGCGCGCCCACTCTGCCGGTGTATTCAGGCGAGATTCAGTGCCGAGAACTAGGTGTGGCCGCTTATGCGTTCAACGAGCGGGGCGAGGCCGTAGTCGATGAGGTGGGTGAACTGGTCATTACCCGACCCATGCCTTCAATGCCTATTTATTTCTGGAATGACCCGGGCAACGAGCGCTACCACGACAGTTATTTCGATATGTTTCCGGGGTACTGGCGCCATGGCGACTGGATTCAATTCACGCCGCGTGGAACCAGCATTATTTATGGTCGTTCCGATTCCACCATTAACCGTTTCGGGATTCGCATGGGCACCGCAGAGATTTATCGTGTGGTGGAAGCGCTGCCGGAAGTGCGCGATAGCCTGGTGGTGGATCTTGAGTATTTGGGGCGTGATTCGTTCATGCCTTTGTTTGTCGTGTTGGACGACGGGCAAGTGCTCGATGATGATTTAAAGACGCAAATTAAAACGCAAATTCGCACCAAAGCATCACCGCGTCATGTGCCCAACGAAATATACCAGGTTCAATCTATTCCCCGTACTTTAACCGGCAAGAAAATGGAGGTACCGGTACGGCGCTTGTTATTAGGGTCGCCCGCGCAAAAGGTGGCGCATCCCGACGCGATGGCGAACCCGGAGAGTCTTGATTTCTTTATTCGTTTGGCCCAAACATTGAATCCGTCTTAGCTTGGCTCGACAGGTGCGGAATCAAATAATATTATCAGGAGACAACATGAGTACAAAACCAAAAGTTTTATTAATCGCTACGCTCGACACCAAAGCAGTGGAAGCCAAATACGTGCGCGACAATCTGGAGGCGCAAGGTGTCGAGGTGCTTCATATGGACCCCAGTATTCGGCGTTCGGTCAAGCCGGGAGCTGAAATTACGCCCGAGGAAGTGGCCGGCGCAGCAGGGAAAACCATTCAGGAGGTCCGCGACCTAGGTCACGAAGGCAAATGTCAGGCTGTCATGATGGAAGGCGCCGCCAAGCTGGCGTTGGCGCTGCACGCCAAAACACCGCTCAGTGGCATTATCGGTATTGGCGGCTCTATGGGGAGCTCATTGGTAAGCACCGTTATGCAGGCCATGCCGTATGGGTTGCCCAAGGTACTTGTGTCGACCATGGCATCGGGGTTCACGCAACCATTCGTGGGTGCGAAAGACATCACCATGTTCAATCCTGTCTGCGATATTGCAGGCATTAACAGCATTACCGGCGATGTTTATCGCAATGCAGCTATCGCGGTAGCGGCCATGGCCAAGCATTACGAGCCGAAAAAGGCGTCCGACAAGCCCATCATCGCCATGGGCACATTGGGAACGATTGATCGATGCACGGTGCGTGTGCGTAAGTCACTGGAAGATAAGGGTTATGAAGTGTTGGTGTTTCATACTCTTGGCACCGGTGGGCAGGCCCTGGATCAAATTGTGAGCGAGCGCGATGTTATTGCGGTAATCGAGTCGTCGGTGGTTGAGCATAATGATTTTCTGAACAACGGCCTGTGCAGCGCGGGGCCCAATCGTTCCAAGGCTGCGTTGGCAAAAGGGATTCCGGTGGTGATTGCGCCGGGCAATGCCGACTTCATGGTGTCCGGCCCGCCTGAAATGGCCGAGCGTCAATTCCCAGGTAAACGCTATCACATTCACAATAAAGCGCTTACTGCAGTTCGTACCGAGAAAGAAGAACTAACACGGTTGGCGCAGCATTTGGCCGGCCTCGTAAAAGAAGGCAAAAGCCCGGTGTCGGTGTTGGTACCGTTACAGGGTTTTTCCCATCATGACAGCCCGGAAGGACACCTGCATGATTCTTCTTTATGCCCGGTTTTTTATAACGCGGCGAAAGAAGCCATGCCGGCGTCCGTTAAGGTTGAGTCATTCGATTGCCATTTGAATGATGACGCATTTGCCGATGCGATTGTTCAAGAAGTTCTCGAACTGATCAAAGCACGAAATAACAACTAAAAATAACCAATCAGGTAGCCTGATACATAATGTGTAAATTGTTATAGTCATTGCCTGGCCACTTGTATGGGGTGCGTGTTGTCGGGTATGTCATCACTTTAAAACCCCCTTATTTTCCGGAGACAAAAAATGACCGTTAAAAAATGGACATCAAAGCTGGCGACACTGGCGTTAAGTCTGTCGGTGGTGGGTGCTGCGGCACCCACCCTGGCCGCTGAAGCGCCCGAGTCAATCGTAATCGGTTACGCCCTGGCAAAAACCGGCCCTAATGCCCCGGGTGCTTCTACGACGCAGCGCCCCAACTATGAAATGTGGGTCGAAGAGGTTAACAAAGCCGGCGGTATCATGCTAAGCAAGTACGGCAAGCGTGTACCCATTACAGTGGTTGAATATGATGACCGTTCCAGCACCGAAGAGGCGGTGCGCGCGGTGGAACGCCTGATCACGCAAGATGAGGTAGACCTGCTGTTGCCGCCTTGGGGTACGGCAACAAACCTGGCCGTTGCGCCGTTATTCGACAAGCACGGTTATCCGCAGTTGGGTACCACCAACCTGACTGATAAAGCCGACCAGTTCGCCAAGCGCTGGCCCAATCATTATTTCCTGCTGGGCTCGGCGTCGATGTATGCGAATGGATTGTTTGATACATTGGCCGATGCGTTGAAAGAGGGGAAAATCAATAACAAAATCGCCATGATCAGCGTTGCCGACGGTTTCGGTGTTGAATCCGCCTCTGCGGCTCGCAAGGCTGCGCAAGCCAAAGGCTTCGAGCTGGTAATGGATGAAAGTTATCCTGTCGGCACGTCCGATTTATCAACGCTGTTGAATCAGGTTAAAGATTCGGGCGCCGATACCTTTATTGCCTATTCTTATCCGCCCGACACGATCCTGATCAGCGATCAGGCACGTATCATTAGTTTGAACCCCAAGATTTTCTATACCGGCGTGGGTACCCAGTTTCCCTTCTTCATTGGTAAATATGGCGCGCAAGGTGTTGAAGGCCAAATGAGCTTGGGCGGTATCGACGGCACATCCAAGGCGATCCAGGAATATCGTGCACGCCACAAGGAAATGACGGGTAAAGACACCGACTATTGGGGCAGCCCGGTCAGTTACGCGTCATTGCAAATGCTGCAGCAGGCTATTGAGCGTGTCGGTGAAATTGATCGCGAAAAAATTTCGGCCGAACTCAAGAAAGGCGGTTTCGAGACCATTCTGGGTGACATCAAAATTGTTAACAACCAGTTGGTCGGTATCTTCACCGTCGGTCAATGGCAAAACGGTGTTTTTCAGGGTGTCGGGCCGAAAGACCTGAAAGGTGCGCAACCCGTCATCATTCCTAAACCCGACTGGAAGAAGTAATCCGATCGGTCAATATCGGAGCCGGGTTTTCCGCGCTCCGATGTTGCTCCAGTTCAGGGGAAAAACATGTTGTTCATTGAGCTTTTGCTGGCGTCACTGACGCTGGGCGGGTTGTATGCGTTGATTGCTATGGGGCTGACGCTACAGTACGGGGTTGCGCGCATCATGAATCTTTCGCACGGCGAATTCATGGTGGCTGCGGCATTTTTTGCTTATTGGTTGGTTACCAGCCTGGGCGTGCACCCATTGATGGCGCTGGCCGTTGCCGTGCCGCTGGGTTTTGCGCTGCAGTGGGTAATCTACCAATTATTGCTTACGCCGTTGGTGCGACGCTCGCCCACAGCCGACGCACTTGAGGTTGATAGCATTTTGGCTACGTTCGGCATTTTGTTTGTCGTACAGGGCGTTTTGCTTATTATTTTCGGCGGTAATTATTACAGCTACGATTATTTAACTGTGCCGGTTAATGTGCTGGGTTCTGCTGTTGCGGCCAATCGCTTGTTGGCGGCGGGCGCGGCACTTGTCATTGGCCTGGCGGTTTATTTTGTGCTGGTGAAGTCGCGCTGGGGTGCGTCGTTGCGCGCCATGGCCAACGCGCCTCAGTTTGCGCATTTGGTGGGAATCAATCCTCGCGCCATGGCTGCATTTGCCTTCGCCCTGGGCGGCGCATTGGTCGTGGGTGCCGGGGTTCTGGTAAGCATGTTTCTTCCGTTCAGTACCTACATTGGCGTGGCGTTCACCATGAAGGCGCTGGTTATTGTCATTATGGGCGGCGTGGGAAATTTGCTGGGTTGTATTCTGGCCGGCTTGTTGCTGGGGGTCGTTGAAACCCTGGTGTCCCGTTTTGTTGATCCGGGCTTAACCATGGCGGCGACATTTACTATTTTCCTGCTGGTATTATTGTTGCGCCCGCAAGGCATTTTTGGGAGGGCCGGCAAATGAATCAAAATAACGCCATGTTCTCTCCGGGCTTTCTCGTGGTTGTCGTTGTTTTAATTATCATGGCGGCCTTGCCGTTGCTCATCGACAGCAGTTATTTCCTGGCCTACAGCATTAATGTTTTGCAGTATGCCGCGCTGGCCACCGCCTGGACGCTCTTTTCCGGTCCCACGCGTTACATTTCATTAGCCACCACCGCGTTTTTCGGTATCGGCGCATATACCGTGGCCGTGCTTTCGGAAACACTCCCCTGGTTTGGTGTATTGGGTGTCGCCATGCTTATCGGCATTTTGCTTGCGTTAGTTGTGGGGCTCTCAACACTGCGTTTGTCGGGTATTCATTTCGTCATTTTCACTTTCGGCCTGGCCGAGTTGGTTCGTCAGATTGTGACCTGGTACGAGGTCAACATCACCAAATCAATCGGACGCTATATTTTTCTGGATATCACCCAGGAGGATATTTATTGGCAATTGCTGGCCTTGCTGACGCTGGCGCTGTTTGCCGGTTGGTGGATACGGCGCTCAAGGCTGGGTTTGGCTTTGCGGGTTATCGGCGAAGATGAACACGTGGCGCGCCATCTGGGTATGAACACCACCGTGGCGAAAGTATCCCTGTTTGTGATCAGTGCCACGTTCATGACGCTTGTGGGTGCCATTATGGCGCCGCGCTGGACATACATTGACCCGGCTATTGTCTTCAACCCCACCGTATCATTCCAGGTGTTGATTATGTCCTTGCTGGGTGGCGTTGGGCATTTACTCGGGCCTTTGGCCGGCGTTATTCCGTTGACGGCCTTGTTTGAAGTGTTGTCGGCCAACTTCCCGAATCATTTCGCTTTGTTCCTGGGTGTCGTATTCCTGATTATTGTGTATCTGGTGCCCAATGGCATTGTGGGCGTACTGCAAAGTCGTTTCGGGCGTCGCGGTCGCGAACGCGACGCGGGTAAGGAGCAAACATGACGCTACTGAAAGTTGAAGAACTCAGAAAATCGTTCGGAGGTCTGAGGGCGGTTGACGGCCTGAGTTTCGAGGTGGCCGAAGGCGAGGTCATGGGTTTGCTGGGGCCGAACGGCTCCGGCAAGACCACGGCCATGAATCTCATATCAGGGGCATTGCACGCCGACTCCGGAAGCATTCGGTTGGAGTCCGACGAACTTATGGGCTTACCCGCTTATAAAATTGCCCGCCTGGGTGTTGCGCGTACCTTCCAGTTGGTGCGGGTGCTGGGCGGGATGACCTGCGTCGAGAATGTACAGGCGGGTATGGCGTATCGAAAAGATCACAAGTTCGGTGCGGCGGCACATACCGAAGCATTGGAGTTGCTGGCACTGGTGGGATTAAGCAAGTTTGCCGATACGCCGGCGGTTGATCTTACTTATATCGATCAAAAGCGTCTGGAATTAGCGCGTGCGCTTGCACTCAAGCCACGTTTGCTATTGCTCGACGAATGGCTGGCCGGGCTGAACCCCACTGAATTGCAAGAGGGCATCAAACTGATTCGCAACTTACGTGCGCAAGGGCTAACAGTCATTTTGGTCGAGCATGTCATGGAAGCGGTGCGTGCGTTGTGTGATCGCTGTGTCGTCATGTTGGCCGGTGCCAAATTGGCAGAGGGCAAGACCGAAGAGGTGCTTGCTCAAGAGGAAGTGATTACCGCTTATCTGGGAGCACCGCATGTTTGAAGTGAGTCAATTATCGGTACGCTACGGCAAGCACCTGGCTTTGGACAATGCCGCCATCCAGGTTGGAGCAGGTGAACTTGCCGTCATTTTAGGTGCCAACGGCGCGGGCAAATCTTCCATGTTGCGGGCTTTAGGTGGCATGCTCAAGCCGCTCCCGGGCGCTAAAGTTTTGCTTGACGGCGAAGACTTGCTGGCAGTCCCGCCGCATTATTTGGTTGAGAAGGGGTTGGCATTGGTACCCGAAGGGCGCGGCGTGTTCGTTGACCTTACCGTGCGGGAAAACCTGCAACTGGGGGCGCTCACCCCACGGGCCCGGCCTCACGAACAAGAGAATCTGGCCAACGTGCTTGATCTGTTTCCGCGGCTGGCCGAACGTTTGCCCCAACGGGTGGGCACTATGAGCGGTGGTGAACAACAAATGGTGGCGGTGGGCCGTGCCATTATGTCGGCGCCACGCTATTTATTGCTCGACGAACCCTCTCTTGGCTTATCGCCCTTAATGTCGCAAGAGCTTTTCCGGGCGATTAAGCGTGTCAAGGAAATGGGAGTCGGTGTGCTGATGGTTGAGCAAAATGTTAATCTGAGCCTCGATATTGCCGACCGGGGCTATCTTATTGAAACCGGTCGCATTGTGGGCCAGGGTAGCGCAAACGATTTGCGTAACGACCCTGCCGTTCAGCAAGCCTATTTGGGGCATTGATTTTCACTGTGACCGACACCATTGCCGATTTTCGCCGTTTGTTTCTTGATTCAACGCCGCTCATGGATGTACGAGCGCCCATTGAGTTCAACAAAGGAGCGTTTCCCGGCGCGGTAAATTTGCCGTTGATGAACGACATTGAGCGGCAAAAAGTGGGTACCTGCTATAAGCAACATGGGCAGGACGCGGCCATTGAATTGGGCCACAAGCTTGTTTCCGGTGCCGTTAAGGCTCAACGCATCGAGGCGTGGGTCGATTTCGCTAAAGCCCATCCTAACGGATGCCTGTATTGCTTTCGGGGTGGCCTGCGGTCACGATTGGTGCAGTCGTGGCTGGCCGAGGCGGGGGTATCATACCCCCGCGTAGCAGGTGGCTATAAGGCCATGCGCAGCTTTTTGCTGAACGAAATCGAGCAGGCTGTCGAACGGTGCGAATTCGCCCTGGTGGGCGGGTTAACCGGTTGCGGTAAAACCGATGTCTTAAAGCGCCTGCCGTCTGCGCTCGACCTGGAGGGGTTGGCAAATCATCGCGGTTCAAGTTTCGGTAAACGCGCCACGCCGCAACCTGCACAAATTGATTTCGAAAACAATCTGGCTATTGAGCTTATGCGCAGTCAGGCCAATGGCCGGCACCGTTTTGTGCTTGAAGATGAGTCGCGCCTTGTGGGCAGTTGTGCGTTGCCATTGAGCCTGTATCAGCGCATGCAAACGCTACCCGTTGTATGGCTGGAAGACACGTTCGAGAATCGCGTGACACGTATTTTGCATGATTACGTGGTGAGTCTGTCGCAGGAATTTATCGCGCTGCAAGGTGAGCAGGATGGGTTCCATTCTTTCGCACAACGTTTGCGGCAGAGCCTGGCCAATATCGTGAAACGGCTGGGGCACGAGCGCTACCAGCGCTTCGATGCCTTTATGCAGCAGGCACTGGAGGAGCAACAGCGGTCGGGGGATATCAGTTTGCATCGCGTTTGGATTGAGGGTCTTTTGTATGAATACTACGACCCAATGTATGCGTCACAGCGTGAAAAGAAAGCGGCCCGCATTGTGTTTAGCGGGCCGCGAGATGCCGTAGTCGATTATCTGATCCGAACTTAACGATTATTTAAGATGGTCGTTGAACCAGTTAAGTGTCTCCTGCCAGCCGGCTTTGGCCGCGTCTTCGCGATAGCTCGGGCGGTAGTCGGCGTGAAACGCATGGGGGGCGTCGGGATAAACAATGAATTTCGATGCTTTAGACGCGGCATTACCTTTCGCCAGCGCGGCTTCCATTGCTTTAATTGTGTCGGCCGGGATGCCGGCGTCTTTTCCGCCGTATAAGCCCAGCACCGGCCCGTTCAAAGAGGCGGCAATGTCAACCGGATGTTTTGGTGTTAGTTTGGTGCTGTCGCCCACCAGGCGTCCATACCATGCAACGCCTGCTTTTACGTTCGGGTTGTGTGCGGCATAAAGCCATACAATGCGCCCGCCCCAGCAAAAGCCGGTGATACCGAGATCTTGGGTATTACCCCCGTTCGCGCCGGCCCATTTTGCACTGGCGTCAAGGTCGCTTAGAACCTGGGCATCGGGCACTTTGCTGACAACTTCAGCAAAAAGTTTCGGGATTTCCGTATATTTCGATGGGTCGCCCTGGCGTGCGTAAAGTTCGGGCGCTATCGCCATATAGCCTTGTTTGGCAAAGCGTCGGCACACATCTTTAACATATTCGTGAACCCCGAAAATTTCCTGTACAACTAGAATGACCGGGACATTGGTTTTTCCTTTCGGCATGGCACGATAGCCGGGGATTTCCCCGTCGCCCACTGGGATCATGATGTCGCCGGCGGTCAGGCCTTCGGTATCGGTGCGGATAATGGTTTCGGCATTGAGTGGCCCGGCGGCAAGCGTGAAACCGGTTGCCAGCGCGGTAACCATGAAGCCGCGCCGGTTCAGTTGTAACGGGGGAAGAAGGCTGTTGAAATCTGCATCAGGAATACGGTTCATTGAGTTTCTCCTGGGGTTAACGACGACTCTTCTGGTACATCCAAACGGAACTGGGTGCGTTTTTGCATACTGATTTGTTCAACATAAGTGGGCTTTCCATCTTCGGCAAACTCAACGTAGCCGATACCGGCCTGATTCAAAAGGCGTTCGCCGTGTGACGCACTTTCGGGCTTGAAAGGGTTAATCTTCATGCCCCGGCGCCGAGTGAAGTAGTTCAATGGCGAACGTGGTGAATAAAGCCATCGACTTAAGCGGTCTAGCGTGTCAAGTAGCTTGCGTGGGAACTCATTCTTGATTCCGCTACTGGTGATTTGCCATAAATGGGGAACGCCGCGTTGCGACTTAAGCTGTATGCCGTAAACGAAAGAGTAGTGCACATCTCCTGAAAGTATGACGAAGTGGGCCGGCGTTCGGGTATGCCGAAAAATATTCAGAATGGCGCTGGCGGTTCCTTTGTGTGCCATCCAGTTTTCCGCATCCACCAGCAGTGGTTTTCCCGCGAGGCTGAAACACTTTTGCACCACTTCGATCAGTTTTACACCAAAAATCGGCGCGGGTGACACCATCACAACCGAATCGTGGTTCAACAGCTCAGTTTGCAGTTCGGTGAGCGCCTCCCAGTCCATCAGGCCTGAAGGGCGATTCAGGTTCCGTTCCGACCGCCAGCGCCGTGTGCGCGTGTCCATGACCAATAATTTGGGTTTTGTGTCCAGACTGTATTCCCAATGGTGAAAGTGCAATAAATGATGGATCAAGTCATCTTGATGCGGCTTGGTGGGCGATTGCGACCACGCTTGTATTTTCTTGAGTGTTTCGTCTTTGAATGCATCGGGGTTGTTTCCCCACCCCTGGCACAGCATGTACCCCACCAGGGCATTTCCGATGATGCGTCTTGAAAAGGGGTGGCCGTATGCAGTTTGCTCCCAATCGGCCGTCAAGTTCCAGTCGTCGGTTACGTCATGATCATCGAAAATCATCAAAGTGGGCATGTGTGCAAGCACGCGGCGCACTGATTTGAGGCCACCAATGAATTGAGTCAGGGTCTCGCGCTCTTTGCGATAACGTTCCGTTTCTTCCGGACTCAGGCCTGCGGGCAACCCTTCGGGCAGGCAATCCCACGTTACCGGCGACCAGACCAGCAAATACATTGCGAGTATCTCGGCCAGGGTAACCAGATGATTATCGGCACTGCTGGTAGTGAAAACCGGTTTTTTCGCCCCTTCAAAAAACCGCTTGCGCAACGGGTCGTTGGGTCGCACGTCCGGCAAGAGTTCGCTGCGTCGATAGTAGTTGTATTCGCTTTTGTAAAGTGTTTGGCTGTCGGGAACCAGCGCTTCTTCTATCTGCTCATCGTAAAGGCCTAGCTCTTCAATTAACTCGTGAATGGCTGTGAGCATCGGCCCGGCTACATCGTCGACATACACCTGATCACCGGTCAGCATCAGAAAAGCCGGCCAGCTTGCTGGGTCGTTAGCCTTCAGGTTAAGCCAGTGATCTGCGGCAACGAGCCCATCTTCACACGGGTAATGGGGTTTGCGGCATGAACCGTGCAATACGCTGGCTAGGCGTGCACGTTTTACAAATTGCGGCAGGTCGTGGCCGTCCTGGCACAGGTCTGGCGCCCATTCGCGAATACTGACCCAGTTTTCTGTTTCGCCGGCAGATTCCTTTTGCCGCCACTGCAGGTCGTAAGGGAGCGCCTGGTCAGCGGGCAGGTCTGAGTCAAGTACGAAATCCAGAAGGTATAAAAAGCAATGATGGCCGATGCGCACCGGTGTAGCATTTGGAACAAGTGCAGCGCCGTTTTCAATATCCTTTATTGAAAGACGCCAGGTGCAGGGCTCTCGGGTTGCCAGCCAGAACACAATCCGCCTGGATTCCAGTCTTCGAAGAATGGGTCCGGCAAGCACGTTGTCAGTTTTTCGGGTCGTGGTGTTAGCAGACATTTAAGTGTTTTAAAAGGGGTGGAAAACGCATATTTTTAGCGATCAAGGCGCTGTAACAATTTACACCCTTAATTTATGGGTAAGCATGTCGTTATAACGTATTTAGCCGTTGGGCTTGCAGAACGCAGGAGAGACCTGTTTACATGCTGGAAAGTTCCTATAACCCTTCGCTGGTGCTGTGGTCTTTGGCCGTGGCCGCACTCGCGTCATATACCGCGCTTGATCTGGCCAGTCGTGTCGCATCCAGTCGGGGTGTCGCTGCGCGGTGGTGGCTGGCAGGCGGGGCGTGTGCCATGGGGTTGGGTATCTGGTCCATGCACTTCGTCGGCATGCTTGCCTTCAATCTTCCCATACCGCTGGGTTACGACCCCTTCATTACGGCAATATCGCTTTTAATGGCGATTGCGTCGTCCGGCTACGCTTTGTGGTTGGTTTGTCGTGCCACGCTACCCTGGTATCGCTTGCTGGCAGGGGGGTTCATTATGGCCACCGGTATTGCCGGCATGCATTACACCGGTATGGGCGCCATGCTTATGCAGCCTGGAATCGACTATCTGCCGTCCTGGGTTGCGCTTTCATTGCTTATTGCTTTTGGTGCTTCGGTTGCTGCGTTGTGGCTGGCGTTTCGTTTGCGCAAGAATCTGAATTACGTGACGGCGTTGCGGGTGGGAGCTTCTTTGGTTATGGGGGCTGCCATTGCGGGCATGCATTACACCGGGATGGCGGCGGCGCAGTTTCCGGTAGGCAGTATTTGTGGTGCGGCCTCTACCGGCGTTGATGTGTATTGGTTGGCTTTGTTAACCATTTCAGTTACGCTGGCGGCCTTACTGGCTACCCTGGTGGTGTCCGTGCTCGATAACCGTATGCAACTGACGTCAACCACTTTAAGTACGTCGTTACGTAAGGCAACCGACCAGCTTGAACATTTGTCGTTGCACGATGGTCTTACCCAGTTACCCAACCGTATTTTCTTTGAAGAGCGGCTCGATCAGGCCATTCGAAGCGTGAAGAAAAACGGCGGTTACCTGGCGGTGTTCATGATCGATGTCGATGGCTTTCAGGTCATTAACGATGCGTATGGGCGTCATGTGGGTGATCGTTTGCTGGTGGCCATGGCGCAACGCTTGCAAAATGGCGTTCGGGCGCAAGACACGCTGGCCCGGCTGGCGGGCGATGAGTTCGTTTTACAAGCCTTCATTTCCAAACCGGATGACGCCAGTTTAATGGCCGATAAATTCATTCGGCTGGTACAGGCGCCGTTTCAGATTGTGGGCCGCGATTTGCATATTTCCGTGAGTATTGGCGTGACCATGTGTCCCGACGACGGTGACCTCAGGGAAACATTGCTGGCTAACGCCGACGCAGCACGCCGGCATGCGAAGTCGTCCGGGCGCAATACCTATCGTTTTTTTGAGTCGTCGATGAATGACAACGTGTATGAGCAATTGCGTTTGCTTCAAGACTTTCGCATCGCCCTCGAGAACAATCAGCTTAGCTTGGTGTATCAACCTATTTATGATTCCCGTGGCCGCGGTTTGGCCAGTGCGGAGGCGTTATTGCGTTGGACGCATCCAGACCACGGGCGAGTCGCACCCGAGAATTTTATTCCCATGGCTGAACGTACCGGTTTGATTGTGCCAATTGGTGAGTGGGTGCTGGATCAGGCATGCTCGCAATTACGCTGCTGGCAAGATGCGGGTTGGAAAGATGCTCGCGTCGCCGTTAACTTGTCGGCGATGCAATTCAGCCATTCGGGTTTGGTTGAAATGCTGCAAACCATCCTGGACCGTTATCGCATCAAGCCCGAGTCACTTACGTTGGAAATTACAGAAACCACCGCCATGCAAAATGCCGAAACCAGTATTGTTATTTTGCATAAGTTGCGGCGTCTGGGGGTTCGTATTGCCATTGATGATTTTGGTACGGGCTATTCCAGCTTGCTTTATTTGAAACGTCTGCCGGTGTCGGAATTGAAGATTGATCGCGGATTCGTCCATGATCTGACGCTGCAAAAAGAAGATGTTGCCATTGTCGAAGCCGTGGTCACACTGGCGAACAAGCTTGGGTTAAGCGTGGTGGCTGAAGGGGTTGAAACGACGGAACAACGTGATTTGCTGGTCGACCTGGGGTGCGATTACCTGCAAGGTTATTTATTGGGTCGACCTGTTCATGCGCAAACGCTGCTGGGCCTGGTTACCGAGGGTACACGGGCGGCGCGCGTAGCCCAGCTGTGACGAATGCGGTAATTTCCTCGATGACTTCCTTTGTGTCGTTGGGGTCGCATTCCGTCGGCGCCAATTCATCGAGCCGGTGTGTATCCGAAAAGGCGTACATGTAGGCCCCAATGGTTAAGGCCATGCGCCAGTTCACATCTTTTGCCGACAAGCTTGGGCATATTTCCAACAAGGTATTTACAAACGCACGTGTGGAGATGTCGTAGGCTTCATTACGCAGCCGGTATGAAATTTCCGCCGGCTCGGTATGCAGCCGCGCCTGTAAGCGAAGAAATCGGCGCCCTGCAGGCTCTTCCCGCAATGCAATGGTGGGTTCCAGAAAGGCCCTGACCACTTGTTCAACCGTGATGGGATCGGCTTGTTGTTTTAACTGGTTGAGCCGCCGTAAACGTTCGTCGGAAACAACCCGGCCGCGCCGAATGAAAACAGCCTCGTAGAGCCCATATTTGGATCCGAAATAATAATTGATCAGGGCCTGAGTGACGCCGGCTTTCTGGGAAATAGCACGCAAGCTGGTACCGGTGTAGCCGGTTTCGGCGAATTCGTCTTCGGCGGCATCCAGAATACGCTCTGATGCGTTGTCTCCCGTGCCTTCCGGGCGGCCCGGACCTTTACGGGCCGTTTTGCGTTTCGGGGCTGGAGGGGAGAGGCTGTTGTAGATTGTCATAAGGGCTAAACCACGGGTTCGAAATCGGTCGCGTTATAAGCATAAACCCAGTTTGCCTTGATGCCGCCGGCGTGAGGGTCTTTCTTTTGCTGTTCACGATATTCGGCATCACGCTTGGCTTGCGCTTCTTTTGATGACAGGTGATAGGTTTTGCCGCGTTCACGCGCCTCAAGCTGCACGCGCGCGGTGCGGGGCAGGCGCTCTTTTTCGTATTGCTGTAGTGCATTGGGGAGTTGATCGGGTAAGGCGGCCAATGCTTTGGCCAAAACGTAAGCGTCTTCAATCGCCATCGCCGCGCCCTGAGACAGGAAAGGTAGCATGGGATGGGCAGCGTCGCCTAATAGGGTGATACGGTCTTTTGACCACGTTTCCATAGGGTCGCGATCGAACAAGCCCCAGCGGTACACGTCATCCACACGATCAAACAATTGTTGGATGTTGGTGTGCCAACCCTGAAAATCGGCCAGCAATTCTTCTTTTGTGCTGCGGGCGTTCCATGACTCTTCAACCCATTTTTCGGTTTCATGCACGGCCACGATATTAACGGCTTTGCCGCTGTTTACGTAGTAAGTCACGATGTGACTGTTTGGGCCGAGCCAGAACGAGGCTTCCGGTGCGACGAAGTTGGGTGGGGAGTCGAATGGGACAACCGCGCGATAGCACATATGACCTGTAAATTTGGGATCGTCGTCGCCGAACAGGGCATGGCGAACAACCGATCTCACGCCGTCGGCACCGATAATCAGATCGGCTTCAAAGCTGCTGCCGTCGTCAAAATGCGCCACCGCTTTGTCGCCGGTTTGCGAAACACTGGTACAACGAATTGAAAACGTGACTTTGCTGCGATCGACCATGTCTGCAAGAAGATGATGCAGATCGGCCCGATGCACGTGAAAGAATTCGGCACCGTACAAGCGTGGGCAATCACTTTTCAGAGGCATGCGAAATGTTTCTTCGGCCGTATCCCAGTTTCGTCCAACCAAAGCTTCCGGCAGGAAGCCAACCTTATTTAAGGCGTCCCACGCTCCAAAGGCTTTAATGACTTTGACGGCGTTGGGTGTCATTTGTATGCCGGCCCCTACCTCGCCGAACTCAGCGGCTCGTTCGAACAAGTGGTAGTCGATACCGCGTTGGCTTAATGCCACTGCGGTTGCGACACCGCCAATGCCGCCGCCGATAATGCCTACTTTCAATGGTTTGGCCATGTTGTGCTTCTCCAGGAAGTGTTATTTATTAACTATACGATTAATAAATTATAGATAGAATATGGTTGGCTGACAACTTCATTCAGAACAAGGAAAAATCATGCATAGTCTTTCAAAAAAGTCGGGGCTGTGTGTACTTGCAATGTGTCTCAGTGCAGGTGCGATGTTGTTGCCCGATCCGGCTCATGCCGACGACGCGGGTATTGGGTTGCGTGCTGGTGTGGGTAACCATTACCAGCGCTATGAGTTGGCTTGGGTGTCGCCCACGCTGTGGCACTATCGGTTTGCCGAATCCGGTAGCCGGCTCGATTTGGTGGCTGAGGCTGGAGCGGCTTTCTGGAAGGCGAGTGGCAATCGAGATCGTGCCAGTGTGTGGCAAATCGGGTTGACGCCATTCTTGCGCTGGACGTTTCCCAACAATATGTATCTTGAGGCTGGGGTGGGCATCAATCGTTTTTCGCACACGCGTTTTGCCGACAAGACTTTATCGACCCAATTTCAGTTTGGTACGCACATAGGAGCAGGTGTGAACTTGTCTTCAGCCGGTCGCTTGGGGTTGCGTTACTCCCATTACTCTAACGCGGCAATTAAACGCCCGAATGATGGGCTCGACGTGATTCAGCTTACTTATAGCCACGCGTTTTAGCCGACATTTCGCCTTCGTTTTTGTTCAGCGCATAACATTGTTGAAATGCGCGTAGTTCATTACCATAGTGGGCATTACATTAACGAGCTAACGGGGGGCAGGCATGAGCGACAAACCAAATGAAAATGAACCAATGAGTTCCCCGAGTGGCACGAATCCGCAGGTTCAGAAGATGCTGGCCTCATTGAGTGATCGTTGGGGTTGGTTTGTTGCGCTGGGCGTTGCGATGGTGGTGTTGGGTATGGTGGCGCTGGGGCATGTGGTTGCGGCCACTTTGGTAAGCGTACTGTTTATCGCAGTCCTGATGATCATCGGCGGTATCGGGCAGTTAATTCATGCCTGGCGTCTGAAGCAAATGTCGGGGTTCGTGTTTTGGACAATCGGCGGGGTTTTGTATTTGGGCGCGGGAATATTGGCGCTGGTTCGTCCTGAAGCCGGGGCGTCACTAATAACCCTGCTTTTTGGTGCAACGCTGATTGGTTCGGGGGCATTGCGTTTGTGGATCTGGTTTAACAATCGGGCGCAACGCGGCTGGCAATGGTTGGCCTTGTCCGGCGTCGTAACACTATTGGTTGGTTTATTGATTGCGTTTGGCTGGCCGGGTAATAGTGTTTGGGTTTTAGGGTTGATTCTTGGGGTCGATTTGTTGATTCAGGGCTGGACTCTTTTGTTTATTGGCTTTGCGCTACGCAACCGGCAGTCCGGTGGTTAGTCATGCGTAAACCGGTGCTCTGGGGGCTGGGTGCGGGCTTGGTGGTGCTGTTGGTTGGTATTTATATTTATCACACAGCAACGAGCGTAACGAAAGCATATATTGACCCTTCCGACGCCCGTTTGGTGCAGTTGGGTAAACAAGTGTACGCGGCGCAATGTGCCGCTTGCCATGGTGCAAACCTCGAGGGGGAACCAAATTGGCGGCAACGGAAACCGAATGGGCGACTCCCCGCGCCGCCGCACGATGTTTCCGGGCATACATGGCATCACCCCGATCAAGTCTTGTTCGATATCGTAAAAAACGGATTGGTGCCCGGCGTAACGGCACCCATTGGTTATGAAAGCGATATGCCGGCTTACAGCACTGTTTTAACCGACGAGGAAATCCGGGCCAGTCTTGCGTATATCAAGCGTGCCTGGCCCGAAAAGGCAAAGACAGTTCAACAGCAGTTAACCCAGGAATATCAGAAGGCACAATAGGCATGTCGGCATCCGAGCGTTCTTCATCTGCAACACGTCCGCAATTTGCTTCGCAGTTCGAGGGCTATGAAGATGGCTTTCGCCACCGGATGTTTGTGGTGATTTTTGAGGCCGATACCCGCCTTGGTCGTTGGTTCGATTTCACGCTGATTGCAGCAATTATTCTTAGCGTCACGGTGGTTATGCTCGACAGCATTCATGCTGTGCGACAGCAATACGGTTCCAGTTTAAGCGTGCTCGAGTGGTTTTTCACCGTGTTGTTTACGCTCGAATACATTGCCAGGCTGGCATGCGTTAAACAGCCCATGAAGTATGCCCGCAGCTTTTATGGCGTTGTGGATTTGCTGGCGATACTGCCCACGTACGCAGCGGTTCTTATGCCGGAGTTACACGCTTTGGTCGATCTGCGGTTGCTCCGGTTGTTGCGCATGTTCCGGTTATTGAAGCTGGTATCGTATGTGCACGAATACTCAATGCTCGGTCAGGCGCTGATGGCCAGCCGGCGAAAAATTATTATATTTTTGTCGGTTGTAGCGATTGTCGTTACGCTGAACGGCACGCTGCTCTATTTGGTTGAAGGTGGTCCAGGCACTGCGTTCAGCAGCATTCCCACGGCGATTTATTTTGCCATTACTTCGTTAACGACGGTGGGTTTTGGTGACATTGTTCCGCAAACAGATGTAGGCAGGGCGATAACCGCATTCACCATGCTGATTGGCTGGAGCGTCCTGGCCGTACCCACAGGTATTATTTCGTCGGAGATGACGGCGCAGCGCTTCTTGCCGCGGGTTAACACCCGTACGTGCCCCTCTTGTCTGGCAACGGGTCTTGATGGCGATGCCAAGTTCTGCAAGTCATGTGGCACCATGTTGCCTGAATATCAGAAGGAAACATAAGTCAGGGCTGAACTCTGCTAAAGTGGATTTTTATAATCAAGGAGAAGGGCGTGAATAGGGTATTAGCATGCGTCGATGACTCCCCCCGCGCCACAGCGGTGTGCGACTACGGCATTTGGGCGGCTCGTCTGCTAGAGGTGAAATTGCAGTTTCTTCATGTGCTCGATCGCCATCCGGAGCGCGCCGGCTTAACGGATTACAGTGGGGCGCTGGGTATGGATGCCCAGGAAAGCTTGTTGGAGCAATTGAGCACTCTTGATGAAGAGCGCAGTCGTCTGGCTCAGGAGCAAGGGCGGCAAATTCTGCAGGCGGCGCACAAGCGGGCCGAGGCGGCAGGCGCGAAAGACACCGACACCCTGCAGCGTCATGGCTCGCTGGTTGAAACCTTGCTTGATCTCGAGCCGGAGACCCGGTTGGTGGTTATCGGGCAGCAGCGATCCGCCGGTAGTGCATCCAAATGGTATCTCGACCAAAATGCCGAACGCGTTGTGCGCTCACTGCAGCGTCCGGTTTTGGTGGTTGACGGCGACTTCAAAGAGCCGGAGCGGTTTGTCATCGCGTTCGACGGCAGTCAGACAGGTAAAAAAATGGTGCAAATGGTCGCCGCCAGTCCTCTCTTGAAAGGGCTGTCCTGCCATGTTATTGGGGTGGGTGATGAAAGCGAAACGCAGCAGCAGAACATCGATTGGGCAAACGATACCTTGGTCAACGAAGGTTTTGATGTTGTGAAGGTTGTTCGGCCTGGCGAAGCGGAGGTCGTTTTGCGTGAGTATCTGCTTGAAGTGAGTGCCGACCTGCTTGTGATGGGGGCGTATGGGCATTCACGTATACGCCACCTTATTATGGGCAGTACCACCTCTACGTTGTTGCGCACCAGCCCGGTGCCGGTACTGGTTTTGCGATAGCGGTTGTTCTGCGGCACAGGCAGCGGTCGTTCAGGCCGATAACGGCTGTGGTCGCCGTGGCGACAATGAAAACGCCTCGAACTCTTCTGTGCTTAAGGGGCGGCTGAAATAGTAGCCCTGCACCCTGTCGCACCCAAGGGTTTTCAAGAGGTCCAATTGGGCCGACGTTTCAACACCTTCGGCGGTCGTACGCATGCCCAGGGCATGGGCCATATGCACAATAGCCTGCACGATGGCGCGATCACGCGAGTCGTGAGCGAGGTCGCGCACGAATGACTGGTCTATTTTCAGTGTGTTTGCGTCAAACAGTTTCAAATGGCTGAGCGACGCATGGCCCGTGCCGAAGTCGTCAATTGAAAGTGCAATGCCTTGCTCCCGTAGGGTACGCAGGGTTTGGATGGCGGTTTGCGCATTATGCATGGCAACGCTTTCAGTAATTTCCAGGCCCAGGTAATGCGGGGGCAACTGATAGGTTTTCAACAGATATTGAATGCGTTCGACCAGTAGCGGGTAACGGAACTGAACCAATGACAAGTTAACCGAAAAGCAGACATCCGGCGGCAGGCCTTGACGAACCCATAGTGAAATTTGGGCAATTGCTGTTTTTAATACCCACTCACCTATTTCGGGCATCAGCCCATATTTTTCGGCTATCGGTATGAATTCGGCCGGGCCTACCGTACCCAGTTTCGGATGGGTCCAGCGGACCAGGACTTCGGCGCCCGACAAACGCCCGTCGGCCAGATTCATAACGGGTTGAAACGCCAGGTGCATTTGCCCGTTCTTAATTGCGGCCTCCAGGGCTTTCTCCAATTTCTGCACACGAAAGGGAGGGGGTTGCAGATGGCCGGTGTCCAGCGCCATATACAGCAATAGATAGGCCGCCGCTTTATATATGTGACCCAATAGCATGGCGGTATCTGAAATCGCCGTATAGGACGTAAAAAGCAGTTCACTGACGGCCATGAGCAAGAGTGCGCTGGCCAGCAGATACAAGTTGCACTCGCTGTTGTTGGGCAGGCGTCGCAGCAAAATGGCCAATGCCACGATATGCAGTGTAATGATGCCGTACTCGGCCATGATCTTCAGATCACTTAAGCCGGTTTCAGTGCTGAAGACGTTGGGCAGCCAAGCGGGAGCGTACAAGACAACCCCGTGGGTGATGATGACAATGCCCAACACAATACTTAACGGCCAGGTCAGATGTGCAAGGCGACCGTGGCGTTGCGGTAATTCAGTGGTTGAAGGCCAAGGCAGCCAAACGACAATTAAAAGCCCAATGGCGGCCAAATAGCGCGCAACCAGCCAAAAATAAATGGATTTCTGCGGGTTGTTGGGTGTAACAAAGGCAGGCATGCCCTCAAAGGACAGGGTGTGGGCGATGTCCAGCAAGGCGACGCCCAGAAAAGCACAGGCCAAATAAAGAATATTTCTTTGCGGGTGCTTTCGGTAAGTACTCCACCCCAGGGCGAAAACGGCAAAAGCGAAGGCAATGGAGGCGATTTCGAGTATTAGGTGCCACGTAAGGTAGTGCCGGTGAGCCCAGGCTTCAACAGGTTCTACCAACATTGTTGCCAGCCCGACAAGTGCAGCTACCACGAAACTAATACCAAGCCCTAAAGGGAAATGATAGTTTGACCAATGGGAGAGCGAAATGCGCGGCATGCGTCTGCCTGAAAATGAAAAGTGACGGTGCTGACAATGTGACATCGAAAGATTAGCGATATGAGATCGCTTTAGCAAGGGGGGCGTGTGATTAAACGATGGAAATCGTAGTAAGTGAGTGTTTGTTTTCGACTTTGAACGGGTGCGTAAGAAAGCTGCAAGAATTGGTCGATAAGATGCCTGCTTTAGTTCACGGATAGGGAATCCGCATGAAAAAGGGAGTGCGTCTTGGCCTGGGCGTCAAGATGATCATGGCTTTTCTTCTGGTTGCCGCCATGTCGGCCCTCACGGGCGCGTTTGGCGTGCAGTTGTTGGGGCAGGTTAACGCTATGGCGGTAAAGATGTTCAATCAGGAGGTGGCCGGCGTGAGGCATGCCTCCCAGGCGCAGGCACACATGACGGCGGCGGGCCGGGCGGCTGCCAATGCGTTGCTGGTCGCAGATAAGGGGGCGCGCATCAGCGAGATTTACTTTATGCGTGATCACCTTGACGGTGCGCAGGCTGAGCTGGAAAAGTTGAAGCCGTTATTCGTCAGCGAGGAAGGCAGGTTGGCGGTGGAGCAGGTAATCGGCTTAACTGAACGTTATGCCGCCGCATTGGAAGATTACGCCGGACGCTTGGAAACCGAAGGTATGCAAGTGTCTGCAGATCCCGATTATTTACAAGCGTTGGCCCAGGCCCACGCTATCGGGGAGCAGGCTGAGACGGGTGCCGTGGCGTTGGTGTTGCAGAAGCAGAATACGTCTTCAGCACTGGCCGATGAAACAACCCAAATTTATCAATTCGCCTTAAGCCAAATGGGCGTACTTTCTTTGGTCGGCGCGCTGTTGGCGATTGTGCTGGGTGCCGTTCTGGCGCGCGGACTTAAGCGCCAGTTGGGCGCCGAGCCACGTGATGTGGTGCAGATTACGCATGCGGTCGCGAAAGGGGATTTGTCTCATTCATTGAATTTGCGCAAGGTATCCAAAAGCAGCGTGTTGTTCGCAATGCATCACATGCAGGCCGCATTGCGTAACGTAGTGGGTGAAGTCCATCAAAGTAGCGACGAGGTGGCTTCAGGTGCCCGCCATATCGCGGAGGGAAGTATCGATTTGGCTCAGCGGACCGAGCAACAGGCTCAAAGCTTGCTGGAAACTGTGGCGACGATGGAGGCGCTGGCGCAAACAGTCGATCGCAATGCGAGTGTTGCGCGCGATGTAGCTCAAAAGGCGACACTTGCCCGCGAGCGGGCGGAAAAAGGGGGCGAGGCGGTTGAAACGCTGGTGAATGTCATGCAGCGCATCGACGCTTCGTCCCAACGTGTCACGGAAATAGTGGCGTTGATTGATGAGCTGGCTTTTCAAACCAATATTCTGGCGCTGAATGCGGCGGTGGAGGCTGCTCGAGCAGGCCGGCAGGGCAAAGGCTTTGCTGTGGTGGCCGGTGAAGTGCGTCATTTGGCGCAACGCAGTGCGACCGCGGCGCAGGATATCCGCCACCTGGTTCAGGACAGCGCTGCGGTGGTCGAGAACGGTAGCCGGATTGCCGGGCAAACCCGTGCGATGATTACCGAGGTGGTCGGTGAAGTCAGGCAAGTATCGGCATTGATTCATGAAATCAGCGAAGCAACTGACTCACAGAAGACGGGAATACAACAAGTTAATAGTGCTGTGTCGAGTCTTTCGTCGGTAACGCAGGAAAATGCGGTGTTGGTACACGACGTCGCAGCGCGCGCCGATGGGTTGAGTGGCCAGGCTGCGGCATTGTTAAGGGTTATATCGATATTTAAATTAGGGGCGAAACCAGTATTGCAGAGGTGACCCGTTTTGTTATTATCAGGGAATATGACTAAACGACATAATGCCCTCAAATTTTAATGCCACCTCTTTCCTGCTCCCAGTGCCGTGATAATGAACCGCTAGACTTTCAGTTCAGTTACGCATTTCAGCCCATTTTGAACGTCGCCAACCGGGAAGTATTTGCTCATGAGGCCCTCGTTCGTGGAGAACAAGGCGAATCTGCTTATTCCGTGCTTTCGCGGGTTAACGATGAAAATCGCTACCAGTTCGATCAGTCTTGTCGTGTGAAGGCGATTCAAATTGCCTCGCAATTGGGCATGGCTTCGCGGCTGTCCATTAACTTTCTGCCCAACGCCATTTACAAGCCGGAGCTTTGTATTCGTACCACTCTCGAGGCGGCAAAATCGTTCGATTTCCCCATCGATCAAATTATTTTTGAGACGGTGGAAGGCGAAGAGGTTGAAGATGGAAAATGGCTGGCGGAAATTTTGCGTGAATACAAGCGCATTGGGTTCACAACGGCCATCGATGATTTCGGTGCGGGTTTTGCCGGTTTGAATTTATTGGCCGACTATCAGCCCGATATCATCAAGCTCGATATGGATTTAATCCGTAACGTGCATGAAAGCCGTCCGCGCCAGGCAATTATCAAAGGCGTGGAGCGCATGGTGGAAGAGTTGGGCATTGTGATGATTGCCGAGGGTGTGGAAACTTACGAAGAATATCGCTGTTTAAGCGATTTGGGTATCAGCCTGATGCAGGGATACTATTTTTCCAAGCCGCTTTTTGAAGCCAAGGCCTCCGAGGCGGACATCCCCTGGCCCGATTGCGCCGGCTCGTGAGGTGTGCGTAAATCCGACTCAATGCGGCCGTCCACCAGGGTAATTGTGCGGTCACAGGTCTCTGATAACCGAGGGTCGTGAGTCACAATCAGAACAGCGCAGCCGAACTCGCGGTTGAAGCGCCGAAAGAGCTTAAAGATGCCGGCCGCTGTTTGTGTATCAAGGTTTCCCGTGGGTTCATCCGCCAGCAGCAGTGCCGGTTGCGTAATCAGCGCGCGGGCAATGGCGACGCGTTGTTGCTGGCCGCCTGAAAGGTTTCCGGGCTTTTCCTGGGCGAATTTTTCCAGCCCAACTTCAGCAAGCAGTTTTATCGCGCGCTCCTGGTCAGTTTTGCCGGGTTTGCCTTGCGCAATCATCAAAGGCATGAGCACGTTTTCAAGCACGCTGAATGCGGGAATCAGGTGGTGAAACTGGAATACGAAACCAATTTTTCGGCCGCGTGCAGCCGTTCGGGTCTCATCATCCATTTCGCGAGTAGGTTGGCCTTGCAGAAAAAGCTCACCTGAGGTTGGGTGGTCGAGCAAGCCCAACATGTTCAGAAGTGTACTCTTGCCCGAACCTGAAGGCCCCACAAGTGCCGCGAAATCGTCCTCGCCAATTTCCAGATCGATACCATGCAAGACTTCGGTTTCGTTGGGTTTGCCGACGTTATACGATTTGCGCAGTTGTTTCAGTGTGAGAACGGGCTGATGCGTTTCAGACATAGCGGATCGCCTCGACCGGGTTCAAACGTGCTGCACGCCAGGCGGGTACACTGGCGGCTAAAACGCCGGTGAACGCCGCAAACACCATGGTAATGGGGATAAGAACAGGGCTTAATGGGATATAGAAAAGTTTTGGGCCAAAGGTGTTGAATGCCCAGACCAAGCCGATGCCGGCCACTGCGCCAACCGCCGACCCTGCCATTCCCAGCAACGCACCCTGAACGAGGAACACACGCAACATTTGGTGTTGTCGTATACCCATGGCGCGCAAAATCCCAATTTCCCGCGTGCGTTGGGTCACGCTAATCGCCAGCACACTGGCAATACCGAACGCAACCGACAAAGCCACAAATACGGTAATCATGGTGGTTGAGAGCCTTTGTGAGCTCAAGGCGTTCATCAATTGGGCATTGGTTTCTATCCAGCTTTCCGCTTTCATGCCTGTTAGCTTCTGAATTCTTTGTGCGTCCAGATCGGCGGTGAACAGGTTATCAACCGTGACGTCGATTAGGGTGACGCCACCAGGTAAATCCAATAACGACTGTGCCTGTTTCAGGTCGAGGTAAACATAGCGTTGATCAAGTTCACGTACGCCCAGCTCAAAAATACCGGCGATCGTCACTAACGCAATCCGTCCGTCGCCCGCCTCAATTCGCATTTTGCTGCCGGTACGCAGCCCCAGGTCCTTAGCCAACAGACGCCCAATAACTGCATCGCCGGCGCCGACACGAAAGCGGCCCGCGATCATGTCATCGCTGACCGGAATGATTCTTTCATAGCGGACGGGGTCAATGCCAATCAGCGACACGGATTTTAAAACGTCGCCTCGACGGGCAAAGGCCGGGCCGGAAACGATGGGTGAAACGGCGGTGATGCCGTCCAGATTATCGAGTGTGGATTGGACGGCAATCCAGTTGTTGATGGAGCGTAATCGTTGACCCCGAGGATCCTCGCGGATCAGGGCGATGGTGCCGGGTTTAACCGGTGCTATCAGATTTTGTTCTTCGGCCGGTTCAACCCGAATGTGAGACTGCGTGCCCAGCGTGCGTTCAATAATGTTGGCTTGCAAACCATTAATCAGCGTGGTGATGAAGACAATAACCGACACCCCCACGGCTATGCCCACCAGAATCAATGCGGTTTGAACCAGGTTCTGGCGTAAAAATTTTAGGGCAATCAATGACTCAAGCCACATGAGGAGGGGCCTAATCCAGTTTCATGGGCGTTTCCCCATCGGTTCGTTCGGCTGCATTAATGGTACGGCTTTGCGGTAAAGGGCTGATGGTTGCCCGAACACGTTGCCCATCGGTCAGCCCGTCGGTGGAGCCAAGAACAATGTCGCCGGCGCTCAAGCCTTCGGTAATTTGCGATAGTGACAGGCTGTTGAGCCCTGTTCTCACTTCGGTTTCGTGAGCCGTGCCGTGGCTGTATACCCACACCTTCGCCCGGTTACCGTTTTGTTTAAACAGCGTGTCGTTAGGCACGACAAGTGCAGCATCGTTGCGCGCCGTTTCAATTGTGGCAGTAATCGTCATATCTTCCTTCAGGAAATCCGGGGCGGGCTCGGCCGACAAACGAATATCAACCGTACCGCGCTGTGGATCGATGACCGGCGCAATGCTCGTGATTACTGCATCAAAAGGTTCGTTGGGATAGGCGTCCGCAATGATCGTCGCGGGTTGACCCACTTTAAGAACCCCCAGATTACGTTCGTCTACGGGAACCAGCAGTTCAATCTTGTTTGGGTCGCGTAATGTCAGTAGTGTTTGCCCCGGCTGAACCGTATCACCCGGGGACACGTAGCGCTCCAATACTGTGCCGGAAAACGGCGCTCGGATTTGTGTTTTATCCAGGGCTGCACGGACGGCATTCAGGCGTTGCTGCAAAATAGATTCCTCAACGCCGCCTTGTGCCAACGCCAAGACGTCGAGTTTGGCCTGGTCAAACGCCGCTTGTGCTGCAGCCAAGGCGTTTTCCGCTTGTTCCAGATCTTCGGTTGGAATGGCCTTTTCTTTAGCCAGCAAGCGCCGCCGTTGTGCCTCCCGTTTTGCTTGCGCCAGGTGGGATTGCGCTTGCTCGAGCCGCGCCTGCGCTTGCGGTCGGCGCGAGCCGCGCATTAACGCCAGGGCCGCCTGCGCCTCTTGTTCTTGTGCTTTTAACTGGTCTGCACTCAGCACAATCAGGATTTCATTTTCTTGTACCGTTTGACCACGGTCAACCAGGCGTTCTTTAACGATTGCCGTAATTTCACTGCCGATATCCGCACGGTCGTCGGAGGCGACGCGCCCGGTTGCGACAACTTGTTGAATCAGCGGATGCGATTCGACTCGGTAAGCGCGTATTTCAGGACCGCGCCATTTTTGCCAGACGATGATGCCGGCTACAGCCACAAGCAAGGCCGGCAGCAGTATCTTCCAGTTGACCCATTTTTTTGACACAGCGACCCTCAAAATGAAGAATCCGGGCACTTGAGATCCGAAGGTGGACGGCAAGTGCGCGTAGTGTAAACCTGTGCGGCTTACTTTTGTTGCCGCCAGCGTTGCACTTGGCCGGGTACGTCTTCAAGGTGTGCCATGACGCTCACCCCCGGAATGTCCCGCCGCTGCAACACTGAATGAGGACTGCCCGCCCAGAGCTCGACGGCAGCGGGTAGCATGGCACGCAGCTCATGCAGTGCATCGGCCGATTGCCCGGGGTTGCTTGCAGCTGAAAAGCTAATGGCGACGATGTCCGAACGATGCGCGTTTGCGGCACTGATCAGATCGTGTAGTGGGGTTTGTGAACCGAGGTTCATGCAACTGCACCCCTCCACCAGGAATAATGCCTCGGCCATCAGAATACTTAAGCTGTGACTTTCTCCCGGGACGGTGGATAACAAAATACGGGGCCGGCTGTTTGCCGACGGTTCGGGCGCGGTTGCCAACGCGGCGCGCAAACTGGTTTCCAGGACTTCGCTGCACAGATGTTCCTCGAAAATGTGCAGGTCGCCGCTCGCCCAGGCTTTGCCGACATCACGCATCAGCGGGATCGCAATATCCAGAACAAAGCGGGCCAGGCCGATGCGCATAATCTGTTGGGAGAAACGACGTCGCAACTGTGTGGGGTCATGTGTTTTAAGCAGGTCCAGAAGTTGCGTAATTTCCAGTTTCTGTAATGATGTTGTGTCGCCGGCGGCCACTGTTGCGTTGGTCGCTTCTTTCAGTGCGTCACTGAGTTCATGCAATTGAGCCAATTGCAGAGCCACCACCCGCCCGGGCCGATGGCCGGCATCCAACAACCGTTTGATAATGCGCAGGCGCTCCACTTGGTCGGGCGGGTACAGACGATCGCCGTTTGTGTCGCGTTCCGGCTGGGGAAAACCGTAGCGTCGCTCCCACACGCGCAAGGCGTCTTTGCCAATCCGGGTATCGCGTTCCACAGCGGTGATGTTCAGCATGAGCTGCGGATTCTTCGGAACTGACGTCATGGTTTTGAACCTGTTTGTTTTCTAGTTTGTCATGGACAATAATAATAGCAAATTTATTCTGTCTAGGACATATATTGAAAAAAAACCATTTTAAGCCTATTATTTCGCTAATTACTAATTTTTGACTTAGACAAATATTATTTTGTCTAGGCAAGGAAAAGCGAAAGTGAAGAAAGTTGCGGTTGTTGGATCAGGCATATCGGGCCTCAGTGCAGCGTGGCACCTGGGTCGTCAAAGCTACCCGGTCGCGGTCACGCTATTCGAGGCGGAGGATTATTGCGGGGGCCACACTCATACGGTCGACGTCACCTTGCCGAATAATCGGGGTGAGTGGGTGGCGCATGGCGTTGACACCGGCTTTTTGGTTTTCAACGAACGGACCTATCCCGGTTTGATTGAGTTGTTTAATACGCTGGACGTGCAGACAGCGCCTTCTGATATGTCTTTTTCAGTTCAGGTTCCGGCGCAGTCGCTTGAGTGGTGTGGCAGTAATTTGAATACCGTATTTGCCCAGCGCAAGAACTTGCTGCGGCCACAGTTTTGGTCGATGTTGTCGGATTTGGTGCGTTTTAACCGTCAGGCCACTACGCTGGCTCGTTCCGGCACAGAGGCCCAATTGCAGGAGCCGCTCGGCGCTTTCCTGGAAACCAATGGTTATGGCGACAGTTTTCGCGATTGGTACCTGCTTCCCATGATTAGCAGCATTTGGTCATGTCCGGCTGATCAAATGATGGCATTTCCCATCGCCACATTGATTCGCTTTTGCCATAACCATGGCCTGCTTCAGCTGGTAAATCGTCCTCAATGGCATACGGTGCGTGGCGGTGCGCGTCACTATGTGGAGAAAATGGCAGCGGAGATTCCCGATTTGCGCTTACGTACGCCGGTTCTATCGGTACGACGGCATGGGCAGAACGCGGGGGTATCGGTTACCACCCGTTTCGGAACCGAGTATTTCGATGAAATCGTGATGGCCTGTCATTCCGATCAGGCGTTGAAGTTGCTGGCGCTGGATGCACACCCACAAGAGATCGAGATGCTTTCCGCGATTCAGTATCAACCCAATCATGCCGTGTTGCACACCGATACCAGCGTGCTACCTGCCAGAGAAACTGCCTGGGCAGCCTGGAATTATGAGCATGGTGTTCGTGGCGATGATGCAATGCCGGGCGTCTGTCTGCATTATCTATTGAACCGTTTACAACCTTTGCCATTCGATGTGCCGGTTGTTGAAACGCTGAACCCGCTGCGCGAGCCCGATCCCGGCAAGGTTTTGGCGCGGTTCGATTATGCGCATCCGGTTTTTGATTTGGCGGCGCGGCGCGCACAAGGTCAATTGCCCGATCTGCAGGGTTGGAATCATACCTGGTACTGCGGAGCCTGGACGGGTTACGGCTTTCATGAAGACGGATATCAGTCGGGTTTGAAGGTGGCAAACCAATTGGTTGAACGTTGGCAACTGTCACCCGTTCGGCCTTCATCCGCGTTGGCGGCCTAAGTGAGCAACCTATGAAAACGTCGGACATCACCACAGGGCAGGCGAATCGTGCACATGCACGTAGCGTTCCTTTGATTGGTATTGGCCAAATCCGTCATGCGCGGCTGCATCCGGTTGAGCACGCATTTTCATATCGCACATGGTTTTTGATGTTGCCTATGCGAAGCGGCCATCATGTCGGCTGGCGTGGGTTGGTGCGTAATAAGTCCGCCGTGGTTGCATTTCACGACAAAGATCACGGTGATGGGGGGGGCGATGCGCTTGCGTGGTTCGACCAGTTATTGCAGCGGTCGGGTATTCACGATGCCGACGGCGAAGTGTGGTTGCAAACCTATCCGCGTGTATTCGGCTACGTTTTCAAGCCAGTCAGTTTTTGGTATGCCTACAACCGCGAAGGCAAGCTACGGGCCATTGTTGCCGAGGTGAACAATACTTTCGGTGAGCGTCATTGCTATTTGCTGGCGTCGTCAGTGCAGTGGGGTAAAGAAATGACGGCAGACAAGGTATTTCATGTGTCGCCGTTTTGTCGGGCATCGGGGCGCTACCGGTTCCGCTTCATGCGCACAGACGCAGCGTCTTCCCGCGCAGAGCGTATTGTGGCGCGCATTGATCACGACGACGCGGGTGGCCGGACCATTTTGCAAACCAGCGTAAGTGGGCATCTTGAAACGCTTGGCCGCTCCACCCTCTGGAAAGCGATGATATCCATGCCTTTCCTGACTTTTGGAATTATGGCCAGGATTCACTGGCAGGCGCTGCGCTTATGGCTCAAAAAAGTGCCGTTCAATCGCAAGCCACCACTTGATCAACCTTTTGTCACCCAGGGTGACGACCCCGATACGTCTTACTCCAGGAGCTCAGAATCATGACACGCACTTTGGATTCACATCCGACCCTTGGCCGCACCGGTACGCGGCACAGTCGGCCCACCTTCGCGGCGCGCACGGTTCTGCGGATGCTTAACAAGCTATCTTGTGGTCGGCTGGAGATTGAGCTGCCCAATGGTGAAATGCGTCGCTTTGGGCCGGGTGGTCAACCTCATGCAGCCTTGCGGTTGAATAACTGGAATGTATTTTCCGCAGCGTTGAAATCCGGCGATATTGGTTTTGCCGAGAGTTATATTCAGGGCGACTGGACAACTTCCGACCTGACATCGCTGATTGCGCTTTTTATCGTTAATCGCGAGCAGATGGAGCGTGTGCTTTACGGTGCGTGGTGGGGTAAGTTGGTCTATCGGATGCGCCATATATTGAACCGCAACAGCCGTAGTGGCAGCAGGCGCAACATCCACGCCCATTACGATCTGGGCAATGCGTTTTATCGCTATTGGCTTGATGAAACCATGAATTATTCCTCGGCCTGGTTTCAGGATGATCGCACGCAGTCGTTGCCACAGGCTCAGCACGCGAAAGTGAGGCGCGCACTGGACGAAGCGACAGTAGCTGAAGGTGATCGCGTGTTGGAAATTGGTTGTGGTTGGGGGGCGGTAGCCCATGCCGCTGCGCAGCGCGGCGCCAGCGTCGTGGGCGTGACGTTATCGACCGAGCAATTGCATTATGCGCAAAACCGGTTGGATGATGCAGGATACGGTGCCCGAGCCGACCTGCGATTACAAGATTACCGAGATATTCAGGACGGCCCCTACGATGCGTTGATTTCGATTGAAATGTTCGAAGCAGTGGGGCGTGAGTACTGGCCGTCTTTTTTTGAAACGGTGCGCAAGAACCTGAAGCCCGGCGGGCGGGCGTGTATTCAGAGTATTACGATTCGCGACGACCTGTTCGATCGCTACGTTAAGTCAACCGATTTTATCCAGCAGTACATCTTTCCCGGCGGCATGCTGCCTAGCGAACGCGAGTTTTGCAATGCCGCGCAGCGTGCCGGGTTACGTGTCGAGAACGTTTTGCGCTTTGGCCCCGACTACGCGGAAACGCTGCGCCGATGGCGTGCGCCATTCCACGCGAACGAGCCGGCCATTCGGGCTCAAGGGTTTGATACTGTTTTTATGCGAACCTGGGATTTTTACCTTTCATACTGTGAAGCGGCATTCGATACCGGCAATACGAACGTCGTGCAGTTCACGCTGGTTAACGAGGCGCAGGAGGCAGCATGAAAGCGCGCAGGAAAGATCAAGCCGTTGTTGCGAGTCGTAGGTTCCATGGGGCGCTTTATGCACTCATGTTTTTACTCTTCATGGGGGTCGGGGTTTCAACGTCATCGTCGCAAACCTATGATCCGCTTTCAGCGCAGTCGGCCGATGCGGCCGGCTCGGATGAAAGCAAAGCTCAGGTTGCTATTCCGCCGGAAGTGCGAGAGGTGCTGGGCGATGCCCAGTTGCAAGGGCAAGAGCGTTTTCGGTGGTTTGGCTTTTCTGTGTATGACATTCGCCTATGGGTGAAAGCACCGTTGAATATCGAGGCATGGGCGGGTCGCCCGTTTGCGTTGGAATTGACCTATGCGCGTAGCCTTAAGGGTCAGGCCATTGCCGAAAAGTCATTGGACGAGATGCAAGCGCAGGAAAGTATTGATGCCCAGCGCCAGGCAAGTTGGCTGTCTTTCATGCAATCGGCCTTTCCAAACGTGGAAGAGGGTGATCGCTTAACCGGTATTTACCGGCCCGATGGCGGGGCTGCATTCTATTTCAACGGGCGTGAAACCGCGTCAACGGACGATGCCGATTTTGCACGGCTTTTCTTTGGAATCTGGCTGTCGCCGGATACGTCGGAGCCGGCGTTGCGCCGCGCGCTCTTTGGGATGAAGGAATGACAATTCCGTCGGTCCGTTCAGGCTTGCAATACGGAGCGCTGGGGTTACCCCTGTCCTTTGTCGCCTTGCCGCTTTATGTGTACATGCCGTCTTACTATGCCAACGAATTCGGTATGTCGCTGACCCTGCTTGGGGCGCTGTTACTGGGGGTACGGATATTTGATGCGATTACCGATCCGGTAATAGGTCAACTTGCCGACGATGTTTTCCAACGCGGCTTAAAGTTGACTGCATGGGTGCTTGGCGTATCGGCGGTGTTTCTTTGGCTTGGCTTTACAGGTTTGTTCTTCCCGCCACAACTATTTTTCGATATGGGGAAAGGAAATGGCAGTGGCCTTTTAATCTGGGCGGTTCTCGCTTTGCTGCTTACTTATCTTTCTTACGGCGTACTCACTATTGTCCATCAATCCTGGGCCGCCCGTTTGCGCGGAGATGACCAAACGCAAAGTAAATGGGTGTCGTGGCGTGAGGGCTTTGCGTTGGTTGGTGTACTGGTTGCGAGCGTTTTGCCTTCCGTGTCGGGAATGGGAACAACCAGTGTGGTCTTGGGGCTGACGCTGGCGATGGGCGCCGTGGCATTAATGCTGGGGCCTGCACCCAGCCGCAACGTGCATGATCCGAAACACGTCGCCCCGCGGCGCTGGGCACAAATGGTTCAACCATGGCATATTTCCGCTTATCGCGGTTTGATCGTCGTGTTTTTGTTGAATGGGATTGCCAGTGCCATTCCAGCAACCCTGTTGCTTTTCTTTGTGAACGACCGTTTGATGGCACAAGGTTGGGAAGGGTTGTTTCTCTTCATTTATTTTGCGCTGGCTACCGGCTCTATGCCCGCGTGGATTGCATGTGTGGCGCGTTGGGGGTTAAGCCGTACGTGGCTCATCGGGATGGCGTTGGCTATTGCGGGGTTTATAGGTGCGGCCTTTATCGGTGCCGGCGATATTGTGGCGTTTGCTTTGATTTGCGCCGCCAGTGGGTTTGCGTTAGGGGCCGATCTTGCCTTGCCCGCAGCATTGTTGGCCAAGGTCATTCGTCGGCATGAGGCAGACGTGGGGCGTGAAGGTGCGTATTTCGGCTGGTGGAGCAGCGCCGCCAAGTTGAATCTGGCGTTGGCCGCCGGATTGGCGTTGCCGTTACTGGAGTGGCTGGGTTATTCACCAGGCACGCAAGACGCGGCCGGGCTTTTTGCGCTTACTGTCGGATATGCCGTTTTGCCCTGCATATTGAAGTTGTTCGCCATGGGTGCGCTATGGGTTTGGCGCATGAATTTTGACCGAAAAGGAGAAGTTAATGAGCATGTTTGGCATTCGGCTTAGCCGTGTTTGGCGGCGTGGTGTGTTGGCCGCACTAACGTGCCTGGTGTTAACGGCGTGTGCATCGCCGACACCTTCCGATTACGCTCAGGAAAAGCCGCGTCTGGATTTGAAAGAATATTTTGACGGTGATATTGATGCGTACGGCATTTTTACTGATCGCAGCGGCAAGGTTGTGCGTCGGTTTACCGTCCGCATCAAAGCGTATTGGGAAGGCAATAAAGGGACGCTGGAAGAGGATTTTATCTACAGCGACGGTGAAACCCAGCGCCGCGTCTGGACGCTCATCGATGAGGGCAACGGTCGTTATACCGGGACGGCGTCTGATGTTGTTGGTGAAGCCGAAGGTTATGTTGCCGGGAATGCGTTCCAGTGGAATTATGTGTTGCGCCTGCCGGTAGGTGACACCACCTACGATGTGTCGTTCGACGACTGGATGTTCCTTATGAATGACAAGGTCATGTTGAATCGCGCCACCATGAGCAAATTCGGTATTCGCTTGGGCGAAGTGACGTTGTCGTTCTACAAACGCTAAAAGGAGTTCTTATGCCGATGAACCCGCCTATGCGAAATTGGAAAGGCCGTGTGGTTTGGGTGGTGGGCGCGTCCAGTGGCATTGGGCACGCTGTTGCCCACGACTTGGCGCAACAGGGAGCCAAAGTGGTGGTGTCGGCGCGCAATGCGCAGGCGCTGGACACTTTCGTTGAAAAGCATCCCGGGGCTTTGGCTGTTCCGTTGGATGTCACTGATGTTCGTACATTTGAGCAAGCCATGGCGCGTATTACCCAGGAATTGGGCGAGCTTGAGGTGGTGTTGTATTGCGCCGGCTATTTCAAGGCCATGCGGGCGCAGGACTATGATCTGGACACCATGCTGCGGCACGAGCAGGTTAATTATGTGGGCGCGTTGAATATGTTGCATGCCGTACTGCCGCCAATGCAGGCCCAGGGGGCGGGGCATATCAGTTTTGTATCCAGTGTGGCCGGCTTTACGGGCTTGCCCCAAAGTCTGGCTTACGGGCCCACCAAGGCGGCGTTAACGCATTTGGCCGAAGTGTTGTATCAGGATTTGAAACCGGCCGGCATTCACGTTTCGGTTGTCCACCCTGGGTTTGTTGAAACCCCGCTCACTGCGCAGAACCCGTTTCCCATGCCGGCAATACAAACGCCTGCACAGGCTGCAACCGCCATTTTGAAGGGATGGTCGCGCGGGTGTTTTGAAATTCACTTTCCACGTCGTTTCACATTGGTTCTGAAGTTTCTGCGTTTATTGCCTTACCGTTTGTATTTTGCGCTGGTGCGGCGGGGAACCGGGTTATGAGCGCACCGGGCATTCAACATGTTGCCGCGTTCTACGAGCGTCTTGCGCCTGAAAGTCTTGATCGATTGGATGAAGTGTACGCAGCCGACGCAGCGTTTACCGACCCATTTAACGATGTGATCGGTATTGACGCTATCCGGCGCATTTTTGAACATATGTTTGCCACAGTGCATTTGCCGGTGTTCAAAGTGGATGCGATTGCGTCAGAAGGGCGCAACGGTTTTTTAACCTGGACATTCTCGTTTCAAACCGGGAAAGCAGGCGCCCGTCGCGACTGGATGGTAAAGGGGGCTACGCACGTTCGGTTCAATGCACATGGAAAAGTGTGCATGCATTACGACTACTGGGATCCCGCCCAGGCCTTGTATGAAAAAACCCCGCTGGTGGGCGGGGTTTTTCGCTGGTTACGTCGAAGGTTATCTTCAGGCACCCAGTAGTTTTGGGGTACGACCCATGGGTTCGTTGTCTTGTTCGATTGTTTTGGTGGCAGCTTTATGGGCTTGTGCCTCCACGCGGAATGTGGCAACCAAATTGGCCAGCGATGCGGCCTGATCTTGCAGGCTGGCCGATGCCGCTGAGGCTTCCTGAACCAATGCTGCATTTTGTTGCGTGACCTGGTCCATTTGCGCAACGGCCTGGTTAACCTGGTCGATACCAATACTTTGTTCCTGGCTCGCGGCGGTAATTTCTCCCATGATATCGGTCACCCGTTTAATGCTGCTAACGGTTTCTTCCATTGTTGAGCCGGCTTCGGCGACCAGACGGTTGCCTTCCTCGGTGATGGAAACCGATTTGTCGATTAGGTCTTTGATTTCTTTGGCCGCCTGGGCGCTGCGCTGTGCAAGCGAACGCACTTCCGAGGCCACAACAGCGAAACCTTTGCCCTGTTCGCCGGCGCGTGCGGCTTCGACAGCCGCATTCAATGCCAGGATGTTGGTTTGAAAGGCGATACCGTCGATCACGCTGATGATATCCACCACCTGTTTGGACGATTCGTTAATTGCGCCCATGGTGTCGACAACTTTGGATACGACTTTGCCGCTATGGGTGGCCACATTCGCTGCCGATTCGGCCAGACCGTTGGCCTGGTTTGCGTTGTCGGCATTTTGCTTCACTGTAGTGGTAATTTCTTCCATGGTTGCGGCCGTTTCCGCCAGTGAGCTTGCCTGCTGCTCTGTGCGCGACGATAAATCGGTGTTGCCCGCAGCGATTTGGGTGGAAGCGGTTGCAATGGAATCGGCGCCATCGCGAACCTCGAGGACCACGTCGAGCAGATTGGCGTTCATGCGCTGCAGGGCGGCCAGCAAGGTGGCGACTTCATTCTTGCCTTTTACCGAGATATTACCGGTTAGATCGCGAGACGAGACTTTTTCGGCGAAGTTAACGGCATTTCGCAGCGGGAGCGTAATGGAGCGAGTGATACCGACAGCCATCAGTACACCGATGAGCAGAGCGGCGACCGTCAGACCGATCATGAGGGTAAGCGCAAGCTCATTTTCTTGATGTAAGTTGTCGGCACGCTTATTAATTAAACCTTGCTGATAGGTGAGAAGGTTTTGAATACTTTGCGTGTAGTTTTCCAATAAGCCTTCAAGCTGATTGTCGAAGAAATCACGCGAAGCAGCAAAATTTCCTTCCTTGCGTGCTTCAATGGCCGCGTTTCGTTTGCCAACATATTCCCCTCGGCGCTCTTGAATAATATCGAATAAACGTAATGCCTCGGGGTCGGTTACGCTTTCTTTCAATGCGGCCTGCAACTTGGATATTTCCGCACTTGTGGCTTTCATATCTTTTTCAAAGGCGGCAATGGTGCCGGGGTCGGTGAGTTTGGCATTGGCGAGCGTGCGTACAGCGTTCAATGCGGTGAGCATGTTCCATTTGGAAATAATCCGTTCGTTGTACAAACGAACCTCGGTTAAGTCTTGTGCCATGGCATCGGAGCTTTGAACGCGCCAGATGCCGACACCGGCCAAAATGGCAATGAACAGCAGCATTACAACGAACCCGATGACCAGACGGGTACTGATTTTAAGATTGTGCATCATGAATAGGCTTACTCGGAAAAAGGGTTGTTACAATTGGCTTGACAGCTGTGTGTAGCTATGGTTACGTCAGCCTTTCAGGAAACTTAAGGCATTTTAGGGGCCGGGGGCGGCGTTAAAAGGGCGGAAATGAAGGTAGGTATTGCTGGAATTGGGGCTTTTGGGCTGAAACATTTAGAAGCAATTAGACATATCAGCGGGGTTGAGGTGGTTTGTATTACCGGTGGCCGTGATACTGCCAGGCTGGAGGCGATTGCACGCCGGTTCAAGGTGCCTGCGGTCTTGCCGTCGCTGGAAGCTTGCCTGGCTCTGCCCGAAATCGATGCGATGATTTTGTGCGGCCCCACCCAGGTGCACACCGCTCAGGCTTTGGCCTGTCTTCAGGCCGGCAAGCATGTTCAAGTTGAAATTCCCATCGCCGACAACCTGGCCGATGCGCGGGCTTTGGCTGCCAAACAACAGGAAACCGGTCTGGTTGCGATGGCCGGGCACACGCGCCGTTACAACCCCAGCCATCAGTGGATACATCACCGTATCCAGCGGGGCGAATTGGTGCTGCAACATTTAGATGTGCAAACCTATTTTTTCCGACGTTCAAATGTTAATGCAGAAGGTCAGCCCCGCAGCTGGACAGACCACCTGTTATGGCACCACGCCTGTCATACGGTTGATTTGTTTCAGTATCAAACCGGTGAGGTTGCGCAACAAGTACATGCCATGCAAGGGCCGTTACATTCTGCGCTTGATATTGCCATGGACATGTCGATTCAGTTGAAAGTGGCGTCGGGGGCACTTTGCACGCTGTCGCTTTCGTTCAACAACCAGGGGCCGCAAGGTTCGTTCTTTCGCTATATTTGCGACAATGGTACTTATATTGCTCGGTACGACGAATTGGTGGACGGCGAGGGTAACGTAATCGATGTGTCGGGCGTTGATGTTTCATTGAATGGCATAGAGCTGCAAGATCGCGAGTTTTTCGCCGCTATTCGTGAAGGGCGTGAGCCTCGTTCCGGTGTTGTGCGTGTTCTGCCAGCCTACGAGACTTTGGATCGTATTGAAAAGACCTTGAAATGACCAGCGATTCACTCTCTCCGGAACAACGCGCCGAATTGTTGCGTGCCATTCTTAAAAGCCCATCCTATCGGTTGGCCTATCACGACGCCGAATTTATGCGGGATGAAGATTTGCGTCCCGTCAGGTTGCAACTTGAGTTGCTTAAGCCCGAGTCGTATTTGCGTGAGAACCACATTGAGTCAACGATTGTGGTTTATGGCAGTGCGCGCGTATTGTCGCCGGTTGAAGCGAAGAAAAGATACGATCAGGCTTCGGAATTTCTGAATCATCACCCAGATGATCCGGACGCAACGCAGGCGTTGAAGCAGGCGCAGCGACAGGTTTACTACTCACGCTACTACGAAGAAGCCCGGCGGTTTTCCTATCTTATTTCACAACGTTTTCAGGCAGATAACCCTTGCCAGTTTGTGGTGGTTACAGGGGGTGGGCCCGGCATTATGGAGGCAGGTAACCGCGGCGCGTTTGATGCGGGAGCAAAAAGTATTGGGTTGAACATCACCTTACCGCACGAGCAGGTTCCCAATCCGTTCATTACGCCTACGCTGTGCTTTCATTTTCATTATTTCGCCTTGCGCAAAATGCACTTCATGTTGCGTGCGCGTGCTTTGGTGGCGTTTCCAGGTGGTTTTGGCACGCTGGACGAATTGTTCGAAGCGTTAACTTTGGTGCAAACCGAGAAAATGTCGCGTATGCCGATTATTCTGGTCGGTAGAGACTATTGGTCTCGATTGATTGATTTTGATTTTATGGTGGAAGAGGGCATGATTTCTCAGGCTGACCGTGAGTTAGTAACGGTGGTGGAAACGGCGGAAGAAATTTTGTCGCTTCTTGAGGCGTTCTACGCAAATTGCGCCGATCGGCCCTTTCCCGGAGAGCCGGTATGAGTGGGTCGTCTGATCAAGCGTCATGGGGCGAGCTGCTTTCGGGGCGTAACGGTTTGCGTTCGCTGGCGGTGGCCGGTGGTGTGGCCTTGCATGCCATCAATGTCTATATTGCCGTTACCATTTTGCCGTCCGTTGTGCGTGATATTGGCGGTCTGGAGTATTACGCGTGGAACATGACGCTGTTCGTTGCGGCTTCAATTATGAGCTCGGCCTTATCGGCTAAGGCGAATGACGTATTCGGCTTGAAAAAAGCCTTCCTGGTCGCTATTGCGATCTTTTCAGTGGGTACTGCCACGTGCGCGCTGGCGCCCAGCATGCTTTGGATGCTGATTGGACGTACGGTTCAGGGGGCAGGCGGTGGGTTGTTGTTGGGCCTGTGTTATTCGTCGATTCGGGTTGTGTTTGAGGAACGCCTTTGGCCGCGTGCGGTGGGGCTGACATCAAGTATGTGGGGCGTTTCCACGCTTAGCGGGCCGGCGATTGGCGGTATTTTTGCTCAGTCGGGAAATTGGCGCTGGGCTTACGGGGCGATTTTGCCGGTGGCGTTTGGGTTGGCCTGGCTGGTAATGACGCAAATTAACGCTTCCACGACGGGCGGCACGAATGCGCCCAGCCAACGTATTCGAGTGCCCGTTGGCAAAATCGCGCTTGTGGTGTTGTCGGTACTGGTTGTGTCAATGGGGAGCTTGTCGACTCATGTGGGCTGGAATGCCTTGGGTGTTTTTGTGGGGTTGGGGATTGCGGTGTTGGTCGCGCGTAGCGATATGAACGGCGATATCCCGTTGTTGCCACAAGGTTCTTATTCGTTACGGCAGGCCATGGGCAGCATCTACGCCTGCGTGGCCCTGATCAGCGTATCCATTACCGTCGAAGTTTTCATTCCTTATTTTTTGCAGGTGGTTCATGGCTATGAGCCGCTGGCAGCCGGTTATTTAACGGCTCTGATGTCTATCGGCTGGACGATCGGGTCAATTTTTAGTTCGGGTCGCCGGCCGGCCACGGCGAAATGGTTATTGCGGGCGGGGCCTGCAACGATTGCCGTTTCGCTCGCGGCACTGGCGGTACTCATGCCCATGCTGCATTTAACGCAAACATATTGGCTTTGGGTGATGTTGGCGCCTTTGTTTGGTGTAGGTCTTGGCATTGGTATTTCCTGGCCTCATTTGCTGTCGCAGGTATTCAGAAGCGCGCCCGCGGGGCAGGAAAGTATCGCGTCCGGCTCGGTTATTACCGTTCAATTGTTTGCGCTTGCAATGGGTTCAACCATTGCCGGCATGATTGTTAACGCGGCCGGCATTACTGACCCCGGGGGAGTTCAAGGAGCGCAATCGGCCGCGTATGCGCTATTGTTCGCTTTTGCGCTTGCACCCGCGGCGGCATTTTTTATTATTGGGCGGGTCATTCGGGCCAAAGCCGAAACCGACGCAAGAGCGGCGGCTGCACGTGCTATGGCCCAGGAAATAACGCCTTAAATTGGTTTACGCCTTAGGTAAGCGGAAGCGCTCCGGGTCGGGTCCGTGGCGCGCATCTTCGTCGTGCAAGGTGGCAATGTCGTTCATGTCCTGCTCATCCAGTTCGAAGTCGAAAATTTCAAAATTTTCTTCGATACGTTTTGGGGTGACTGATTTTGGAATAACCATGCAGTCCAGCTGCAAATGCCAACGCAGTATGACTTGCGCAACCGAACGTTTATGTTTTTGTGCAACTTTGGCCAGAATCGGGTTTTCCCACAACAGGCCGTGCCCAAGCGGGCTCCATGACTCGGTAACGATGTTGTTTTCTGCGTGAAACGCGCGTAGCTCAGGTTGCTGGAATCGCGGGTTCAATTCAATTTGATTCACGACGGGCAGTACGCCTGTTTCGTCGAGCAGCATTTGCAAGTGGTCAATATTAAAGTTTGAAACCCCAATGGAACGAACCCGGCCTTCTTCACGCAATTGCATCAGCGCTTCCCAGCTCTTAACGTATAAGCCGATTTTAGGTGCGGGCCAGTGAATAAGGTAGAGGTCGATATAATCGAGGCCGAGTTTATTGATGCTTTCCTTGAATGCTTTCATGGTTTCATCGAAGCCGTGCCGATCATTCCAGACTTTGGTGGTAATGAAAAGGTCTTTACGATCGACACCGCATTCTTTTATGGCGCGCCCGACGCCCTCTTCATTGCCGTATATGGCGGCGGTGTCAATGAGACGATAGCCGGTTTTTACGGCGGTTTTTATGGCGTCAACGGCTTCATTGTTTTCTACTTGCCAAACGCCGAACCCAATACGTGGGGCTTTGTGGCCATCGTGAAACGTAACGCTATTTACAATATCGGTCATGCGATCTCCCTAAGGTGTTAAACAGGGTAAGCTTATGTTCATTATAAGGTTCTCGATTCCGGCATAAACCAGGAGCTGTCTGTGAGCGTACATTCCAAAACAAAACGTATCAGTATTCCCGACCTCATCGGTTACAAGGGCAAGAAAAAAATTGCCTCTCTAACAGCCTATATTGCGCCCATTGCGCGTTTGCTTGATGAAAGTCAGGACATGATTCTGATTGGCGATTCCACTGCGATGGTGGGTTACGCCATGCCCAATACGCTGGCCATTACCGTCGATCAGATGGCCGCTCATGCTGCGGCTGTTGTGCGCGCAACGCAACGTGCCTGTATTTTGGTCGATATGCCGTTTGGCTCTTATCAAGAGTCGCCGGAGCAGGCGTTTCGCAATGCGGCACATATTTTGGCGGTGAGTGGTGCGGCCGGTGTAAAAATGGAAGGCGGAAGCGCACTGGCGGCCACGACACGTTTTCTGGTCGATCGTGGGGTACCCGTGTTGGCGCACGTAGGTTTAATGCCGCAGTATGTAAACACCATGGGTGGGTTTAAGGCCCAAGGGATGTCCGAAGAGGCGGCTGAACGAATCTTTCAGGATGCGCTGGCCCATGAAAAAGCGGGGGCGTTTGGGTTGGTGCTGGAAGGCGTGGCCGAAGAACTGGCACGTCGTATTACCGATGCGGTCGCTATTCCTACAATTGGTATCGGCGCATCGCCGGATTGCGATGGCCAGATTCTGGTTACTGAGGATATTTTGGGATTAAGCGGCGATCGCATTCCCAAGTTTGCCAAACCGTTTGGCGATGCGGCCGGTGTTATCCGCCTTGCCGCCGCCCAATACGCCGCAGAAGTGCGCGAGGGGCAGTTCCCAACGCTCGATCATTGTTTTGGAGTCAAGAAAAAATCATGACGTTGTCGCCGGAGTGGATTGGTCTTCTCTTGTGGGTGCTGGGCCTGTTCATGGGGGGAGGCGCAGCGATGGTATACGGCCGGCGCGGTTTGGCCGAAGCCCGCAATCGGAATGAGCTTGCGCGAACGCAGTACGAGGCGCGCATTAGCGACTACGAGTCGCGTATTCAGCAGCTTGATCGACAGCTTGCCGGTTATGAGGTCGAGTTGCGCAGTTTGCGTGAAAGGCTCGACGAGGCCCGAGATGCCTTGAATGATAAAAGCCTTGAGCTGGCCGGTGCACAAAGCCTCGTGAATGACCTGGACCGCCGGCTTACCCGCTTGCAGGCCGAACATGAAGAAAAACAGGCTGCTTTTGAAACGCTGAAGCAATCGTTCGAGCAATCAAAGGAACAGTTGAAAACCGAGTTTCAGAATCTGGCGAACAAAGTGCTTGAGGAGAAAGGGCGCTTGTTCACTCAGTCCAGTACGTCGTCGCTCGACGCCATGTTGAAACCGTTTCGTGAACAAATTTCAGCCTTTCAGCAACGTATTAATCAAGTGCACGACGAATCGGTTAAAGGCAACGCTTCGCTGGGTACGGAAATTAAGCAAGTGTTGGAAGTGGGCTTACGCATGAGCGCTGAGGCCAACAATTTAACGCTGGCGCTGAAGGGGGATAAGAAAACCACGGGCACCTGGGGGGAGATTCAACTGGAGAAAACACTGGAACTGGCGGGTTTGGTGAAGGGTGACCACTACGAGGCTCAGCCCAGGTTCAAAGACGGCGAAGGGCAGAACCGGCAGCCCGACTTTGTGATTAAGCTGCCCGATGACAAGCATATGGTGATCGACAGCAAGGTATCGTTGGTTGACTACGACCGCGCCTTAAGTGCTGAAACCGAAGCGGAGCAGGGCGCGGCGTTGCAAGCCCACGTTAAGGCCGTCAAGCAGCACATCGATGACCTGTCGCGCAAGGATTATACGAACCTCATTGGCATGCGCAGCCCAAGTTTTGTACTCATGTTCATGCCTATTGAGTCGGCTTATATCGAAGCGTTGAAGAATAATCGCGATCTGTTCAACTATGGTTACCAGCGTAATGTGGTGATGGTGTCGCACACGACCCTCATGCCCATTTTGAAGACCGTGGCTAACCTGTGGATGGTGGCGCGCAGCAGCGCTCAGGCGCAGGAATTAAGTGATCGCGCCGGTGAAATTTACAACCAGGTGGCGGTTGTTGCGGAAAATTTGAAGAAGCTGGGTGATACGTTGGGAACCGTCAGCAATCATTACAACCGTACCGTAACGGCTTTGGCCGGGCGTCAGGGCTTGTACGGCAAAGTAAACCGGTTTAACGAGCTTTCGGCCAAAGCGAATAAAACCTTGCCGCCCATTGAGCCGCATCATGGCGATTATCAGGTTGAGCGTCTGTCATTACTGGCGGCTGAGCCTGACTCAACACCAGACCCGGAGAAATAAGCCTGTCGTCTTAGCCCTTTAAATGGGGGATACCTTAAGCTTGCGGTGCGTCACCGGCCCACGCGCGACGCAACAGCGCACGCAATCCGTCGGCCTCCAGCGGGCGCGGGTTCCAGTATGGGTTTTTAAGCGCAATCTCGGTAGCTTTCTCGATATCGGTTTCTTTGAATCCCAGGTCTTTTAAAGCCATGGGGGCGTTTATGGATTTAGCCAATTCCCATAAACCTTGCCCTGCGTTTGCGTTACCCAGTGCGCGTCGTACGGCGTCCATGGCTTCAGCGGCGGCCGGTTCGTTGTAGGCCGCGGTATGAGGCAACATAATGGCGTGGGTTTCCGAGTGGGGCAAATCGAATGACCCGCCCAACACATGACACAACTTGTGGTGCAGTGCCATGCCGGCCGAGCCCAGACAAATACCGCATAGCCAGCCCCCGTACTGTGCTTTCGTGCGGGCGGATTTGTCGTTTGGGGCGGCAATGACGGCCGGCAGTGATTCGGCAAACGCACGGATACCTTCTTCGGCAACAAGCGAAATGATTGGGTTACGGTCTTGCGCGTAAAGTGCTTCAACCGCGTGCGCCATGGCGTTCAGGCCACTGGTGGCGGTTAATGCCGGCGGCAGGGTAAGTGTTAAGTTCACGTCGTAAATCACAGTGCCGGGCTGTATCACGGGCTTTTTTTGCGTGGTTTTAACGCCGTTTTCAGTTTGGCCAAGAATGGATGTCATTTCCGAGCCCGCATAGGTTGTCGGTACGGCAATTTGTGGCAACCCGGTACGCAAGGCAATCGCTTTCCCCAGCCCAATGGTAGAGCCTCCACCCAGCTCGACAACGCAATCGGCCCCGACCTTATTTAAAAAGCTGATGGCGTCTTCAGTTACGGTAACCGGCGTATGCATGGCCGCTTGTGAAAAAACGCCTGCGCTTAACGTTCCTAATGATGTGGCTATTTCGTGAGCCCAATCTGCCTGGTGAGGTGTTGACAGGACAAGTGCTTTTTTGAGGCCCGCTCGCTCAAGTTCCTCTCCGAGGCTGTTCAGTTTGCCTTCGCCGAAAATGACGCGGGCAGGAAGAGTTTCGTAGATGAAATGAGTCTGCATGTGGCTTTATCCTGTTTTGGGTAGTCGCTACTATGATATTGATGGAATTAAATAGTTTTTAGCGTGAAATCGTAACGCAAGTAGGCATAGGGTTGGTCCATCTTTTTACCATCCGCAGCGGTGCCGGGGTCGTGCATTTCAAAGTTTCGGATCAGGGAATTTTTTACGCCGAATACGACATCGCTGTCGAGGTATTTGTCGCCATCGGCAAAAACATGGGTTACCAGCTTCTGGTGGCCCGGCGCCTGAATCATAAAGTGCACGTGAGCGGGGCGGTAAGGGTGGCGCCCCTGGGCGCGCAGCATATTGCCCACAGGCCCGTCATCGGGAATAGGGTAGGCGGAAGGGCGTACGGTCCAGCAACTGAAGTTACCGTTTTCGTCGGCGTGAAACTGGCCTCGCAATGCAAGTGAATCGAGGTGTTGGACGTCGTAGAAACCGTCTCCGTCGGACTGCCAGATATTGATGTGGGCATTGGCAAGCGGGCTGCCGTCCTGGCTTCGCACATTGCCTTGAATCAGCATGGGCGTACCTTTAATGTTTTCGGTTATATCGGCGCCAAGCGGAAATTCGTTTGCATTTTCAACATAAAACGGGCCTAGCACGGTGGTTTCGGTCACGCCTTCCGGCATACGGTGGTTGATGGCGTCAACCAACATGGACACCCCCAGGGTGTCGGACAGCAGAATAAATTCCTGTCGCTTGTCATCGCACATATGGCCGGTGTTTGTGAGGAACCCGATAGCGCTTTCCCATTCTTCCTGAGTCGGTTCTATTTCCCGCACAAAGGCGTGTAAATGACGAACCAAGGCTTCACTGATTTGCTTGACTCGGGGGTTGTCGCAATGCTTCAGGCGTGCAATGACTTCATCGGTCAAGGTGTTTTCATTAAGGTCACGCATGGGATAGAGTCTCCGAAAGGGTTATTCATATTGGTTTTATTGCGCAAGAATCCGGCTGAAAATCGCGTTTGCCGATTGAGTTTCGTTGCCCCGCCAGGCGACGATCTGGTCTGGGCGTATCAAGGCGAAATCGGCTTCGTATAAATCGCGGGCCTGCGGTGCCGTTACGACTGTTAAATCGAGGCCACGCTGCTGAGCCTGTTCTTCAAAGTCGCTAGTGTAAACATTGTCTGGGTTCATGCAAAGCAGTGTCCATTCGAACCCGAATGTGTCGTAAAGGGATTTGTCGGCCGATAGCCAGCAGTGCGGGGGCCGGCCACCGGGGCATGCGGTGGCGGTGTATTCGTTGGCCGCATCGGGCGGCGGGGCGCTGCCATCCGACACTATAGCGGGTGAGCCGTCGTAACGACCGCCGAATGTAATGCCCGGGATATTGAATTCAGCACGTCCGTGCGCCTCAAAGTATTGGCCGGCCTGTTCACGCGCTTGTTGACCTGCTGCGGAGTCTTCTTCAATTTCAGGCACCGGCGCATACAGCCCGAGTGAATCGGCAAAGGTTTTCGCATAAGCGGTATTGCGAACTGCCAGCGGTCGACGCTCAAGCTCGTAGGTTTCCAATAAAGACGGCGCAGCCTGACCTTTCAATACGGCGGCCAGCTTCCATCCTATATTGACCGCATCCTCCACCGCTGTGTTGTAGCCCAACCCGCCTGTTGGAGTGAATAAATGAGCGGCATCCCCTCCTATAAAGACACGGCCTTTCTGCATATGATCAGCAACCAGAGAGTGGCCCGCCGTCCATGCGCCATGAGAGAGAATTTCTGCTTTAACTGGTGCGCCCACCCCCATCTGGAACATCCGTAAGGCATCTTCCTGTGTGATGTCTGCTTCATTCTCATGGGGTTTGAGTTGAGTGTGAAAGGCGAATTCGCCTTTACCGTCGACCGCCGCCATAAAGGCGCGCCTCTCGTTGTTGAAGCAGACATTCATCCACGCGGGGGCGTGAGGAACGGTTTTGTAAAAGTCGGGGCTGCGAACATAAATGGCATACATACGTCCACCCATGAAGTCACGGACAACACCGGTTTCGCCTGTGTATCGGTAACCCAGGGCTTCACGAACAGGACTGCGAGGGCCATCGACACCCATCAGATAGGTTGCGGTGATTTCGCGTCTTTCGCCGTCTTCAACCCGTTCAACCAGCACCCGGACATCCTTTCCGGTATCAGAGAATTCAACCATGCGCCAACCAAAGTTAACAGAGATACCAGGCAGTTTCTCCGCTTGTTGACGCAAGACTTGCTCCACATACTTCTGGGAAATGCGATGAGGTAACTCGGCGGCACTCCATGACCCTGAGAGTGAATGGATTTTCTTTTTTGCCTCTGCGGCAGAGGGAAGTTTGAACCGTGCCAGCTCGTGCGTTGCGTACCGGGTGAAGTAGGCAATATCCGTTGGAAAATCAGTGGGCAAACCCAAGTCGCGTATGTCACTGGCAAACCCCAGGCGGCGATAGTGTTCCATGGTGCGCGCCTGGGTTGCATTAGCCTGTGGATTGAAAGCGGTGCTGGGTTTTTCATCGACCAGCACGGCTGAAACACCGCGTCGCCCCAACTCGTTGGCGAGCATCAGGCCGCAGGGTCCGCCGCCCACAATCATTACGGAAGTATTACTCGGTAGCATAACTATTCCAGGTCCAGGTTTGTCAAAAGCCAAAGATATGCTGCTTTTTAGAACAGCTATTAATCGTGGTATTTCTCTCAATAGTAAGATTACCTTACTATAATGTCAATAATATTGATTGAACCGTTTCGTGATGGCAGGGGCAATATTATGTAGTGGTGGCGTCATCCCGGCATAATGCTGCCGGGTCATCAGTGCCTGTTTCGGTCGTAGCGCAGCAGGGCATTGCGCAGTGCTTCAAACATTTCCTCACCCAGTTCGGCGCACATTTCCTGTTCGGCACGGTTCAGTGCCGTGCCGAAGGCGTCGAGCCATTTCATGCCGGCGGGAGTGAAGAAAATGATTTTTGCGCGACGATCGTTGGGGTCGGGCTGGCGTTCGATAATGCCGCTTTGTTCAAGTTGCGCAATCAGTTCGCCCATTGATTGTTTTGTAATACCTGCGCGCCGGGCCAGTTCAGTTGCGCGTGTGCCTTCCGTGTCGAGGTTACGCGTAATGGTGATGTGGCTTAGAGAGAAGCCCCCATATCCGGCTTTTTCCATTTCCAGCAAAATACGACTCTCAAACCGTTTAATTGCGTTATTAAGCAATCGGCCGATGTTATCGATACGCCAGCGTGGCGTGAAAGGTTCTCGGGTTAGGGCGTTCATGGTGGGCAGGCGATAGCGTGGTGTTGTTACGTTATTATTACAATTTGTTTAATAATTTCTCAAGCTTCCTGATAAGTTTAGCCGCGCCACCTCGAATTAGAAAGGTAAACGTGTTATTAAATGTAACTTAAATTCAGTGGGTAGGCTTGCGATGCGTGTCAATGAGATTAAAATGCCAGCTTGTGTTGCATCGAAATACCCTGTTTTAACGGAGACTTACGCATATGAATGTAGCAACTGACGGCAAACCTTCCATTCAATTGAACGCGCCGGATTGGGTCAAGCATGAACGGCTTAAGGAATGGGTTGCCGAAATTGCGTCACTAACACAACCCGATCGCGTCGAATGGTGCGATGGTTCTCAGGAAGAGTACGATCGTCTTTGCGGCATGATGGTTGAAGCGGGCACGTTAAAGCGTTTGAATCCGGAAAAAAGGCCGAATTCTTACCTGGCCTGGTCCGACCCCACCGACGTCGCACGGGTGGAAGACCGCACTTTCATATGTTCACAGAAGCAAGAAGATGCCGGCCCTACCAATAACTGGATGGATCCGGCCAAGATGCGTACCACGCTGAACGGGTTGTTTGAAGGGTGCATGCGCGGCCGCACTTTATACGTTATTCCGTTTTCCATGGGGCCTTTGGGCTCGCCCATTGCACACATTGGGGTTGAGTTGTCTGACTCCCCCTACGTTGTCGTGAACATGCGTCTCATGACACGCATGGGGCGCAAAGTCTACGACGTGCTGGGCGACAACGGCGCGTTTGTGCCTTGCGTGCACTCAGTCGGCAAGCCATTGGAGCCCGGCGAAAAAGACGTGGCGTGGCCTTGCAACGAAACCAAATACATTGTGCATTACCCGGAAAGCCGGGAAATATGGTCGTTCGGCTCCGGTTACGGCGGTAATGCTTTGCTGGGTAAAAAATGTTTTGCATTGCGCATTGCATCTACCATGGGCCACGATGAAGGCTGGTTGGCGGAGCACATGCTTATCCTGGGTGTGACCTCGCCCGAGGGTAAGAAAATGCACGTGGCGGCGGCATTCCCGTCGGCGTGCGGTAAAACGAACTTTGCCATGCTGATTCCCCCCGAGTCCTTGTCGGGCTGGAAAGTCACGACCATTGGCGACGACATTGCCTGGATTAAACCGGGTAAAGACGGGCGCCTGTACGCTATTAACCCCGAGGCAGGTTATTTTGGTGTTGCACCGGGCACCAATGAAAAAACCAATTTCAACTGCATGGCCACATTGCGTGAGAACGTGCTGTTTACCAATGTCGCCTTAACCGACGATGGCGATGTTTGGTGGGAAGGCATGGGCCCGGCCCCCGAGCACTGCACCGACTGGCAAGGAAAGGACTGGACCCCCGACTGCGGCCGCAAAGCGGCGCACCCGAATGCGCGCTTCACGGTGGCAGCAGACCAGAATCCGGTGATCGATCCCGACTGGGACAACCCCGCCGGTGTACCCATCGACGCCTTTATTTTCGGTGGCCGCCGTTCCGATACCGTGCCGTTGGTTACCGAAGCGCGCAACTGGGTCGAAGGTGTTTATATGGCAGCCACTTTAGGTTCGGAAACAACGGCCGCCGCGGTGGGTGCGCAAGGTGTGGTTCGCCGCGACCCGTTCGCCATGCTGCCCTTCTGCGGCTATAGCATGAGCGCCTATATTGCACATTGGTTGCGCCTGGGCGACAAATTGAACGAAATGCAGGCAACGCACCCCAGAATCTTCTGCGTCAATTGGTTTCAAACCGACGAAAACGGGCGGTTTATCTGGCCCGGATTTGGCGAGAACATGCGGGTGTTGAAATGGATGCTCGAGCGAATTCAAGGTGAGGCCAATGGCCACGAGCACCTTTTTGGCATTACGCCACGCTTTCAGGACATCACCTGGGATGGGCTCGACTTCAACGAATCCTATTTTCAGCAAATTACTTCAATCGATGAAGAGGCCTGGAAGAAGGAGTTGGCTTTGCACGCCGAGTTGTTCGATAAATTACGCCATCGTTTGCCGGATGCGCTGCCTAGTCTGCACTCCCGGTTCCAGGCGCAATTGCAAACATCATGATGTTCAAAATCGGTATGGCTCATGCTGTTTCGTGAGCTGGTTTCGGCATCGCGGCAACGTTTGCAGGGCTATAGCTGGTTGTCCCAGCAACCTGCCATGCTGGTCTGGGCCACAGTGGCCGGCGTTCTTGGAGCGCTGGCCACTTTCCTTTTTTATCAGGGCATCCATTTCTTTCAGTTGATTTTTCTTGGTCAGGCCGGAGAAATCGATGATGTTGTATCGACCTTACCCTGGTGGGCACGTTTGATTTTGCCCGCCTTGGGCGGTGTTGCCGCCGGCTTTGTCTTGCGGGCGTCATCCCGGTTCAGTGCCGATAAGCCGTCTGACTATATGGAGTCGGTTGCGATCGGCGATGGTCAGTTGTCAATTCGGCAGGGCCTCTTGCGCTCGCTGTCTTCACTTATTTCGGTGGCCTCCGGAGGATCGATCGGGCGTGAGGGCGCCATGGTGCACTTGGGTGCGCTGGGGGCGTCAGTGCTGGGTCGCTTTGCGCCGTTCAATCGATCACGTTTGCGTTTGATCGTCGCCTGTGGTGCCGCGGCAGGTGTTGCGGCTGCGTACGGGGCACCGATTGCAGGTGCGTTGTTTGTCGCCGAAATTGTGTTGGGCACAATGGCCATCCATACGGTGGGGCCGTTGTTGCTGGCCGCAGCCGTGTCCAGTTTTACTGTAAAGGCCTTAGGCGGGCATTTGGTGAGCTATACCCTGCCGGCCGTACCGACGTTTGGTATCGATGCCATGGCACCGATGCTGGTTTTGGGTATTGTTGCCGGTTTCGGCGCACCTTATTTCCTGAAGTTTCTCGATCTGTTTCGCAGCGCTTTTAAAAAAACCGGCTGGTCGGAGCCTTGGCGTTTGGGGCTGGGCGGTTTGTTGCTGGGTGTCATTCTGGTGTTTATGCCGTTGGTTGCGGGCAATGGCTATAACGTTGTTGCCTCGCTACTGGGAACGTCGTGGCCATGGCATGCCGTGTTGCTGGTACTGCTTATGAAGTTGCTGGCAACCGCGCTTACGGTGGGTTCGGGCGCGGTAGGGGGTGTTTTTACCCCCACGCTGTTCATGGGTGCGGTGGTGGGAACCTTGTTCGGTCAGGCGCTTGAGTGGCTGTTCCCGGGTTTTGCGCTTCCGATGTTTGTCTACGCGGCGGTGGGGATGGGCGCTTTTTTGGCCGCCGGTACAGGCGCGCCACTTATGGCCATTCTGATGGTATTCGAGATGACACACAGCTATGCGCTGGTGCTGCCCTTAATGGTGGCTTGCGTACTGGCTTATTTCGTTGCGCGTGCCGTTGCTGAAGTGGCGATGTATGAAGTGACGTTAGTGCGCGAACGCGACACGAATTTGCGCAATCGATTGCGCGATACGCTGATTGGTGACCTGATCAAGCCTGCCGTCACGGTTGTGGCTACTGCAACACCGGTTAAGGTTGTGTTGCAACGGTTTTCCGAGTATCCGGTGCGTTATTGGTATGTGGTTGATGAAGACAGTATTTTTCAAGGGGTGATTGCCCAGCAGGATGTTACCGGGTTGTTATTGGGGCAGGGCGATATTGAAGATAAAACCGCCGGTGATATTTTGCGTCTGGATTTCGTGAAGCCCCTGCATCCGGACATGAGTTTGGATGCTGCTCAGGATATTTTTGTGAACTTTACCGGCGAGCGGATACCCGTGGTAAGTCACGGTGACGCCCCCAAGTTATTGGGTGTTGTGTATAAGTCGGATCTGCTGGAAAAGTATTTTGCCTTGAAAAAATCGCTTGATAGCGGTGGTGACTCGGTACATATTTAAGGCCGTTGCGCCCCACTATCGTGAGAAGGCTAATGAGTCGAGATTGCGCTCTTCCACAAACTTGAAGGCATCGTGTGCACTTAGGAAAATAAGGCCTTCCAGCGCGTGCCCCAGGTGCGTTTCATGCAGCCGGTCCATGACTGGGCCTTTTACTTCGGCCAGCATAAATTGAATGCCTTTTGCGCTAAGACTTGCCTGTAACTGTGTTAAAGCTTCAAGAGCGGTTGAATCGATTTGATTCACTGCCGGGCACAGTAAGAGTACATATTCCACCTTCGGGTTGGCGGCCACGCAACTCTCAATATGGCTTTGCACCAGTGAAGCATTGGCAAAGAACAGGCTTTCGTCAACGCGCAGTGCCAATAAGTTGGGTAGCGTATCGACTTTATGCCGCCGGACATTTCTGAAGTGTTCAGTACCGGGTACTCTGCCGACAAGGGCGATATGCGGGCGGCTGCTGCGCCATACAAGAACCGCAAGTGATAGCGCCACGCCTATCAACACACCCGCTTCAACGCCCAGCAACAGTACGCCTATAAAGGTCACCACCAACGACAATGCATCGGCACGGTCGTACTGCCAGGCGGCTTTAAAAGTTGAAAAATCCACTAACGCAGTAACGGCGATGATAATGGTGGCCGACAATACGGCTTGAGGCAGGTGGTGGAAAAGCCCTGTCAGGCTCGCGATCACAATCGCCATAAGAACGGCCGATATCACGCCGGCCAGAGGGGTGTTGGCGCCTGCGGCAAAATTAACCACAGAACGGGCGAAACCGCCGGTAACCGGGTAGCCGCCTGATAATGCACTCGCCATATTGGCGGCGCCCAAACCCAGAAGCTCTCGGTTCGGTTGGATACGTTCCTGTCGTTTAAGGGCTAATGACTGCGCAACGGAAACGCTCTCTACAAAACCCACAAGGGAAATCAGGAGCGCAGGAAGCCAGAGCGCAGCCAAGTGGTCCATGCTGGGTACAAGAATATTAAGAGAAGGCAACCCCGCCGGCACTTCACCCACAATGGCAACGCCGGCTTCAGCGGCAAGACTCCACTGCGCGACAGTGATAATTGAGACAATAACCGCAACCATAGGTGCCAGCCTGGAAATGAGCGATGCGGTTTTTTGTTTTAGTCCCATTTTTTGCAACACGCCGCTTAGATAAGTGCGTGCGAAAAACAAAAAAATCAATGACCCCAGCCCCAAAGCCGTGGTGGCTGCGTTTGCTTGTGGCAATAGTGCAAACAGTTGATAAACTTCCTGGAAAACGTTACCGGCGTTGGTTGTTAAGCCAAACAAGTGCTTCAATTGGCTGACGGTGATAAGAATAGCCGAGCCTGAAATGAAGCCGCTGATGACCGGATGGCTAAGAAAGTTGGCCAGAAACCCCAGGCGTAGCAAGCCAAATGCCAGCAACATGATGCCTGAAAGAAAAGCAAGTGTGGCGGCTAAAACTACATACTGTTCTGTGCCGGGCTGCGCCAGCGGTTGCAAGGCGCTGGCCGTCATTAAAGACGCAACGGCAACCGGCCCGACGGCGAGCGTCATGCTTGAGCCCAGCAGAGCGTAAGCGACCAGCGGCAGCACGCTGGCGTACAGTCCGATCTCGGGCGGCAGACCGGCCAGCATCGCGTAGGCCAGGCTTTGGGGGATAAGCATGACCGTGACAATCAGGCCCGCCGTAAGGTCGCCAGGCAGTTTTGTCTTTTGATAGTGTGCCAACCATTCGGGCAGCAATCGCATGAGGCTTCCTGTGAACGATGAGCTTGTTGTCGGGTTTAACGGGAACGGCTGGTTTTGCTTTGCACAATTTCGTATATCGCCATGCCTGCCAACATGGCGACAACGAAGATCAGTGCCTTAGATTGGCCCGAGCCTAGGGAAACCAGGGCGGGCCCGGGACAATAACCTGCCAGGCCCCAGCCTACGCCGAAGGTGAGGCTGCCAATGACCAGGCGCTTATCGATATCGGTTGACGCGGGCAGTTTTAGTGCGCCTCCCAGAAAAGTCGTGGTGCGTTTGCGGGCAAGGGTAAACGCAACCAGCCCGACCAGAATGGCGCCGCCCATCACGAATGCCAGGGAAGGGTCCCATAACCCGGTCAGATCAAGAAACCCCAGCACTTTCGAGGGGTCGCTCATTCCGGACAGAATAAGGCCGAGGCCGAAGACCAGGCCGATAAGGAATTCAAAAATGCGCTGCATGATAAGTCCTTGAAAGTCGGTTGCGATCAGGCTAGTAAATGGCGAACAACATAAACAGTGAGAAAACCGGTTGCCATGAATGCAAGGGTGGCAACGACTGATCGAGGCGACAGGCGCGATAAGCCGCATACCCCGTGGCCGCTGGTGCAGCCCGAACCGTAGCGGGTGCCAAGCCCGACCAGCAAGCCTGCCAGAATCAGAATGGGAGTAGACGCTTCAATAGTGGCCTCTACCGGCCCGATGACTGCCGACCAAATCCAGGGTGCGGCAAGCAAACCCAGTACAAATGCCAAACGCCAGCCCCAATCGCCGGCTTTCGGCTTGAGCAGACCGCCCACGATGCCGCTAATTCCCAGAATGCGACCCAAAAACAGGATAAAAACCGCAGCCGACAAGCCAATAAGCAGGCCGCCTGCCAGAGACGTCCAGGGAGTGAAGTGAGTCCAGTCGATTGTCATGCGTTACTCCTTGTTTGGGCCACAGAATTGCTCATACAGTACTTGCATGACGGCAAGTGCCTGCTGACTGCCGATTTGGTAATACACATTCTTGCCTTCGCGCCGGGTGCTGACAATGTTTTCGGTACGCAAAACCCCCAGTTGTTGGGAAAGGGTAGGTTGGCTGATTCCCACCAACGCTTCGAGTTCGCTCACGCATTTTTCACCCTCAGTAAGTTGGCACAGCAAAAGCAGGCGATCGGGGTTCGATAGAACCTTCATTAAACGGCAAGCCTGCTCCGCCGATTCACGAACCGATTCCAGGTTAAGGGTAAGTTCAGTCATGATGTGTTGATCAGAATCAATGCTTAGGAAGTGAGAATGCGATATCATTATATTTTAATATATTATGTTTTTCAATATAATGAAAGCAAGATAAATTACTTTGAAGGTGCACTATGAACCCTATTGTTAAAGGCTTTTATGATGACACCACCGGCACGGTGACTTATGTTGCGTATGAAAAGCCCGGGTCCGTTTGCGCAATAGTTGATCCGGTGCTGGATTACGATCCAAAAGCGGGGCGAACGTCGACGGCCTCCGCCGATAAGGTCATTGCTTTCGTGAAGGAAATGAATTTGTCGGTTGAGTGGATTCTGGAAACCCATGCCCATGCCGATCACCTGTCGGCTGCGCCTTATATGCGCTCGCGCCTGGGTGGAAAAATAGCCATCGGCGCGAACATTACCCGAGTGCAAGGTGTGTTCAAGAAAATATTCAACCTTGAACCTGAGTTTCGCCTGGATGGAAGCCAATTCGATCACCTTATCGAAGAAGGGGTGCCGTTTACCATTGGGAACCTGCAAGCCGAGGCGATCCACGTGCCCGGCCACACCCCGGCGTGCATGGCTTACAAGGTGGGCGACGCGGTGTTCGTGGGCGACACCTTGTTCATGCCCGATCTGGGAACGGCCCGTTGTGATTTTCCTGGGGGTGATGCTCATACTTTGTATCGTTCAGTGCAAAAGTTGCTTCGCCTGCCATCGGAAACACGCTTGTTCATGTGCCACGATTATCCGCCTGAAGGGCGCGAGGCTCATTTCGAGTCCACAGTGGGGGAGCAGCGGGTACATAATATTCATATTCACGAAGGGGTTTCTGAAGCGGCTTTTGTGGAAATGCGCACCCAGCGTGACGCAACACTTGATATGCCCAATCTTATTTTGCCGTCGGTGCAAGTCAATATTCGGGCGGGCCAAACGCCGCCGCCGGAAGGCAATGGTGTAAGTTATTTGAAAATACCGTTGAATCAACTATAGGTGTTGCTAGATTACAATTCACGCGGGCATGCTGAAGGGGGCGCTATGAATGATTTCAATCCGGTTTCGCTATTTCATATTATGTGGCAGGTGTTGTCGGGGTGGTTTTGGCCACTGGTCATCATTACGCTGGTGCTAATCTATGGTGTATTCAGCGGCTTCAAAGGGCTGCGGCGAAGGGGTTTGCGTGCGGGGCCGCCTTTGTTCTGGGCGCTGGTGGCCGGATTGTTGGCAACGGTTGTGGCAACCTGGCTCTTGCCGTATTCAACCCAGGCCGATCTGTCGATCTTCCGTTCATTGATAGATTTCCTGGCCGTTGTTCTGTTGGCGTTGGTATGTGGCCTGGGCGTGTTTGCGCTGGTTTTTTCTATCGTTGCCCGTAAGCGAATCAGGAGAATAAATTAACGAGGGGGTTCCGGCGTGTTGCGCGATGCAGTATAGCTAACCGTTCGGTCGTACAGCTCAAAACCGCATCGATTTCGGCGCTTAACTGCATACATGGCTAAGTCGGCGCGGTGCAAAAGGTCGGTCGCCGTTCGGGCGTGATCCGGGTATAACGCCGCCCCGATACTAGCGGTAAGCCTCACCTTCTCACCGTTATCCAGTAATACCGGTTCCGAGATGGAGTTCAGAAGCCGATCGGCCAGACGCTCGGGGTCGCCTACCGCGCGCACACGGGTAAGCACAATAGCGAACTCATCTCCCCCCAACCGTACCAGTACATCGGTTTCCCGTAACAGAGCCTTCATTCTTTGCGCCAGCTTAATCAACACTTCATCGCCTATTGAATGCCCGTATTGGTCATTCACCGGTTTGAAGTCGTCCAGATCGATCATCACGGCAGCCATTCGACCGCCTGTTTGTTCGTACTGTGTAATCACACCGCTAAGCGTGCGATTCAATTGATTGCGATTTCCAAGGCCGGTTAGAGCATCGGTTAGCGATTGCTGTTCGAGCTCAAGAAACTCGAACACTTCATTCAGGCTCGTGCGCAGCCGAAGGGCACTCTCCAGTTCGCTGGCCGCCCAAGGTGTAGCAATGCCTTGTACAAGTTGACGCCACGTTTCAAAAGACGTGCGAGGGGTCAATGCTGCCTTCGGGTCGTTAGGGTGAGCAGTTTCTTGCGGAACACCTGCCCATTCCATTTGCGCCGATTGTTCCTTACGCATAAGGATCAGAAATTCGTTACGGTTCAATTCGATGCGAAGTAGCCCACTCGCCGTCTTGCGAAGTTCTTCGTTTTCTTTGAGTTCATCGTCCAGCTCATGACGTGCAATGACCGGCTCGGGGGACTGGGTAGCCAGCCATTTAAGTAGTGTTGTGCGCGTTTGCGCGTTGGGAACTGCGCCATCGAAAAAGTCACGTTCCTGATAGCGCATCCAGGCGCCGTCGGCAATAAATGTTTCTCGTATTTGTTGCAGTTGACGCTGAAAGGTGGGCCCATTGGCGCCGTTAGTTTGAATGTCTTGTCGCAGTTGCCGGCGCATGAGCAAGTGTGTATGCCGTTCTTTAGCGTGGCGCAGCTGCGCCAGGCCCGACATATGCAAGCCGGCAATGCGACTAAGGTGTTCGCACAGTTGCCGGTCGGCGAAAGATAAACGTTTGCCTTTCAGGTTATGGCATGGAATCAGGCCCCATAAGTTATCGCCAACCACAACAGAAACGCTGAACGACGTAGTGACATTCATATTCTTCATATATTGAATATGAACAGGATGAACGGCGCGCAGTTCGGCATAGGTCAGGTCAACCGGTTCCGGCCGTGTTGAAAGAATGTGCACTGTTTCGGCGTGCGCATCGGCAATAAGGCGTTGCAGCTTGCGTGTGTATAGCCTGCGGGCGTTCTCGGGTATGTCGTTGGCAGGGAAGTGATGATTCAAATAACCCGAGATACCGGGCTTTAACGTTTCTGCAATGACTTTGCCATGCCAGTTCGGTAGAAACTGCAAGAGCATGACGCGGTCGAAACCCGTGACCATCGCAATAAAACGCATCAGGCATTCAGCAGCGGCTTGTTCGGAGTCGGTGCGCCCGATTTGCGATAGGCACGCCGCCAAAATGGCGCCACGATCACGCCCGAATGCGTTTGTTTCGGATTCGGCCTCGAACTCGACAACAACATGATCTCCAGTGCGATGCCTGGCCATGATAAGTGACCTGCTGTTGATGCGAACAGGATGCAAGTGAATGCCCGACAGGCCTATTGCCTCAAATGAGCTTAACGACGAGGGAGGGTGGATTTGGGGAAACAGCGCCATCCAGGGGCGTCCCAGCATTTCCTTGGCGTTTTGCCCTAACCAATCGCCCGCGTTTTCCGCCACCGCCACGATGACATCGTTCTCGTCGGCAACCAACAAGGTGCCGTGATCCTGGGTTTTGCCCAGGAACTCGAGTTGTGCGGTCAGGCAGTCGCTGAAATAGATAGGCGTCATTTAATGGCGTGTTGAAGGGGTTAGTGACGCGATGAAAGATTCAAAAACCCAGGTTGCCCCGTGTTTCAATTCAGACAATGTAACAGGCCTATCGTGCTGCGGTGTATCGAGTAGATGACAAAGTTGACGCCATGCCGGTACTTGGGTAAGCAGGGTTTGCCAATAGCCTTCGGGATGCAGCGGCCAGGCTGGGTGGTGGTTCCGGAGGGCCCGAATGACATAGGGTGTGCCCTGTGACGCGCCCTCCAGAACGTAACGGCCGCCCAGATAAGCCGACAGAGGGCATAAAAATGCCGGCATAGGCGGCAGGGCGGCACCGGGTTCCGCCAGATCTGAATCAGAATTGTTGAACATGACATATTCTTTTCTGATATGAGGCAGGCGCGGTTGATAAGCCGGCAGAACAGGTTGTTCTATGCTTTGCTCAAGCGCAATCAGGCCGGGCTCAATGTGCTGATACGCAATATGAAAATTCGATAACGCACGTGCATAAGTAGGCGCGTCGAGATCGGGCTGCGTTAAGGCTTGAAGGGTTGGGCTTTGGTCGAGCTGCTGGTGTAATGGCCACACATGAGCCCGCAAGACAGACCGCAATGTATCGGGAGGGTTCAAGAAATTTTCCATATTTAATGCGGGGCCTTATTAATGCCGGTGCTTTTATGCCCCGTAGCGGTCATACTACATTTAAGCTCATCGTAACAGTTCGCTTATTCTGCCCGTAGAATGATATTTTTTACAAGTGCAGAATACATTCATGTCCCACAATGCCAACCTTTACGCTATTTTGGCCTCAGGCTTTCCGGCCGAGCGGAATACCGTTGCCATAGAGACACCCAGCGGGCAGTATCGCTATGGTGATATTGAACAAACGTCGGCACGTTTGGCGGCCTATTTAACCAGTCTGGGGATGGCCCCCGGCGAACGTGTGTTGGTTCAGGTGGAAAAATCCCCTGAAGCGCTGATGCTTTATTTGGGCGTTCTGCGCGCCGGCTTTGTTTACGTGCCGCTTAACACCGCCTATCGGGAAGCCGAAGTGGCTTATTTTCTGGACGATGCCCGGCCTTCGCTCATCGTATGCGACGCATCAAACCACGCCTCGATTTCTGCATTGGCTCATGATAACGGGCGTGTAAGGGTTGAAACATTGAATGCGGACGGCTCGGGCACATTATTCGATGCCGCTCAGCATGTCGAGCCGGCATTCACCACGGTTGACACGCAAAACGATGACTTGGGTGTGATTCTGTATACGTCGGGTACCACGGGCCGCAGCAAAGGCGCCATGTTGTCGCATCGAAATATGGCGTCGAATGCCCAGGTGTTGCATCAATATTGGGGCTGGCAATCGAGTGATGTTTTGTTGCACATGTTGCCTATTTTCCATGTACACGGTTTGTTTGTAGCGGCGCATGGTGCTTTGTTGGCCGGTGCGCGAATGATTTGGTTGCCCAGGCTGGATATTAAGCAAGCCTTGCATTATTTGCCGCGTTGTACGGTCATGATGGGGGTGCCCACCTACTATGTTCGCTTGTTGGCTCAGCCCGAGTTCGGGCGTGAACATTGCAAGCGCATGCGGTTATTTGTTTCAGGTTCGGCCCCGCTTTTACAGGAAACGTTTGATGCCTTTCAGCAACGAACCGGACACTTTATTCTCGAGCGCTACGGCATGAGTGAAACCGTGATGCTTACATCCAATCCATACGGCCCGGAAGACAGCCCCAGGTTAGGTGGAACGGTAGGGCGACCATTGCCGGGGGTGTCGGTACGGATCACAAACGATGTTGATCAAGCTTTGCCTGACCAGGAGATCGGCCATGTTCAGGTCCGTGGTGAAAACGTATTTTCGGGTTATTGGCAGATGCCTGATAAAACCCATGAATCGTTTACCGATGATGGCTGGTTCCGAACGGGAGATGTGGGGCATTGGAACAACCAGGGCTATTTGGTTATTGTGGGGCGCAGCAAAGACTTGATTATTTCAGGCGGATATAACGTTTATCCCAAAGAAATTGAATTGATGATTGATGAGATGCAGGGTGTTTCCGAGTCTGCTGTTGTGGGCGTACCACACCCCGACTTCGGCGAGGCGGTGGTGGCGGTAGTGGTGCCGCAACCGGGTGTAACGCTTGACCCCATCGCGATTCAGCGCCACTTAAAAGCGTCGATCGCTAACTTTAAGGTACCCAAGCAAGTACATATTATTTCTGAGCTGCCCCGCAACACGATGGGTAAAGTGCAAAAAAACGTATTGCGGGAGCGCTATCAAGCCAGTTGAAGCAAGTGGCTTAGTTGTTTCACGGTGTGGTCTCCGTTTTTGCGTGGAATGCATGCCATGACGTAACGGTCGGGGCGCACCAGAAGCCAAATGTCTTGCGCCCCGGGGCAGTGACGCTCAAACTCGCCTGAAACGTCACGTACGGTATATGCGGCGTCGGGTGCGGCAGGGAAGGGGTTGTAAAAGCGCGGCGTGATGCATAACCGTTTCAGGTTCAGACTTTGTTCAAACGGCAGTAACGGCATGCCTTCAAATGCCTGGGCCGGGTTGGTGTGACACGCAATTAATGCAAAATCGTTTCCCAGCAGGTCGTCGAGTCGAACCAGGCTTCGATCGGGTCTTTCCAGCATGGGCTGGCACACCATCCGCCCCACCAGTGTGTTGCGCGGGTCGGCGCCGTCGGCTACGAAAAAACCTTTAGTGAATCGGGGTTTGGGCTTATAGCGCATTTGCGTGATGTAATCGTTGGCGGGCGGGATCCACCGTAACGCACGGAACGCGGCCTGAATGAGCTTGGCCTTTAACAGCGTACCTGGCATCATGATTTTGCCTAATGTCATCGCCATTTCAATGAGCTGCCAGGCATGTTCGGGCCGCTCTTCCTGATAGCTGCCCAATGCTTTGGGCGGCAAGCGACCTTGTAATACGGCGGCTAATTTCCACGACAAGTTTGCCGCGTCGCGTAGTCCGCTGTTTAATCCCTGGCCGGCGAAAGGCGGTGTTAAGTGTGCGGCGTCTCCCAGTAAAAAGACACGGCCTTTTTGCCACTCATTCGCCATGCGGGCATGGAAGGTGTAGACCTGTTTTCGTACGATTTCAATGTGTTCATCGGGGCCGTGGTCGCGCAATAACCGACGCACGAAATCAATATCGGTGACCTGCTCGTCGGTTTCACCTTCAAGCAACATGAACTCGAAACGACGGGTGCGGTTGGGGCCGGGCAGGTTAATGCCGGGGCGGCGCGGGTCGCAGTAAACGCGGGTTTGACGAAAGTTGTCGTGTGTCCCTTTAAGGTCGATGATCAACCATTTTTTTTCATAAGTATTGCCGTGCATGCCCACGCCCAGCATGTGACGCAGCGGGCTGCGGCCGCCGTCGCAAGCGGCAACGTACTGACTGGTGTGAACGTATTGGCTGCCGTCATGGCGTTGAATGGTGAGTTGGACACACTCATCATTTTGTTCCATAGCGCACACTTCCTCGCCAAAACGGATTTGTGCGTGTGGGTACTTGCCCAGATTCTCTGCGAGCATGGCCTCGAGTATGGGTTGTGCAAAGGCACTGCGTCGAGGGTGTCCGTACTCGGCGGAAGTAGGGGATACTGAAGCAAAGGGCTGTCGATCTGGTCCCAGGTAAACGGAGCCGTAATCCATTGCGCAGGTTGCTTTCAATGCTGCATCCAGTTCTGGAATCTGCAGCGCACGCAACGACTCATCGTCAATTGAAATGGCCCGTGGTTCCTGAACGGTGGTGTGGTGGCGTTCTATTACCACTACCGGTACGTTATACGCCGCCAGAAGGTTGGCCAGCATCAGCCCGACCGGGCCGGCGCCGACGATCGTGACGGGGGTAAGCGGTTCGCTGTTCATGAGATTATTGTTTTGTCTGTGTCGGGTCGGGAAAGTTTTTCCGAAATACGAGCGGCGGCGGTAACGATACCCATGATCAAACGGTCTTCGTCGGCCGTGCTTGTTTTGTCGTCGAGCGTCACGACGCTTAAGCTATGAGCAACATGCCCTGTTGCGCTGAATATCGGGGCGGCGATTCCCATGCGGCCTGCGTCGACCTCACCGCGTGAAACGCAGTAACCGCGCTTGCGTATTTCGCGCAGCCCGGCGCTAAACGATTTCCAGTCGTGCCCCATGCCGGCGGCGTGAATTTCTTTCTGGTTTTGTTCATATTCGCGTTTTTGTGCGCGCCAGGGCTGATGCGCCAGGATGACTTTCGACGTTGCGCCACGGTAGAGTGGCATGGGACGGCCGCGTTCATAGCTGGTGCGCGCCGGCCCGTTGCCCGTGGTTTGCTCATGAATACACATTACCTTGCGCCGATATACCTGGCAAAGAATCAGGGTTGAGCCGGGTTCCAGGGTGTTGGTGAGTCCGGCCAAGACAGGCCCGGCCACGTTGGCAAGCGGGTCGGTGATGCGAATGATCCGGTCGTATTCAATGAAGGCCGGCCCCAGACAATAACCTTGTCCGGGGGCTTCATCCAGATATTCAAAGCGCAGCAGGCTCTGGAAATAGCGATAGGTACTGCTTACGGGAAGCCCGAGCTCGGCGGCGACTTCTTCCACTGTCCATATTGGTCGCTGTTCAGTGAACAAGCGGGGAATAGACAGCATGCGTTCAACCGCGTTGGCTTTCTGCATTCCCGCTGCTTCCTTACACCAGTTCGTCGGCGATGGGGTTGCGCAAAACGCCGACTTGAGTGATTTCAACTTCAACCGTGTCGCCCGGTTTCATGTAAACAGCGGGTTCACGCTTGAAGCCCACCCCACCCGGCGTACCGGTTGCAATGACGTCCCCGGTTTCCAGCGGCGCGAATGATGATACGTACTCGATGATCTCGCCAATTGAAAAAATCATGTCGGCAATCCTGGCTTGCTGCATGATTTCGCCGTTCAGTCGTGTTGTGAGTGTTTGTGACTCAATATCTGATACTTCATCGCGGGTTACCATCCAGGGTCCGAATGGACCTGTTCCGACAAAGTTTTTGCCTGGTGTGAACTGGTGTGAATGACGTTGCCAGTCGCGAATAGATGCATCGTTGTAGCAGGCGTAGCCGGCAATATGACTAAACGCGTCGGCTGCTTTAATGTACCGGCCGGGTCGCCCTATGATGAGGGCCAATTCACCTTCATAATCTAGCGCGGTGGAGACCCGGGGGCGAATAATGGGGTCGCCTGCCGCTATTTGGCTGGAGGCAAAGCGTGTAAAGATCGACGGGTGGGCTTCTTTCGGCCGGCCGGTTTCAACGCGGTGTGTTTCGTAATTCAGGCCAACACAGATAATCTTGTTCGGGTTCGGAATAACGGGTAACAAATGGATTTCATGGGTGGATAAAACCGGGGCCAGGTTTAGCGCGGCTTGCGCTTCTTCCAACCCGCTTGCCAGCAACGATTTCAGGTCGTTATAACGATGGCCGAGTACGGCCGAAAGATGGGCGACTTGTTGGTCGTTAATTTGAGCGCCATAGCCCGATTGGCCGTTGCGGCTGACAAAAGAAATTAAACGCATGGATGTGTACTCCGTGATTGAATGATGTGCATGTATTGCGGCAGTTCCCGATTTAACTGCGCAGATAAGCTTTACCCCAGCTATTTAAGGTTTTTTCGCGATGTTGCCACGAGCCGGTGGGTCGGTCTTCGGTCACTAGCTCAAGTTCGGCTGAAATTTCCAACCAGTTGGTGTCGGGATCTCGGATCATGAAGAACAGGTTCTTGCCGGGTCCGTGGCGCCCCGGGCCCCAATCAAGCAAAATGTCCTGCTCAGAGAGAAAGTCGGCCCAGTCACGAATCAGGTTCCATTCGCCGGCTTCATAGCAATGGTGGTCGAATGAGTTTTGTCCTGCCACGAAAATGGCCAGAATATGGTGTTCGTTGCCCGCGCGTAGAAATGAGGAGCGCAGGCTGCCGTCGTCGGCATATACGTTGTCGCTGATGCGCATGCCCAGTGTTTTTTCATAAAAATCGAGCATGGGCTGAATGTGGGTGGTGCCGAACGCAAAGTGTTGCAGGCGTGCCGGCAGGCCGGCGTCTTGTGTTCTGTTTGAGCCGTCATGGCCAATAACCAGGTGATGGCCATCGGGGTCGGTAATGGTAAAGGCGTTGTCGTTGAAAAACGGCGACATAGAAGGCCGGGTTTGGATGCCGGCGGCTTCAACGCGTTTTTTCAGTTCTTCCAGTGCCTCGGACGAGGGGACATTCCAGGCGAAATACCGCAATGTTTTTGCATCGCCGGGGTAAAACACCATACGGCGTTCACGCCCCTCACAAATATATTCTTCTTCCTTACCTTGAGCGACGCGCATTTGCATGGCTTTACCATAGAAAGCGGCAATGGATTCCGGGTCGGGACTATTAACGGCTAAATGATCGAGTTGGGCTGCGAGCAGGCTCATGGCTTTCTCCGGGTGCGAGGTCGTTCCAGCGCGGCACGATATCTTGCATTATAGTAAAAACGTCTTAATTAATTAACATTTTTACCATATATTGATAATTATAAAAAATTTTATTTAAAAAAAAGCCGTGAAATACTTCACGGCTTCGGGTGGGGCGTAGTAGGAATCAGGCCGCAGCGCTTTCGCGTCGCCATCCTTCAACATCAGCCAGACGGTCCAGCGCGTTTTCAAGCAATGATCGCGCTTGTCCGGCGGTTCGTTGCAGATCACGGTGCAGGGCCGCATCCTGTGGGCTTCGGTTTACACATTCGGCGCTGTATTGCTCGAAGCTGTTCAAACTCAGGATCAGTTCAATCAGGTGGCGAGGGCATTCGCAATAGGGGTTGTTGGAGGCCGCCAGAAACTGGCTCAAGGTTTCGGCGTTAAACCGGGGTGCCGGCGGCGTGTCGTTTGAACTCAGGTTCGATGAAATAACGGGCGAAGGCTGGCTGTTGCTATGCAGCAGGGTTTGGCATAGCGCTGCCACTTCATGTGGGTCCGACGTTGCACGAGCGACCTTGATTCCGTTTTGGCGCAAACGGCGCACCACTTTTCCGGGAGCAAAACGGTACAACACAATCGCCTGGCTTGCGTCGCATGCTTGTTGAATGCGGCTGACAACATTTGGGGTGTCGTCGGTTAGCGTTGGCAATTCCACAATAACGGCTTCAATATGGGCGTCTTTGAACAGGGTTGCCGCTTCTGCCGGAATCATGGTGTGGCAGGTCACACGCAAGGCTGAGTGTTTCAATGCCTCGATGACATTCGGGCTGGCGACAAAGGCACCCGCAATGCCCACATGATACGTTTTGGTGGGTTTTTCGGGGGCGCTGCGCATGCTTTGCAGGCTGGCTGTTGGTAAATGCGCAATGGAGCCAATGGGGTAACCTGCGTCAACCAACTGTTTGATGAGGGTCAGCCGTTGAATATCCTCATTTGAATAGAGGCGCTGCCCGCGCGGGCTGACACGGGGGCCGACGACCTTATAACGTCGCTCCCAAACACGTAACGTTTCAACAGGCACGCCGGTAAGACGGGCTGCCGTGCCGCTACGGTAGCCCTCGGACTTTGGGGAAGAGTCGTTCTGTGTCATGAGCCTGTCCTTGTTGAGAATAATAAAATCTTTATTTGTACTGCTATTGAACTGATTTAAGCGTTTCAAATTCAATTTTACCGGGAAACATGAAAATAAAAAGCGGTGAACCGCTCAATATCGGTTCACCGCTTAAAGGTCGGTCATTTTGACCCGTTAACTGGCTTTATTTCGCGCCATGCAAGTCGAGACGGCGGCGGTCTTCTTTGTACGGGGCGGGTTGCACGGTGGCACGAATCGCCTTTTGCGGGCCGTCGGGGTAGCCCCAGTACACCTCAACCTGGTTGCCAATGTCAGCCTGATCAACGTCGATGGTGCACAGCGAAAGCATTTCACGGAAGTAATAACTGAAGCCGCGGGCGGTGGCGATACCCACTTCCTTGCTGCCTTTCATGACTTTATCGGCCCACATGAAGCCGCGCTGATCACGTGGCATGTCCATGAACGGGTAATGGTCACCTTTGCGGAACAATGACGCTTGTACGTCGAGTACATCATCGGCATTCCAAACCAGGGTGCGCATGGTACGACGCGGGTTGGCCACTTCTTTTTCCAGGGCCTCGCGGCCAATGAAATCGTGATCGAATTTGATGTTGCGCGACCATCCCAGCTCCACAGGGCTGCGATAGTAGTCGCTCACGTGCTTGCCATCGAAGCTCCCGGCCACGTTGAATGTGGTGGCAAAGGCCGGCATGGCGGCACGAAACTCGTTGGCGTAGTCGATCATGTCTTCGCTGAAAATCGCCGGAAGGTAGTCAACCACAATGGTGGGGAAGCAGGCTTCCAGGTGGTTAATGGATGACACCCGGCCGCCAATCCGGCGCAGCCCAAATTCTTCGCCGGCTTTTTGAATGGTTTCCATAATTTCAGGACCCCACTCTTTAGGCCCTTGCAATTCGAAACCGATTTCGCCTGACATCCCCTGACGCAGCGCCCAGATTTTATGACCGCATATTTCAATTTGGCCCTGATGCATGAATTTGATGTCGCGCAAATTGCCTTTGGCGACTTTTTCCAAAATGGCAAGGGAGTTGGGGCCGGCCACCTGATAAATAAACCAATCGTCGGGGATGGTTTCGGCGTCGTAGCTACCGTGTCGCAGGTTGTAGTCAACCCAGAATCCACCCCGCCCGTGCAGCATGAACTCTTCCTCACCTAGTCGACTTAGAACACCCTCGTGAATGACTTTGCCGTCTTTATTGGTGTGAATAAGGTGTTTTGCCTGCCCGACAACAAACTTGGCCAGGCTGTTAACAGATACGTCGGACAGCAGGCGTAGCGCGTCTTTGCCCACAATACGACGTTGCCACAAGAAAGACCAATCGCCGATTGAGGCGGTTTTCTTCCAAGACATGCTTTCGTCGAGCCAGTCGGTGTATTCGGGTAGCCCGAAGCGCACCGAAAAATAGCCAGGTGGGGTTTTGCGCATATCCGCGACGGATGGAATCATGATTTTGTCTCCTTGTTCAGGACATTTGATGTGTTTGTATTGATTTATAGATAAGTGTACATAATTAAGATTTTTCCAGATTCCTGCTAAGTTGATCAAGTTGTTTTTGAATGCGTTCAAGCTGATCATGCAGATAATCCTTGTCGGCTTGTTCCAGACGGTCTTTTTCCCATTGCTGCTCTGCTTGCTCGGCTTCGTGAAAGGTTTGCATGGTGTTCACGATAATGGCAATGAACAGGTTCAACATGGTGAACGTTGCAATCAAGATGAAGGGAATGAAAAAGGCCCAGGCCCAGGGGAACGTATCCATCACCGGGCGCGATATGCCCATTGACCAGCTTTCCAGCGTCATGATCTGGAACAGGGTATAGAAAGAGCGCCCCAACGTGCCAAACCAATCAGGAAAGTCGGCACCGAAAATATTGGTGGCGATCACGGCCGCAACATAATAAATAAGCAACAGCAACACCACAATCGAACCCAAGCCGGGTAACGCGCCCAGCAACGCGGCCACGACTTTGCGCATGGCGGGCACCGCTGAAACCAGGCGCAATACCCGTAACACCCTGAGAGCACGCAGAATGGCCAGCGGCCCCGAGGCCGGCACCAGCGATATACCAACCACAATGAGGTCGAACAGGCTCCATGGGTCGACAAAAAAGCGCGTGCGCCAGGCGTAGATGCGTAGCACAAGCTCAACAACAAACACCGCCAGAAACAGGTTGTTAATCAAGCCCAGGGTCGGACCCCATTGGGCAACGACGGTGGGCGATGTTTCCATTCCCAGAATGATCGCCGTTAGAATAATCAAGGTAAGAATGGTGCCGGTAAAGCGGGGGTGTTCTACAAGCTTCCGGGTGCGTTGTTGCAATGAAAGAGAGGTGGCATTCATGATGAGGGAAACAAGAGGATTTGACCGCCGATATTCTAGAGGAAGTTGGTCTCCGTCAAGCACGTCGGTTTACCCGCGGAAGAGACGTTGATTTTCGTAAAGTTTGTGGCTTATAAAGACTTTGTTGCCCGCTAAAAATATTTTCGAACACTATTTTGCGTTCGCTTGTGTGACAATCAAAGTGTCGTAATGGGGTTGCTGCGTTGATCCTGTTCTCTTCTATTCTGGAGGCACCATGGTTGTACTAGATAAATTTGAAATGCCGAATATCGATCTCGACGGGATCGTTAAGCACCTTAAAGAGACTGGTAAATATACTCACCAGCTTTGGCTGAATGATGAGTCGTTGGCATTTATTGCCCGCGGTCGCACGTATCGTAGCGAGTTTCACATTAATCCCAGCTATGAGATTCAGTTTTCCTTAATTGGCGATCTCGACCTGCACTACCGCACGCCGGAGGGCGAAACGAAAATTGCGCATGTGCCGCAGGGGTCGGTGTTGTATCAAGAGCCGTTTGTGCCGCATTCACCCCGGTTTGCGCCGGATGCTTTCCAGTTCATTATCGAGCGTGCGCGAAAGCCGGGCGAAATAGATCGCTTCCATTGGTTCTGTCCGAAGTGCGATAACTTTTTGCATGAAGAAACCTATGTGGTCGACGATTACCGCAAAGATCCGGTTGGGCGTGCTTACGACAACTACTACACCTCGCTGGAGTTTCGTACGTGTAAGAAGTGCGGTACCGTCGCACCCGGGCGCGACTAGTTCAGGGGCAGGATACGGTGTCATTGCTTGAAGCGCAGGTTCATCCAGAATCGACGGCGTTGCTGGTCGTAGATATGCAGAATGATTTCTGCGCAGAAGGTGGTTATTTGCACCGCGAAAGGGGTTACAACGTGGGTTTTGCGCCCGCGTTGGCCGATCGCATTCAAGGTTTGGTAGATGTCGCCCGCACGGCCGGCATGCCGGTGGTTTGGGTTCGTTCGGTTTACGACTTTAAGTATCTGAATGAACCTTATCGGGTGAAGCGACGAGACGAAGGGTGTTGCCTTGAGGGTACTTGGGGTGTCGAGTTTTTCCGCTTGCAGCCCGAACCCGGTGAGCCGATTGTTACCAAACACCATTACAGCGCTTTTTTTGAAACGGATCTGCATGCCCAACTGCAGTCGCTTGGGGTGAAGACATTGGTCGTCACAGGCGTTGCCACCAACGTCTGTGTCGACTCAACGTTACGCGAAGGTTTCTTTCGTGGTTACTATATCGTGGTGCCGGAAGATTGCGTGAACAGTAACAGTAAAGCGGGCCACGAAGGTACGTTGGCGACGGTACGCAACAATATTGGTATTGTTTGCCCGTCGGAAGACATTATTCAAATACTTACGGCCCCCAGATAGGCAGGAAGGAAGGGTGGTCGGTGCGTTCCGGGTTGTGCTTGATCCGGCATACAAATGGTTCGGCAAAGTGCATGGGCAGCATCAGGATATTGTGATCAACACATTCATTGAGCACGGCCAGACGAGTTTCGAGTGCTTTCACGCGGTCATCATCGAAGCGTGACCAAACTTCCGGGTAAGGCAGTTGAATGGGGTGGTGAATCACGTCGCCGCAAAACAGCGCGTGGTGGTGTTGATCTTTAAGCCGGATTTTTGCGTGCCCGGGGGTGTGGCCAATGGCGCTTTCCACGGTAAGCAAATCATCAACGGTATAGCCGTCTTCCACCAACAGCATCTGTCCGGCTTCAGCAATCGGCAGAATGCTGTCCTCAAAAACATTTTCTTCAGCCGTGGTATGAACATAGTCGGGGCGCCGTGTATCCCAGCGCTCGAATTCTTTGCGTGAAAAAATATATTTTGCGTTGGGGAAGGTGGGAACCCAGCGGCCGTCAACCAGGCGGGTGTTCCAACCCACGTGATCGGCGTGAAGGTGGGTGCACATCACGAAATCCACATCTTCGGGCCGCGCACCGGCGCGCGCCAGGCGCTCCAGCCAGGGCTCGTTACGCATGTTGAACCGCTCGTTGTGCGGGCGCTCTTTGTGGTTGCCCACGCAGCCGTCAATCAAAATAGTGTGATGTTCGGTGCGAACCAGCCAGCTGTGAATCGTTGAGGTGATTTTGTCGGATTCCGGATTGTAAAAAGTCGGCACCAGCCAGTCTTTATGGGCCTCGAACATTTCGGGGCGAACTTCCGGAAACATGAAATTGCTGATAAAGCCGGGGCCGTAATAGTCTTGAACACGGGTGATTTCCACTTTGCCCAATTGCAACCCATGGCCGCAGCAGTTAATGTCAAACCCTGATGTCATGCGCGTTCCTTTGCTGTTATGTTTGAACTGTTATGTTTGAAATATCCAAGAAAAATCGATTTTAGTGCCGGGCGCCACTATGGAAATGTGTTACTTTTGCTAACTGCGTCACATGTAGGGTTTTATTTTCACACGCGAGTGCGTGAATTTTTTTAAAATCACTACGCATATAAAATTTTTAGGCAGTATTAGAAGTATTTTGGTATCGACGCAGCAAGGCGTTTAGCGCAAGAATAGGCGTCTTTTCGTTACCATGCCAAAGTTCGGGCACGAATCGCTGTGATCCAATGTAATAACGTTTTATCAACGGAGGCTCCATGAAAAATATCATTAGTCGCACATTATTGAGCTTGCTGGTTGCCGGTGGTTTTGCCACCCAGGCCAACGCAGCGGAAAAGGTAACCCTTAAGGTTGCACACTTCCTGCCGACCGCAACGACAGCCCACTGGGACATGATCGTACCGTGGTGCGAGAAGATCAAGAAAGAGTCCGATGGCGGTCTGGAATGCCAGATCTATCCAGCCATGCAATTGGGTGGTACGCCTCCCCAGCTGTTAACGCAAGCACGTGACGGTGTGGCCGATATTGTCTGGACATTGCCCGGTTATACCCCAGGGCGCTTCCCTATTTCCGAGGTGTTTGAACTGCCGTTCTTTGCGCCCGATCACCAGAACACATCGCGTGCCTTGTGGGAATTTGCAGAGAAGCATGCGCTTAAAACAGAGTTCGCCGGACTCAAGCCGATTGGTATCTGGGTCAATGGGCCAAACTACTTTCACCTGCGTGACAAAGAGGTCAAGACAGTTGCAGGGATGCAGGGTCTGAAAATCCGTGCTGCTTCACGTATGAGCAATCAGTTCCTGACGGATATCGGCGCCAATGCAATGGGCATGCCACTGCCGCAAGCGGTTGAGGGTATTTCCAAAGGCGTGCTCGATGGCCTGATGGTGCCATGGGAAGTGGTGCCTTCGGTGAAACTCGACGAGCTCACCAAATACCATGCTGAAATCAAAGACGATTCAGGTAATTTCATGGCGACTTCGACGATGGTTTATGTCATGAATCAAGCCAAATACGACAGCCTGCCAGACAACCTGAAAAAAGTCATCGATGACAACAGCGGTGCTGAAACGTCTGCCTGGATCGCCAGCCGCTTTCAGGCTGCCGACGTACAAGGTCGTAAAGCTGCCGAGGAAGCCGGTGGCGTCATTTATGAATGGTCTCAGGAAGAAGTGAGCAAGTTGAAAGACGCGTCTTCCGAAGTTGCCCAGCAATGGATCGACGAAATGAACGACAAAGGCATGGACGGCCAGGCTTTGTATGACGATGCCCGTGCATTGGTGGAAAAATATAATAAAAAATGAGTGTTTCAATCTTTTCGCAAGTACGTAAGTACGTAGAAGGTTTTTGCGCCGTACTCGCGGGGGTGGGCTTCTTCCTGTTAATAGGGGAAGCCCTTCTTTCCGTTACCAGTATTATCGGGCGCAATACAATCGACTACGGCGTGCCCGGCGACTATGAATTGGTTCAGTTGTTGACGGCTGTGGCCATTGCCATGTGCCTGCCTTACTGTGAATTCAAACGCGGGCATGTTTTTGTCGACTTCTTTACTTTGTGGGCATCCGACCGGCTCAAGCATGTTCTGGACGCAATAGCCGCACTGATTCTGGCAGCAGTGTCTTTTCTTATTGCCTGGCGCACTTATGTGGGTATGTGGGAAATCCGCGATTATTCGGAAAGCACCATGGTACTGAACGTGCCGGTATGGTGGGCTTATATTCCTCTGCCCATCTGCTTTTCGCTGCTGGGTGTTGCCGCATTGTTCAATTTTCATCTCGAATGCTCAAAGCGTGATTCATGACTAGTGTTGAAATCGGGCTGGCAATGCTGGCCTTCATGATGGTGTTGCTTGCACTGCGGGTTCATATTGGTATCTCCATGTTCCTGGCCGGCGCCGTCGGTTATGTATGGATTACCGGGCTTAACCCGCTTTTGTCGGTGCTCAAGCATGCACCGTTTTCCCGTTTTTCCTTGTACGATTTGTCGGTGGTGCCGCTGTTCCTTTTAATGGGGCAGTTCGCAACGCATGGTGGGTTATCGCGTGCGCTTTTCAAGGCGGCAAACTCGTTTGTGGGGCATTGGCGTGGCGGTATGGCGATGGCCGGTGTGGGTGCGTGTGCCAGCTTTGGCGCAATTTGTGGTTCATCGCTGGCGACCGCGGCAACCATGACCCAGGTCGTATTGCCTGAGTTGCGCCGCCATCAGTACGCGCCCTCATTGGCTGCCGGCTCCATTGCTGCGGGCGGTACGCTGGGCATATTGATTCCGCCGTCTGTCCCGCTCGTCATTTATGCCATTATGGCGCAGCAAAATATCGCCAAATTATTCATGGCGGCCCTGGTTCCAGGGATTATTGCCGCTATTGGCTACATGATTGTCATTGGGATTGTGGTGCGTCGTAATCCTGGCGTAGCCGGGCCCGGTGTCGAGCCGCATTCCTGGCGCGAGCGTATGCAAACGTTGGCTAAAACATGGCCGGTCGTGCTGATTTTCCTGGTGGTCATCGGTGGTATTTATGGTGGTATTTTCACACCCACCGAAGCCGCCGCCGTGGGTGTTCTGGCTACAGGTGCCGTGGCATGGAAGTCGGGCGGCCTTAAGAATGGCGGTTTGGCAGACAGTATTTCCGGAACGGCCAAAGGCACGGGCATGATCTTTTTGATTCTGCTCGGCGCCGATATGCTGAATTCGCTGATGGCAGTCAGCCAGATCCCGAACGTGACGTCCGACTGGGTTCAAACGCTGGGTATTCATCCCATCGGCATTATGCTGGTGCTGATTCTGATCTACGTGCTGTTGGGTTGCGTCATGGACAGCCTGTCCATGATCCTGATCACTATTCCGATTTTCCTGCCAATTGTGATGGGGCTCGAATTTTACGGTTTGGCTCCCGATGAAAAAGCCATCTGGTTTGGGGTGATTGCGCTGGTTGCCATGGAAATGGGGCTGATAACGCCGCCGGTGGGTATGAATGTTTACATTATTAACGGCATTGCCAAAGACGTCCCCATGGCAACAATTTTCAAGGGGGTGGTGCCATTTATTATGTCCGACCTGGTTCGTTTGGCCCTGATGGTTGGCTTGCCTTCCATTACACTCGGCCTGCTTTGGCTGTTCCCCAATTAACAAGGATTTGAACATGCCTATTGCCAGACTCTCCATTATGGAAGGCCGCAGCGACGAGGACGTGGCCAAACTGATTGCCGCGGTTACTGAAGCGATACATGCGTCTTTGGATGCGCCTCATCAGAACATTCGGGTTTTGGTTGATGAGGTCCCGCGCACCCATTGGGGGATTGCCGGTATTTCTGCGGCAGAGCGCGGGGAGCGCTAGCGCTCCCCGGCTTTTCAATCATGCTTCCGGCCCCAAAACATCTTCGGGCGTTTCACGCCATTTGCAAAGAGGGCAGCATGAAAAGAGCGGGAGACGTTCTGCGTCGTTCCCGCTCTTCTGTTTCACATGCCATCGACGAGTTGGAGTCGGAAATTGGCTTCAGTCTTTTCGAGCGCAATGCGCATGGCATGTTGCTAACGGAATTCGGCAATATCCTGTATCGGCGTGTTGATTTTGCTTTTCAGGAAATGGCAGTCGCACGCCGCAGCCTTGAGATGCTTCATGCAAACCGGATGTTGTCACCCAATGCGCCCATTTTTTCGCTGGCGGTAAGTCAACAACGTATCAATATTTTTCTTGCTTTTGCGCAGCTACGCCATATGAGTGCAGCGGCCCGAGAGCTTGGTGTTTCGCAGCCCGCTGTCAGCATGGCGTTGCGTGACCTTGAGCAAAGCATCGGCGTTCCTTTGTATGAGCAGGTTGCGGGAACGTTCCGCTTTACTCGTTCCGGCGATATTTTGTTGAACCACCTTAAACGGGCTTTGGTTCAGTTGCGGCTTGCCCGGGTTGAAATGAATCGTGTTAAGGGGCAATTTGAGGGAAGTATCGCGGTGGGCGCCTTGCCGTTTGGCGGCGCCAGCATTCTCCCACCGGCTATTTCGCGTTTGTTGGCTTCTTATCCGCAATTAAAAATTTCAACGCACGAAGGTTCGTTCGATACGCTGGTGGCGGGTTTGTGGTGCGGTGACCTGGATTTGGTTGTGGGTGCACTTCAACCTCTGGAGCAGCATGCAGGCCTGGTCAGTGAACGCTTGTTCGACGATCCGATTGTGGTCGTTGCGCGCGCCGATCACCCTTTGGCGCAACAGCGTAATGTGACATTGGAAGACGTGGTGAAAGCTGGCTGGGTATTGCCTGCTGCAGGGACACCGACGCGCGAAGCGTTGTTTTCCGCACTTCAGCAAAAGGGCGTCAATTGTCCCAGGGTATCGGTTGAGTCGTCCGACGTCTCCACGATTCGTGGGTTGTTGTTGGAAAGCAATCTAATCAGCGCCGGTGCCCGACGTTTATTTCACCATGACCTGCAATCGGGTGCGTTAGTTCGCTTGGCCGATGACTACCCTATTGCTCAGCGATCGATTGGCATCCTTACCCGAACGCAAGCGCATTCGTCACCGCTTGCGCAATTATTGATGGATGAAATTCGCTTTATCGCGCGATCGGTGTCATGACAAATCCATTAATTTCATGTACAGTTTAATATCGATTTTTTTATCTTAAATCGATTGTTTTTGGTGTTAATAGAACTTAAGGATTCTTATGCTTCCCCCACGTATAGACAAAGAAATTGTGCGTCACTCTATTGGTGAATACGCCGATAAGAAAGCAAGCGTCGAGGAGCGCGGCAAAATTTATGAAGAGCTTCTGGGATTTGTGCCCCCACGCATTGAAGCGCGCTTGCATGTTACGGGCGCTCTTGACCCCGAAATTGTGGACATGCAGGAACGCATTCGCGAACACGCCATGTACCCAAAATGCTTCGATGTTAAAACAGCACAGCTGATGCTTTTTGGCATGTTGCTCATGGACGGCAGCGATGCTTCGGTACTGCACGGTATTGCCGCGCGCAAGGCGGGGGCAAGCTGGGAGGAAATGCAAGCGGTTGTGAACCTGTGTTTCCTCTTCCGTGGGATGTCTGCGGCGAATCGCGGCGCGGAACAATTGGCCAGTATCGCCAAGCGCGAAGCCGCTGCTGCTGAAAAATAATTTGCCAACTGTTTTTAAAGGGTGTTGTTATGCCGAAAGAGATCATTCATAGCCAGTCTGCACCAACGACTGGTTTTACCAATCAGAATACGCCTTCTCCTTTGGCGCAGGCGATTCGTGCCGGCGATTTTCTTTATGTGTCCGGGCAGGGGCCGTTGAACCCTGAAACCAAAGAAGTGGTGTCGGAAGATATCCGTGAACAAACCGTTCAAGTGTTAACCAATTTGCGTTCCGTCTTGGAAGCCGGTGGTGCCACAATGGCGCAGGTGGTGAATATGCGCGTGTGTTTGCGCGATGTTGCCGATTTCCCCGCTTTTAATGAAACGTTTCGCGAGTTTATGCAGGGAGAAAAAACCACACGTACTTGTACAGGTGGCACGCCGCATCGCAAGGGTGTGAATGTTGAGGTGGACTGCGTTGCTTATTTGGGTTAAGCGCTGCTCATAAGCCACCCTGTAGTAAAGCGGGGTGTTAATGCGGCTTGTTGGATTCTGGTAAAACCGGGGTTCAACAAGCCGCTTTATTTTTGTGCGTTTGCGCAATCTGCTGGTTCAGCGCATTCAGCGCGTAAGCCGATGTACGCTCGATGTGATTACGCAATAAGGCGCAGGCTTCATCGGCGTTGCGTGTGATGGTTGCGTGGCAAAGCGCTTCATGCTCCTGGCGAACATCGCGGTCAATTGTCGTGTTCTTCAGAAAAATACGGCGATAGCGATCGTTCAGGTCGTGCAGGGTATTACAGAAATGCAATAGCAAAGGCAAATTGCAGGCCGCCACCAATTTCCGGTGGAACGCGGCATGCGCGGACTCCCATTGTTTCATTTGATCGCCGTCGACATGTACGCGTTCAATTTTGTTTAGTCGATGCAGGGCGGCGATTACGTCGCCTTCCCATTCGTCGTCGCCCAGGCGAATCGACTCGCGTAAAGCGAAACTTTCCATTTCACAACGCAGGCGGGTAATTTCGGTTAGGTTCGCAGGTGAGGTGGGAGCCACTTTGTAGCCACGTTGGCCTTCGGCTGCCACATAGCCCTCCGCACATAATCTCGACAGAGCCTCCCTTAACGGGCTTAAGCTTACCCCGAATACGCCGCGAAGTTCATCCAGGCGCAATTTCGACCCCGGACTCATCTTGCCGCTGACGATGTTCTCACGCAGTTTTTCAGCGATAGAGTTTGACAAGGTTTGAGATGGATCAAGCTTTGTGATCGTAGACATGGAAAACCCTTAGGTCAGTTTCTTGACAGGAATTATAAACGACTCTACATTTCATCGATATTAGTTTAATAAATCGGAATTAATAGAAAAAATCGATGGGAATTCAGAATGTCGACCGGACATTGCCGTCGAATCAAATGGTTTTTGAGCTGCGTCGCGATGCCGAGAAGTTTCGCAAATTCCAAAAAGACATGGAAGCGTCCATGGAAGATTTCGGTTTGACGCCTGCAGAACGCGAAGCCTGGCGGAACATGGATATTGCCGGCCTGGGTGCTTTGGGCGTTCATCCTTACTTTTTGCCGCAGGTGAGTCGCTTGTTCAAAGGGGGCGGATACAACCACAACGATAGCGATGCGGCACGTCTGTATGCCGAGAAAATGGGTATTTTGAAGGAAGGGAGCTAAGAATGGCGCAATTAGTTGCAACCATGGGGATTGCGCACGCACCGGGCGTTACCGGTTGGCTTGATCGCGCTCCCAAGGAAGAACAAGACGCGGTGCTGGCCGGCTATGCCGAGTTTGCACGGCGCATGGAGGCATTAAAGCCCGACGTCATTATTGGGGTGGCGAACGACCACTTGCTGAATTTCCCCATGAGCAATATTCCTGATTTTTGTGTTGGAATTGGTGATCACTGGGACGGCCCCGCACCGTGGTTTAAAGATTGGTTGAATGTGCCCGACTACGCCATTGCAGGCCATCGTGAGATGGCGCGCGCACTGGTGCGTGAGTCGGCCAAGGCGGGCATCAACCATGCTTTCTCTGAGCATTTGTTGTTCGACGATAACTGGTCGGTGCCGTTGAAGTTTCTATTTCCCAAATACGATGCCAAGTTTATTCCGATTCACATGAATCCTATTGTGCCGCCCACGCCGTCTTCCGGGCGCTGCCTGGAAGTAGGCAAGCAAATTGCGCGCATCGTGCGCGCTTATCCCAGCGACGAGCGTGTGGTTGTGATGGCGACAGGAGGCTTGTCGCACGATGCCGGTGGTGTGGACTACTTCACGGTTCATGAGGATTTTGACCGTTGGTTTATGGGCCTTCTTGAAGAGGGAGATATTGCGCAAGTTGAGCGTGAATTACCCTTTGAAAAATATCTTGAGGGCGGTGACGGCGGCGGGGGTGAGCTGTTGGCCTGGCTGGTGGCAATGGGTGCTGCAGCGGAGGCGGGGCGCCCGAACGCCGAAAGCGTGTTTTATGTTCCGTCCGTACCGCTGCGTTGTGGCATGGGCGGTTCCTATTGGGATTTAACTTAAGGGGCCTTGCGTGACGGCAACAAAAACAGTTGCACCATTAAGCGAACTGCTTACATCCGGGTCAGCAGCTTTGCTTATTGTTGATATGCAGAATGATTTTTGCGCACCCGGCGGATATATCGACACGGTAATGGGTAAAGATGTGGCGGCTGCCGCCACGATTTGCGACAACTTGACCGCATTGGTGAGCGCAGCCAGAACGGCGGGCGTACCGGTTATCTGGATCGGTTCCGATTACTCGCCGGAGCGTATTCCCGCTGCGATGCAACGCAAACTCGATCAACGGGCAATTACGGCAGTGTGTTGCGAGCCGGGTACTTGGGGAGCGCAGTGGTTCGGGGTCTCCCCCATGCCTCACGAAAGTGTGGTTATTAAACACGCGTATAGCGGGTTTTCGAATACTCCGTTGCATGGCGTTTTGCCGGAAAAAAACATCGAAACGCTCGTTTTCGCGGGAGTTCAAACGCAAGTGTGTGTCGAGTCCACAGTACGCGAAGCGCATTCGTTGGGGTATATCGCCGCTGTTGTGAAGGACGCGGTTGCGTCACACACCCCGCCGTTGCATGAGGCCAGCCTGATGAATATGCAGTTTCTTTTTGGGGAGCTTTGTGAGACCACCGACGTGGTGGCGCAGTGGGCTCCCCGGTTATTGTCGTAGCGCATTGTCGAAGCCTGTTGGAATCGGTTTTAATCAACGAGAATTAAATGAAACGCCGAACCGTTTTGGGCAGCCTTGCTGTCGCCGTACTTGCATTAAGTTCCACTGTAGTTGCTGCACAAGAGAAAAAACCAATCCGTATCGGTGTTATCACCGAAATGTCGGGCCCGTTTGCCGATTATGGTCGATAAGTTCAAACGACTATCGAGGCTTTTCAGAAAGCCAAAGGCGATACGGTGGATGGTCATAAAGTAGAAATTATTTATCGTGATACCACCGGTCCGAATCCGGAAGTGTCACGCCGCGCCGCTCAGGAACTGGTGTCGGTGGAAAAGGTTGATTTTCTGGCCGGTTTTGGCTTGTCGCCCAACGCCGTGGGTGCGGCACCGATTGCAACGGCATCGAAAACCCCAATGATCATCATGAACGCTGCGGCCACGTCCAGCATTGTGATGCGCTCACCGTATATCGTGCGTGCCTCGTTCACTCTGCCGCAGGTATCTGCGCCGCTGGCCGCCTGGGCCGCTGAAAATGATATTAAAACGGTTTATACGCTTGTGTCGGATTACGGCCCAGGTCTGGATTCGGAAAAAGCGTTTATCAAGGCGTTTGAAGCGGCGGGTGGCAAAGTATTGGGCAGTGTCCGTGCACCCATGGCCAACCCAGAGTTCGGTCCGTATTTGCAGCGCGCAAGCGATGCCAAGCCCGATGCCATTTTTGCTTTCGTGCCATCCGGCGATACCGGGGTTCAATTGCTTAAGGCTTATGAACAACGTGGGCTGAAAGACCAGGGCATTCAGCTGATTACAACGGGCGACATTACCGATGATGTCTTTCTTGATCGGATTGGCGATGTCGCGCTGGGTCTGGTTACCAGTCATCACTACTCCATGGCGCACGACTCTCCGGAGAACAAGGAGCTGATCAAGGCATACCAAGATGTTCATGGCCCCGACGCCCGTGTGAACTTTTACATGGCCGCGACCTGGGACGGCATGAATATGATGTATGACATTATTCGTGAGCTGGACGGTAATATTGACGGCGATAAAGCGGTAGAGCTGGCCAAGAACATGAAAATTACCAGCCCGCGTGGCCCCATTGAGTTCGACACCATCCCCATGGTGAAAGATCCAGGCAAGGAAGAGTGATCCGGATCAATCGACTTTCTTTTCATTAAAGTTGTTCATATACCGTTAAAACTAACAATAAGCGACTAAACCTATGGTGAATTTTATAGGGGTCGTGATTGACGGGGTGTCCTATGGAGCGCTGCTTTTTCTGCTCTCCATAGGGCTGTCAATCACTTTGGGAATGATGGGATTCGTGAACCTTGCCCACACCGCTCTGGCGATGGTGGGGGGGTATTTTGTCGTCAGTTTTACGAATTACCTGGGTTGGCCGTTCAGTATTTCGGTGTTGGCCGCCGTTGTACTGGCCACACTGGTGGGCATGATTCTTGAGCGCTCACTGTTCCAGTTGGTCTACCGTCGCAGTCCTTTGGCACAAGTGTTGCTCACCATCGGCGTCATGATGATTGTGGGCGCATCGGTTACCTACTTGTGGGGGCCTTCGCTTCAGCTCATTCAAATTCCCGAAGTGCTAACGGGTCGTATTTATCTTGGAGAGGAAATTTCCTTTTCACGTTATCGGCTGCTTTTGTTGGTGATCAGTGTCGTATTGTTGGTTGTGCTTACGCTGGCTTTGGATAAAACCCGCTTTGGGTCTATGGTACGGGCGGCGGTGGATAATCAACGTGTTGCGGCGGCCTTGGGTATTCCCATCCAGAAAGTATTTATGGTGTGTTTTGCGGTAGGCACGGCTTTGGCCGGCCTGGGCGGTGCGCTGGGCGTTGAGGCACTGGGCCTGGATCCGGCGTTTGCCATTAAGTATCTGGTTCTTGCTTTGCTGGTTGTGGTGGTGGGGGGCGCCGGTTCGGTTAGCGGCACCTTTATTGCTGCCATGGGTTTAGGTTTTTTCGACATTGCCACCAAGTATTACTTACCAGATTTAGGCTCGTTCGCCATGTATGCCATCATGATTCTTATTCTTATGGCACGCCCGCAAGGTTTGCGTGGTCTTAAAACGGGAGGTGTTTAATGCGTTGGACACCGGCCTCCCATCGGGGTGATCCTTTTTATAAATCCTGGCACGCCGCCGAGCTTTTGCTTTGGGTGGCAGCCATCGCGGCTTTCTTCATCTACCCCAACTATTTACCTTTGGCTACGCTGGTGGTTATTGTGGCGCTGTTTGCGCTGTCACTGGATTTGGCCATGGGTTACGCGGGTATTGTGTCTCTGGGGCACGCCGCTTATTTCGGCTTGGGCGCTTATGTGGCCGCCTGGCTCGGCAAGTACGGCTGGACTGAGCCGATTACCGGCGTGTTAGTTGCCATGGTGGCAAGCGGCTTGTTGGGTTTGATAACGGCGCGTGTGGTTGCGCGGGGCACTGAGCTAAGCTGCTTGCTAGTGACGCTTGGCCTGGGGCTGTTGCTGTTCGAAGCGGCAAATAAAGCGAATGACATTACCGGCGGTATCGATGGGTTGTATGGTGTGGTGATTGCACCGGTGCTGGGTTTGTTTGAATTCGATTTTGCCGGCAAAACCGGTTATTGGTATTCGCTGTGTTGGCTTATGTTTGGTTTGCTGGTGGTACGAAAAATCATTGGCAGTCCATTGGGCCTTACTTTGCGTGGCATTGGGCTGAACAAGAAGCGAACTGCCGCATTGGGTGTAGACAACAGTCGTGCATTAACTATTGCTTATACGATCTCAACTGCACTGGCGGGCGTGGCCGGCGCACTGCTCACGCAAACCACGCAGTACGTGGCAATTGATGTACTGGCGTTTCATCGCAGTGCCGACGTGTTAACTATGTTGATTATTGGGGGGGCCGGCTACTTGTACGGCGGTATTCTGGGTGCCGCGGCTTTTATTATTCTGCAAGATTTGCTCTCGGGGATGAACCCAATTTATTGGCAATTCTGGCTGGGTTGGGCGCTGGTGGTAATTGTATTGTTTTTGCCCGAAGGTGCATTCGGTTCTTTCCAACAGCTCGTTCGCCGCCGCCGACCCAAGCTAAACAAGGAGCAGGATCGTGCTTGAGATCAGAAACCTGGATCTGCATTTCGGTGCTTTGCATGTTACGCGAGACATTAATCTAACGCTTCCGCGCGGTGCCAGACATGCGCTTATCGGTCCGAACGGTGCCGGCAAAACAACGCTCGTCAATTTGCTAACCGGGCAACTAAAGCCCGATTCGGGCAAGATTTTGCTCGACGAGCAAGAGATCACCCGTTTGCCGCCGCATCAACGGGCCCGACGCGGGCTGGGGCGGACATACCAAATTAACGCGTTGTTTCGGTCCATGACGCCCGTTGAAGCGGTTTCGTTGGCGATCGCTCAGCGCGACGGTAACGCTTTACGCGTGTTTGGTACGGCCGCGCTTGGGCGTCGCACCGGTGAGGAAGCCCGTGAACTCTTGCAGGCGGTCGGCTTGGGTCAATATATGAACCACATGACGCGAGAGTTGCCTTACGGGGTACAGCGCTTGCTTGAAGTGGCTCTGGCTTTGGCGGGAAAGCCCAAGGTATTACTGCTGGATGAGCCTGCAGCCGGTGTTTCCACTCAGGCGGGTGATCAGCTTTTCCGTTTAATTGATTCTCTGCCTTCCGACCTGGCCATTTTGCTGATTGAGCACGATATGAGATTGGTGTTTCGTTTTGCCAAGCGCATTACGGTGTTGGTCGGAGGCGGGGTGCTTGTGGAAGGTACTCCGGAAGAAATTGGAGCCGACCAAAGGGTTCGCGACGTCTATTTGGGGCATAAACATGCTGCTTGAAATCGAAAAGCTGTCGGCCGGGCATGGTGATGCGATTGCCTTGCATGATATTTCTTTGCAGGTCGAGGAGGGGCGGAGCGTTGCCGTATTGGGGCGCAACGGTGCGGGTAAAACCACCTTGCTGGAAACCATAATGGGTTTAACGACGCATTACTCAGGCAACCTCCGATTTCAGGGTGAAATTTTGAATCGGCGTTCGCCGGTACAACGCGCGCACGCGGGTCTGGGCTGGGTGCCGCAGGAGCGGGAGGCCTTTCCTTCGCTAACCGTGACTGAGAATTTAATGGTGGTGCACCAAGACAAGGGGCCGTGGAACCTGGCTAAGGTATTCGCGCTTTTTCCCAGGCTTGAAGAGCGCCAGGCGAATTTGGGTTCGCAGTTATCCGGGGGCGAGCAGCAAATGCTGGCGATTGCGCGTGCGCTGATGACCAATCCACGCTTGCTTTTGCTGGATGAGCCCATGGAGGGCCTGGCGCCGATTATTGTTGAAGAATTGTCGGCGGCCGTTATGCAGATGACCCGTGAAACGGGGTTGACGACTTTGGTGGTGGAGCAGCATCCGATTGTGGCCCTGGCCATGACGCATTCCGCCATTATCCTGGATCAAGGTCATGTGGTTTATTCGGGGCTAAGTGCCGAACTTAGCCGGGATGAAGCCACAATTGATCGTTATATTGGCGTGGGTCAGGAAAGCTGATTTCATGCCGGGAGTGGTTGTATGTCGCAAGAACGCGTTGTGAATGTCTTTTCCGACACCATTGCCGAGATGACCTGGTTTGAGGTTGACCAGGCGGCCAAAGATGGGGCTATTTTGTTGTGGTCTTTTGGGGTCATTGAACAGCACGGCCCTCATTTGCCCTGTGGCACCGATGTCTACATTCCTCAGGCAAGGTTAAGAGAAACCAAGAAAATTCTGGCCGAACGGGGTATTCAGGCTTTAATTGTGCCCCCCTACTATTGGGGTATTAACGTTGTTTCCGGTGCTTTCCCTGCTTCCTACAAGGTGCGGCCGGAAATCATGGTTGAACTCATGTCCGACTTATTCGACAGCTTCAAAGGTGATGGCTTTGGTCGGGTGTTTTGTTTTTCCGGGCACGGGGATCGTTTGCACAACCTGACGATTTTCGAAGGCATCAAAAAGGGGGTTGAGCGAACGGGTATGGATATCAGTTTCGTGTCTGATACTGCCTTGTTATTGCGACTGGGCATCCCGTTGAATGACCCGAAAGTGACCGTGCATAAGGCCGGCAGTGGCAAGTTGTTCGGGGCACTGACGTCTTCACCGTCGGCATTCGATGAAGATGATGACGCACCGCCCAAATTCATTGACGTGCATGCCGGGCAATGGGAAACATCGATGATGCTGTGCTCGTGTCCCGATCTTGTGCACGACGAGGTGCGTCGCGGTTTGTTGTCAACCGACTTCGGACCCGAAGATCTGGACGAGTGGCGCAAGGGGTTTGAGCATGCCCGTGCCAAAACCCCTCAAGGCTATCTGGGCGATCCGGCGGCCGCCAGCCTGGAAGAAGGGCGTCGTTCGCTGCGCCTGTCGGCTGAGCGGGCGGCGGACGCCATTGAGGAACGCGTTAAGCAGCGCGCGCGATAGGTGCGTTAAGTACGCTTTTCCTTGCGCTTGAACGCATTTTGTTATTTCATTGGAACAACAGCGTTGTTCTGATAAGGATGACATTATGTCGTTAAAGCACAAGGCCGCTGCTCCAGCGACCGACTCCAGTTTGTTCGATCAATCCGAGTTGCAATATCAGTCGGGTTTTGGCAATGATTTTGCAACAGAGGCGTTGGCCGGCACCTTGCCGGTTGGGCGAAATTCGCCGCAGCGGGTAGCGCACGGTTTATATGCCGAGCAAATTTCGGGAACGGCATTCACCGCCCCGCGCGATGCAAACCGCCGAAGTTGGGTTTATCGCATCCGCCCGGGTGCGGTGCATTCGCCTTTCAAACCGTATTCAAATGCCTGGGTGAAAGAGCAGTTGTGTGCTCACCCGGACCCCAATCCCATGCGGTGGAATCCGCTGCCGATACCTGCGGAGCCAACAGATTTTATTGACGGCTGGCGGTTGTTTGCCGGGAACGGTGGGCCACAGTCGATGTCGGGCTGCGCTATTTATATGTATTGTGCAACCGAGTCGATGGGGCGTCGCTATTTTTATAACGGCGACGGTGAGTTGCTGATTGTGCCCCAGGAGGGGCGGCTGGGCATTAAAACCGAGTTTGGCCTGTTATGTGTTGAACCGCAGGAAATGGTAGTGATTCCGCGAGGGTGCCGGTTTAATGTGAGCTTACTCGATGGCCATGCGCGAGGCTATATTTGCGAGAACTATGGTGCCTTGTTGCGCTTGCCCGATTTGGGGCCGATTGGTTCGAATGGCTTGGCCTTATCGCGCGACTTTGACACGCCTGTCGCCTGGTATGAAGATCAGCAGGGCGATTACGCGTTAATTGCCAAGTTTCAAGGCGCATTGTGGTGTGCGTCGATAGGTCATGCACCCTGCGACGTGGTGGCTTGGCACGGCAATTACGCGCCCTATAAATACGACATGCGTCGTTTCAACACAATTGGTACGGTTAGCTTCGACCACCCCGATCCGTCGCTTTTCCTGGTGTTGCAGTCACCCAGTTACGCACCGGGTGTTGATGATATCGATTTTGTGATTTTCCCGCCACGCTGGCTGGTGGCCGAAAATACCTTTCGTCCGCCATGGTTTCATCGTAATGTCGCCAGCGAGTTTATGGGTCTGGTTCAAGGGCAATACGATGCCAAGTCAGGCGGGTTTGTGCCGGGTGGGGCCAGCTTGCATAACTGCATGGTTTCGCATGGGCCCGATGCCGAGACGTTTGAGAAAGCGTCGAATGAAGATACCAGTCGGCCACGAAAAGTAACGGATACGCTGGCGTTTATGTTCGAGACGCGTGTTCCGTTGTTGCCTTCGAATGAGGCCATTGGCAGCCCCCTGCGACAGAAGGATTATTATTTGTGCTGGCAAAGCCTTGCGCGCCACTTTAACTTCGGAGAATCTGTATGACCACGACTGGGCCCCAACCGGATTGGCGTAGCTGGGTTGAGTCTGCCAATTCAGCCGATACGCACTTCTCCATTCAAAACCTGCCTTATGGTGTGTTTTCGCCTGAACCTGGGGCGAGTCCACGTATAGGTGTTGCAATTGGCGATTTTGTACTGGATTTGTCTGAGATGGAAGCGGAAGGCTTGTTATGGTGCGGTAAAAAAGTTTTTGATCAGTCCACGCTGAACCCTTTTATTACGTTGGGTCGGGCGGCCTGGCGTGATGCCCGCCAGCGTATCGCACAACTTTTGCGGGATTCAGAACCCGCTCTGCGGGATAACGTGATGCTGCGAGAGCGTTGTTTGATTCCCAGCACGCATGTACAAATGCATCTGCCTGTTCAGATTCCGGGCTATACCGACTTTTACTCCTCCAAAGAGCATGCCACGAATGTCGGCAAGTTGTTTCGCGACCCCGATAATGCTTTGCTGCCAAACTGGCTTGAGATGCCCATTGCCTACAACGGCAGGGCATCGTCGGTGGTGGTGAGTGGCACGCCGGTTCAAAGGCCTAATGGCCAAATGAAGTTACCCGACCAACAGCGCCCCGTTTTTGGTGCGTGCCGCAAGCTCGACCTGGAGTTGGAGATGGGCTTTATCGTGGGCGCACAGACGTCGTTGGGTACGCCGATCCCATGTGATCAGGCGCAAGAGTATGTGTTCGGCATGGTCTTGTTGAACGACTGGAGCGCGCGTGATCTTCAGGCATGGGAGTACGTGCCTTTGGGGCCGTTTAATGCCAAAACGTTTGCGACCACCATTTCGCCCTGGGTTGTGCCGTTCGACGCGTTGGAACCATTCCGGGTTGCCCAGCCGTCGCAGTCACCCGAGCCGCTGGCGTATTTACAGCAAACCGGTGAGCATGCTTTCGATATTCATCTTGAGGCCTGGTTGAGGCCGCATGAGGGACATGATGAAACATTGTTGTGCCAAACCAATTTTCGCTATTTGTATTGGTCAATAGCGCAGCAATTGGCGCATCACACCGTTTCGGGCTGTAATGTGCGGGTGGGTGACCTCATGGGATCGGGAACCATTAGCGGCCCGGAGCCGGGGTCTTTGGGGTCGTTGCTGGAAATCACTTTGAATGGTCGTGAACCCCTGGCGTTGAAGGGCGGGGGGCAGCGCGGCTTTATTGAAGACGGCGATGCTATTAGGCTTACCGGCTGGTGTCAGGGCGAAGGCTATCGGGTGGGCTTCGGAAATTGCGAAGGGAAAGTGTCGGCTGCGCACCTTTGAGCAGGATCTGCCCTTTCATGATTATTGAGGCGCGGGAATCGAGATTACCCGTTGGATTTCTGACAAAGGCGGATGATTTGCAATGAAATCTTCCGGGTAATAACCAAAATGATTGGCTCCCGCCTGTTGTAATGTTCTCATCCAGCGTGCCATCACCGCGTCGCTGATGAACGGCGCTTTGGGTTTTGACCAGTCGCGTGCTTGTATTTCGAAGACGGTGCGCTCAAGTGCTCCCGGACGTTTGGCAACCTCACTTACCAACTCGGTTAGCCACGCGTTTGCTTGTTCGGGCGGGATGCCTTCCATATAAGGCATCGCCATTGGGGCGGTGTAATCATATAAAGTCAGGAAGTCGTCGAGGTTCTGTGCGAACCAGACTTCGCTCTCCGGTTCCAGGATCGGCATGGCAAAGATGTTGCGTGCCGTTTTTATTTGCGGTCCACGTATGGCTTTAACCTTATCGGCAAGCTCTATAGTGAATTGATTCAGCGTTTCAGTTTTAAGTCGTGTCCAGCGTTGCATTAACGTTGGGTCATCGTGCAGTATCTCAATATTGTTAGGTAAGCCGGCTTGCTGGTATGCCTGCAATGCAGAGGGGCTTGCGTCTTCAAAATCGCTTAATAACGCATCGTCGTGGAAGAGGATTCCGTCGAATTGCGCATGGCTTGCCAAGTCTTCGTAGATTTCGATAATCTGTTCACGTGCACGCGCGTCAAATGGCGACAGCCTTTTGTATTGTTTTGGGTCGGGTTGGGCTTTAGTGTGGGGTGTCTTGGACTCCCATCGGGTAACGCGATCGAAGGTCGGATCCAGGTCGAAACTTAAAACGGGCATCCATGCATACACGCTGGCGTTGGTACGATTTCGAAGTTGTTGGGCAACACGATTGAAAATGTCTGCCCGAACCGACAACCAGCGGTTGGGGAAGTAAACGGCTTTTACCAATCCATCGCCCGCTGGGTCTGCGTAGGCCTGCAGGAAAACGGTGTTTGCTCCGAGGTCTGTAATGCGCTGTACCAGCAGTTCCAAATTTCTATTTAGTTGTGTCGGGTCAGGATCGTAAACATAATCAAGGTCGACATGAGCCACACGTATCGGGTCGCTTAATTGTTGGGCTTGGGCATCAGGGGAGAAAGAGAGTACCCCCACAAGCAGAAATAACGACAATAAGCGCATGAGCGGAGAAAGGGGCGGTTGTTTTGCAGATTTTAGGCCTTTAGGGTGGTACTGCGGTTGTTTTTGCAATAAAAAGCTTGAGTTGAATCAAGAATGCAACAACGTTGTTTAAGTCAAAGGTTATCGTAATGAGTTCTTCAGTTTTTCAGCCAGTGCTTCTAAAGCATGCAAACCGTTTAATTAATCATGGCCCCACCGTGTTGGTGACCAGCGCGCATGAGGGTAAGCGGAATATTATGGCCGCTGCGTGGTCGATGCCGGTTGAGTTTGAGCCGCCGCGTATTGCTATTGTTATCGATAAAACCACTTTCACACGAGAACTGATCGAAGGCAGCGGGGTGTTCGGTATTTGCATACCGGGCGCGGCGGCGATTGATTTAACGTATTCCGTAGGCCGGGTAAGTGGGCGTGAACACGATAAAGTAAGTGCGTTGGCTGTTCCGGTCGTTGTTGGGTCGGAAACCGGCGTACCGCTTTTGGAAAGCGGCTGTGCCGCATGGCTGGAGTGCAGGCGGCTTCCTGAAAAGCATACCGAAGACGCATACGACACATGTTTTGCGGAAGTGGTGAGCGCGGCAGCCGATCCGTCTGTTTTTTCCAATGGTCGCTGGCAATTTAACGACCAAAACCAGGCTTTGCATACCATTCACCACCTGGGTGGCGGAGTTTTCGCCACCGCAGGCAATATTGTTCAGGGCAAGGCCCTGTTATGACCTCGCAAGCCATTGCGCTGCAAGCTTGCCTGTTTCTTTTGGCAGGCTTGGCACACGCATAGTTGTTCGTTAAGACGCTCTGCGGCCCATATAGGTTTCCAGCACTGCGTGTGCGATCTTAAGCGTCGGGCACGCAACACCAAGGCTCTCCCCCCGACGCATCATGTCGCCCACCAAATGGTCACCCTCCACCGGCAGGCCTGCTTGCATATCGCGGTACATTGAAGCACTGAAACCGGAGTGGCGGTTGGTGAGCGCCTGTTGAATGCGTTCAATTGATTCAGGGTGTAAGGGGTGCCCGGATGCCGCCGCAGTGTCGGCGCATTCTTTGAACAGTTGCAAAGCAATTTCACCGCCTGCCTGGCTGCGCATATATTCACCTACTGCGCCGCCCAACAGGCAGTTCGCAGCGCCCAGGGATGCCATGAGGCAGTACTTGTCCCACATGTCGTCCATGATGTGCTCACTAAAATAGGTGTGAACCCCGCCTGCATGTAATGTTGCGGCTACGGCTTCGGCATTTGCTTGTTGTTCGAGAGTTCGCGCGCCAACGGTTATGTTACCCGGCCCATGTTTAATTTGAATACACGAGGGTGTTGCAAGGGTGGCGACGGTTTTGGCAATACCGCCCAGTATGCGGTTATGGCCAAATTTTTGGCCGAGTAGTTCAAGATGCTGGAGCCCGTTAAGCAAAGGCAGAATAACGGTTTTCTCGCCTATGGCGTGGGTTATATCGTTAATGACACTGTCCAGCGAATACGCCTTGCAGCTGATCACAATCAGCTCGTAGTTGGGCGTAAGCTCAGCGGCGGTCAGTGTGCGCGGTTGTATACGCACTTTTCCGGTTGGCAAGTCAAGCGTTAAACCTTCTTTATCGATGATTTCCTTACGCGCCGGGCGTAAAAGAAAATGAACGTCTGCGCCGCTTTCGTGTAAATATGCGCCAAACTGGCCGCCCACTGCGCCGGCGCCAACCATCAGAATTTTCATTGCTTTGTCACTCCCAGTTTCTGCAAATTTTCAACCATATCTTCAGCTGAGGTTTCAGGCCGTACATTCGTATCAATTTTCAGAATACGCCCGTCTTTACCAATATAAAACGTATGCCGCTTGGCCACGCCCGATGCGCTTAGCACGCCGTACGCTTTGGCAACGGTTTTCTCTTCATCGCTTAATAAAGGGAAGTCGGCGCCGGTTTCCTGGGCGAAGCCTTTGTTGTCGATCAAAGGGTCGACGCTGGCCATGAAATAAGTCACGTCGAATTGACGGATGGCCTCGCTGTTCTCCGCCAATGATTTGCACTCAATGGTGCAGCCGTACGTGTACGCTTTGGGAAACCAGGCCAATACAATCGCTTGTTTGCCCCGAAAATCGGATAACGAATAGGTGTGGCCGTCGGAGGCGGGCAATGAAAAGTTGGGTGCCATGTCACCCACTTTAAGTGCCCAGGCCGGCGAGGCAAACAGCGACAGACAGATGGAATATATAAGCGGCTTGAGGAATTTAATCATGGTGGGCTCCTTGTCTAACTGAGATAATAGCCCGCATTAAATTAAGTTGTTGAGTTTCGTTTTATGAAAAAAGTTTACCTGGCGGGGCCCGATGTGTTCCGTGTCGACAGCGTTGAATGGGGGCGTTATTTGAAGGAACGTTGTCGCCGGGCGGGGTTGAAAGGTTTATATCCGTTGGATAATGAAATTTCAAATGTCGGTTCATCGTTTGACACTGCCAGGGCAATCGCGTTGGCTAATATGCAAATGATTCGCGAGGCCGATGGTGTAGTCGCCAACTTGCAGTGGTTTCGCGGCAAAGAGCCTGATTCCGGTACGGCGTTTGAAGTGGGGGCGGCCATTGCGCTTGGCAAGCCGGTGTGGGCGTATTTTCCCGATCAGGGTTCGTTAAAGAATCAAATTGAGACGAACCAGAACGGCCTCGATCCTGATGGTTTACTCGTGGAGGATTTTGGTTTGCCGCGTAATTTAATGATGGCGTGTCAATGGGCCGGGTTTAGTCATTCAGTTGACGAAGCGATTCAGGAAATAGCGCGTATTTTGAAGTAGGTCAAATCGCTACCTCTATACTTGTGAACGCTTATTTTTAACAATCGTTTTTGCAACAGGAGAGAAAGTGCTGCTAACCGAGCTGGACTGGTCATGGCTTGTATGGATAGGCGTTGGGGCGATTTTCGTTGTTGGCGGCATTGTAAAAGGAACAATGGGTGTGGGCTTGCCAACGGTTGTGCTGCCTATGCTGTCTCTTGTTGTTCCGGGTACTCAGGCCATGGGTTTGTTGGTCATGCCGGTTCTATTGTCGAATTTCTGGCAGGCAATAGAGGGAGGTAACTGGCGTTATAGCTTGCGACGTTTTGGTAGTGTCGTCGGGGTGCAGTTGTTGTTCACGGTTGCCACCGTAAAACTCACCGCCGGGTTTTCCGTTGCGTTTTTCAATGTGGTTGTTGCCGTTGCAGTACTCAGTGCAGTGGGTTTAATGTTCGTGCGCCCACGCGAAATCATGCCGGAACAGGAACGCTGGATGGGTCCGGTGGTTGGGGCGATTGCCGGTATTATGGGGGGCGTGTCGACGCTTACCGGGCCGATTGTTATTACTTACTTGATGGCACTTCGTCTTAAACGCGAGGAGTTTATTGCGTCGATTAGTATTATTTATTTACTCGGCTCCTTGCCTACTTATATTGCCATGTTGTGGTACGGGCGCTTTGGATTCAATGAGGTGGCTTTGTCTGCGCTGGCCTTGCTGCCGATGTTTGTTGGGCTGCGGTTCGGAAAAGCGATTCGCCGGTTTTTAAGCGAAATCGCTTTTCGTCGCGTTCTCATTGGGTTTCTGGTGATTCTGGCTTTAATGCTGGTTGTAAAGTCGGTTTAACCAAGTTGGCTTTTCCCCGGCCGGCTCAAGCCGGCCTAGCGCAGGTTGGTTTTGGCAATTTCCACCACTTCGTTGCCTTTTCCGCTTAACACAGCACGCAACATATACAAACTGAAGCCTTTAGCCTGTTCCAGCGTAATTTTGGGTGGCATCGCCAGTTCCCGCTTATCGATGACCACATCCAGAAGTGCCGGTCCGGGTAATGCCAGAAAACGGTCGATTGTGTCGGGTAAGGTCGACGATTCGGTAACGCGCATTGCGTCAAGGCCGGCCGCTTTGGCGATATCGGCATAGTTAGTGTCTATGAAGTCGGTGCCTGTATCAACATAGCCCGCCGCTTTCATTTCCATTGCGACAAAGCCCAGTGAGCTGTTGTTGAAAACGACAATTTTTACCGGCAAATTCAGCTGTCGTGCAGAAAGTAAGTCGCCCAGTAGCATCGACAAACCGCCGTCACCCGAAAGGGAAATAACCTGTTTCCCCGGGTTGGCGGCTTGCGCACCCAGTGCCTGAGGCAAGGCATTGGCCATTGATCCGTGGTTGAAAGAGCCGTGCAGCCGTCGGCGGCCATTCATTTTCAGATAGCGTGCGGCCCATAGGGTAGGGGTGCCGACATCGACCGTGAACACGGCATCGTCGGCCGCGCGTTCACTGATCAGGTGAGTCAGGTACTGAGGATGAATGGCGGCGTTATCGGCGGCCGGCCGGGCGTAGTCGTTCAACTCTTTTTGCGCCGCTTGATAATGCTTGAGTGCTTTGTTTAGAAATGCACGGTTTTCTTTTCGTTTAATGTTTGGCAGCAACGCGCTTAAGGAGGCGCGAACATCGGCGTTGATACCGAGCTCTATCGGAACACGCTTGCCCAGAGCCTCCGGGTTGATGTCGATTTGCGCAACGCGTGCTTGCGAAGGATAAAAGTGCCGGTAAGGAAAGTCGGTACCCAGCATGACCAGCGTATCGCATTGCTCCATGGCGTGATAACCAGAACTAATGCCAATGAGCCCCGTCATGCCGACACTGTTGGGGTTGTCGTACTCAATGAATTGTTTGCCCCGCAGTGCATGTACGACGGGTGCGCCAAGGGCATCCGCCAGTGCCACAACTTCGTCGTGCGCGCCTTCGCATCCACTGCCGCACAGCAGTGTGACGGCCTCGGAGTCGTTGAGCAGTTGGGCAAGCTGGTTGATATCAGCTTCAGCGGATACTAAGGTGGCCGGCCTGGCCGCGCTTACTAGTTTGGCTTGGCTGGGGGCGGGTTTAAGCGCGACATCACCTGGCAACACAATGACGGCAACACCGCGTCGGCGTATGGCCGCCTGCATGGCGCGTTCAAGTATACGGGGGAATTGAGCCGGGTCATTCACCAACTCGACATAATGGCTGCATTCCTTGAATAATTCTTGAGGGTGGGTTTCCTGGAAATACCCCAAGCCGATTTCCGTTGAAGGGATATGAGCCGCAATGGCGAGAACGGGAACACGATTCCGATGGCAATCGTATAAACCGTTAATCAGGTGCAGGTTACCCGGCCCGCAACTGCCGGCGCATACCGCCAGTTTCCCTGTTTCCGCAGCTTCAGCACCGGCTGCGAACGCGGCTACCTCTTCGTGTCGGGTGTGCATCCATTGCAGCGTGCCCAGTTTGCGCATGCTGTCGGAAAAGCCATTCAGGCTGTCGCCTGTCACACCCCATATCCGGCTAACTCCTGCATTGGTGAGTGTTTGGGCAAGATAGTCTGCAATGGTGATGGCCATCATGTATGTCCTTGTACCAGTAGTTTGCGACACGCGAAACAGTTTACGTGATTATCGGTTCATCCGGATGAATCCCTCTTGCGAAAAGTTGAGTAAATCGGTAATGTCAGGATTCCGTATATTTGTGATTTTTACAATCATCGGTTTTACAGTGATACGGGTTGCATCAATATCAACACACACAAAAAATAAACATAAAGCAACGGAGAAAACACTCATGGTGAACTTCAGTTTGAATGGCAAGTCGGTTTCAGCCGACGTCGCCGACGATACCCCTTTGTTGTGGGTCCTGCGCGAGCAGTTCGACCTGACCGGCACGAAATTTGGTTGCGGCATGGCCCAATGCGGCGCCTGTACCGTGCATATCGATGGTCAGCCTATGCGGTCTTGTGTCATGCCGGTTTCAGCAGTTAAAGACAAGGTCGTTACGACGATAGAGGGCTTTATGGAAACGGAACAGGGCAAGGCTATTGAGCAGGCATGGGTAGAGGCACAGGTGGCGCAATGCGGTTATTGCCAGTCGGGGCAAATTATGTCGGCCGCCGGCGTTATTAAAAATGCAAAAGGCCCACTAACACGTGAGGAGGTGCTCGATGGTATGTCGGGTAACCTCTGCCGTTGTGGCACCTATAACCAAATCGCGTCGGCCGTTGTTAACGCGCAAAAAGCGTTGTCATAAGGGGGCACCATGGAATTGAAATCTGTTTCTCGTCGGTCTTTCCTGGTGGGCAGTGGCGCCACGATGGTGGGTGTCATGCTAGGCAGTCACGGTTTGCTCAATGTCGTTCAGGCCGCGCAAGATTCTACAAACGGCGACACTTTCAGCCCGGTTGCATGGGTTGTTATCTCACCAGACAACAAAACACTCATCTACTCGCCCGCTTCTGAAATGGGGCAGGGCACCATGACATCGATTCCCGCCATTTTGGCAGAGGATATGGAACTGGATTGGTCGACCGTCAGCATCGAAAAATCGCCCAGTAATGCCAAGCTTTTTGGCAATCCGCGCTTTGGCGGCGGCCTGGTTACGGGCTCCTCCCGCACGGTGGTTGGTTATTACGACGTGATGCGTCTGGCGGGTTTACAGGCCAAACTGGCATTAATTAATGTTGCGGCGAAGGCGTGGTCTGTCCCTGCTAATGAGGTTGTGGCTGAAAACAGTGTGTTGAAGCATGCCGCAAGCAAACGCCAAATGACGTACGGTGAGGCGGCCGCTCAAGCCGGCGATTCAGTGCAAGTGCCGGCAGTCGACAAAAACATGCTCAAGCCCATGTCTGAGTTCCGCATTATTGGTAAAAATCAACCTCGTGTTGATGTGCCGGCCAAATCCAGCGGGAAAGCCGATTTTGGTATCGATGCGAAAGTGCCGGGTATGGTCTGGGCCGCCGTGATGCGAACGCCTGTGCAGGGCGAGAAACCTGAAAAGGTTGACGACACTAAAGCCAAAGCAGTGAAAGGGGTGCAAAAGGTTGTGACATTACCGTATGGGGTTGCGGTTGTGGCCGATACGTTTGCCACGGCAAAGAAAGCGCGGGACCTGCTGCAGGTTACCTGGTCGGAAACATCAAAAACCCGTTCTTACGACAGTGATGTTGCGTTGCAAGAGTTTGTTGCCCGTGCTGAAAAAGTCGATGAAGCCGGGGATGTCTGGCATAAAGAAGGGGATGTTGCGGCCGAACTGAAAGGTGCCGCTCGTACCTTGTCCGCCACATTTACCTCGCAGCACGTGGCCCAGTGCACCATGGAGCCGATGAACTGCATGGCGATGGTGAACGGTGACAAGATTACTTTTTGGGTGCCTTCCCAGTCGGCCAGCATTGTTACCGGCACGGCCGCAGCAGTGGGGGGGTTCAAGCCGGAAAACATTCAGGTGAATATTACTTACCTGGGGGGTGGTTACGGGCGTCGGGTTGAAGCCGACTATGCAGCCGATGCGGTGTTTCTGGCAAAAGCCATGCCTGGTATTCCTGTGCATGTGCTATGGACACGCGAAGACGATTTTCTGCGCTCTCGCCCTCGTCCGCTCACTGCTCAGCATATTGTGGCCGGCCTTGATGACAAAGGAAATATCGTTGGCTGGCATCAACGTGTGATTTCGGAAGGGATCTACGCCCGTTTCAATCCCAAGGCGTATAAAGCGTCAGGCAATAAAGATGCGCCGGTGATGGAAGGGGCTGACACCATTTACGCAATTCCCGGACAACTGTTCGAGCATGGTCTGGAGCAGCGTGGGTTGGATGTGTCATTTTGGCGTGGTGTCGGGGCCGGATATACCAAATTTGCAATCGAGGCGTTCATTGATGAAATTGCCGGGCAAACGAGTCAGGATCCGCTGGCATTGCGTCTTGCACTGACAAAAGATCAGCCTCGTGCTCAAAAAGTACTAGAGGAAGTGGCTGCCATGGCCGAGTGGAAAAAGCCGCGCCCGGAAGGCCGTGCACTGGGCCTGGCGTTCTCCGACACATGGACTTCTTTTGTCGCCATGGTGGTTGAGGTCTCCATGAACGAAGGCGAGCCGGTGGTACATCATATTTGGGCGGCGGTTGATTGCGGGCATGCTGTTTCGCCGCGTAATATTGCCAGCCAAATTGAAGGGTCCGCGTTGTTTGGCTTGTCGGCCTTGCTTGATGAAAAATTGGTATACAAAGGCGGGCAGGCACAGCAAACCAATTTCCATCAATATAATTTGCTGCGTGCGAACCAAACGCCATTGGTTGATGTCAAGGTCATTCCAACTGACAACGCTCCGGGGGGAATTGGAGAGGCAGGCTTGCCGCCGGTTGCACCGGCCGTCGCTAATGCAGTGGCGAAATTAACTGGCAAGCGCGTGCGCACGCTGCCGTTTCCCAAAGAAATTTAAATAGCGCAGCTTGATCGCACTGTTAAAACCTGGTTTCGGCGCATATTGCCGGGGCCAGGTTTTTTTGCGTGTGCGATATCAAACATCTTGAATACGATCAGTTATCATCGCCGTCAGAGCAACACAGAGCCTTAACAAAGGATGGTGCAGGTTTGATTCACTGGCGTGATATTCAGCGGTTTCTCTACAGCCATTATTTATTGACAGGGGTGCGTCAAGCCGTTGGGGCTCTGACGCCTGCAGTCGTTATTGTGGCGTCAGGGCACTCATATTCGGCCGGGTTGACGATGTCGATTGGCGCCTTGTGTGTTGCGATTGTCGATCAAGCAGCTGGTGGGCAGCCACAAACGCGAAACGCCATGCTGCTTGCGATGAGCTTTAGCGTGGTTTCAGCATTTATCACCGGCCTGGTGTCAGCGCATTCCCTGCTAATGTGGATGGTCGTTCCCGTACTGGCATTTTTGTTTTCCATGTTGGCAGTGTATGGGGTGCGCGGCGGTTTATTGGGGTTTGTGAGTTTGTTGATCATGACGCTTACAATGCGCGCGCCGATGACCCTTTCCGAAGTTTTTGCCTATTCAGGCTATTTGCTGGGAGGGGGTGGTTTTTATTTTTTCTATAGCCTTGTCGTAAGGCGATTCTTTCGGGCGCGTGAAGCAAGAGAGACCCTGGCGGCCGCCTTTTTTTCGATGGCTGATTATTTGCGGTCGCGGGCTGCGCTCTATGATAACCGACAAGATCTCGATGTGGCCTACCGTGGCTTGATCCGGGCGCAATCGGCTGTCGTGGATGCGGTGCAAACGCTTGATCATGATCGTTGTCCAGCGATTTTAGTCAATACCTTACAACGATTATTAACCAACTTCGTTGACACCAGAACCGATTTTTCTTCTATAAGAAACGGCTTGCACGAACCGCCTGTTTTGCATGCCATGTACGATACCTTGACGGCGATGGCCGACCAAATGGTGCGACTTGCCTTGAACATGGCGCGTAACAGGTCAACGTATGCCGAACCTTTTGCGTCGACCTCAATGGAAATGATTCGGCGTGCGCTTCAAGAAAGTTCAAACGGGCAATACAGCCCGGAAAAAAGGAATGCTTTATTGGTACTACAGCAGGTTTATGAGCGTTTTTGCCGCGCACAGGTAATGTTGGATGAACTTGCCCAACACACATCCCATCGCGATTCATTTTCGAATGCCGTAGCGCCCGGTCGACCGACATCGGCTTATTCGAGGCCGCTTATTGCGCAAGAGCGTTGGCGTTTAGGGCTTTATTTGGGCAGTTTGCGTTTAAGTGCGCCCAGTTTCCGCCATGCTTTGCCCTTACGCATCAGCGAAATGGCTGGCGCCTGACGGGGACGCTGATTGGCTGTGGCATTGCCGTAGTGTTGTTTCATTTGATTCATGATACTGCGTTGTATCTTGCTGTTTTGTTCTTGTTTGGGGTTTTGGGTTATGCGTTTATCCAGGTTAACTATCTCGTGTCGGCGTTGTGCAATACGGTGTTGGTGCTCACGGCGTTTCATCTTCTGAGTCCAAGTGGCGATGTTGTTGTGGGCGCGCGATTTGTAGATACGTTGCTCGGGTGCGCAGTGGCACTTTTATGCAGCTATATTTTGCCGACCTGGGAAGTGCGATTTTTGCCCGGGCTTGCAAATGAACTGAAAGCGGCAAACATTCGATTGCTGAAAGCCGCAATTGCTTTAATCGGGGCGCCGCAGAATGCGACAGATCAGGCGCGCAAAAGCTGGGGTGCGGCAGAGCAGGCCGTATACGTTGCCTTAAGCCGCTTTTCAGCATCGTTTTATCGCATGATGAATGAACCTATGCGTCATCAACAACAGGCAGTCACGTTCAATCATTTAATGATTCAGAATCATGTCTTGGCCATGCAGGTAATGCATGTTGTATCAACGGTCGAGTCAAGGCCGGCTGCGGCGAACGAAATCAAACGTGCTTTGTTGGAGGCGAAAAAATTGCTTGAGTCGCAAGATGTACCCGTTGTTTCAAATAACAAGTCGTATTCGATGAGCGAACCGCATTGGGTGTCAGACAGTGTTGTGCCTTCTATGGCTTTGCAACAACTCATCGATGCGGCTGAGGCGATTCGCCGGGACATGGTGCGTTCAGGCGCCGCGTAGTGGCAAATATGTGGTTCCCACATCGAAAAACAGCAAGCGTTGTTCTTTTAGCGTTCTACCGGAAATAGTGGTGCGGAACAAAGGGTAAAGAAACAACCGTAACGGGTAATTTTTTCCCGCGTACTTCTGCCAGTAAAGAGGTCTGTGCCTTGGCTACAGGGGTTTGGACATAAGCCATCGCAATAGGGCGTTCCAGCGAGGGGCTGAACAGGCCCGACGTGACATGGCCGACGGGGTTACCGCTTTCATCGTATAAGGCGGCACCTTCGCGCACGGGAGCGCGGCCTTGTACCACAAGCCCAACACGCTTTCGGGTCTCACTTTTGTCAAACAGTTCGCGAAGGATGCGCCGGTCGCCGGGAAAGCCGCCTTCACGCGCTGCACCAATGCGACGAGCTTTGCCAACAGACCAGTTCAAACCCGCCTCGACAGGCGTCGTGGTGGTGTCAATATCATGACCATACAAACATAACCCCGCCTCTAGCCGCAAAGCATCGCGCGCGCCCAATCCGGCCCACGCAACTTCTTCTTGCACCAATAGTTGTTCGGCGAACTGTGTGGCGGCAGCAATGGGTATGGAAATTTCAAAACCATCTTCACCGGTGTACCCTGAACGACTGACATAGCATTGCACACCGTTAATTTCCAGTGCACGCGAGGCCATGAAAGTCATTTGCTGTATTTCGGGTTGGAGTCGAGCCAATACGGTGGCGGCCTGCGGCCCTTGAAGCGCCAATAGAACCCGGTCATGAATTTCGTCAACGACGATATCCTCACCCAGGTTGGCTTTTAAGTGCCCAATGTCGTGTTCACGACGTGCGGCGTTCACCACCATGTAAAGGTAATCGGTGTAGCGGCTTACCATGCAATCATCAAGAATGCCGCCTTCGGCGCTAGTGAGCAGCGCATAACGTTGCTGGTGTAGCGGAAGGTCAACGATGTCGGCCGGGGTAAGGTGTTCCAGGGCACGGTCGGCATGCCGGCCATGTAATCGCAATTGACCCATGTGAGACACATCAAATAAAGCGGCCTGGGTGCGGCAGTGCAGGTGCTCTTGTTTGATACCCGCCGGGTACTGCACCGGCATGTGCCATCCGGCGAATTCCACCATGCGTGCGCCTGCGGCAACATGCAGGTCGTGAAGAGGAAGGTGTTTGACAGCAGGGCTGGAGGAGATGTTTTTCATAATAGAATAAGTTTCCAATAGTAGAAATATTCTATTTGTTTTTTTGCCATGCTGTCACCCATAAAACGACCGCATCGTCCTTGCTGGTTGAAATCAATGCATGTCCCATTTCACAGTCGTAATAAGCGCTGTCGCCTTCCTGAAGCTCAATGGGTTCGTAAAACTCGGTGTACAGCATAACCTTGCCCGACAGGACGTAAAGCAGCTCCTCGCCGTCGTGTCGCACCCAGTCGTTGTAATCATTGAACGACCGAGCACGAACCGTTGTTTTGTACGGAATCATGCGCTTGGTGGTAAGTTGGGTAGCCAGCAACTCATGCTCGTAAGTGGGTGTGGGATGCAGCTTGCCGTGCCCTTTCAGGGTGATATCGCGTCGCCCGCCCATTTGCCGCGGTTGTTTCGGGCGCGTGAATAGTTGCGGCATATCGATATTCAGCCCGCGTGCCAGTTTCGTGACGGCCATGAAGGTGGGCGAGATCTGTTCGTTTTCAATTTTTGAAAGCGTGGAGCGTGCAAGCCCCGTCAGTTTTGCCGCCTCTTCAAGAGTCAGATTTTGACTCAGGCGAATTTCGCGCAAGCGTTTGCCTAATTGCAATGGTTCAACCACTTCATCGGAACGTGTATGTGTGAGCCTGGATTTCTCATCATCTTTTGGAAGAAAATCAGTTTGATCGGACATCGCATCGGTTCCTAAGCTGTTTGAACAAAAATTTCTTATAGGAAATTTTTTGTTAGTTCGACTAGAATTATTTCTAGCGTATCAATTTTTTCGGGTTCTGACCCGCAATCAAGCGTTTCCGGGGGATTAAATATGAGTGAACTACCGTCGAATTTGAAATATACCGCGTCCCACGAATGGGTTCTTGATAACGGTGATGGCACTGTGACCGTGGGTATCACTGATCACGCTCAGACCTTGTTGGGTGACGTGGTCTATGTAGAACTGCCTGAAATGGGAAGCCGGGTTGAGCGTGGCAAGGAGTTTGCCGTCGTGGAATCGGTGAAAGCGGCATCTGATCTTTATGCGCCCGTTTCAGGCGAGGTGGTCGCAGTGAATGAGGTTTTGGAAGGGGCGCCTGAAACAGTGAATAACGCGCCCTACAGCGACGGCTGGGTCGTAAAGTTGCGTATAAGCGATTCCGCAGAGCTCGCATCGTTGCTTGACGCGCAGGGCTATGCCGCCACGCTGGGCGACTGAGCAGACATTTTTACGATAATTTCAAGGGAGAGGGGAATGTCGGGCTCGACGTCATTGCACTTCAGCGCTTTACATCATTTATTAGCGGACAACGACTTTGCGGATCGGCACGTTGGTATCAATGAGCAAGATCGCGAGGCGATGCTGGCTGCAATGGGGGGGCTGTCGCTGGAGGCGCTAATCAAGCAAACCGTGCCCGCCGATATCCGGTTGACCGGGCTGCTTGACCTTGACGACGCCTTGAGTGAACCAGACGCCCTGGCGCTATTACGTAGTTATGCGCAGCAAAACCGGGTGAGTCGCTCGTATATTGGAATGGGGTATTACAACACCCATGTGCCCCCGGTGATTCTACGTAACGTATTGGAAAACCCCGGTTGGTATACCGCTTACACGCCTTATCAACCTGAAATTTCCCAGGGTCGCCTGGAGGCTTTGCTGAACTTTCAGCAAATGACCATGGATCTAACCGGATTACCCCTGGCCAATGCGTCGCTGCTTGATGAGGCAACGGCCGCCGCAGAGGCAATGGCACTGAGTCGGCGCGCCGGCCGTAAGAAAACGCAAACGTATTTCGTGGCGGCCGATGTTCACCCTCAAACGGTGGATGTTCTGCAAACACGCGCGCGCTATTACGGCTTCGACGTGGTGGTGGATCATGCCGCCAATATTGATCAATACGATGTCTTTGGCGTGTTGTTGCAATATCCCGGCACCTATGGCGATGTGCCTGAGTTGGAACCGTTCATTTCGGCAGCCAAATCACAACAGGCGCTCGTTTCCGTAGCCAGTGACCTTATGGCTTTGGTTTTGCTGCGCCCCCCCGGTGCCATGGGGGCGGATATTGTGTTTGGTTCGTCTCAGCGGTTTGGCGTGCCCATGGGGTTTGGGGGTCCGCATGCCGCTTTCTTTGCCACAACCGACGCCTTGCGCAGAATGGTGCCTGGGCGTGTGATTGGCGTGTCGGTCGACCAGCGCGGAAAAACGGCCCTGCGCATGGCCATGCAAACGCGGGAGCAACACATTCGGCGTGAGAAGGCCACATCGAATATTTGTACCGCCCAGGCTTTGCTTGCCAATATGGCGGGTTTATATGCGGTTTATCATGGCCCCGCAGGATTGAAGAAAATTGCCGAGCGTATCCACCGTTTAACGCGGTTGTTAGCGGCCGCGTTGGCACAGAATGGTTTTTCGACGAACGCATCTTATTTCGACACCCTGTGCGTTACGGTTGGCGATCAACAGGCCGGAATCTATCAACGCGCGCTGGATCAAGGCATGAATTTGCGCCGGGTCGGCGACGGCGGTTTGGGCGTTAGCCTGGACGAAACCACGACCCTAAATGATGTGACGGATTTGTTATGCGTTTTTACCGGTAAAGCCTGTAACGTGGATTTCAAAGCGCTGGATCAGCAAGTGGCCCGGAACGATGAAACCGGGATTAAGGCGCAATGGCGCCGTGCCGATGCGTTTCTGAGCCACCCAGTGTTTAACCGCTACCATTCTGAAACCGAGATGTTGCGCTATTTAAAGCGCCTTGAAAATAAAGATTACTCTTTGGTGCATGGCATGATTCCATTGGGTTCATGCACTATGAAGTTGAATGCGGTTGCTGAAATGATGCCGGTGAGCTGGCCTGAGTTCGCACAGATTCACCCCTTTGCGCCCGAAGATCAAACCCGGGGATACCGCTTGCTTTTGGCCGACCTTGAACATCAACTGGCGGAAATCACCGGATACGATGCCGTGTCGCTTCAGCCTAACTCCGGAGCGCAAGGCGAATATGCAGGCCTGCTGGCGATTCGCAAATATCATGAGTCCATTGGCCAGGGCTATCGCGATGTTTGCCTGATTCCATCTTCTGCGCATGGGACAAATCCCGCTTCCGCCGCCATGATGGGCATGCGGATTGTCATGGTCGCTTGCGACGACAGTGGCAATGTCGATGTTGATGATTTGGCCGCGAAAGCGAAGCAATATGCGAACGACCTGTCTTCATTGATGATTACGTATCCTTCCACGCATGGCGTGTTCGAGGCACGTATTGTAGAAGTATGCGATATCGTGCATCGTCATGGTGGGCAGGTTTATCTGGACGGTGCCAATATGAATGCCCAGGTTGGTCTGAGCAAACCGGGTTTAATCGGTGCCGATGTTTCGCATTTGAATTTGCATAAAACGTTCGCGATTCCTCATGGTGGGGGCGGCCCGGGCATGGGTCCTATTGGTGTGAAAAAGCATTTGGCCCCGTTTCTGCCCAGTCATAAAGTGGTCCCCATCGCTGGGTTGAATATCGAAAATGGGGCGGTATCGGCATCACCTTATGGTTCTGGATGTATTTTGCCGATCAGTTGGATGTACATTCGCTTGTTGGGCCGAAACGGGCTAGTGAAATCAACACAAAACGCAATTTTGGCGGCTAACTATATTGCCGAGAAACTGGCCCCCCATTACCCCGTTCTTTACCGTGGGGTGCAAGGGCGGGTGGCGCACGAATGTATTCTTGATATTCGCCCGCTTAAAGAGAAAACCGGCGTAACCGAAGAGGATATTGCCAAACGTTTGATGGACTATGGCTTTCACGCGCCAACCATGTCTTTTCCGGTTGCAGGTACGCTCATGATTGAGCCGACCGAGTCGGAATCGAAATTGGAGCTTGACCGTTTTATTGAAGCGATGATCGGTATTCGCGCTGAAATCGATGCGGTTGCGTCGGGTCACTATGCGTTGGAACAAAGCCCGCTGCGGTTGGCACCCCACACTGCTGCTGATTTGGTCGATGTGCAATGGGAGCGTCCTTATACGCGGGAAACGGCAGTGTTTCCCACTGCATTTACACAAGAAGCCAAGTTCTGGCCGGCTGTTAATCGCGTGGATAACGTGTATGGCGACCGTAACTTTGTGTGCTCTTGCCCCGGCGTGGAGGCGTTTGCCGAAGCGTCGTGATTTTTACATCAGCTTTACCAACGCCAGCGATAGCGCGGGGAAGAACACCAATAGCATTAATCGAATAATGTCTGCGCCGATAAAAGGAATGAGGCCCCGGAAAATATCCTTGAACGCAACGTTGGGCAGTGTGGCTTTAATGACAAAGACGTTCATGCCGATAGGGGGGGTAATCAGGGCAATCTCTGTGGCGACCACCACAAGAATGCCGAACCAGACCAGGTCGAACCCGTTGGCCACGACGATGGGAACGAATAAGGGAACGCAAATTAAGATAATGGCCAGTGAGTCCAGTACGCAGCCCAAAATCAGAAAAACGGCCAGGATGGCGAAGATGAGTTGGTAGGAGGAAAGCCCAGCGTTTTCCACCCAGCCCAACAGGCCTTCGCCCAGGCCGGAAAAGGAAATGAGTTTGGCGAACAGCATGGCACCGAATAACACGGTGTAAAGCATGACCGAAACAAAAGCGGAATCCAGAAAAATGGCGCGAAAGCTTGCTTTGCTGATACGTTTTTGCCAAATGGCAATAATCAAGGCAAAACCTGCACCCATCCCGGCGGCTTCGGTGGCCGTGAAAATCTTGACATAAATGCCGCCGATAATGAGCATGAACAGCAAGACAAACGGCCAAACGCCCTTAAGTGAGGCGACTTTTTCATGCCGGCTGGTTTTCTCGCCGCGCGGCGCGTTACCTGGTCGCAGCAACGCAATAATGTAGACGGCACCCATATACAGCAACAACCCCAGAATGCCCGGGATGACGCCGGCAATGAATAGGTGCCCGATATTGGTTTGCGTGAGAATGCCGTAAATCATCAGGATGATGGAAGGGGGGATGAGAATACCCAGTGTGCCGCCGGCCGCGATGGTGGCCGCCGACAAGCTATCTGAATAGCCGTATTTCTTCATACTTGGGTAGGCCACTTTCGACATGGTGGCGGCGGTTGCCAGGCTGGAACCACAAACGGCGCTAAAACCGGCGCAAGTTACGATGGTCGATAACGCTAACCCGCCTTTAATGTGGCCGAAGTAAGCGTTGGCTGCGCGAAACAAATCGGCTGAAATGCCCGAGCGAGATAAAATATTGCCCATAAGAATGAACAACGGGACAACGGCAAGCTCATAGGAAAACACGGCCTCTTCAATCGTCATGGAAGTCATCGTGAGAGCAGTTTGCAAACCCATATCGACCGACAAGGCCGTAATAGAAACCGCGAATAACGAAAATGCCAGCGGGACTCTTAGAAAAGTAAGGATTAAGACTGCAAAAAGGGCGGCAGAACCGACAATCATGTGTTTTCCTCGGGGGCGTTGAGCGGTGCGCTCGGTGGCAGCAACGCTGCAATGGCGCTGGCGAAGCAACTGAGGCTGATTAAGGCATAGAAGTAGCTGCGGGGAATCAGCAGTTCCTGGCTCACTTCCTTGATTTGGTTGGCATCAATGGTAGCGAAAATAAATTGATATCCAATTAAAGCCAGAATGACGGCGACAAGCAGTGTTGTAAGCCCGCGCCACCAGCGCATGGTATTGGTCATGACGAAACGGTCGAAAAGGTCAACAACCAGATGGCCACGGGCTGACGTGAGCAAAGGCAAGCCGGAGAAAACAATGAGTGCCATCAAATGTTCAGTGATGTCGTGCGCGCCGTAGATGGGGGCGCCGAAAAAGCGGCGCCCAATGACGTCGGCAAACGTTAGAAACACCATTGCAAGCAAAGCACCAATCAAAAATCGCTCGATGGCTTTTCGGGTTTTGTGCAGAAAAGAATGCATGAGGCTTTCCGGGAAAATTTCGGTTGTCGTTTAGGCGCGGGCAAAGAGTGCCTGCGCTCGTGGCGCACCGACCATCTGACAAGGGCTTTAACCGCAACGGCTTTAGTTCTTGTTTTTCAGTTCGTTGTATCGGGAGCGATAAAACTCTACCATCTCCATAGGGTCTTCTACATTGAACGACGCGCCATCAGCAGCCCATTCGGCGACGACCTTTTTGTTCACCTCTTCTATTTTGGCCATTAATTCCGGCGAAGGTGTATTGAACTCGTGATCCTGCGCTTTCAGTTCTTTGAGTGCCATCGCGGTTTGACGGTCGTATTCGCTGCCCCAAAGCCGGGAAAAATGTTCGCCCGAGACACTCATAATGGCTTTTTTATCGGCTTCAGAAAGCTTGTTCCATGTGCCTTCATTCATGGCCAGGAAGAAGGTGGCGTCGTAGAAGCCTCCGGGCACAAGGGTATGGTGTTTCAACATATCGGCTGCGCGGAAGTTGATGACAGACTCAATGGGGTTTAACGAGCCGTCAACCACGCCATTTTCCACTAATTCGTACACCTGCGGCGCGGGCGCGGCAATGGGTACGGCCCCCATTTCTTCAAGCAAGCGTTTTTGAATGGGTCCACCCATCCGAATCTTCTGGTTAGCCAAGTCTTCCGGCGTAACAATATTCTTTGAGCCATGATGAATTGCGCCGCCACCGAACATGCCGGTTCCCAGCAGTTTCACGCCCTGGAAAGTGGGTGTGTCTTTTAGGTACTTTTGGTAGGTGTCCCACAAGGCAACCGATTGCGCTTCGGAATTGTCGCCATTGAATGGAAATTCGGCAAACCAGATGGCTTTGAAGCGGTCGGGCTCATAGGTGAAGTTACCCCACGTAATGTCGGCAATGCCTTTGCGTGCCAGTTCCCAATGCTGAGGCGGGCTGCCAACGGGTTTGGGCAGCATACGAATCTTGACGCGGCCTTCTGTAGCTTGCTCTACGTTTTTGGCCCACACTTGCAGAATACCGCTGGTTACAAAGTGTGTGGGTGGCACCCAGTTGGAAAGCGTAAGGGTTGTGGCCTGTGCGCCTGCCGCACAGGTAACCAAGGCTGCGGCGGTTAGCAATTTGAGGGATTTAAGGGTTTGTCTCATTGTCGTTATTCCTCTGTTGAAAAAAAAGTTGGACCAGATTGAGCCAATAGGCGGCCCCATAAGGCAAGCAATCATCGTTGAAGTCATAGTGCGGGTTGTGCACACTGCACGGCCCCAGCCGTTTTCCATGTTCGTGACCGTTGTCGCCGTTGCCGATAATCAGATAGCCTCCAGGCACTTTTTGCAGCATGTACGCAAAATCCTCACTGGCCGCCAGCGGAGAGGCTTGAGTCTCAACGCGCTCATTGCCAAATGTCTGTTTGGCAGCACGCTCCATCAGTTGCGAGAACGTGGGGTCATTGACCAGCACGGGATAACCCAGTTCGTACTCTGTATTTACGGTGCAGTTGTATGCTTTGGCCTGATGCAGCGCCATGCTCTCGATTCGCTCGCGCAGTTTTTCACGAACGTCGGGTTGCAGCGCTCTGACACTGAGTTCCAGCTCGGCCTGGTCGGGAATAATGTTGTAGCTTGCCCCTGCGGCAACCCGCCCTACGCTAATCACACCCGATTCAAAGGGGCTAAGGTTACGGCTGATAATGGTTTGCAGCCCCATTAACGTCGCGGCCATAGGAAGAGTGGGGTCTTGTGATAGTTCCGGCATCGCGCCATGCCCGCCTTTACCCTGAAAACGCACCCGCACCTTGTCAGACGAGCACATGAAAGGACCCGGGCGGAAAAAGCAATGACCCACCGGTGTACCGGGGAAATTATGCAGCGCAAAAATGGCATCGCAAGGGAAATGGTCGAACAAACCTTCCTCTATCATGCGTTGTGCGCCGCCGCCACCGCCAATTTCTTCGGCGGGTTGAAAAATTATGTGCAGAATGCCGTTGCCTGGTAATTGGCCGGCGGCGTTCATTTTGGCCAGTGCTTTGGCGGCTCCCATCATAATGGCGGTATGGCCGTCGTGGCCGCAGGCATGCATTTTGCCGCTTACCCGGCTTTGCCAGGGTAAGCCGGTAGCTTCCTGAATCGGCAGGGCATCCATCTCGGCGCGTAAGCCCAGCTTCGGCCCTTTGCCCGTGCCAATAACTAATTTTCCAACGACACCTGTGTCGGCCAAACCAGTGTGAACGTCGTAGCCCCACTCAGTCAGTGAACGCGACACTAAAGCGCAGGTGCGCTCTTCTTCGAATCCAAGCTCCGGAAATTGGTGCATGGCGTGGCGCCATTCTTTCATTGATTGCAGATCCAGTTCTGGATGTGCCATTGTCTCTCCTTGTCTCTTTTTTTTATTCTTGCCGGAGTAGGTGATAATTAAAAGACTATATTTTTGGCAAGGTGAACACTTTTTGATGTCATCTTGGCTTTAGCTGAAATAGACTCACCTTTTTAGGCTTGGAAAATGAAATATCAGCACGTTAAAGCGTTTGTGCAAGTCGCCGACAGCGGCTCAATTCGTGCAGCCGCCCGCGCCTTGCGTATCAGTCAAAGTGCGCTGACACGCGCCATGAAAGAACTGGAAGAAGATATGGGGGCCGAGCTGCTTAATCGCAGTTATCGGGGTGTTTCGTTCACCGATGCGGGGAAGGCGTTGTTGGGTCGGGCGCGTATGATTTTGTCTACGATGGCGCGTGCTCGTAACGAGGTTCAGCAAATCAGCGGCGGCGCCGGTGCTCGGGTTTCGATTGGTATTACTCCGGTGGTGGCCATTACCATTTTTCCGAATGTCTATCGGCAATTTGTGGCGGCGTTCCCCGAGGCAGTCATGACTTTGAAAGAAGGGTTCATGACCGAAATTATTCCGGGCTTGCTGGAAGGGGCGCTGGACTTTGGCGTTGCGATCGCCTCCCGGGATGAATTGCCGCCGGAAATTGTGTTTATTCCTTTGTGTCCAACGCCGTTGTTAATTGCCGGCCGTAAAGGGCATCCGTTAACTCAGGCCCAAGACTGGGGCGCGGTGTCTAAAGCACGGTGGATCTTGAATTTAACCAACGGCAGCACCGGCCACCATTTGTTGCATTGGCTGGATCGTGTCGGCTTGCCGCAACCACAACAGATTGTTCAATGCACCTCTCCCGCACTCATGATTGAAATGATGCGCCGCACTGACTTGGTGGGGTTCGGGCCTGATCGTTTGTTTACCGATCCTTTGTTCAGCTGTGGCGTGGAAACTTTCGCGGTAGAGCCGAAACCGCCGAATGCGACCCTGGGTTTGTTCCGGGTTCGCGGTGTACCGCTAACGCCTGTGGCACAAAAACTGGAAACCTGGATCAAGCGAGCCATTAGTAACATAATCGCGCCGCCGCAAAGCCGGGGTAAGTTTCAGCCTCCCGAGCGTTTCAACGTTTCCGACGGAAGTTCGTCAAACTGTTGCTGATAGTCGGCGGAAAACTGTCCCAGGTGCGTGAACCCCCAACTTAATGCGACGTGGGTGACCGCAGTATCCGATTTGGGGTGCAATAGGTCGTGGCGTACCTGCTCCAATCGAACCTGCTTTAGAAAACGCATGGGTGAGGTATTGCGATATTTGCGAAAGCCAGCGAATAACGTGCGGATGCTGACCCCTACCTGGTCGGCAATGTCACCTGCCGTTAACGGCAGGTGGGCGTGATGTTTAATGTAATCTTCGGCCCGCTTTATAAATCCCGGTGCTACGTGGCCTGTGTCGAAGTGGGTGGGTTGATTATGCTGCAAACTACCCAGCAATGACATCATCAGTACTTCTTCAAAGCGCGCAGCAATAAGGGGTTGATCGAACAGGTCGCCTTCGGAAGCTTCATATAACTGCCAGTCGAGTAAGCGTTTTAGCGACTGCAAAAAAGGATGTTGCAGATGAATGGCCGGATTGAAGTGCAGTGCGCCGTGCGCCAGGTGCCCGTAATATTGCGCGCATTGCTGTTCAAATGCGCTTCGCTCGACTCGAATAAAGAGTTTCTCGGCATTGCGCTCATGGCGCATGCGGAATTTCAGGTCGTGGTCACAAAAAATGCGGCTAACCTGATGCCGCACTTCCTCGGCGTCGTGCGAGGTGAATTTTGGGAATCGGCTAAACAGATGGCGATGCATTTGCGAGTTGGGTGCCGCTTGCATACGCAGTTCCTCAAAATAGAGTGGCCGGTCCCGTTAGTTTTGAATGAATGAGCCGTAGTGGCCGTGCCAATAAGTAAGAGGTTGTGGCCCGGCGTGCACATTAATAAGCGTGACCTTACCCGCAATTAAGGCGTGTTCACGGTGCATCCAGACCTTCTCAACGTCGCAGGCGAAGCCAACCAAGGCGCGTCGGGATAGCCAGACACCGTCGGGCGTTTGATACCAGTCGTCGTCGGCGTAGCGGTCGGCGCCCTTGCGCCCGCCTTTTCCCGAGAAATGCTCAGCTACAACCTGTTGGCCTTGTTGTAGCACATTAATACCGAATTTTCCCGATTTTTCAATGACCGGCCACGACGAGGACGACCGGTTAACCGAAATAAACAGCTCGGGTGGGTCCATGGAAATGGACACCACCGAAGTCGCTGTTAATCCCGTGCGATCTTCGCCGTGGGCGGCGGTAATGACTGAAACGCCGCCCGCCAGCTGACGCATGGCGGTACGGAATTCCTGATTTAGCGTGTTATTGCTGGCACTCATACAAACTTCCTGCGGATACCGCGTGATTCAAGGATAGGCAATACATTATCGCGGAAATAGGGAAATTCTTCTGCGTAATCAAAGAATGAAAGGGTCGTGCCACTGAAACCGGCTTCATGCAATTGTGTAATGCCGTCGGCCACTTGTTCGGGCGTCCCTACTAAGGGGAACCCGCCATGGTCGGCCGCGAACCGCTCGCGGATTAACTGCAAAAGGTCATGCGGGAACGATTGCGCATGAGCAAATTGCAGACGAATCAGGTTGTCGGTGGCTTCCCAGTCGGCATTGTCTTGCAGCGATTGCCACACTTTTTGCGCTTCGGCTTCGGTGGGGCGGCAAATGACATGAGCAAATGTCAGGACATCCACTTTACGACCCTCTTGTTCCAGCGCCTGTTGCTTTAGTTCAGCCACTTCCTGTTTTGAGCGTGCAAGGTTGATGGCCGGCGTAAACAGGAAGTCGGCGTTATGGGCGGCGAATTCCCGGCCTAATCCGGAACCGGCCGCGTTGTAGATGGGCGGCATGGTGTGTGGCTTGGGGTTGCCGTAGGTGTGTTTGAGCTTGAAGTAGGTACCGTCCCAGTCGAAAGGGCCATCGTGTGTCCAGAGCTTTTTAACAATATCGAACCATTCCTGTGCGTAGCCGTAACGGGTCTCATGGTCGTCGGGTAACGTTAGGCCCAGCGCTTCATATTCCGGCTTATTCCAACCCGCCACGATATTCAGCCCCACACGCTCATCGCTCATTTGTGCCATGGTGGCGATTTGTTTGGCGACCACCACGGGGTGATTCGCCGCCGTGTGAATAGTGGCAAAGACAGTGAGCTGTTTTGTGTTGGCCAGCAGCGCGGTAGCCCAGGTAACTGTTTCAAGCACGTAACCATGAAAGTCGGTTTCGCCGCCGTAACCGATCCAACGTGCAATGGGCAGCATGAAGTCGATGCCTGCTTCATCCAGCAACTTGCCTATTTTCAGGTTGCTTTCCCAGTCGGCCTTCCAGCGGTCGGGCAGTTTTGAAACTGTCATCCCGCCAGAGCAGTTGGTGGAAAAAGTACCCAACAGAAAGTGATCCCTTTTAAGGAATTGATTGGTTTGCATGGTGTCTCCGAAGCAATTTGAATTGTTGTGATGATTGAAGGCTTGGTCGCGTGGGCTTAACCAGCCGACGTTCTTTGAACAATAGAGTGTGGCGTGTCGTGGCGGCTATCGGATTTATGCATCAAATATCTGGAAAGTGCAGAAATTTTGTCGGCAAACAACTGGTCGTGCTTATAGTTGCCGTCGAGTTTTATTCAGCGTTCGCTATACACTGTAGCCCCTTAAGCTTCTTGGCAGAGTTGCGTTATGGCCCTTCGTGCCACTATTTATAAAGCCGACCTTCACATTGCCGACAACGATCGCGCCTATTACGCCAGCCATTCCGTTACGGTTGCGCGGCATCCGTCGGAAACCGATGAGCGCATGATGGTGCGTTTGTTGGCTTTTGCTTTGTATGTCGACGATTCGGAAAGTCTGGTCTTCACCAAAGGCCTGTCGGAAACGGATGAGCCCGACTTGTGGCGTTTGGATCTAACCGGTGCGATTACGCAATGGATCGAAACCGGGTTGCCCGATGAGCGGCGGATTCTGAAAGCCTGTGGACGTGCCAACGAGGTGGTGGTGATTGCCTACGGACGCAACGCGCAGCTATGGTGGGACAACGTAAAAAGTAAATTGAGCCGCGCGCAAAACCTGCAGGTTTTTTGCGTTGATGTTGAAGGCACTCAGGCGCTGGCGGCATTGGCCGCCCGAAAAATGGTTTTGAATATTAATACTACTGATGACACGGCGTGGGTGTCGTCGGAGCAGGGCGAGGCCAGTTTGATGGTTTCGCGGTTGGCATAACCCTTGACAGAATGTATCGGTGTGGCAATAGTGGCTACTTAAAGCCGATATTCAGCCGTTTGTAAAAACCAAGGAGGCGGTTGTGTCACGAAAACTCATTAACCCACCTGAATTACATCCCGCACCTGGATTTAGCCATATTACGGTTGCGGAACCAGGTCGCGTTGCTTATATAGCCGGCCAGGTTGCACTGGCGCCGGACTTTTCTGTTGTTGGTGGAGATGACTTAGGCGCCCAAACCGAAGCAGCCATGCGCAATATAGAAGTAACGCTGAAGGCCGTGGGTGCGAGCTGGAACGATGTAGTGCGCCGAACCATCTATACGCTGCACCCCACAGAATATGAAGTGATCACCGAAGCCATTGAAGCGGTGCAGGGCAACCACGAGCACCCCGCCCAAACAATTATTGGTGTAACGGGGTTGGCTGTACCGGGGCTGCTGATTGAGATAGAGGTAACGGTTAGGTTGCCGGAGTAAGTGAGGTGACTAAGGGGTAGTACCTATTGTTCTACAAATAGAATGTTATGAAAATGGATCAAGTTATTGCGCTATAACGATCTCATTTTTTGTATTTGCTTCCCCGCATATTGGACATCGCGTTTATAGGGCAGGAAGCAGGGCCTTCTGTTTATAAGGAACAATGATGAAAGCTTTACGATATTTCGTTGCAGCATTAGGTAGCCTACTTGTTTCTGGCGCAATGGCAAGCGAAGTAGTTGCGCTCAAGTTTCCGCATGATCTTCCAGAAAACACGATTAAAGCCAGGACAATTAAATTGTTTGCGGAGAAGGTGGACGAATACAGCAACGGTACGTTGCGTATTGATGTGTATCCGGGCGCGCAGTTGGTTTCTTCTAAAGATGAAATTCGTGCCGCAATTCGTGGTCAAGTCGATATTGTTGCTCCCTTAACTTCCTATTACGTGCCTTTGGATGATCGTTGGGAGATTTTCAATCAGCCCGGTTTGTTCAATTCTTTTGAGCACAGCATCAAAGTGTTCGAGGGCGAGATTGGTCAAACACTGCTGAAAGATCTTGATCAATTCAAAGTGCGCGGTATTGGCTTGTGGAATGATGGTCCGGGTTACATCTATACCAGCGGTGAGCCAGTGGTAAAACCTGAAGATATGGCCGGTCGTAAAGTTCGTGTAACGCCTTCGGCCCCTCTTGAGGAAGGTGTGCGTGTTGTAGGTGCCTCCCCTGTCTCCATTCAAGCCCCCGATGTTTATTTGGCCTTGCAGCAGGGTTTGGTGAACGGTGCCATTACGACTGTCACTCTGGCTGCATCGGCGCGCTGGTACGAAGTTCTAACGGGCATGACCCGTGTATTGCAGCAGCATGGTGGCTATGCCGTTGTGATCAATCAGGCACGCTGGGACAAATTGAGTGAGGACCATCGCAATGCGTTGATGAAAGCCATGGCCGACGCACAAAAATGGAATCACGACGTCTCGGTCTCGAACTCGGCCGCTGCCGAGAAAACCCTGGTGGATAACGGTGTTGTGATTCAAGAGGTTGATGGCCAGGTGCTGGCGCAATGGCGGGATAAATACAAAAGCGTTTATGAAAGTCAAAGTGAGCCGGTACGCAAACTCATTGCCGAGATTCAAAGCGCTGCGGGCCAGTAAGACGACAAGACAGGAGGCCAGCCCACCATGCGTAATATGCTAAGCACGGTCGGTCGTGCGTGGGATCGTCTTGAAATATTCATTGGCGGGCTGTTCCTGACGCTGTCGGTATTTATTATTGTTTTGCAAATATTCCTGCGATCAGTCTTTGGGTTTTCAATCATAGGCGGTGATGAAATTGCCGCCTATGCCATTATCTGGAGCATTCTTTTTACCGCTGCGTTAGCAGTCAAGTCCAACCAGCATGTGCGAATCGATGTGATTTTCACTGTGCTCCCCAAAACGGCCGGTCGGATTCTCGACATGATCGGTACGCTGTTGTCCCTTTTCTTTGCGTTGTATCTTACCTACTCGGGTTGGGAGTTGGTCATGGAAAGCCATATGCTGGGTGAAGTATCCATGACGATGCTGCGCATGCCAATGTGGATACCTCAGGTCATTTTGCCGTTGGGTGGCGCGCTTTTGTCGCTGCGGTTGATTCAGCGATTTGTTTCTCTCTTGACGGGTGCCGCTGATCCGCAATCAGAGCAGGCCGAATCTTCAGCAACATGACTGCGGTAGGAACTGACCCATGTTTTCATTTTTGACGACCTTTGCTGTTGGTCTGGCGAGTGGAATGCCGATTGCGTTCGCATTAGGCTTGTGCGGTCTTGTGTATTTGCTCGTACAAGACGCCATGCCTGCGACACTGGCCTCGCAACTCTTTAGCGCGTTGAGCACACCCAGCTTGTTGGCTATTCCCTTTTTTATTCTGGCAGCCGAGGTGATGAGCCGCACGGGTGCCACCAACCGATTGATTCATTTCATTGACGTCCTGATACGCCATACACGCGGTGGCTTGCCCGTGGTGGCTGTTTTTGCGACCGTCATGTTTTCGTCGATCAGTGGCAGTTCGGTTGCCACTGCCGCCGCGGTGGGCACGATTCTGATTCCGGAAATGGTTAAACGTGGATACGACCGGACGTTCTCGGTTGGTCTCATTGCCAGTGCGGGTGGTCTGGGCATATTGTTGCCCCCGTCGGTGCCACTGGTGATTTATGGCATCGTGACTGAAACGTCAATTGCCAGGTTGTTTACCGCGGGCGCGATCGTGGGCATTATTCTGACCGCGCTTTTAACGGTTGTTGCGTATGGATATAGCCGGGCTTCCGGCGTGCCGCCTCAGCCAAAGGCAAGTTCGCGTGAACGGCTCGCGGCTTTTAAATCGGCATTTGGTGTGCTGATGTCTCCCGTGATTGTTCTGGGCGGGATTTATTCCGGTTACTTTACGCCCATGGAGGCTGCTGCAATTAGCTCTGTATATGCCATATTTCTGGCATTGTGTTACGGCGTTTCCGTTAAAGGCCTGCTTCCGATCCTCACCAGTTCCGCCAAAATGTCCAGCATCATCATGATGATTCTGGCGGGGGCCCAGTTATTTGGCTATGCCATTACAAGCGAGCGCATACCCCATGTTTTATTTGACGGCATCATGGCGATGAACTTAAGCAGTACCGAGTTCCTCGTTGGGGTCATGTTGTTGTTCTTCCTGATTGGCATGGCGCTGGAAGTCATTTCCGTTATTTTGATTACGATGCCTATTCTCATGCCGATGATTATGGGGTTTGATATTGACCCTGTTTTTTTTGGCATGCTGCTGATTTTGAATATGGAAATTGCGGTTATTACACCCCCCATCGGGCTGAATCTGTTTGCGATCAGCGCCATCAGTAAAGTGCCCGTCATGCGCGTTTTCAAAGGATGCCTGCCCTTTGTCCTGCTGCTGTTCTTAATGTTGGTATTCATGACGTTTGTACCGCAAGTACAAGACATGTTCAGATTATTGTGAGGGTGCTCTGGGGTTTAATGCTGCGGCAAATTTCTCTGGTCTGTCCAATAGGAGACTAAAAAGCGTCTAGTAAATCTTGGCCGATTTTGCTTGAATCGACCAGACTTTTATAGACTATTTTTTGCCTCAGAAAAATATTGCCGTTCGTAGTTTACCGGCGAAAGGTTAGCGGCGTTCAGCTATTGCGACTAGCGTTACTTAAAAAGCGCTAGCCGCAACTTTTATCCCTTAATTTCAGTACAGTTCCCGAAATCGCCAGGAACTACTTTTTGACTAACGTAGCTTGCGAACTCAACTGACTTGTCAAATGACCGAGGCAATATGTCTTGGTGAGACTCTGTCGTGAACGTCTGGAAATCGACCATAGACCCCGCTTCACACAGTTTTCTGGATTCATCGCGCGCTAGATCAGCTGATACACTGGATTCATCTGTGAGCCCCGCAACAATAAGTACTGGTACGTTCAGCTTGTTGGTTGGCAAATACGATCGAGTTTCTACAAACTGGACAACCTTGTCAAAGTCATCGCCTAAGTTGATGTAGCTGTCTTCGGTCACATCAGTGACCCCACTGGGTTTGCAACTTACCTGAGTATCGTCGATAACCGGCATGAAACCGGGATTAACCAGGGCGTCAAGGCTCAGGCTTGGGTCTTGTACTTTCGCTGACAGTATGGTCATGGCCACGTATCCTTGAAGTACGCCCGGAAGCTTGTTGGTATTGGCCGCACCAGTAAGCATACCGACTACACCTGTTCCCGTTGGCGCCGCAGCGACAACACCTTTAAGTGGATGAGTTTTACCCGCTGGGTTGTCTATGGATGCGAGCCATAAGACGGCAGCGCCGCCTTCGCTATGGCCTACCGCCAGCCATTGGTTGGCCAGATTAACGGCCTTAATGTCATGAGCCGCAATTACCAGCCCAGCAAGATCGGCCGCGTTAGTGGCACCATCAAGGACGACTCTGGGCCCCGAAACGTCAAACCCCTGATAGTCGGGTCTCAAAACGGCATACCCCTTTTCCAGCCATAGATCTACATAATTATCGTATCTAACTTCTTTAGAAATTGATGGTGCACATTCAGGAGCTAAGCCTGTTGTACCAGGTGCAAACACAACGACAGGGAAGCCGCCTTCGGGTGCTTTCCCGGAGGGGAGCAGCACTTGGCCGAAGGCCGGTACTGGTCGATCTTTGTAGTCGCGTGTCGTGTACGCGACCAAATAGGATTCTTCGGCATGGGGGTAGTGATCCAAGCTGGCTGATTCCTCTAAGGGTTTGATCATATTCAATTGACCATAACCAGTGTCTGTTTGCTTGCCATAGGCAGAAAAACAGAACATAAGAAAAAAGGATATGGCAGCGGCAAAGCTGAAATAATGCTGGCGATGCTTTCGGGTAGGTTGTGTGGCCTGCATAACTTATCCTCCTCTGGTAACTATTAATCTAAGCCTCGTTCTTTATGAGCCTGCGCGCTATCGGTTACTAGGGCTTAGTGCTTATTTGTTCTACGGCTCGTTGGCGCCGTGGTCGGTTCCAAGATGGGGTCTGCAAACCCAGTATAGTCAGGAAAACAAATTAAAGTCTATTTGGACGACATAAAGGCTCTTGCGTTACGCGGGGCGCTTGATCAGGGTGATGTAAAAGCGAAATTCAGCCTGCCGGGATTATTGAATATTGTCTTGATCGATGATGCCTAGTAGTGAAATTTACGCGTGTAACTAGGACGTTTTCGCATCCCTGGGTTTGTTGCTTGGCTTCGTGACCGACCCATTGATCGCACTTGAATTCAACAAAACCTTGGTTTACAATTTTCTAAAATAAATAAAATTTTGTAAACCTAGAGAGAGCACCATGTTTAGCACTCGACTCCACCGCGCCCGTAAAGCGGCAGGGCTATCCCTGCGAGATTTGGGAGAGCGCGTGGGCGTTTCTCACGCAGCCATCAAGAAGTACGAAGATGGCGTGGCAATGCCGTCTTCGGACATTCTGATTAAGCTTTCACGCGTCCTCAAAGTGCGTACCGAGTATTTTTTCCGTCCAGACTCTGTCGCGCTAGAGGGCATCGAGTACCGCAAACGTAGCTCCCTGCCGAAGAAGCGCCTGGATGCGATCACTCATGAAATCATCGATCAGATCGAGCGCCGCATCGAACTGGAGAACCTCTTTCCGCAGCCTCCGGTAAAGTCCTTCGCGATGATCGATGGGGGCGTTGAGCATCTTTCTTCGATGGATCAGATCGAAGGGGTCGCTGAACGTGTCCGTAACGCATGGTGTCTTGGACTTGATCCCATCCCTGATCTGATCGATATCTTGGAGACAAATGGCATCCGCGTATTCATGATTGAAGCAGATGCTGAAAACAAGTTCGACGGTCTTGCTGCCCGCGTTAACGGCATGCCCATAGTAGTCGTGGGACGCCATTGGCCGGGGGATCGTCAACGTTTTACCCTGGCGCACGAACTGGGGCACCTCATGCTCGAGGGTCGTCTTGCTGACGACCTTGACGAGGAAATGGCATGCAATCGTTTCGCCGGAGCCTTTCTGTTTCCCCGAGCGTCAGTTCTGCAAGAGCTTGGGCAGCATCGCAATGCAATTGAACTCAAGGAGCTTGGCCTCCTAAAGGAAGAGTTTGGTTTATCGATGGCTGGCATACTCTACCGCGCCCGTGATCTTGGTGTCATCACACCAGCCTATCGTAAAGAGCAAGCGAAACTGTTTCGCTTCAAAGGTTGGTTTCGGAAAGAGCCGGGGGATGATTACCCCTCCGAGAAGGCTCACCTCTTCGAACAACTGGTGTTCCACGCTTTGGCCGAAGAATACATCGGCGAGTCAAAAGCCGCAGAGCTGATGAATATGCCATTGCAACAGTTTCGGCGTGTCCGCTCGATGGAGGGCGGCGATGCTGCTGTTAATCAGTGATGCCAACATTTTGATGGATGTCGAAGTGGGCGATCTAGTGGCACCGATGTTTAGCTTGGGCTACCAGTTCGCCGTGCCCAATGTTCTCTATTACGAGGAATTGGAAGAGCAGCATGCGCACTTGCTGGATATGGGGCTGCAGGTTCGCACGATGTCGGCGAAAAGTGTTGAGCGTGTCCAGGTACTGAGCCAAATTTACGCCAAACCAGGCCGCAACGATCTGTTCGCGCTGGCGTTGGCCGAGGCCGAAAAATGCTCTTTGTTGACTGGCGATGCCGCACTTAGAACGGCGGCTGAAACAGAGAAGGTCGATGTCAAGGGAACCGTCTGGCTGATGTTGGAGATGGTACGTCAACAGCGCATCACCGTCCCGGTCGCGAGGGCCGCTCTTCACAGGATGCGCGTTAACGGCCGAAGGCTGCCGTGGGGCGTCGCTGAAAAGATGCTGGATGAACTCTAAGTTGCCGAGCAGGCGCGTGGTGTAACGCTCTGGTGACCAATAACTTTGAAATGGGCTAAAAGCGCATGCAATAGACCGCAATGTCTTTTGAGCCTAAGTTATTGAGCCGTGGGCTATTGAGTCTGATGCGACGGCACCATTGGAAGTTAAGTGCGGTCCAGAAGGAGAATCTGCATGAGTATTTAGCGCAAGAACCGGTGCTTCAGGCGCTGTATTTTGCCAAGCAGCAATTGAATGGATTCTTGGTGATGAAAAGTCTGAACAGAAAGCGGGCTCAGAAAATGCTGCCTCAGTTCCTGAGCTTGATCGAGCAATTTGGGCAAAGTCCGGCCCGTGCATTGGCCCAAACCCTCAGGTT